>Ga0070681_10005558_pt1 | contig 12177 bp, 11 predicted proteins | sample KBSC83BmetaG_FD_65650 | JGI IMG/M metagenome (GOLD analysis project Ga0070681, IMG submission 65650) | Corn rhizosphere microbial communities from Kellogg Biological Station, Michigan, USA - KBS C8-3B metaG | ecosystem: Host-associated > Plants > Roots > Rhizosphere | place: USA: Michigan...
TTGCCAGTATCCGTCTTGAAGATCCGTTCCTTGGGCGGGACCGGAAGATAGAAGCCATCGCCATCGCGGACGCGCGTATTGTACTCCTCGGCGCCCGGCACGACGCGCGAAATGGCGTCGCGCACGACGTCGTAGTTGTCCGTCATCCCATCCCAATCGATGGCAACGCGATCCCCGAGAGTGGCCTTTGCCATTCCGCAGATGATCGCGATCTCACTCCGCACGTCGGTCGAGATCGGAGCCATGCGACCTTCGGAGCGACTCACCTTGCACACAGTGTTCTCGACGGAGGTGATCTGCGCGCCCGATGCCTGAACGTCGCGCTCCGTGCGGGTGAGGCACGGCAGTAGCAGCGACGTACCGCCGGTGAAGAGGTGAGCGCGATTGAGCTTCGTGACGATGTGGACGTTCAGCTTCATGTTGCTCAGGCCACGAGCAACGGTGGGCGTATCCGGAGTGGACGACAGGAAGTTGCCGCCGAGGGAGATGAACGCGCCCGCGCGACCGTCGGCCATCGCGTGGATGGCGCCGATGGTGTCGAAGCCGTGCGCGCGCGGCGGCTCGAAGTGAAACTCGTCGCGTAGACGATCCAGAAACCCATCGTCCATCTTCTCCCAGATTCCCATCGTGCGATCGCCCTGCACGTTGCTGTGCCCGCGGATGCACAGCGCGCCAGCGCCCTTGCGACCCATGTTGCCGCGAAGCAGCAGGAGATTCACCATTTCCTGGATGTTCTCGACGCCGTTGTGGTGCTGCGTGAGCCCCATGCACCAGCAGACGACGGTGCGCTCGGACGCGGCCAGCATCGACGCCGCTCGGCGAATTTCGGGAAGCGCAATTCCACTTCCGGCCACGATCGACTCCCACGAGCAGGAGCGCACCGATTGCTCAAGTGCGTCGAAGCCGCTCGTGTAGTGCTCGATGAATCCCCGGTCGAGCACAGTCCCCGGTGCTGCATCCTCGAGCTCGAAGAGCGCCTTGATGAATCCCTTCACCAGCGCGATGTCGCCATTGATGCGCACCTGGAGATACAGGTCCGCGAGCGCGGTACCATTGCCCAGCCACTGCCACGGCTTCTGTGGATGCGCGAACCGGAAGAGGCTCACTTCGGCCAGCGGATTGACCGCGATCATCTTCGCGCCGCGCTTCTTCGCGATCTGCAGCGAGGTGAGCATGCGCGGATGGTTCGTCCCCGGATTGTGACCGATCTCGACGATGCAATCGGCGCTCTCGAGATCCTCGAGCGTGATGGTGCTCTTGCCGATGCCGAGCGTCTTCGTGAGCGCGAGGCCGCTCGATTCGTGACACATGTTCGAACAATCCGGGAGATTGTTCGTTCCGAACGCTCGCGCAAAGAGCTGAAAGACGAAGGCGGACTCGTTCACCGCCTTCCCCGATGTGTAGAGCACCGCCTCGTTCGGCGATCGCAAGGATCGAAGCTGCTCACCGACGATCGTGAACGCTTCATCCCAGCCGATAGGCGAGTAGTGTTGGCTTCCGGGACGAAGAACCATGGGGTGCGTGATGCGGCCGAGCGCGTTGAGCGCGCGGTCGGACCATCGGCTGAACTCTTCCACGGTGTGCGCGGCGAAGACATCGGGAGTGAGGCGCGCGCTCGTTGCGGAGTCGGCCATTGCCTTTGCACCGTTCTCGCAGAACTCGAATCTGGCTCGATGTCCATCGGGATCGGCCCAGGCACAGCTCGGACAGTCGAATCCGTCTGCCTGGTTGATGTCCGTCCAGGTTCGCGCCGTGGTGGCAATCGACTCCTGGCTCAGCGCAGACTTGAGTGATCGCACGATCGCCGGAAATCCCGTCGCGACCTGCGAGCGATTGATAAGGCGCAGTCCCTCGGTCTGCTCAGGGGGCTGCGATTCGATGGTATCGCGCTCGTCTGACATGCGATCGACCCATGCGATTACCGGGCCGTCGTGTCGCGCGCACTGGATGAGTTGGCTACGGCGGCGCTCGTCGCACGCGTCAACTCCGTGGGCGAAGCAGAGGGACGATCTCGTCGGATGTCAGCACCGTGGTGTGCGGCGGAAAGACCTTCTCCGTGAGCACCCGGTGCACCTCGTCGTCGCGATCGAGACAACAATCCTTGATCACGATCATCCGGTAATCCATGTCGGCGGCCTGGCGCACGGTCGAGAGCACGACGCCACTCGTCGAGATGCCGAAGAGGATGAGCGTATCGATGTCGCGTGCCCGTAGAATCATTTCGAGGTCGCTCCCGGCGAACGCGCTGATGCGTTTTTTCACGACGATGACATCGTCGGGAGCGGGGGCGACAGCGGGGTGGATGCCGGCATCTGGATCGTCGGGGATGATGAACCGTCCGGTCTGCGACATCGCGTTGAAGCTCTGGTTGCGCTTGCTGACTTCGGGATAGCCGCGCCGAAAGCCGACCTGGACATAGATCACCGGAATTCTGGCGCGTCGCGCGGCGGCCAGCACGGCCGCGGCCTTTCTGAGAGCGGCCTCGCTTCCGTTCGGGACTCTGGCCACGATGCCGATTTGATAGTCCATGATGAGCAGCGCGGTTTTATCGGAGCTGATCGTGAGCGGATCGGTCATGCGTGGGCTCCTCTGAGGGCGAGTCGGTTGAGCGCGCGTTCCGGCGGGAAAAACAACGATACGTTGGCGTATCGCTATGAGACGCATACGTTCTGCAGGACACTACGTTGAACAATCGAGCGTGAGGAGGTAGTCAATGGCCACCGTCCAGGTGCGGTACATCGTGAACGACGTCGATGCCGCGATCCCGTTCTACGTCGACTCGCTTGGGTTCACGCTCGAGATGCACCCGGCCCCCTCATTCGCGATGCTGTCGCGCGGCGACCTTCGGCTCGTGCTCAGCGCGCCCAACGCGGCGGCGGGCGGCGGACAACCCATGCCCGACGGCACTCCGCAACAGCCGGGCGGATGGAACCGATTCGCCATCCAACTCCCCGATCTCGCCGCCGTCGTGGCATCACTGCGCAAATCCGGTGTGCACTTTCGCAATGACATTGTAACCGGAGTGGGCGGCAAGCAGATTCTCGTCGAGGATCCCTCGGGAAATCCGATCGAGCTCTTCGAGCCGACTATTCGCGAGGCGAGTCTGCGCACATAAGTCCATCATCGGCGTGGATTATGCACGACTTACGGATGAGTCGCCAAGGCAGGCGTCTCAGCCATTCGATCGTTCAGCAGGGATGAGAGGAGGTAACGATGCAAGTGAAATGGATCGCCGTTGGCGCGTTCGCGATTGCGCTCGCGCCCGGTGTCGTACTCGCGCAGAGCAAGACATCCGCCGAGACGTCGAAGACAACGACAACCACATCCACCGGTGAAGTAAGCTCGATCTCGGCCAACGTCACGCCAGCGATGATCAAGGCGCAGGACGACCCGAATCTGATCGGTTCGCCCGCATGGTGGAAAACGCACTCAACCGCGGATGGCAAGCCGCTGAGCGCCAAGAAGCAGACTGGCACGCCCGAGAAGTCCGGGAAGAAGCCCTAGCAGGGCGAGCCCGCGCGCGCACGAGTTCACGGGCGCGCGCGGAATCGGCTCCCCCGAGCACTCAGACTTGATTTCGCCGGAAGCAACCCGGCACGTGGTCGTTCACGATTCCGGTCGCCTGCATCCACGCGTAGACCGTTGTGGGTCCCACAAACTTGAATCCGCGCTTCTTGAGCGCCGCCGAATACGATTCGGACAGCGGCGTCTTTGCGGGAACATCTCCATCGATCTTCACGGGACGCTTGCCCACGAGCGACCACGCAAAGTCCGAGAACTTCTCCCCCGACTCTTCCATCGCGAGATATGCCCGCGCGTTCCCGATCGTCGCGTCGATTTTCGCGCGCGACCGGATGATTGCGGGATTGCGGAGCATTCGATCGACGTCACGCTTTGTAAACCTCGCGACGACTGCGGGATCGAAGCCGCGAAATTCCTCGCGAAAGGCGTCGCGCTTGCGGAGGATTGTAATCCACGAGAGACCGGCCTGGAATCCGTCGAGCATGAGCGCCTCGAAGAGCTTCTGGCCGTCGTGCTCGGGGACGCCCCACTCGTGGTCGTGATATTCCCGCATGAGCGGGTTGTGCTCCGCCCAGCCGCAGCGTGTTTTAGTGGCGCCTGTCATCTGCCGTTTCCCCTCACGCTCGATCAGGGTGCGTCGAAGATTGCCTCGTCGCGGAACTTCGCCTGATCCAGTCCCTTGATCTGGTCGCGCCCCTTGATCTGATGGAAGATCGTTCCGGACAGCTCCGCGAGTGACAGGTCGCAGCCCGCCAGGCTCGCGCCCGTGAGATTGGCTCGCGTGAGCTTCGCCTTGCGCAGATTCGCACCGGTGAGGTCGGCTCCGCTCAGGTCCGCCTCCGTGAGATCGGAACGCATCAGACCCATCGGCTGATTGCGCGGATCGGCGCCGAGGTCGGCGTGGTCGAGCTTCGCGCGCACGAAGATCGCGCCGGTCGCCGCGCCGACGAGTCGTGCGCCGGTGAGATCCGCATCGGTAAAGTTCGCGCCGGTCATGATTACCGCGTACAAGCTCGCGTCGCGCAGTATCGCCTTCGTGAGATCGGTCTTGATCATCGTGCTGACGTCGAGCGTCGCGCCCGAGAAATCCGCTCCGTGCGCGTTCGCGCCATCCAGCCGCACCCCGAACATTTTCGCCTTCACCATCCTGGTGCCGACGAGCGCCGAGCGCGCGAGATTCGCGCGCTTGAAGTCGAGTCCCGACAGATCGAGCGCGGAAAGGTTCGCGCCAATAAAACTCGCGGGATGATCGTCGGTTGACGCGTTGAGCCGCTCGACTACCTGCGCACGCGTGAGAGGTGTGGAATCGGCCGCGGTGATGGTCGCGTCGTGCGTGAGCGGCCCGGCCGCGCGGTGCGTCGCCAACAGCGGCGACGCCGCGGCCACCAACGTGAGCACGAACATGGTTGCCGTCATGGCTACCTCACCGCGAACGGACTCTCGTATGGGCCGCCCGGGCGCGCCATCGCGCGATGCGTGGCCGCGCTGTCGGCCAACCCCCAACGGTCGTAGACGTCCGCGAGCGTCGACTCCGTGCGGCGGTACGCATAGTAGTTCGGGTGCGGGCTCGCGCGAAGAGTTTCGAGTGTTCGCCTGAGATGCGCGATTGCCGCCTCCGTCTGGTTTCTGTCGCGGAGAATGAGAGCGTCCACTCGCGCCAACGTCGCCCACCGATAATCGTCGTCAGGCACGGCGCCCGTCCAGAGCGCTCGCGCGCTGTCTGCCAGTGGGATCGCGCGCGCGTCGTCGCCAACGCGCGCGGCGAGCTCGGCCCGCGCGGCGAACACGCCACCCATGGCCGTGCGCCCGTAGCGCTCGGGTAGCCCCGCCCCATGATAGATCGAGTACGAACGGCGAAGCATCGAGTCCGCGGTTGCTCCATGCCCCAGCATTCCGTGTGCCGCGCCGAGCGCTCCGAGCACGATGGCAAAGGATGTGGAGTCCGGCCCCCCGTGCACCTTCTCGAGCCGCGTCATTTCCTGCTCGAAGAGCGGAACGGCCTCCTCGTTTCGTCCCTGCCGTCGCAGCACCTCGCCCAGCAACATCACCGCCGAGTTTCCGAACGTTGGAGGATGCGCTGCCTCTACCGGCAGCAGCTCGCGCAGAACCACTTCCGCCTGATCGTAGCGTTCCTGGTTCATCAAGGCGCTCGCGAGCGACTCGGACGATTGCACATCAATCGAATCGGGCTGAAGTCTGGCGTGAATCGCCCGCGATTCCGTGGCCGCGGACTCGGCGCCGGGATACTGCTGCGCCTGCAGCAGAATGTGCGCGAGCGCTTCGAGATGATTCGCGAGGTCGAGCGAGTCGCGCCCGTACGCGCGCTGGCTCGCCACTGCCTGCCGCAGCAGCGTCTCCGCGTGCTGCCGGTCGCCGTTGCTGAGGTAGATCTCGCCGAGCGCGGATTGCATCGTCGCGCGGACGTTGGGCTGCGTCTGATACTGTTCCTCGATCATCGGCGCGGCGTTGTCGAGCACCTGTGCCACCGAGAGCGGCTTGCCGCTCGAGTCAGTGGTTTTCGCGAGCAGCGCCCAGAGCGTGTGCGTGACTGCGCTCGCCTGATCGCGCTGCGCGGCGGCACGCGCGGCCTCGCGCTTGATCCTGCCGTTCTGCTCCCGCGCCACAACCGCGAAGCTCGCAAGGCTGATGACGACGATCGCCGCGGCCGCCACGGCCACGCGATGCCGCCTCACGAACTTTTCCGAGCGATAGAGCCAGCTGTCGGCTCGCGCGCGCACGGGACGTTGGTCGAGATACCGACGCACATCATCAGCGAGGCGATCCACCGACGGATAGCGGCGATCCGGCTCGCGACGCAGCGCCATGAGCGTCACCGTATCGAGATCGCCGCGCAGTGAACGCCCGTCCGTCGCCACGGCGGATGGCGCCTTCGGCTCCGATTCGCGAACTATGCGCGCCCAGTCTGCCGGATTCGTGCGCGCGAGGTGCAGCGGCCGCTCGCCCGTGAGCAACTCGTAGAGTACGACGCCCAGTCCGTAAACGTCGGCGGCCGTGGTGACGGGCTCTCCGAGCACCTGTTCGGGACTCGCGTACTCCGGAGTGAACGGCTGAAATCCAGTGCGCGTGATCGGCGCCTCACCCGCCACCGACGGCGCGAGAAGCTTCGCGATGCCGAAGTCGAGGAGCTTCACCGTGCCGTCGGCGGTGACAAGGATGTTCGACGGCTTGAGGTCGCGATGGACTATCAGATTGCGATGCGCGTACGCGACCGCGTCCGCCACCTGGAGAAAGAGACCGAGCCGTCCGGCGATCGTCAGCGCATTCGCGGCCACGTAGCGGTCGAGCGGCACGCCGTCCACGTACTCCATCGCGAACCACGGATGTCCGTCCGCCGTCACACCGCCCTCGAGCAGTCTTGCGATGCCCGGGTGCTCGAGCGCCGCGAGGATTTGCCGTTCTTCCGTGAAGCGGCGACGAAGCACGCGATCCTGATCCAGCCCGCTCCGCATCACCTTGAGCGCCACCTGATGCGCGGGATCCGCGCCCTGCCGCGACGCCAGATACACCGTCCCCATTCCGCCGCGTGCGAGCGCGCGATCGATGAGATACGGACCGATGCGACTCGGCGGCGGCGGTTCGCGCTCCACGAACAGCGGCTGCGCCCACACCACCGCGCCCGCCTCGTCCGTGGACTCCGTTACTTGCGCGGACACGAGGAGTCGTTCAACCGCCGCGCGCAATGTGGCGTCACCTTCGCACGCTCGATCCAGATAGGAAGACCACGAGTTCTCAGGGAGCTCGAGCGCGGCGTCGAGTATGGGCTCGATGCGCTCCCAGAGCACGGCGACACCGGCGCGCGTCATTCCTCGTTCGATCCCATGGCGACCGCGAGCCACATCCGTGCTTTTGTCCAGTCGCGGCGCACCGTGCGCGGCGTGAGCTGGAGAGCGAGCGCGGTTTCCTCCTGGCTCATGCCGCCAAAGAAGCGACAGTCGACAACTCGCGCAAGACGCGGATTGGAGTTCGCGAGCGCGGTGAGCGCCTCGTCGAGCGCCACGAGCTGCTCGGCGCGATCATCGGCAGCGACCTCGATGTCGTCGAGCTCCACGCGCATCTGCACACCGCCGCGCTTTTGCGCGGTGCGCTGTCGTGCGTAGTCGATGAGTACGCGGCGCATCGCCATCGCGGCGATCGCGAGAAATTCGGCGCGGCCGGATACATCGAGATGGGCTGGTGCGGCGAGCCGCAGATACGCCTCGTGAACGAGCGCCGTGGTGTTGAGAGTATGGCCCACGGCTTCGTTACGCAGCTGCCGGCGCGCGATTCGACGAAGCTCCTCGTACACCAGGGGTACCATGTGCTCCACGGCAGACGCGCCGCCGGTTGGCTCGGTGATTGGGGGACCCTCGGCATCGTGGTCTGGTGCTGGCACGGCAGGCTGCGGCTGGGAAGACACGGGATCACCACCGGTACACGGGGGAAGGCCGAATATAGTGTACAAAGGCACAAAAGCGACCGCCAATCGGCGATCGCTTCGTGAGCCACGAAAGATTCCGTGGCGACTGGAGCGTATTGTAACAGACGTTCGGCGTCAGGTCGAGGCGGCGCCGGCTTTAAGGGAGGCGGTGTCGATGACGAAACGGTACTTCACGTCGTTCTTCAGCATTCGCTCGTACGACTCGTCGATCTTCTGAATGGGGATCATCTCGATGTCGGACACGATTCCGTGCTGGGCGCAGAAGTCGAGCATTTCCTGGGTTTCGGCGATGCCTCCAATGCCGGAACCGGCCAGTGACTTTCGCCCGCTCAGAAGCGCGAAGGCGGGGACGGACAGTGGCTCGTCCGGGGCACCGACCAGTGTGAGAGTACCATCGGTCTTCAGCAGCTCGAGGTATCCGGCGACATCGTGGGGAGCGGAGATCGTGTCGAGAATGAAGTCGAAGCTCCCTGCCTGGGCGGCCATCGCCGCCGAATCGGTGGAGAGGACGACTTCGTTCGCGCCCAGACGCAGCGCGTCCGCGGCCTTGGCGGGTGAGGTGGTGAACTGGACGACGTGAGCGCCGAAGGCGCGACCGAACTTGAGAGCCATGTGGCCGAGTCCGCCGAGTCCCATCACGCCGAGTTTGCTTCCCTTTCCGATGTTCCAGTGGCGGAGCGGCGAGTAGGTGGTGATGCCGGCGCAGAGAAGGGGAGCGGTAGCGGCGAGGTCGAGCGACTCCGGGATGTGGAGCACGAAGGATTGGTCGACCACGATGGAAGTTGAATAGCCGCCGTACGTGACTTCGCCATTCTTGTCGCGCGAATTGTAGGTGTAGTTCGCGCCCTTCGTGCAGTACTGCTCCTCGCCGTCCTTGCAGTTCTCGCACACGCCGCAGGAGTTCACCATGCAGCCCACTCCAGCGCGATCGCCAGCCTTGAACGTTTTAACATCGCGGCCCACGCGTGAAACCGTGCCCACTATCTCGTGGCCGGGAACCATGGGGAAGATTGCGCCGCCCCATTCGTCGCGCACCTGGTGAATGTCGGAGTGGCACACGCCGCAGTACTGAATGTCGATCACGACATCCTGGGGGCCGGGCTCGCGGCGATTTATCTCGAACGGCGCGAGCGGCGCCTTCGCGCGCACGGCCGCGTAAGCAGCGGTCTTGGTCATTGGGTGATTCCTTGTCGGGTGCGGAAGTGCAAGTGAGTTGTCAATCAACTCGCTCGCCGATCGGTTCCATCCGCGACATTAATCGCGCACCTTCCGACCGCTTTGGCGACTGCCGCTCGGGCAGGCCGTAACTATTGAAAAACGAATTGAACGGACTAAACGGATGCAGCGGACAAGACCTTCGCACTTGGAGTTCATCCGCCAGTGTCCGTTCGGTCCGTTCAATTCGTATCATCAATTTGTACCAAGCTGACTGGCGCAGTCAGGGCGCTAGGCGTGAACCTCGGCGGCCGCGCGAAGCGCGCTAAGAAATGCGGGAACGTCGCGCCAATCGCCGTCGTAACGCTGGCCGTTGATGAAGAACGTGGGCGTTCCGTTCACCCCGCTCCGCACGCCACTCCGAAAGTCGGCGCGCACGCGATCGGCGAACGCTCCGACTTCGAACGCATTTACGATCTCGTCTTCCGAAACACCGAGATCCGCGGCGTACGCTACGAGCTCCGAGTCCTCGAGCGCGTCCTGATTCTCGTAGAGCGCATCGTGCATCGCCCAGAACTTTTTCTCGCCGTGCGCGCCCACCGCTTCCGCCGCGATCGCCGCGTGCACCGCGTGCGGGTGCGCTTCGCGTAGCGGGAAGTTGCGAAAGACGAAGCGCATCTCCTTTCCCATTTTCTGCTGCAGCGTTTTCACGATCGGAAATGCACCACCGCACGAGGGACATTCGTAGTCGCCGTATTCCACGAGCGTCACCGGCGCGCTCGACGGCCCCTCGGCGTGGTCCGAGTCGCTCACTTGAGGGGTGAGCGTGCCCGCGGCGGACTCCCTGCTCACGACGCCCGGCCCGCCGGCGCGGCTCCGCGCTGCTCGGGCGTGAGCGCGTCGAGGGCTTTCAGAATTCCATCCGCTCCGGGGTTGATGCCATCGGGGGAAAGATGATTCCACCGGATTATTCCCGCCGCATCGATCACGAAAAGCGCGCGCGCGGACTCGCCGGTGTCGTCGTGATAGGCGCCGTACTTCTTCGAGACGTCGCCCTTCGGCTCGAAATCGGATAGCAGCGGAAAGTGCAGATTGCGGCTCTTCCCGAAGGCGAGATGACACCACGCGCCATCCACCGAGATGCCGAGGATCTGCGCGTTCGTCGCCGCGAACTCGTCGAGCATCTCGTTGTACAGCGCGACCTGATCGCCGCACACCGGACTGAAGTCCGCTGGATAGAACACGAGAACCACCGGCTGCCCGCGAAAGTCCGTGAGCGACACGCGCTGGTCCGGCGTGGTGTGCAGACTGAAGTCCGGCGCCTGCGTGCCGATCGGGAGCAGCTCCCGACCCTTCGACGATTCGTGTGTCGCCATCCCTGCGCTCCGCTTGCGGTATGTAATGAGTGTAATTGCTCAGCTGCCGGAGAGAATCCCTTCCACCGACGCGAGGTCGCTAGCGGAAAGGCGCCAGTTCGCGGCGGCGGCGTTCGCGCGCACCTGATTCGGAGACGTCGCCCCGGCAATCACCGAGGCTACCACCGGAAGCCGCAGCAACCACGACATCGCGAGCTCGAGGATCGTGTGATTGTGCACGCTGGCAAAGGTGATCAGCCTCTCGATGACATCCAAATTGCGCTCCGTGAGCTTCTCTTTCATCCACGCGATCTCCGCGATTCGCGTGCCCGTGATAATTGGCTTCCCCTTTCTGATCTTGCCCGTCAGCATGCCGCTCGCCAGTGGGAAATACGGCAGGTAGGCGAGGCCGAGCCGCTCGCATTCCGGAATCGCGTCAGCCTCGTCCTCGCGCTCGAGCATGTTGTAGTTGTTCTGCACGCTCACGAATTTGGCGGCGCCCAGCCGCTCGCTTTCACGATCGGCCTCCACGATCTGCGCCGCGGAGAAGTTCGAACATCCGATCTGCAGCACCTTGCCAGCGCTGACGAGCTCGTTCATTGCGCCGATGGTGTCGGCGATCGGGGTCGCGGGATCGGGCCTGTGGAGCTGATAGAGATCTATGTAGTCGGTACCGAGTCTCCGCAGGCTGTCCTCGCACGCCTGGCGCACGTACTCAGGTCGCGCGCCCTTGTGTGCCGGGTCGATCTCGCTGCCGAATTTTGTGGCGATGATCACAGTTGCACGACGCGCTCCGAGTGCACGCCCAAGGAACTCCTCGCTCTTGGTCTTGCCGTACGTGTCGGAAGTGTCGAAGAAGTTGATGCCGGCATCGAGCGCCGCGTTCACCACGGCGTGGCTCGCGGGCTCGTCAATCCGCCAGCCGAAGTTGTTACATCCAAGCCCAACCACTGAAACTTCGAGGGTCGCAATCCGTCGTGTTTCCACGCGCGCTCCGGGTGCAGTAGGAACTGAGGAACAAATCGCCAGCGGAGTGCGCTCGTTCCCGTGTGAGCTCCCTTTGCGCACCTCTGGTCCCGATCGTTCACGAGAATCCCGTTCGTCACCAATGACATCAGTGCTTTCGCAACTCACCCGCGTCGGGCTCGTCGCCTGCGTGGCCCTCGCGGCATGCAAGAAGAACGCACCGCCGCAATATCCTCCGCCGGACGTTACGGTGCTTACGGTGCATCCCGAAAAGGTCGAGGCGAAGCTCGACTACGTGGGACAGGCCGAGGCATCGAAGGCCGTGGAAGTGCGCTCCCAGATAACGGGCGTCATCGTCGCGCGGCCGTACGTGGAAGGTACCGACGTGGCGGCGGGAACGGTGCTGTATCGAATCGACCCCACCACCTACGAGGCGGCGCTGCGGAGCGCGGAGGGCACGCTTGCGAACGCGCAGGCGCGGCTCGCCAACGCCCAGCGCAATTTGAATCGCGTGCAGCCGCTGCTCGCTGAGCACGCGGTGGCGCAGGTGGACGTGGATAACGCGGAGACGGAGCTGCAGCAGTCCAAGGCTGCGGTGGACCAGTCGCGCGGCGCGGTGGATGAGGCGAAGAAGAACTTCGACGACACGTACGTTCGCGCGCAGATCAGCGGGCGTGCGGGCCGCGCACTCCTCGTGCTCGGCGCGCGCGTCACGGGCCCGAGCGATCTTCTCACCACGGT
>Ga0070681_10005559_pt1 | contig 12177 bp, 12 predicted proteins | sample KBSC83BmetaG_FD_65650 | JGI IMG/M metagenome (GOLD analysis project Ga0070681, IMG submission 65650) | Corn rhizosphere microbial communities from Kellogg Biological Station, Michigan, USA - KBS C8-3B metaG | ecosystem: Host-associated > Plants > Roots > Rhizosphere | place: USA: Michigan...
CTGGTCGCGAACGGGTTGTGGGGCCTCGGCACCGGCATCGGCCTCGCGCTCTTCGGGCGCGCGCCGCGACTGACGCGCCGCTAGCTCTTCTTCACATAGGCGATGCACCAGCCGGCCGGATTGATCGGACCCTCGACCACCTTGCAGGTGCCCTGCGCGCCCTTCCTCGCGGGCGCGATGAACTGCAGGCACTGGTCACAACGCTGTCCGTCCTTGGGCTGGTCCTGGTACTTCATCGCCTGCTTGCTCGCTTTGGATTGGGCGAGCGCATTCCCGGCCAAGGGGAGCGCGGCGGTGGCGGCGATGTACTTCAGAACGATGCGGCGCGACGGTTTCATGTCAATACTCCTCGGGGCACAGGATGACATGGCCTTCGATCGGTGACTATGCGCTGATCGGCAACTGCCGCGCGGCGGCGCTCGTCTGCCGCGACGGCAGCCTGGAGTGGCTGTGCCTGCCGACGTTCTCGAGCCCGTCCGTTTTCGGCGCGATCCTCGACCGCCGCGCCGGCCACTTCGCCATCCGCCCGCGCGGCAAGTACACGAGCACGCGGCGCTACTTGCCGCGCACCAACGTGCTCGAGACGACGTTCCATTGCGAAGGCGGCGGCGTGCTGCGGGTCACCGATTGCATGCCGCTACCCGCCGAACCGAGCGGCGAGATGCAGGCCGACCACGAGCTCGACCCGGAGCACGAGGTGCTGCGCAAGGTGGCGTGCGCGGAGGGCGAGGTCGAGGTGGAGGTGGAGTTCGCGCCGCGCCCGCGCTACGGCTTGCGCCGCGCCGGCTTCCGCGATTGCGGCAAGCTCGGCTGGCAGCTCACCGGCTGCGCGTTCGGCGCATTCCTGCGGACCGACATCCCGCTCCGCGGAAATGACGCGATGCTGCGAGGCACCGCGCAGCTGCGCGCCGGCGACGTACGGTGGTGCTCTCTCGCCTACGACGAGTCCGAGGCGAGCGTGCTGCCGCCGCTCGGCAAATGGGCCGAGCGCCGCCTCGGCGATACGGCCGGCTGGTGGCGGTGGTGGACCGGGCGCTGCGCTTACCAGGGTGAATACGGCGAGCAGGTCTTGCGCAGCGCGCTCACGCTGAAGATGCTCGCCAGCGCGACGAGCGGCGCGGTGCTCGCCGCGCCCACCACTTCGCTGCCGGAGGCGGTCGGCGGCGAGCGCAACTGGGACTACCGCTTCTGCTGGGTTCGCGACAGCGCGTTCGTGCTGCACGCCTTCCTCAGCCTCGGCTTCGTCGAGGAAGGCGAGGGATTCCTCGGCTGGCTGCTGCACGCCACGCGCCTCAGCTGGCCGCGCCTGCAGGTGATGTACGACCTGTACGGAGAGACTCGCCTCAAGGAGAAGGAGCTCGCCCATCTGTCCGGTTACCGCGACTCGCGCCCGGTGCGCATCGGCAACGCGGCGCACGAGCAGCTGCAGCTCGACATCTACGGCGAGCTGATCGCCACCGTCGCGCAATATGTCGACTCGGGCGGCGAGCTCGACTCCACGGAGCGGCGCATGGTGCAGGGCCTCGGCCGCAGCGTGTGCCGGCTCTGGCGCAAGCCCGACCAGGGCATCTGGGAAACGCGCGGCCCGGCGCGGCACCATACGTACTCGAAGGCGATGTGCTGGGTCGCGCTCGACAAGCTGATGCATCTCGGGCTCGGCGACGCAACCATGGAGCGCGAGCGCCGCGCCCTGCGCGAGGAGATCGAGGCGCGCGGGTTCAGCGAGCGGCTCGGCGGCTATGTCGGCTACTACGGCGGCGAGGACCCGGACGCCGCCCTGCTCCTCCTCGCGCGCCACGGCTATCACCCGCCGGAGCATCCGCGCATGCAAGGCACGTGGCGCCTGATCCGGGAGCGGCTCTCCCGCGACGGCCTGCTCCAGCGTTATCCGCTCGACAGCGGCTACGACGGCGTGTCCGGCGGCGAGAACGCGTTCGCGCCGTGCACGTTCTGGGCGGCGGAGTACCTGGCCAACCTCGGCCGCCGCGAGGAGGCGCGGGAGATCTTCGAGCGCCTCCTCGGCTGCGCGAACGACGTCGGCCTCTACGCGGAGGAGATCGTGCCCGGAAGCGGCGAGCCGATCGGCAACTTCCCGCAGGCTTTCACGCACGTGAGCATGATCTCGGCGGCGACCGCCCTCACGGTGGAAAAGACCGCATGAGGAACGACCTTTCCATCGCCATCGTGCACGTGCTGCTGTGGGGATTCGTCGCCACCGCGGCGCTGAGCGCAGTGCTCTTCACCAGCCAGCGCCTGGGCTTCTCGCGCCTGTCGCTGCCCTTCCTCATCGGCACGCTCTTCACCGGCGAGCGCTCGGCGGCGAACGCGGCGGGCGTCGTCTTCTACCTGCTCGGCGGATGGCTGTTCGCCTTCGTCTACTACTTCATCTTCGCGAGCGTGCACCGGGCCGGCTGGCTGCTCGGCGCGGCGGTCGGATCGGCGCACGCGATCGTGCTGCTCGCGATGCTCTTTCCGCTGCTGCCGCACCTCCATCCGCGGATGGCGACGGAGTACGACGGCCCCACGTATCGCCGGCGCCTGCAGCCCCCCGGGTTCTTCGGCCTGAACTACGGCTACCGCACGCCGCTCGCGACGATCCTAGGGCACGCGCTCTACGGCGCGATCCTCGGCGCGACGCTTTTCACCCCTTAGCTCCTGGCGCGAAAGCCGGACGCGCAGGCGGCGCTCGAGCCATTCGATTCCCGTCACGTCCGACGGCGCGATGACTACGCGCCGCCCCGGGAACCAGAGCCCGGTATCGATCTCGAGCCCGGCGATGCGCCAGCCCTCGGGCTCCGCGCGCAGGTCTTTTACCTGGCCGGCCGCCCCGTCGGTGGCGATGACGGCGTAGCCGGAAAGCACTTCCATCGAGCGCAGGTGCGGATCGCCGCGGTACGGATGCGCGGCGATGTCGTGCTGCAGATAGAGCGGCGGGTCTTCCTCGACCTCATGGCAGCGCTCGAGCTCGGCGCGGCTCATATGCGTATGAAGCTGCCGGTTGACGGCGGCCGGCGGCACGAGCACCAGGCGCTGGGGCATCGGCTTGCCGGTGTCGAACACGAAATGGCGCACGCTCCAGTCGCGGTCGTCGAAATAGACGTCCACGATGGCGCCGATGCTGCCGTCGCGCGCGGCGAGCGGGCGGCCACGCAGAGATTTCAAGCTGATCGTCATGCGCGCACCTTTGCCCAGATCTGCCTCGCCGATTCCTTGATCACCTGCACGGCGTCCGGATCGCCCTTGATCAACGCCTCGAGATAGGCCTTCGCCTGCTTCACGGTGATGTGCGGCGGCAGCGGCGGCACGTTGGGATCGGTGACCATCTCGAGCACCACCGGGCAGCTCGACGACAGCGCCGTCTCCCAGGCCGGCCCGACGTCCGCCGCGCGCTCCACGCGGATGCCGCGGAGGCCCAGCATCTCGGCGTAGCGCGCGTACGGAAAGTCGGGCACGTCCTGCGAGCCGGAGAACTTGGGGTCGCCTTCCATCACCCGCTGCTCCCAGGTGACCTGGTTGAGGTCGCCGTTGTTGAGCACCATGAACACGAGCGTGGGGTTCGACCAGCGCTTCCAGTACTTGGCGGCGGTGACGAGGCCGCTGATGCCGTTCATCTGCATCGCGCCGTCGCCGACCATCGCGATCACCGGGCGGTCGGGATGCACGAACTTTGCCGCGATGGCGTAAGGCACCCCCGGCCCCATCGTGGCGAGGCCGCCGGAGAGCGAAGCCATCATGCCGCGCCGGATCTTGATGTCGCGCGCGTACCAGTTGGCCGCCGAGCCCGAGTCGCAGGTGAGGATCGCGCGGTCGGGAAGCCGCGGCGAGAGCTCCCAGAACACGCGCTGCGGATTGATCGGATGCGCTTCCGCCATCGCGCGCGCCTCGAGGACCCGCCACCATTGCGCGACGTTCTTCTCGATGGTCTCGCGCCATTTGCGCTCGGTCTTGCGCTTCAGGTGCGGAATGAGGGCCCGCAGCGTTTCCTTCGCATCGCCAACGAGATTGAGCTCCATCGGATAGCGCAGGCTGAGCATCCGGCCGTCGATATCGATCTGCACGCCGCGCGCCTGGCCTTCCTTCGGCAGGAACTCGGAGTACGGGAACGCCGAGCCGACCATCAGCAGCGTGTCGCACTCGGTCATCATTTCCCACGACGGCTCGGTGCCGAGAAGGCCGATCGAGCCGGTGACGAACGGCAGGTCGTCCGGGACCGCCGCCTTGCCGAGGAGCGCCTTGGCGATGCCCGCGCCGAGCAGCTCCGCGGTCTCGATCAGCTCGTCGGTCGCCTGCAGCGCGCCCGCGCCGGCGAGGATCGCGACGCGCTTGCCGGCGTTCAGGATCTCGGCGGCGTCGCGCAGCTCCGACTCGTGCGGCACGAGGGAGTGGCCGGCGCGGCCGATGCCGCTGTGCACGGTGCCGTGCTCGCGCGGCGGCGCCTCGACCGCTTCCATGTCCTGCAGGTCGTTCGGGAACACGATGCAGGTGACCGTGCGGTGCTCGGTCGCGATGCGCACCGCGCGGTCGACCAGATGGCGCACCTGCGCGGCCGTGGTCGCCATGTGCACGTATTCGGACGCCACGTCCTTGAACAGCGACAGGAGATCCACTTCCTGCTGGTAGTCGCCGCCCAGGCCCGAGCGCTTCTGCTGGCCGACGATGGCGACCACCGGCTGATGATCCATCTTCGCGTCGTAGAGGCCGTTCAGGAGATGGATCGCGCCCGGCCCCGAGGTCGCGAGGCAGACGCCGACTTCGCCGGAGAACTTGGCGTGCGCGCAGGCCATGAACGCGGCGAGCTCCTCGTGCCGCGCCTGGATGAACTCGACGTCCTTCGTGCGGCCGAAAGCACCCATGATCCCGTTGATGCCGTCGCCGGGATAGCCATAGACGCGGTTGATGCCCCACTGGTGGAGCCGCTTAAGGAGAAAATCGCCGACTGTCTGCGCCATTCGCTTCGCCTCCGATCAGGAGATGGGACACGCGCAGCGCGCCTCGCGTTCCTCCCTTAAGGCGGGCTTACGGGAATGGGCCTTGCAGTGTCAGCGAGCGTTCTTCCTGAGGCGTGATTCGAGGTGGCGCCGCACGTCCGGCCACTCGGCGGCGAGGATGCTGTACATCACCGTGTCGCGGATCGTGCCGTCGCGCCGGGTCGCGTGCTGGCGAATGACGCCGTCCTTCTTCGCGCCGAGCGCCTCGATGGCGCGTTGCGAAGCGAAGTTGAAGTGGTCGGTGCGCAGTCCCACCACGCCGCAGCCCAGCTCGTCGAAAGCATGGCCCAGCAGCATCAGCTTGCACGCCGTGTTGACGTGGCTCTTCTGCCAGCGCTTCGAGTACCAGGTGTAGCCAATCTCGACGCGATTCGCCGGCTTCACGATGTCGTGGTAGCGCGTGCTGCCGACGATCGCGCCGCTCGAGAGCTCGCGCACGACGAAGGGCAGCATGTGGCCGGCCTCATATCCCGCGAGCGCCGTCGAAATGTAGGCCTGCGTCTCGGCGGGCGCCGGCACCGAGGTGACCCACAAGTTCCACAGCTCGCCGTCCGTCGCCGCCTTCGCGATGGCGTCGGCGTGCTCGCGCGCGAGCGGCTCGAGGCGGACGCCGTGCTTCTCCAGCGTGACGGGGCGCGGCTCTTTCATGGCCCCATAATAAAGGAGCATGGACAAGGAAAAGACCAAGCAGGCGATCGACAAGGTGTTCCGCGACATGGCCGGGGCGATGAGCGCCGGCATGGCGTACGTCGGCACGCGCACCGGCCTCTTCCGCGCGATGGCCGGCAAGGGGCCGATGACGCTCGAGCAGGTCGTACAGGCATCCGGCCTCCAAAGCCGCTATGTGGAAGAGTGGCTGAGGGGCATGGCCGCCGCCGGCTATCTCGAGTATTCGGACCATCGGTACACCCTGCCCGACGAGATGGCCTATTTCGTCGCCTCCGACGGCACCGACCACTTCGTCGGCGGCATGTACGCGATGGTGCCGCCGCTCCTCAACGTGGCGCCGAAGGTGGCCGACGCCTTCGCGAAAGGCGGCGGCGTGCCGTTCGACGAGTTCGGGCCGGACTGCATCGCCGCGCTCGACCTCATCAACCGCGGCCAGTACGAGGAGCGCTTCGCGAGCTACTGGCTGAAGTCGCTGCCGGAAGTGACGGCGAAGCTCGCCACCGGCGGCCGCATGCTCGACTTCGGCTGCGGCTCGGGGCGCGTGGCGATGGCGATCAAGAAGGCGTTCCCGGCCGCGCAGGTCGAGGGCTACGACGTCGACGCGCAGTCCATCTCTCGCGCACGCGAGGCGGCGAAAAACCTGGACATCCGCTTCGGCACGGAAGTGCCGAGCGGCCAATTCGACCTGGTCACCATCTGCGACTGCATCCACGATCTCGCCGCGCCGGTGGACACCTTGAAGCGCGTGCATTCGCTGGTCAAGGGCACGCTGTTCATCGTGGAGCCCAAGGCGGGCGACCGGCTGGAAGATAACCTGAACCCCGTCGGCACGATGTTCTACGGCTTCAGCCTGTTCCACTGCATGACGCAGTCGCTCGCGCGCGGCGGTCCGGGGCTCGGCACCTGCATGGGCCCGGCCCAGACTGAGAAACTGGTGCGCGAGGCGGGCTTCCGGCAGTTCAGAATGCTGGACATCAAAAGCATGACCAACCTCTTTTACTCCGCCCATCCATGAAAGAACTCGCACCCAGCGGAAAGCTCCGCATCGGCCTCAACTACTCCAACTTCCTCATCGTCTCCGGCGACGAGCCGAACGGCGGTCCGCGCGGCATCGCGCCCGACCTCGGCCGCGAGCTCGCCAGGCGCGCCGGGCTGCAGTACGAGTTCGTCAAGTTCGACGCCGCGGGAAAACTCTTCGATGCCGTAAAGGCCGGCCAGGTCGACATCGGCTTCCTCGGCAACGAGCCGCAGCGCGCGAACGAAGTCGACTTCAGCTCGCCGTACCTCGAGATCCCCGTCACCTTCCTCGTGCCGCCCGGCTCGCCGATCAGGCAGATCGCCGACGTCGATCGCGAAGGCGTGCGCGTCGCGGTATCCGAGCGCAGCGCGTACGACCTCTGGCTCACGCGCAATCTGAAGAAAGCGCAATTGGTGCGCGCGAAGGGCATCCCCGCGTCGTACGACCTCTTCATGGCGCAGAAGCTCGAGGCGCTCGGCGGGCTGAAGCCGAAGCTCGTGGAGGAGCAGGCGCGCACGCCCGGCTCGCGCGTGCTCGACGGGCAGATTACCGGCGTGCAGCAATCGATCGGCGCGCCGAAGGGCCGCGCCGGCGTCGCCGAATACCTGCGCAAGTTTGCAGACGACGTCAGGAAAAGCGGCCTGGCGGCGAAGATCATCGACAAGCACGGCGTCAAAGGTGTGGTGGTGGCGAAATAAATGGGGTCAGATCACTATTACAGGAAGGCGCGATAAACACCTGAAGGTTTCCATTCCCAATGTCCGCAAATGTTGATCTGACCCCATTAAGGGTTTACTGGCGTCCCGGCTGCTCGAGCTGCGTCAAGGTGAAGGAGTTTCTGACGAAGCTCGGCGTCGACTACGAGTCGATCAACGTCTCGGCAAAGCCCGAAGCGATGGACGATCTGCGCGCGCTCGGCGTGCGCACCGTGCCGGTGGTGGCGCGCGGCAAGGATTACGTGTTCGCGCAGGAGCTCGCCGACGTGTCGGAGTTCATCGGCCGCAAGGTGGATTTCCAGCGCCTGCCGCCCGCCGCTCTGATGGAGAAGTGGCGCACGGTGCTCGCCGCCGCGCAGCGCCACGTCGTGCAGATCCCGCCCGAGCGCCTCGGCGAGCGCGCGACGCCCGGCCGCGACCGCAGCATCCGCGACCTCGCCTATCACGTCTACCAGGTGCCGGATTCCTTCCTGCAGGCGATCGAAGAAGGCGTGCAGGATTTGACCTCGGTCTACAACGCACCGCCGCCCGCGAACGTGAAGACGGGCGCCGACATCGCGGCATACGGCAAATCGGTGGCGGAGCGCCTCGAGCGCTGGTGGAAGCGGGACGGCGCCGGCGTGGAGACGGCGAAGCTGCGGACCTACTATGGCGAGCAACCGCTACATCACGTCATGGAACGCTGTACCTGGCATTCGGCGCAGCACGCGCGCCAGATCATCTCGGTGCTGGAGAAGCTCGGCATCCAGGCGAACGGGCCGCTCACCCAGAAGGACTACGCGGGCCTCCCCATGCCCGTGGCGCTCTGGGAATAAAGATTGCCTCGGCACGCAGGCGTGCTGAAGCTCCTTCTCGTCTGGCTTGTTAATACCGTAGCGCTGCTCGCGGTCGCGTACCTGTTGCCGTCGGTGCACGTCGAGAGCTTCGGCACGGCGCTGATCGCCGCGCTGCTCCTCGGACTGGCGAATGCGGTGATCCGGCCGATCCTCATCCTCCTCACGCTGCCGGCCACCATCCTGACGCTCGGCCTCTTCATCTTCGTCATCAACGGCCTCATCTTCCTGGGCGTCGCGCACCTCGTGGCAGGGTTCCAGGTACTCGGCTTCTGGCACGCGGTCGGCGCGTCGATCGTCTTCAGCCTCGTGGCGTGGATCCTTTCTTCCCTGCTGCAAAGATGAACCTCAGGGAAACGATCGCCGACAACCTGATTTTCATCATGGCGCACCGCGCGTGGTTCGCGATGCAGCGCTGGACGCTGACCGCGAAGCCGGTGGAGATCTGCGAGGGCGGCAAATCGAGCGGGAGCTACCTCACGCTCGTCTTCGAGCGCCAGGGCGACGCATGGCTCATGGTGCAAGACCAAAACACGCCGATCCAATAATCCTCCCCTACCGCGGGTACGGGACGAGGGATCGGCTGATCCTTCCCGGCCGCGTGCTGGCGCACGAGCACATCCGCCCGGCGAGCGCCGGCGAGCGCCGCTGGCGCAACTTCGCCGCGTTCGTGAAGCGCATCGAGTCCGACGAGGTGCCTTACGCGCCGCTCGTCGCGCGCTTCAACGGCGCCGAGACTCGCCTGCGCGCGGACCGGGAGGGCTACTTCCGCGTCGAGCTCGGGCCGGGGCCGAGGAAAGCGGGCTGGCATGACGTGGCGCTTTCCATTCCCGGCACCACCGTGCAAGCGACCGGGCGCGTCCTCGTGCCGCCGGACGACGCGCAGTTCGCGGTGGTGAGCGACATCGACGACACGGTGGTCTACAGCCACGTGATGAGCAAGATCCGGATGTTGGTCACCGTGGCGTTCTCGAATGCGTACAGCCGCAAGCCCTTCGAGGGCGTGGCGGCGTTCTATCGGGCGCTGCATGCCGGCCGCAATCCCTTCTTCTACGTCTCGAAGAGCCCGTGGAACCTCTACGTGCCGCTCGCCGAGTACCTCGAGCTGCAGGCGCTGCCCGAGGGGCCGCTCTTCCTGCGCAACTTCGGCCTGCGCATGCCGCGCGACCACAAATGCGTCGCCATCTCCGCGCTGCTCGCGGCCTATCCGAAGCTGCCGTTCATCCTGATCGGCGACAGCGGCGAGAGCGATCCGGAGGTCTATCGCGACATCGTGCGGCGCCATCCGGACCGGATCCGCGTCATCTATATCCGCTCGGTCAACCGGCGCCCCGAGCGCGTGGCGGCGATCGAGAAGCTGATCGCCGAGGTGGCGAAGACCGGCTGCCAGCTCGTGCTCGCGCCCGACAGCGAGCATGCGGCCGCCCACGCGGCGGCGGAAGGGTTGATGGATCCCAGCGAGCTGAAGCTTGTCAGGAGCGAAAAGCGGCGCGACGAGAATTCCGTACGACGTACGTAATTCTCCCGTCAGAAATCAAACGACGGCTTTCCTGACAGCAGAATTACGTACGTCGTACCGATTCGCGGGGTGCTTCGGCGAACAAGGCAGCGAATCCCTGAGCGTCGAGGGGCGGGCTGAAGAGGTGGCCCTGCCACTGGTCGCAGCCGAGCGAGAGCAGGCGCTCGAGCTGCTCCGGCGTCTCGACGCCCTCGGCGGCCACCGCGATGCCGAGCGTGTCGGCGAGCGAGGCGATGGTGCGCACGATGGCCTGGTCGGCGGCGTTCGACTCGAGCGACTTGAGGAACAGCCGGTCGATCTTCAGCTTGTCGATCGGGAGGCGCCGCAGGTAGGCGAGGCTCGAGTAGCCGGTGCCGAAGTCGTCGATGGCGAAGCGTACGCCGAGCTCGCCGATGCGGCGCAGGGTTTCCGCGTTGTCGTCGAAGTTGGACATCAGCACGCGCTCGGTGACCTCGAGCTCGATGCGGCTCCCGTCCAGCCCGTGCGCGCGCAGCGTGCCCGTCACCTTCTGCACGAAGGCGTCGCCCTGCGCGAGCTCCGCCGCCGAGACGTTCGCCGCGAACCACGCCGGGGCAGGAAGCTCGCGCTGCCAGGCGCCCGCCTGCGCCGCGGCGCGCTCGAGCGTCCACTCGCCGATCGAGCGGATGAGGCCGCTGTCCTCGGCGAGCGGCACGAAGTCCTCCGGGCCGACGAGGCCGCGCGTCGGGTGCTGCCAGCGGACCAGCGCTTCCGCGCCGACGATGGTCGAGCGGCCCTGCATGACATTCCCACGGAGCACGGGCTGCCAGTGCAGCAGCAGCTCGCTGCGCGACAGCGCGCCCCGCAGGTCGTTCTCGATGCGCAGCCGCTCGCTCACGCGCGTTTCGAGCGCCGGATGGAAGAAGCGGAAGCCGGCGCGGCCGCCCTCCTTCGCCAAGTACATCGCCGCGTCGGCGTGCTTGAGGAGCTCGGCGAAGTCGCGCCCGTCTCGCGGATAGAGCGCGATGCCGATGGAGGCGCTGACGCTCAGCGTGCGTCCCTCGATGGTGAACGGCCGCGCGAGGATCGAGAGCAGCCGCTCGCCGAGCGTGGCCGCCTCCTCGCGCGACTTGAGCCCGTCCCAGAGGAGCACGAAGTCGTCACCGCCGAGGCGCCCGAGCAGGTCCTCGCGCCGCAGCGCGTTCTGCAGCCGCTCGGCCACCGCGCGCAGCAGCGCGTCGCCCGCCGCATGGCCGAGCGAATCGTTCACCAGCTTGAAGCGGTCGAGGTCGATGACCAGCAGCGCGAGCTGGGAGCGGCCGCGCGCCGCGTTGCCGATCGCCGCGGTGGTGCGCTCGCTGAGGAGCGCGCGGTTGGCAAGGCCGGTCAGCGCGTCGCGCGTGGTGAGCTGCTCGATGCGCGCCTCGGCCTGCTTGCGCGAGGTGACGTCCGCCGCCGTGCCGCGATAGCCGGTCCAGCGCTCGTTCGCGTCGAAGAGCGGCACGCCGGAGAGCGACTGCCAGATCACGCCGCCCGACTTCGTCATCACGCGATGCACCAAATCGCGGAACGGCGCGCCTCTTCCACCTTGTTCGGTGCCATGGTTGGCAAACCATTCCCGGATGGCGCGCTCCTCGCCCAGGGGAAGGAATTCCCACAGCTCGCGGCCGAGGAGCTCCGCGCGCGCATGGCCGAGGATCGCCTCGACGCGCTCGGAAAGGTAGGTGAAGCGCCATTCGTGGTCGGCTTCCCAGACGTATTCGCTCGACACCGAGGCGACGTCGCGGAAGCGCCGGTCGGCCTCGCTCACCGCCGCCTCGACCATCTTGCGCACGTCGATGTCGGCCACCATGCCCGACATGCGCAGCGCGCGCCCTTCCTTGTCGCGCTCCGTCACGCGGCCGCGCGCGTGCAGCCATTTCCAGCCGCCGCCGTGCGTGCGCGCGCGGAACTCGATCTCGTATTGCGGCGTCTCGCCTTTCAGCGCGCGCACCCAGGCATTGCGCGCCGCCGCCGCGTCCTCGGCGTGGATGCTGGCGAAGAACTGGGCGCCGTGCGTGTAGGGCGGGGAGATCTCGTGGCCGAGGAAGCGCACCCAGCCGTCGCCGGCGTAGAGCTCGTCGGTCACGGCGTCGTAGTGCCACTCGGCGAGGTTGCCGCCGTCGAGCGCCATCTCCAGGCGCTCCTTCGCCTGCTGCAGGCCGCGCTCGGCGCGGCGCTGCTCGGTCACGTCGCGGCCGACGCCGCGGTAGCCGATGAAGCCGCCGTCGCCCGTGCGGCGCGACTGCCCGGAGATGATGTGCACCTGGCGCGCGCCGCGCTCGTCGGCCCGCGCGATCTCGAGATCGAAGAACGGCAGCTCCTTGCCGAGGCGCTCGAGGTGCGCCTCGAGCGCGCCGGCGTCGACCTCGACGCGCGGGATCTCCCAGAAGCGCTTGCCGTAGGTGGGCGTGTCGCCGAAGAGCGTGGCGACCGG
>Ga0070681_10005561_pt1 | contig 12171 bp, 9 predicted proteins | sample KBSC83BmetaG_FD_65650 | JGI IMG/M metagenome (GOLD analysis project Ga0070681, IMG submission 65650) | Corn rhizosphere microbial communities from Kellogg Biological Station, Michigan, USA - KBS C8-3B metaG | ecosystem: Host-associated > Plants > Roots > Rhizosphere | place: USA: Michigan...
ACGCTGGAAGGCTTCTTCAAGCGTCACAACGTGAAGGAATGTGAGCCGGGCATTCGTTTCATGTGCGAAGGACAGCGCGTAGCCGGCGCCAAATTCAGCGTGCGGTCCAAGGTCGGTCGGGAACAGGATGTTATCGGCCTCGAACCCCTTGTACGGCCGCAGGGTGACGTGCGGCCCAACAGTCAGCACCGGCACGTTCGCGTGGCGATAGATGTACTCCGCGGTCGAACCGAGCAGGACGCGCGACACACCCCGACGCCCGTGTGTGCCGATCACGATCAGATCGATTCCGTTTTCCTCAATCCACCGCGTGAACACGGCTTCGATGTTGTCTTTCGCGAACAGTGGATGGACCTTGATGTCTTTGTCATTCACAAGTCCGAAGAGCTTTGTCCTGCTATGTTCGATGACCTCGTCAACAACATCAGGAGCAGCTGTTTCGGTCAGGATCAACGGGTCCGATGCATGCGCGGGAAACAACTCAGCGTTGTAGTGGCGTGCCAGGCCGAGCGCATAGGCCAGCGCCGATTCGGAAGCCTCACTGAAATCAGTAAGGAAGAGGATGTTCTTGAAGGAAATACTGGTGGCAGTCTGTAGGGCTTGCATAATATTGACCTCCTCAAGGTGCCCGAAACGGGAAGATTACTTCGTATGATTTGGGGCCCTAGCCCTGGTGAGGAAGGCCAGTTCGCTTGGCAATTGAGGAAGTCAATCACGCCCCGGCCACATTCCCCGCCCGGGTATTCATTTCCCAGTTTTCTACTGTGGCGACCGGTAATCAGTGACGTGTATCACGCCGTATCTTGCGCTGCTCACGCCCAAAATGAAGAAGGATGTGAGTCACTCACATCCTTCTTCGAGGTAACCGCCATAATTGCTTTTGAGTAAGCAGCTAAGTTTTAGCAATTTTTAGAAGTTGTTCGTCACCCCCTCCTTTGATTTGCTTCATCAGAGACTCGTCCTTCTCAAACAGCCTTTTCATTCGTTTCAGATCGTCGTTCAAGACTTTGCCGGGATCCGCGCCGAATAGTTCAGCACCGAACCGCCCAAGAATTCCGGCGGGTGGCCGATAGAACATCCTGATATGCAGGCGTGTACTGGCATCGTAGTTTGCATCAAAGCGAGCGACTCCGAAGTTGCCGATCGTCGATCCCGGCACGCTCTTCCATTCCACCAGTGTGTTCGGCTCCTTACGGGTGATGAGACCCTCCCAATGTGTGGGAATGCCGGCGGGACCATTTACGGTCCAGCGATACAGGTTTTCGCCCAGCCTTTCGACCCTGGTCACATGAGAAAAGACCTTCGGGTAGTTCTCGGGATTGATCCAGAAATCGTAGAGATCAGAAATCGGAACGTTCACGCGAACCGTCTGCTCCAGTTCAAAGCCCGGGCAATGCTCTGACAATGAAAGTATCGAGTGAACGTTATGCTTAAGAACACTTTGCGCTGCCAGGCCCGTGCCAATCCCTGCCAATGCGGATCCAACTGCATCCCGGCGCCTGTATCCGTATATGGCGAGCGCGCTCCCTGCAACACCGGCCACGAGCCTTTGTGCAGGATTCCAGTTCAGCAGCGTCGAAATGCGCGCTTTCCGAAAGCTGGCTGGATCTGGCACGCGCGGTGTTTCGGGCTCCCACTCTTCAATGTGGTCAAACACTTCCCGTACCCCGTGCATGGCTTGCACGGCGTGGATCAACTCGTGCGTTTCTCCTTCAGGAGCTTGTCCCCACAACGTGATTGTCCCTCGGTCGGAGGCCACATGGATCTTGTGCGGATGGGAGAGTATCCGTCCCATGCGTGAGCGAATCCGCTCAACCAGCACTCGATCATCAAGATGTTCGCGACGGAAGCTGAACCAGGCGTGTTTGGCCATGCCCGTCAGGCGGTGCTGGGTGTCTCGGAAACCGAGTTCCGCTCCTTCCGCTATCGCCTGAGCCAGGCGGCTGGTTGTCTTCACAACCCGCGCCCGGCGTTGCCGGCCATTCTCGCGATCAAGAAAATAAAATGCGACAGCACCGGCAGCGGCGCCGCCGATCATCATCCATTTCTTGTCTGTGCCTGCCATGTGGACCTCCGCGAGCTTGATTCCAGTTTTGCGCCCGCAAAATCGTTTGGCGGTGACGGTCATCACAACATCGTGTGTTGAAGCTGGGTGTGCATAGCGACTCGATGTCACGCTCTATCAAGTTCGTCACGTTTGGTGTGTGTGGTGAGATCTGCTGGAATCAGGTACACGAATAGCGCGCGAAATCTTCTAAGGGCCCCGGTTCCCCGCTGATGGCTTGCTTGTTCAACCCACCTGCAATCGTGTCGGGAGACTAATCAGTGCAGCAAGCGTGTTGTACGCCTGAGGTAAGACCCGGCCGCCCAGTTCTGCATAAGTCGCGCAAAATCAGCAGGTTACTTCAAAGTAGAGATGTGACGCAGGTCACATAATCACTGTGACCGAAAGACTACTCTTAATCCAGTTCCGTGGCGAGGAGTAACTCACTATGGCTGTGGCATACAACTTACAAATCGTTGAAAACTGTCTTAAATGCACTCATCGGGAGCAGAGGCTCTTCTGCGACCTTCCGCACGAAGCATTGCTGGAATTGCAGAAAATAAAAGCGACATCCGTTTATCCCAAAGGCACATTGCTCTGTCTTGAAGGCCAGCCACCACGCGGTATTTATGTTTTGTGTACTGGACGCGCCAAGCTTTCCACAACGTCTGCCGAAGGCAAGAGCATCATTCTGCGTATTGCCGAACCGGGCGAGGTTCTGGGCCTTACAGCGGCGGTGTCGAATACTCCTTACGAAGCGACCATCGAGACGATGGAATCGAGCCAGGCCAATTTCATTTCGCAGGAAGATTTCGTAACTTTCCTGCGGGAGTTCCCCGAAGTCGGGATGAAGGTGGCCCGGCAGCTTACTCACAACTGCAAGTGCGCCTACAGCGAAATCCGTTCGCTCGGTCTCTCCAACTCGGTTCCGGAGAAGATCGCCAAGCTGCTGCTGCACTGGGCAGAACATCCGCTTGAGCTGGGCCGAAGGATGAACGGAGAGATCCCGATTCGTGTGACGCTCACCCAGGAAGAGATCGCGCAGTTTGTGGGAACGTCTCGCGAGACTGTCTCGCGGGTGCTGGGCGATTTCAAGCGGCGGGGCTATCTCAGGATCAAGGGCGCGACCTGGAACATTCTCAACAAGCCGGCGCTGGAGAACATGGTGACAACATAAGGGGTCACATCTGCTGGTGACTCATGTCACATACACGGGGTAGCACCAAGCATAAAGTAACCGACCATGACGGCCACAACCACACAAGAATCGCTGTTGAACGAGCTGTACGACGGTATTCCGCTCGAAGTAAGGCTGGAACTGGAAAAGCGTGAGCGCACGCGAAAGACGCGGCAGGGCGAGACGCTGCTGCAGCATGGCCTAACGCCGGATAAGCTCACGTTGCTCAACTCCGGCCGGGTGGAAATTTCGGTGAATTCCAGCGGCCACGAGGTCGTGCTGGGCACAGCCGGGCCGGGTAAGACGTTTGGTATGCGGCGTGCAATCACCGGAGAGCCCGCTGAGATCACAGTTACTTGTCTGGAAGAATGCGAGATCAGCGAGATCGCCGTAGCGGAATTTCAGGCGGTGCTGCGGGACAATCCACAGCTCTATTTTGTCGTTGCAAAGGTGCTGAGTGCAGATCTCAAGATTGTGGATGAGTTGTTGCGCAGCTGCTCGCGACGGGTTTCTTCTGCGGTTCGTGCAAAAAATGTGCGCGAAGTGTGATGACCATCACAGCGCTATAACGGATCTGCAGGTAAGTTCATAGCCATACATTGGCTGTGTTGCTTCCAGGGCCGGGTTCGGGGGAATCCCGGCTCCGGGAGAACAGAAAGCTGCTCCTACGATCCATGGCAAAAAAAGAGAGCCTCTCGGCTCTCTTTTTTATTTGCTCGAAAGAAGGCCCTCCGCTGCCCGCAAATCCTGCTTTATGTTCGGCATTTTCCCGCTTTCCCATTCCTTTTCATCGACATGCAGCGAATTCAGGTCAAGCGCTGAGTGATGAATGTCACAGCTGGTCTGAGAAGAAGTTCATATACTCGGGTCGGTTTAATCACCTCCCTTATAGGGGATTGCGAGGCTCGCATGTTAGCAAGGACATTAGAACGGTGGTTGTTGGGAACGGTCCTTGTGCTGTCGCTGGCGCCATGGTGTGTTGCGGCGAAAGATCCGCAGGGCAGTGACAAGACCGATAGTGCAAAAGCTAAAACCAGTCAACCGGCTGACAAGAAATCATCCAATAGCACTCATGAAAAGATTGACCCATCCCAGTATGTAGGTGCTGAAACCTGCAAAACGTGTCATGAAGACGCCGCCAGGGGGTATGACAAAGGCCCGCACTGGAAAACCACCCTGGCCAACCATGAAGGTCCTGAGTGGCAGGGCTGTGAGGCCTGCCATGGTCCCGGCAAAGCGCATGCCGAATCGGCAGATCCCAGCAAGATCATCCGGTTCGCCGGCCTGTCACGCGAGGAATCGAGCAAACGCTGTCTGGCCTGCCATGAATTTGGCCAGGAGCACGCAAATTTCCTCCGGTCCGATCACCTCAAGAACAACGTGGGTTGCGTGGATTGCCACTCCGTCCACACGCCTAAAATTCAGGCGAAGCTGCTAAGAGCCGCGCAGCCGCAGCTGTGCTTTTCCTGCCATGCAGATGTAAAGTCCAATTTCTCCATGCCGTCTCACCACCGCGTGAATGAAGGCTTGATCACCTGCACAAACTGCCACAACCAGCACGGCGGATTTCTCACGCGCCAGCTGCGCGCGACGGCCGCACAAGACCAGGTTTGTTTCAACTGCCACACCGATAAAGCAGGCCCGTTCGCTTTTGAACATGCGCCAGTCAAGACGGAAGGTTGTGTCTCCTGCCACTCACCGCATGGTTCCAACAACCCGCGGATGCTGAAGCGAAGCAACGTCAACCTGCTCTGCCTGGAGTGTCACACATTCACCGTGGATTCGGCGGCCCCGGCCATTCCAAGCTTCCACAATCAGGCACAAAAATATCAGGCTTGCACAATGTGCCACACGTCCATTCACGGGTCGAACTCCGACCATTTCTTTTTCAAACCGTAGGAAGGAGGAACATTATGGCAAACATGAAAGATTGCAAAAGACCTTGTGGAAGACTGGTACTGTCACTGGCCATGCTGTGCTCTCTTGCGCTTCCTGCGGCGGCACAGGACAAGTCTTCTGATACAAAGACGATCCCCGAGCTTTCCATGGATTCTTCAAGGAAGTCTTCTGACCCGCCTGCATGGGCGGCGAGCAACGACGCGCTGAAGGGCGAGGTGTGGGGACCATTCGAGGTGCGCCAGACGGCCGAGTTCGGCGGACGCATCTCCGATTATTCCGGCAATACCGGCACATGGGACACTTTTGTAAACATGGGAACGGGGCCACGGCTACTGGAATATACGATTGACCTGAACTCGCCGACACATGCCGGTTATCTTTTCGACAAGTTCAATTTCACTAACTTTGGTTACGGCGGCGATCCCAACAACTTGAGCCGGCTCACTTTATCGAAAGGCAAGATCTACAACTTCGGTGCAAGTTTCCGCCGCGACCAGAACATTTTCGATTACAACCTGTTCGCCAATCCGCTGAACCCGTCCAATTCAGTTCCGAATGTTCCGATTGTGACTTCTCCGCATGCATTTGTGCTCACGCGTCGCATGTATGACACGAACGTGGGGTTGTTCCCGGTCGGGAAGATCAGGATCAAGGGCGGATGGTCGCGGGTGGTGAATGAAGGATCAACGTATTCAAGCGTTCACGAAGGCACCGAAGGCCTGCTCTTCCAGCCCACGCTGAACACCACGGATAACTTCAGCGGCGAAGTGTCATTCCGTTTCATTCCACGCACCAGCATTAATTACAACCAGTTTTATACCTACTACAAGGGCGATACTTCTGCGAGTCTCGCGACGGCGCAGCAGCAGGCACGGTTCGGCATTCCGGGATTTGCGCTGCCGGGTAACATCCCTGTGAGCTTTGGTATTCCCTTCAATACGTCCGCGGGGCAGCCCTGCTCAACCACAGTGATCACCACAACCCCGCAGGCGTGCAACGGCTTCTTCTCCTATGCCCGTAGTGGAAATCTGCGGACCTCATATCCCACCGAACAGGTTAGTTTCCAGAGCAATTACTGGAAGAACCTGGACCTTTCGGGGCGGTTCGGTTATTCCAGTGCTGAAGCGGCCAATCCCGCTTTTGATGAGACCTTCAACGGTTTGATTACCCGTAACCGCGTGCGTGCGTTCGAGCAGTCTGGTTCTTCACTGGCGAGGCGGATCTCGGCCAATGCTGACTTTGCCGTGACTTATAAGCTCACGGAGAAACTCAATATCGTTAACCAGTCTCGCTGGGACAATTTCCGGATCCCGACCGGCTGGAATTACGTGACCGGGAATCTGGTGGGCGCAAATCTGCTTTCACCAGCGAACGTGTTCACTCCGGCGACTTGCCCCCCGCCGTTTACAGCAGCCACGTGCCCGCAGCACAACGCAAGCTCGCCTGCGGATGTGATCTTCGATCAATTAAGTCAGTTCATGCGCCAGGAAACTTTCCTGAACACAATCGAGGTGGAGTACGCGTTTACGCCAAAGCTCAGCGCCTATCTCGGATATCGCTACTCGCATCGGGACATCCTGGTGAATGATTCTGATACGCAACTCCAGAGCTTCTTTCCTGGACCAAATGCGAATGCGGCGCTGCGCGGCGCCTGCACACCGCCCAATGGCACGGTGGATCCGGCCACGGGCATCTGCACCGTTTCAACTTCGGATGTCGGCGATGATCCTGCGGTGATCATCAACTACCAATCGGCCTTGTTTGGTATTTCCGGCCGGCCGAACAACCGCATCCGCTTCAGCTTTGACACCGAACTGGCCTATGCTGATAACGCATTTACAAGAATCAGCCCACGCCACCTGCAGGTCTACAAGGGCCGCTTGACCTTGAAGCCGAAAGATTGGTGGAACGCCGGCGTCGCCGTCAACATCCGCGAGAACCGGAATACCACATCCGACATCAACAATAAGCAGCACAACCGCAGTTACGCCTTCACCACAAATCTCTCGCCGGTGAACGCGATCTGGGGCGTGGACCTCTCCTACAACTACAACGATGTCTACTCGCAGACGAATATCTGCTTCGTCGCGACACCTACGACGCCGGGAACGATCAGCTGCGGGACACCATTCCTGTCAGCGCTTTCGATTTACAACGAGCAGTCGCACTATGGTTCAGGTTCGATTTACCTGAAGCCGGTTCCACGGCTCACCACCACCCTGGGTTACACCATAACCAGTAGCAACGGTGACACGCTGATCCTGAATCCGATTGCGCCAACCGGTCCACTGGCATTTAATTACCATTTGCCATCAGCGTCACTGGCCTTTGAGATCTCCAAGAGCCTGACGTACAAGGCGGGATGGAACTATTACGACTACAACGAAAAATCGTTGCCCGGGCCAACGCTGCCGCGCGATTTCCGCGGCAACACATTCACCCTGGCTTTGCGGTACACGATGTAAGGACCTGGCGGCCCCGGAATCAGGTTATCGAATGACGTGGTTCCGGAGCCGCCTTGCCCCGCAGGAATTCAGGCGGGCTGTTGATGTGACCAGTGTTGTTGTACGTAGGCGGTGCTACTTTCCCGGAACCGCCGGGTTTTCTCAAACGGGGACAATTACGGAGGAATAAATTGATGAAGAAAATTCTAGTGATCTGCGCAACACTCGCACTTACCCTGGCAATGGCTGCTCCGGCCTTTGCTGATGATGCCGCGGCAACCTACAAGGCGAAATGCCAGGTGTGCCACGGACCGGATGGCAAAGGCTCTGCCGCCGGACAGAAAATGGGCGCGAAGCCGTTCAGCGAATTGAAGAGCAGCGAAGCTGAACAGATCAAGGCCACCAAGGAAGGCAAGAACAAAATGCCGAAGTTTGAAGGCAAGCTGACGGATGATGAAATCAAGGCTCTCATCGCATTCACAAAGACTCTGAAGTAATTCATCGCCAGCAAAATGGCCCGAGCCGTGAGCTCGGGCTTTCTTATTGGTGCGGAGCCGGCGCGGCGGAATGAAACGAGTCGAACTGGATACCTTTCAGGTCACCAGAGCTGCTGAAGAGGAAGCTGATGTCGACCTGGCCCAGCAGCTCACAGGATCGGCAGCCATCGCGGACTGAATAGACACTGGTAAACCGTTGTCCTCCATCCGGCAATCTTTCGGAAGCTGGTTCCGAGATCCCGGGCTGCGCTTCTGCGGGAAACAGTTTCGCGCGGGGGTGAGCTTCAAGCATTTCACGGTATCCAGAATCGTTCTGCATTTGTGATTCCGGCAGCTGTTCGAGGTTGTTCAAATCGACGATCGCAGGGGTACCGTTCAAAAGCACCCAGGAAGAATGCACTTCCTTTCCAGCGGGGAAGTATGCAATGCCGAGATCGACTGCGTCCAGAGGATGGAAGTACGTCAGTAGCGCAACCGTGCCGTGATTGAGCTCAGCGTAGCTGCGGGTGAAATTGACCGCGTCTTCTGAGACGCCCTCACCGGCCATCTTTTCGGCAAAGCAATCGCTGAAATTGCCAGCGGCAACGCAGCCTTGCTGAATCCGGCCAAGGTCGCTGAGCGATGGGTTCCACACTGCGGAAGAGCTGATGATTTCATCCGTGTCGTCACTTGCCTGCACTTCAAGGTAGGCCACATAACCCGCTGCCACCACGACCATTAGGGCCAGACCGGCCTTGATTCTCCAATGACGCGCCATCCCCTTCACCTCGTCGCTCCCATACTGTTCGGCCAGCAGCTACAACACGCGCAGAAGAGACTTGTTGCTGCACATCTTAACAGCTTGGGAGTTTCGAACTCCGGTGCAGGAAGATCAATTTTTGTGTCTGAGACACTGGGCGTGACCCGGGAGCTAAAATCGCGAAGTACAGCAGAGGCTCTGTTCGCTGGTAATGGGCGAAAGTGACTGCTAACAATAATTTACAAATAGCTTCTTTATAATATCGGGATAGATGGTCTAAAAAGCACAGGTCAGCTAAGACTCAGTTTTTCGTATCGCCAGGAGTAACGCGTATTCCCCCCGCTAAAGAGGTCTTGGAGCAGGAAAGAGGAGCCGCGGCCGAATACCGGTCAGAGGGCGCAGTTCGGTTCGGATTAGTGAGCGAGTGGCTCGTGCTGGCGTTTGCGGCAGTTATTTTCCTTGGCTGTATTGTCTCGCCTCCCAGCCTCATGGACGACGTCGACGCGGCCCACGGCCAGCTTGCCCGCAACATGATTCGTACTGGCGATTGGGTGATCCCCCAGCTTGATGGGGTGCCGTACATGGAGAAGGCGCCTCTCCCTTACTGGCTCATCGCGATCTCCTACATGATTTTCGGCGTGCATGACTGGGCAGCACGTATACCATTTGCCCTGGGCTCCATTCTGCTGTGTTGGGTCACAATGCGTTATGCGCGTTGGGCATTCGGCCGCCGTGCGGGCGGGTATGCGGGGCTCGCGATGGCGACCTGCGTAGGGCTCTTTCTATTTACGCGCATCCTCATTCCTGACGTTCTGGTAACGCTCTGCGTGGCAGTCTGTTTTTGGGCGTTTCAGCGGGCGCTGAACGAGGACGAAGAGGAAGCTTATCCACAGCGCTGGGCTGCGGCAATGGCCGCGAGCATGGCGGTTGGGGTGTTGTTGAAAGGGCTGATCGCCATCGTCGTGCCAATGGGCGGCATCCTGCTCTACCTGGCTCTCACCGGCCGGCTACTTCGGCGGGAGACATGGAAACGGATGCACATTGTATCCGGCATGGCAATCTTTCTGGCCATTGCCGTGCCCTGGCACATGATGGCGACCTTGCGCATGCCGCCGCACTTTGACTTCACCTTCAAGAGTGTTCCGGGGGAGTATCACGGCTTCTTCTGGTTCTATTTTATGAACGAGCACGTGCTGCGGTTCTTGGGAAGGCGATACCCGCACGATTACAACACCGTTCCATTGGCGCTTTTCTGGCTGTTGAACCTCGTATGGCTATTCCCCTGGAGCCTGTTCTTGCCGGCCGCGGTCAAGTTGAATTACAGGCCTTTGTTCCGCGGTGCGAGCACGCGCCTGCTGCTCTTGTGCTGGACTGGATTCCTGCTCCTGTTTTTCAGCTTCTCGACCACCCAGGAATACTATTCCATGCCGATCTACCCAGCTCTGGCGATGTTGGCTGCTTCTGCGCTGGACAATGAAGCCAAATGGACCAACGTTGCACGCAAGGTACTCGGGGCTATTGCGAGCGCTGCAACCGTGATTCTGCTCGCGCTATGGTTCAAAATTCGCCACCTTCCCACGGCTGGCGACATCTCGCATGCCTTGCAGCAACATCCGGACGCCTACACACTCTCACTCGGGCACATGGGCGATCTTACTTTGGGTGCTTTTGCCTACCTCCGGGCACCGCTGCTTCTGGCTTCCATCGCCTTCCTCATTGGTGCTGTTGGCGCGCTGTTCCGCTCCGGACGCTACTTGCTCATTACTAGTGCAGTGATGATGGCAATGTTCTTCCATGCGAGCAGGATGGCCCTGGTGACCTTTGATCCATATCTTTCCTCCCGCCCTCTCGCTAAAGTGCTCATGGTTTCACCGAAAGGCGACTTGATTGTTGACGGAGCGTATTATCCTTTCTCTTCAGTCCTTTTTTACGCTGACCGGACGGCTTTACTGTTGAACGGTCGAAAAACAAACCTCCAGTATGGTTCGTACGCTCCGGGTGCGGCACAGGCGTTTATTACCGATCAGCAGTTTCAGCAGCTTTGGAGTGGCAGTGCGAGGTATTATCTTGTGGCGGAAGCTGGCAGGACTGCAGAATTAGCGCGCTTGGCCGGTGGACGGTTGTACACGATAGCGGAAAGCGGCGGCAAATCACTGTTCTGTAACAGCCCGTCGGGTGCGACTGCGGGCACACTCTCCGGAAGGGAGATTACACACGGACCATGGTAGTGCTCACGGCAGTGTTCGGGATTCTACTTGCAGGGTCGCTCGTTTTTTGTGTGCTTGTGATTTTTGCCACCAGAGATTACCTCCGGGTGCCGCATCGCGCCGCATCGGTATTGCCGCCTGTGAGCATACTCAAGCCGCTCTGCGGACATGATGAGGGGCTGGAGGAGAACCTGCGCAGCTTCTTTGTCCAGGACTATCCAGAATACGAAGTTTTGCTGGGCGTGCACCGCCTGGATGATCCAGCGTGCCCGATCGCCGAGCGGCTGATCGAGGAATATGCAGACAAAGTCACGGCTCGAATCGTGGTCACAGGTGAATCACCGATTCCTAATGCGAAGGCGTTCACCCTCAAACGTCTGGTGATCGAGAGCCGGCACGAGATTCTCGCGATGGCTGACAGTGATGTGCGGGTTGCGAAAGATTTTCTGCGACGTATCGCCGCCGAATTTGAAGACCGTGCGGTCGGCCTGATTACCTGTCCTTACCGTGCCGTTGGCGGCGCCAGCCTCTGGTCACGTCTTGAAGCGATCGGCATGAACACCGAACTGCTGGGCGGAGTCGTGGTTGCACGCATGATCGAAGGGATGAAGTTTGCCCTTGGCTGCGCGCTTGCCGTCCGCCGCGACGTTCTTGAAGAGATGGGCGGCTTCGCATATCTGCAGGAATTCCTTGCCGAAGACTTTGTGATCGGAAGTCGCGCAGCTGAACTGGGACACACTGTGCTGCTGTCCTCCTCGGTGATCGAACATCGGATTGGAAGCCAGGCAATGCTTCGCAATCTTACCCACCGGCTCCGCTGGGCGAGGAGCACGCGTCGCTCCCGTCCACTGGGCTATTATGGCCAGATCTTTACTTATCCCCTGCCTCTGGCCCTGCTGCTCTTCGCGGTTCATCCAGCTGCGTGGCCTATGCTCGTCATCACCCTCGTCACACGTTCCAGTGCCGCCATCGCGACAGGCCATTTTATGGTGCGCGATCCCTTACTGGTCGAGCAATGGTGGTTGTTGCCGGTGCAGGACATCCTCGGATTCTTTGTCTGGCTGGGGGGGTTTCTTGGCGACAAAATCGTATGGCGCGACCGGAAGATTACCGTGCTTCGTGATGGCCGTCTGGAAGTGAATTCCTAACAGTCAAAGTCCGAAG
>Ga0070681_10005565_pt1 | contig 12169 bp, 8 predicted proteins | sample KBSC83BmetaG_FD_65650 | JGI IMG/M metagenome (GOLD analysis project Ga0070681, IMG submission 65650) | Corn rhizosphere microbial communities from Kellogg Biological Station, Michigan, USA - KBS C8-3B metaG | ecosystem: Host-associated > Plants > Roots > Rhizosphere | place: USA: Michigan...
GCGTGGGACGAAACCGATCTGGCCCGCGACTCGGCGCGACGCGCTGGGACGACGCACCACGTCGTGGTCGCTCAGGCCGGCGACGTCGAAGCGACGCTCCATCGGCTGATTCACTTCCATGACGAGCCGCTCAGCCATCCAAACTCGTTAGGGCTCTACACGCTGAGCGAGTTGGCGCGGCGACATGTGAAGGTCGTTCTCACCGGCGAGGGCGCGGACGAGCTGTTCGGAGGGTATCCCCGTTACCATCTTGCGCGACTGCGTGGCGCGTTCGAAGGGGTCCCCGACTTCGCAAGAGCGGGAGCGGCAGCCTTGCTGCGATCGGTTCGCGGGCGTCGGGCGAGCAAAGCCGCGGCGCTCCTCTCCCCCTCGTTCGAAGATTCGATCGTCTTCAACTCCGCCTACGTCGACCCCGGATTGGTCGCCGAGCTCACCGGCGGCTCCGTCACGGAGGCAGTGACCACGCGTCGCCATCTCCTCCGTGAAAGCAGAGTGCGTAGTGATGCCATCGCGACGATTAGCAGATACGAATTGCTGACCTATCTGCCGTGCTTGCTCGATCGCATGGACCGGATGTCCATGGCGCACTCGCTCGAGGGCCGGGTGCCGTTCCTTGATGTGAACCTTGTCGAATGGGCACTGGGATTGGGCACGTCGCTCAAACTCGGGCCGCGATCGAACAAGCGCGTCGTCAAGCACCTCGCCGCGAATCTGCTGAACCCACGGATCGTTCGCGGTCCGAAATCGGGCTTCGGTCTTCCGTTGGATTCCTGGTTCAGGAGTCCGGAACTTTCTCGGATCGTCGAGCGACTCCGCGATCCGCATCACCCCGCCGCCGCGCACTTCGACCAGAAGATCGTTCAACGCGCTCTCCAGCAACACCTCGGCGGAGTCGAAAAGCATGGCGAGCTGTTGTGGCTTCTCGCCAACGTGTATCTCTGGCAGGAGAGCCAGCCGGCCAGTATTGCGCGACCGACCGGCCTGCGCCTGAGAGCGACTGCCTAGGCCGACTGCCGAGCAAGCGCACTTGGAGCTGTGGCGCTTCTCGTCAGTACATCCAGAATCTTGGTCGCCACAGCTTTCCAGGTGTACGATCGCAGCATGAGTGATCGACCACGTGCCCCCATGTCGGCCGCGAGCTGCGGCGATGTGAGGAGCGTCGTGAGCGCATCGGCATAGCCATCGATATTGCCGATCGGCACCGCAAAACCGGTCTCTTTCCCCTCGATCAGCTCGAGTGCTCCTCCCTGGGCAGAGGCAACCAGCGGCAAGCCCGCGCTCATCGCTTCCACGAGCACGTGCGGCGAGCGATCGAAGCGATGGGGGAGGAAGAACGCACTCGCGCGACGGAAGTAGCTGGCGAGCACGGCGCGATCACTGATTCGCCCAGTGAACTCGACTCCGTCCGCCCGCGGCGGATTCTTCATGCCGCCGTAGTCGGCACCGATGACGACGAAACGCGCCTTCGGGATCGACTGCCTAACGACGTAGGCCGTCTGCGCCAGGAAATCGAGTCCCTTTCGATGAAAGTCGTTGGATACGTGTAGGATGAGGGGCTCGCGCTCCGCCCATGAAATGCTCTCGGACGAGAGGTCGACGCCGCAGGGGCCCCAGCCGGCCACCTGAACTTTGTGCTTCGGGATCGTAGGATGCGCGAGGAGCGTTTGCTCTCGCGCCCACTGCGACATGCAGAGGACGGCTGCCGCGTCGCGATACGTCGCCGCTTGCTGCCGGTGTGCGACGCGACGATTGGTGTACCCATCCTTCGGCTCACCCAGGACTGGCTCGAGTGCCATGCTCTGGTCGATGTAATTCACGAAAGGGATCTGCCTGCCGAGTTGCGACAGACGAGGATGGAACCAGCTCCCCCACATGATCAGACCCTCGAGATTCGAGCAGACAGCACGAAGACCGCGCTGCAGAACGCGACGTCGTCGCGCCTCCAGCAAAGGATGCATTTGATACGTCACCCACCACTCCGCGCGGCCAGGGCGAAACGATAGGGCGGCTGCCGCGTACCGCGTCAGCGGATCGATCTGGTCGAACTCGACATCGGCAATCATGTCCGCCTGCTGCCGAAGAGCATCCGCGAGATGCCGAGCTCTATTGTCGTTGGACGCGAATGCTATCGCTGGCGGAATTGACTCTTCTTCGATCTGGCTCACGTGACTCTCGGAGTGGGGAGTGCTGTCGGCGCGGTACGGGCATGAGCAACATGCGTGCGCTCAGCCGACCGGCTTTGCTCGTGGTCCCGAGGTCCGAGTTCGAGGTGTACGCGCGACAGTTGCTGCGCGCGCGCGACAGCCTATCTCGCTGATTGCCACGGATTTGCGCACAAGTAGGCGGCAGGCATCTTGCCACCCTCCCCCACGCTTGGCTGACCGGTGGAGTCCTATGTATCGGGGCTCGCACAGGTCCATCACCCCTCGCCCATTCTGTGTTGTCGCACCCCGCTCGCCACCTCAAAAGATCAGTGATTGCGTTCGACTCTCAGGCAGTGCCAGCCCGCGACAGCGCCGGTTCGCATTCGCGCGCTGCCGCGCGCTCGACTCGAACCGCGCTGCTCCTGCTCGAGGATCTCGGAGGCGGCACGGGAAATCACGTGTGCCAGCTTGCGGCGCTCTGGCGCACCCGTGGATGGCGCGTCGTGATCGTCACCCAACGCGCTCCTCTCGTCCGAGCACTTCCGGAAGGAGTCGACGTCCACGTAACGAAGAGCGGCGGCTGGTACGATCGATTCCCGCTGGCCCAGTTGCGCCGGCTCGTCGCATTGAAGCGCATCGTGGCGACGCTCAAACCAGATGTCGTCCACACGTACTTCTTCTGGTCGATCATTTATGGTCGCTTGCTCAAGTTGATGGGTCTGGCGCCGGTCCTCGTCGAGAACCGAGAGGACATGGGCTTCAGCTGGGGATGGGGCGCCTACCTCGCCTTACGCCTGACACAATCGGTGCCCGATCGAGTGATCGCCGTCGCTGGCCCGGTGAAAGAAGTTGCGCTGCGGAAAGAAGGATTGGCGCCCTCGCGAGCCATCGTCGTACATAACGGGATTCCGCTGGCAACGAGCGCCGAGCGCGGTCGCGAGGAAACGCGGAGGCAGTTTGGCTTTGCCCACGAGCATATCGTGATCGGGATGGTCGCGAACCTGCCGCGAGAGGTGAAGGGCGGTAAGCATCTGCTCGACGTTGTTCGCGAGGTGGTCGCCGCCGCGCCGACCGCGCGGTTTCTGCTCGTCGGCATGGGGACGGATGCGGAGACGCTTCGTCCCGAGCTCGAGGCGCGCGGCATCGCGGAATACGTCGTTGGCGCCGGCTATCGGCGAGATGTCGAGGACTGCTACACGGCGATGGACATCTCCGTGCTCACGTCCTCCACGGAGGGACTCTCGATCACGCTGCTGGAATCGATGCGAGCCGGGTTGCCGACGGTCGCGACGCGCGTCGGCGGCAATGCGGAGCTCGTCGTCGAAGGTGAAACTGGCTTTCTCGTCGATTTCGGCAACTGGTCGGCTTTCGTCGACCGGGTTGTCTCGCTGGCACATGACGGCGACCAGCGGCGACGGATGGGCGATGCGGGGCGTCGCCGCGTCGCCGAGCAGTTCGGGGCAGAAGGGGTGGGCGGGCGGTACCTCACTGTTTATGAAACACTCATCAATGTCGGCGTGGAGTCTGGAACTTCCCGCACCGTCTACTCAGAGCTCACTCGAGGGCAGGAGACCGCTTTATGAATTCCTGGAAGGAAGCAAGGTGGCGTGGACGACTGAAGATGGCGCTCTTCAGTCTCATCCCCGTCCTCGTGCTGCTGATCATCGCGCAGCTCTATGCGTACATGACGATCGAGCGCACCATCGTTCAGACAACGGATCCCGTCACGGGCCAGCAGTACTACTCGATGCGGATCGGTCTGTGGCCATGGTCCCACAAGAGCTACACGCCGATCAACTCGTTAGGTCTTCCCGACCATGAGTTCGTCGGCCTGGTTCCGAAGGGCGGGTGCATCCACGTGCTGCTCGCCGGCGATTCGTACACGTTCGGCGACGCGACGAGCGCCGTCTACCGCTGGGGCAACGTCCTCCAGGGGATGACCGAGCGGCGCATCAACAACCGCTGCATCCGGTTCTTCAACATCGGCGTCCGTAATTCCACGATCGATACGACGATCGTCCGCATCCATCAGGTGCTTCCGCTCATCCAGCCGGACGTCGTCGTCCTCTCGCAGTATCAGAACGACCTCACCGATCTCGCGAACCCGGGCTCGCCCGCCTGGGTGCCCGCGGGACACGGCCGTCGTTATGACAGCCACTGGGGCGAGCGGTTGGCGCGAGTCGTTCCCGGCTACAACCTCTCTCTGGAACGATATCTCACCTACAACGCCTTCGAGTTCATGATCGAGCACAACATCAAGTACGATGTGTTGTCGACCTGGTCGGTCCTCGAAACGCCAGCGAAGAAAGACTGGGCGACGAAGCTCGAAGGGATCTATCACGATCTCTACGGCTCGCTCGTGAAAGACATGCGCTCGCGCAACATCCAGTTCGTCGCCGCCATCTTTCCGAGCAAGATGGACGTGATGGCGAAGCGGTCTCCAGAGGGCGAATACTTCCAGAGTCTCGCGAAAGAGTTCAATGTGCCTTACCTGTCGCTCATGCCGACACTCGAGGCTCATCGGAACCCGATGCCGTACCATCTCTATGACGGCCATATGAACGAGTACGGCAACGCCGTCACCGCCGATGCAATCTGGAAGTGGCTCTTCACCGCGCACCCCGCTCCGGCGCCGGTGCTCCAGGAAGCGGCGGAGATGAGCATGCTCACAACGAAGTCGACTGGCACGCCCTAGTGCCGCAGGCCGCCGTCGCCAGCCGTTTCGCAGCAGCTCCGGCTCCGCGCGCGTTGGCGCGGGCCGCGGTTACGCCTGGCTCCCGGTGGACTCTACTCCTGGTGGCTCTATGCGGCGTCATTCTGCAGTACGTCTGGCGCATTCAGGAGATGTTCACACCGTTGCGCTATGTCCAGTTCACGGCGCTCGTTTCACTGGGCGCCGTGGTGCTGTTCGTTCTCCACCCGGAGATGTCGCGGCGTTTGCACCTGCTGCGGCATCCACTGTATCGGCTGATTCTCTGGATCTTCGTACTTGCCGTTCTTTCTGTTCCCGCGAGTATCCGGATAGGGGACAGCATTCGTTTCCTCACCGGTAATTTCGGCAAGACCGTCCTCCAGGTTGGTATTATCGTCGCGTGCGTCCGCGACCGACGCGATATCGATCGATTGCTCCGTGTGTTCGTAATCGGCGGCGCGCTGTACGTGTGTGCCTCCATTCTCTTCGCGCCACCGACCGGCGGACGCCTTGGTGGGGGAAGCTACGATCCGAATGACCTCGGCTTGTTCACGGTCTGCAGCATTCCCCTGTGCGTGTATCAGATGCGTCGCCGCGCCGGGTTGGCAGATCGGATCGCGGGACTCGTGACGGTGGCGCTGCTCCTGGCGGCAACCGTACTCAGTGGGTCGCGCGGCGGTTTTCTCGCGCTGCTGGCCGTAGGCCTCTACGGCCTGTTCGCACTGAAGGCGGTGCGCTTCAGTAAACGGGTCACCGTCACGACGTTTGCTCTCGCGGCTATGTTCATCGCCGCAGGCAGTGGCTATTGGGATCGAATCAGCACGATCCTCAAGCCGCAAGAGGACTACAACTGGGAAGGCCACGCCGAGTCAGGCCGGATGGAGGTCTGGAAGCGGGGCCTGGGCTACATGGCAGATCGGCCCGTCTTCGGCGTTGGGGTCGATCAATTCGATGTCGCCGAAGGCACGCTCTCCGTTCTTTCCGCGCGGCAGGTGGGGCTGAAATGGTCCGCGGCCCACAACTCGTACGTCCAGATCGGCGCCGAGATCGGCGCGCCGGCACTCGCGGTCTTCATCTGGATGTTGTTCACCGCCTATCGAACGGCTCGGCGCATCGGGCGGGGATCTGCGATGCCGGATGACCGACTTCTGGGTCAATGCTTCGCGGCGCTCGTCGTCGGATACGCCATCGGATGCACCTTCCTCAGCCAGGCGTATTCGACGTACCTGTACTTCGCGCTCGGCATCCTCATCGCGCTCTCGCGCCACGCGGTGCCACGTCCGCGTCGTTCGACTGTCGTGAACGGGTTGGTATCGCGGGCGCCGGGCGTTTCACAGACGCTGAACGCGCCTCAGTCCGCCGCCAACCTCGGCTGGCAGCGTGCTCGTTAGGTACGTCCGTTCACGGCCGGACGCAGCCGGTCTCTGATCCGCCGCCGGAATAAGCCCCATAACCAGAGCCACTGCATGCGCCGCCACTCACGCGGCGAAAGCTCCCCCGCCGCACCCTGGGCGCGCATCCAATCCAGCAGCTCACCAACGGGGACGAACCAGCCAGGGCGGCCGCTGAGCGATTGCAGCAAGGCGCGCGTCCTCTCGTTCACGCGGCCCTCGGAGACGAATCCCTTACCAAAATGCGTCGCAACGATCGCGACGCCGTTCTGTCGCTCCAGTCGCTCCTGCGCCGATAGGTCGATCAGCTCGTTGAATTCGACGCAGTTCTCCGCGTCCGCGGCGGAGAACCACCAGTTCACGAGCGGTCGGTTGCGATCGACATACGGAAGCGTCGGATTCACACTCGTGACGTCGAGTGCATCGAAGGTGAGGTTTCGCACGTAGCGTATCCGCGCGCGCGCCACGTCGCCCCACCAGTACGCGGAGCTCTCGACGTGACCATCGAATGAGCTCTCACGCATAGCCCGCTTGTAGATTGCGCGCACGATGGGATCGTCGACGCGCGCGGCGCCCCAGTACAGATTCTCGCGGTTGTTCGCGTGATTCGCATGCACCACCGGATAGTCTCCGAACGAGGCGCGCATGCGTTCGAGACCGAGCAGCGTCCGCTCCCGTTGGCTCGACTCCATCGTGGCACCGTGCGACGCGATCTCGAAACCCCGTCGCTGTAAGTCGAGCGCAAAATCCAGATACTCGGGATCCTCGAGCGTCTGCGAGGTCGAGTAGTCGTGACTCCCTTCCGGGCATCGAAGCGGCCAGACGGTCTTCGTCGTGCGCATTCCCAGCTTCTCGAGAAGCCGGTAGATCGGCCCGACGTTCTCGACCGTCGCGACGTCGGTGTCGTCGATGATAGTGAAGGCGAACTTCTTTCCATCGGGGAATCGCATCTCAGAAGGTGCCATCCCCTTCACTGTCGCCGCGAGTGATCCACCAGTCGGCGAAGCCGTCGGGTTTCCGCTCCTGCATTCCCGGAAGCTTCACGAGGACGTGCAGGTTGGCGGGCACCGACAGGTAGCTTAACCGGCGCACCTGGGCATCCAACACCGACGGGCTGGCGCTCGCGAGCAGCGCGTCGGCGTCGAACGCCTTCGCGGCGCGCTCTGCCCCACGAACGATCGCCATCGCTACGCGTTGTTCACCGGCCCGATACAGTGCATCCGAGAGCGTCGAGATCCGAAGTCCGCTGAGACGCTCGTCGCCCTGCTCACTGGGTCGCTTCACGACACCCAGGCCGACGAGACGGCCCCGCTCTCGGACGTGAACGAATCGATAGCCCGGCGTGGCGTAGCGGCGCGCGATTGCCGCGCCGCCACGTGCGACAGCGGGCCCGAGATGTTCGCGCGTCGAACGCCAGAGCGCGTCGACCTCCGCGACCTCGATCGCATCAGTGACGGTCGTCGTTAGGCCGGCCAGTGAGCCAGCTCGCAGCCAACCCCAGAGACCGTTGGCAGCGCCCAGGACCGGACCGACGACAGGTGCGGTGACACGAGCCGCCCGCGCACCAAGTCGCCACCAGCTGCTGTCACGCCCGAGCAGCCGCATGATTGCGCCGAGACGAACGAGTAGCGACGACGGCCGCAGCAGCCGCAACCGATTTGGAAGTCCGCCGAGATCCGTGTAACCGAGCGCCTGAAAAAGTCTGATCGCGGCGGGCTCGTGAACGAGCGCGAGCGAGGGATCCTTCAGCGCGGCAGCCGCCGCACGCAGCACGAGAAACCCCGCGGAGCTGCGTTGCACTTCGGGAAGAACCCACAGCCCCTTGATCCAGTACGCCGGCCGCTCGACACCATCGTACCAGAGGTGTATCGGAATCGTTGTGACGTGCGCGATTGCGTCGCCGTTCTGCAGGACGAGCCACGTTGGTGGCGGCTCCCCGGGTCGCGCCACGTTGGTGAGCGCCGCGGCCGCGCGACTCGCGCGAACCCCTTCCGGAGTCGCGCCCGGGTTCCAGACACGTGCATAGAACTCCGCGAGCGCCGGAAGATGATCGTCGTTGACGCGAACGACGTCGACCCGATTACTGACGACGTTATTCACCGCCACGCCTTCACGCGCCATCCCACTCCACGCCATACGTGCGCAGTACGCGCTTGATCGTGGCGACGTCAGTCATCGCCAGAGCATCTTCCGCCGACAGCGACACTCCGTAGGTCGATTCGAGCTCCAGCACGAGCGTCACGTGATTCAACGAATCCCAGCTGCTCTCGGTCGTGTTGGACGTCGCATCGGTAACGGCATTTCTCGACAGACCGAGGACGCGGGCAACAAGCACTTCAGGCGCCATTGGCAGCTCTCACCGAAATCCACTCAGGGGTCGTCAAGCCAGGCTCACGCAGATCGCGGCGCCACATCGCGCGCTCGCTCTCGGCGTCGTCGCGGGTGAACGCATTCCGCAAGTAAAAATCACGGGCGGGCGCATTCTTCGGCAAGGTCGCGATCGTGCCCGACAACCACGTGGCCTGGGCTTCGCGCGCGTCGCCGGCCACACGCGCGAGCAGCGCGTCCTCTACCCCGTAGCCGATGACGCGGCAGCTCATGACAAAATTCTCAATGCTCCATTCGTCGCCATCGGCACGGACAACGGCGGTGGCGACTAGACCATGATCACCGAATCGATCCGACACTTGGGCCGTGTAGATACGCCATCCCTGATCGCCGGCGCGCGCCGAGAGGACGCCCGGCTCATATCGAAGTCCCGTGAGATTGAACTGATTCGTTCGTTGAAAAAGTTGATGCACGCGCGGCAAGGTGCGCTCTGATGCAGCGGCGATCGCGGCGGCGATCTCCAACGATGCCAGGTACCCTTCGGGCGTCTGTGCCGTCACGCGAAGCTCCTCGCGCTGGCGTCGCTCGACGTACTGACGCGTTCGAGTGCGATCCTCCTCGGTGACGGTGAGCACCTGGAGCTCGGGCAACATCTCGATCGTCTCGCGATAGCGCGCGGGATCCTTTGGCATCTCAGGTGTCAGGACTTGCGGATGCGCCTGACGCATGAGCGCGCGCTCCTTCTCATTGTCGTCGATGAAGACGAATGAGTCGAGGCCGATGTTCAACTCGGCGGCAAGACTCAACATGTTGCTCGGCTTGCTGTCCCAGTTGATCCGTACCGCGCTGAACGACTCCTCGCGCAAGACCATTGCGTTATGCGCGCGGATCACCTCCATCGCGTCCGCTTCATTGTTCTTCGAGTTGACCGCGAGCAGAATCCCCTTTCGCGTGAGCGACAGGAGGAACTGCTGGAACTCGCGAAACTCCGAGCCGGGCGACGTATCACCGAGACGGATGCCGTGTGGACCATCCTCGCCGACGATCCCACCCCACAGGGTGTTGTCGAGATCGAGCACGACGCACTTCCGCGTACGTCCCATCAGTGGCGCGATGTACTGTGCGTAGCCAGTCGCTATCTCGCGCAGCACCGGCTCACTCAGTCGCATGCTCGCGAGATGCCGAAGCTTCGGGTTGTCGAGCGCGCCCTGGCGGCGGCGCGCTACGAGATCCCCGATGTCGAGGAAATACGACCGCGGGAGCGAGCGCAGTCCGTCGGCCAGACGGGCGTTCAGCGCACTCAGCACCTCCCCGCGACTGGGACCGAGCCGCGCGCTCGCCGGGCCCAAGCTATCGCGAAAGACGCTGTGCAAGCCGTGCACGACGAGAACCGCCTTCGACCACGACGTGAACCGCGTTGCCGCCGTCAGAAGGCGATCGACCGCGGCCTCGCCACTCGTCGTCAGCTCCGCATCCGGCATCGCCAGACTCGGCATCAGGTCGTCGGCGGCGGCAGCCAGAAAGACGATATGTGGCTCGAAGCGCTCCATCCCGGATCCCTCGCCCAACATCTCCCGTTCCCAGGTATTGAACGGAGCAACGTAGATGTGAGGCTCGAGATTCAACGCGCGGCATTCCAGATCGATGTATGGAACGAGCGTGTCGATCGTGAACGAGCTGAGGAGCGCGATGCGGACGGGCGTGGCGTTCGTTCGCAACAGCCGCTGGCGCGCACCGGAGACGTACTGCATCGTCGCCAACCCCGGCTCGGCTCGACCGAGTCGCGTCAGCAAGGCGTGCGCGCGATCTTGTTGTCGTCCGGCCACCGCGAGTTCGGCAGCCGCGCGAAGCAGACCCGGATTTTCGGGTGCCTTGTCGAGCGCGGCCTGCAGCGCGTCAGCGAGCAACGGATCCGCCGGCTCGGTACGCGCCATCGCGGCCAGCTCCGCGGCATGCTGCGGCGCGAGCAGATGACCGTGACGACGCACGATCTCGAGCAGCTCGCGCGTGTCGACGGCGCCCGGCGAGCGCGCGGCCGACTCGGCGAGCGCGGAGACGAATCGCGTCAGGCGCGGCCGGGACCAGCTGCCGGAGTCATCGCTGCCGAGAAGCCATGCCGCGGCCGCCGCCGGATCGATCGCGGCGAGCGCAATGAGCGTTTGCTCATCAGGAAGGCTGCTCTCCGAGATGCCGGCGAGTCGCGCGGCGAGAGTTTCGAGTGGTGTCGCGAGGTCGGGCATCGTCGTCCAGTCAGCTCAATTCCGACCGGCAACCGCCTGTCGCAGCGGTTGGGCGTATTCGGCCTGGGGCACCCGGAGCTTGCGCGCATCGCCCTCGGCGGCGAGCGCCAGCCAGTGGGAATCTTTGTCGATGAAGAGTCGAAACCACAGCTCGATGTTGAATGCGGTGAGACGGAACCCCGGCTCCAACGTGCGATCGCGAAGCTCCTCGGCTGCGAAGATTCCGCGCTCGAGCGTTTTCTCTTCGCGAAGCAGCTTGTCGACCAGGGGCAACCGGCCCGCCGCGAGCCACTGACGTTCCGGGCTTGGAAACGGTGTCTTGTCACGGCGGTCAACGACCGTTTGGGGAAGCAGCGGCTTTCCCACCGCGCGCAGGAGCGCTTTCGGAAGAAGACCGGGCACCTTCTGCGCCGGCGGCACCGTCGCCAGGAATTCGATCACGCGATAGTCGAGTAACGGAACGCGAGACTCGATCGACAGCGTCATGCTCGCGCGATCCTCCTTGTGCAGCAGCGACGGCAGATAGACACGGAGATCGTGGTAGAGTAGCTGGTCGAAGCTCTCGTCGGTCGGCGCGTGCTCGAATGGCGCGAGGTACTCGGTCCGCGGGGTGTAGCCGCCGAGCTTGCGGCGGAATGCTCGATCGAGTGCGGGATTCGCCTCCGGTTCCGGACCACACTTGTGCTTGATCCAGAGCTCGCCGAGCGTCAGGCGACGCTGGCGCGTTAGGCGCCGCCCAAGCCGCCGGGTCAGGCCGCCGATGCCTTCGCGCCGAATCACCCGCGCGAGCCGCGCGACGGAGCCGCGATCGGACTCCTCACTCGGACGCGCCGAGAGGTCGAACATACCCGTCGAGCCGAACGCGGCCTGAAATTGCGCCGGGTAGCCACCGAAGATCTCGTCGCCACCGTGGCCCGTCAGTGCGACTTTCACATGGCGAGCCGCCAATCGTGACGCCGCCCAGTACGTGAAACCCGCTGCGTCGACCATCGGAACGTCCTGGTGCCACATGAGCGTCGCGTACATCGACAGGAGATCGTCGAGGCCCGGTAGATCCTCGCGATGGTGAGTGCCGAGGTGGCGCGAGACCGCGCGCGCGTGTGGGCTCTCGTCGAAGTACGTGCCGTCGGTGAAGCGAATGGAGAACGTCTCGAGCGACCCGCGATGCCGCGACGCGAGCGCGGTGACCAGGCTCGAATCGAGTCCTCCACTGAGATGGCAGCCGAGCGCCGCATCACTACGGCAATGGATTCGGACGGCGTCATCCAGCAGTTCGGCAAGGTCATTGACGACGCGCTCCTCCGACCGATCCCAATCGTATTGGTAGACAGGCGACCAGTATTCCCGAACACGCGCGCGCCCGTCGCGAAGCGT
>Ga0070681_10005566_pt1 | contig 12168 bp, 6 predicted proteins | sample KBSC83BmetaG_FD_65650 | JGI IMG/M metagenome (GOLD analysis project Ga0070681, IMG submission 65650) | Corn rhizosphere microbial communities from Kellogg Biological Station, Michigan, USA - KBS C8-3B metaG | ecosystem: Host-associated > Plants > Roots > Rhizosphere | place: USA: Michigan...
ATCTCCGTCCCTTTCCACTTGCGCGGGAACCGTGATCTCGCGATCGGTCCCATGAATGCTGAACATGCCGTGCACCATGACCGACGATTTCCCCTGCGGAGCAACCTCTCCATCAAACCGGTCAGGACGGAAATCAATCTCGGGATAGCGCGCGCTTTCCAGCACTTCTTTGTTCATCTTGCGGTCGCGCATTCCGCTGCCGCTGTTCCCGCTGGTGGCATCCACCACGATCTCGCCTGAGAGTTTTCCGGCCGGTTGCACCTGCAACTCACCGTGCTTTAGAGCGAAGCTTCCATGGACCGTGTGGAGCACATCACCCAGCGTAAACTTCACGGAGCTCTGCGCCGGGTCAACCTGAAAAGTCTGCCCCTGCGCCACAGACGAGACCACCAGAATGGAAACCGCCGCCATAGCGCCGATCACAACTGCGCGAAATTGTTTTTGCCAATGTTTCATGACCTAAGTTGTTAACAACCCCCATCCCAAAGTAAGTCCATCCCGTACCAGTTCCAGCGGTGGCAACTCCCCAAGATGCAATGCCAGCAATCGCCGGAAGATGTCAGGATGCTTGCGAAAAGTCTGCAATGTCCGTTCCTGCAGCCACGGACGGCCATCCAAGGTGAGCATCAGTCGCGCCATGCCGCGCGGGCGCCGCATCAGGCGCTGGTGTTCCTGCTGATAGCCGCTCAAATCTCCGGTTTCAAAACAACGCGCCAGCGCCACCGCCTGTGTGAACGCCAGCCCCAAACCTTCGCCGGTGATGGCATCCACAGTTCCCGCAGCATCGCCAATCAAGGCCACGTTTCCTCTGAATATCCTGTGAAATGTGCGGTTGCCCGTACGCGCGCCCCGTTCCGTGGTGAGCGGTTCCGCGCCCCGCAGGCGGGCGCTCAATGTGGGCAATTCCCGCAATCCTTCTTCCAGTCTCAGAGCGGGATCGTGCGATGCCAAGGCCACGCACACCCGGTCTCTCCCCACCGCGGTGGCATATCCCTGGCAACGCGCTCCCCAATGAATCTCCATGTGGTCGGTCCACGGGGCCACCCTATAGTGCCGTCGAAACGCGTAGCGCAGCTTGGGTTTGCGCCCGTTGTCCAGTCCCGCCCATCGCCGCACCAGCGAATTCGAGCTGTCTGCGCCAACAATCCAGCGGCAGCGCACTACGCGATCTCCGATGCGCACACCTTCGGAGCAAATTCCGGTCACGCTGGTACCCCACAGAAAGTCCGTTCCCAGTTGCTCAGCGCGTTCCGCGATGATGAGATGCAGCGCTGTTCGGCGGACCGCCAGCCCTGCAGCCTTACCGGGAAATACGGCAGCCGCGGAAGAATCCAGTCCTACAAAACGAATTCCCCGAAAGGGATGAGCCTCGCCCAAGGGCACGCGAATCCCCAATCGTTCAAGCGCGGCAAGACCATCCGGCATCAATCCTTCGCCGCACGCCTTATCGATCGGCGGCCTCACGCCATCGGCAACGATCACACGATACCCACGCTGTCGCGCGGCAATCGCTGCGGCCAATCCTGCGGGCCCACCGCCAATTACGAATACATCGGTCGAATCGAGCAAACGGCCCTCACCATTTCAGAAGTACAAGTTCAGAACAGAATCCCGGGCCCATTGCCGCCAGCACGCCCAGCGTGCCTGGTTCCGGACGCCGGTTTCTCATCACATCTTCCAGCACCACCAGCACTGAAGCCGAAGACAAATTGCCAACTTTCTTCAGGCAATTCCACGAAGCATCCAGCTGGCCATCATGCAGATCGAGTGCATCCGCAGTAGCTTCCAAAACTTTCGGGCCGCCGGTATGCAGAACCCAGCTCCCAATATGTTTTCGCTCCAGACCTTGCTCGTGTAAGAATGAGTCCACATCTGCACCCAGATGCTCGCGGATCAGAACCGGAACCTGCGGCGACAGCGTGATGCGAAACCCTTTCTCGCTCACCTTCCAGCCCATCATCTCCTCGGTGTCCGGATAAAACACCGACCGGGTTGCGATGATCTCCGGCCCAATGGCATTCACCTCATCGCCGGTCACAACGACCGCTGCCGAACCGTCCGCAAACAGCCCCGAAGAGATCAGGTTCGCCACCGAGAGATCGTCACGCTGAATCGTCAGCGAGCAGAGTTCCACCGACACCAGTGCGGCGGCCTGCTTGGGGTACGCTTTGACATAATCGGCAGCCCGCGCGATTCCCGCCGCTCCCGCTACACACCCCAGCCCAAAAATGGGTATGCGCTTGATGTTGGTCGGAAGACCCATGCGGTTGATCAGGAGCGCGTCAATGGACGGACTCGAGATGCCGGTTACCGAGGTGAAGAACAGCGCGCCGAGTTCGCTGGGCTCCACCCCGGCATGATGCAGTGCGCGGCACAACGCTTCCTCCCCCAGTTCCTGTGCGACTTCGATCCAGACGTCATTGGCCTTGCCCCAGGTATCGAGCTCGAAATATTTGTCGGGAGGTATGGCCAGGTGACGTCCATCGACCGCGACATTGCGGTGCAGGCGCGCCAGCATCTGGGGATTTCGCAGCCGTTCGCCCCAGTATTCTTCTAATTTTTGCAGCAGGAATTTTTGTGGATAATAATGCTTCGGAAACGCGCTCGCGGCGCTGGCAATTTTCATATTGTCCTGGATCCCGATCCCCATCGGGGGTCAGCGCCTGCGGGATGTATATTTAGATGTTTCCGCACTACTCGCGGTTGTACCCGCCTAAATGCGCTGTCTTCTAATACATTGTGCGAAGGCCGGATGACGGAATTGTCACTCGTTTGTCAAAAAATCTGACATCACATTTGAAAAGCCCGCTTCGCCAACCCCAGAGCCTCAGACCAGAATGCGCCCGGAGAATTGGCGAGTTCCACCACGCCGCGGATGGCTGCCACAAAGGCATCGAGTTGCGAATCATTCACCACCAGCGGCGGCGCAACTTTCAGAACCATGAAATTGTTCCCGCAAATCTGGGTCAGAAATCCCGCATCCCGGAACAGTCGCATAACCACAATCTGACCGAACATCCCCGGATGAATTGCGCTGAACGCCTGGTAAGGGAGGCGCAACTTCAGCTGGCGCGGCGCCTGGAATTCAATGCCCATCAGGAGTCCCGCTCCGCGAACTTCCTTCACCATGTCGAATTCGGTCAGCGTCTCCGCAAGCCGAGCCCGCAAATACTCACCGGCTGCAATCGAGCGCGCTCCCAATTGCTCGCGCTCCAGGACTTCCAGCGTCGCCAGCGCCGCACGCATTGCAAGGCTGTTCTCGCTGAAGGTGGATGTATGTACAAATGCCCTGGGGACGGACGAATACACCGAGTCGCAAATCGCCTCCGACATCAATACGCCGCCGCAGGGCACAAGCCCTCCGCTCATGGCCTTGGCTAACACCACCATGTCTGGCTCGACACCAAAGCTGTGCGCCGCGAGAAATGGTCCGGTGCGGTACATGCCAGTCTGTACCTCGTCGAGCACAAACAGCGTTCCATAGCGCCGGCAGAGGGATTCAGCGCTCCGCAAGTAGTTCCGATCGGGAACGCAGACACCCGCCTCCGACTGGATCGGCTCCACAATGAATGCGGCAAACTTCTTGCTCTTGAGTTCGCGATCCAGGCGTTCGAGATCGCCGAAGGGAACCGTCTTCGTCTCCGGCAGCAGCGGGCCGAACCCGTCCCGCCAGTACGAATCGCTCATCAACGACAGCGCACCGCACGTCAAGCCGTGAAAAGCATGCTCCGCGGACAGGATCCCCGCGCGCCGGGTATGCGCCCGCGCAAACTTGATCGCCGCCTCTACTCCTTCGCTGCCCGAAGAACAAAAGAACGCGCGCTGCAGTCTTCCTCCAGCTCTTTGGCAAAGCTGTTCGGCAAGTTCCCCTGCCAGGTCCGCCACGTGAGTTTGAATCATTGCGGGCCCGCAGCGCCCGAGTTCCGTTTGCAGTGCCGCAACCACGTCAGGATGGTTGTGCCCGATATTGTGAACGCAATATCCAGAAAGGAAATCCAGAATGCGCCTGCCGTCCGACGTGAACAGCTCCGCTCCCACGCAGCGGTCGTAATGAACGTTCATCTCCAGCAGGTTGAGAAGCCGCACCCACGCCGGATTCACCCGCTCCGCGTATCGCTCCGCGCCTTTTGCCTGCTCTTTAATCTGAATCTGAACTGCTGTGCTCATTCCTGCTCCACTTTCAACTACGGTGTCACGACGATCGAAGTGGGCGTGGTCGACACCGAGTATGTGGCAACCGACGTCAGGCCCCCAGTGCTGCCGTCCAGACTCAGGGATTGAATGGCCGAGGGTGAACCGACAAACAGATACTTGCCACTCGGATCACTGACAACGGTGTTCGGCTGTGCCGCCGTGCCGGATTGCGAAATCGTGTTTAAGGTCAACGATCCATCGCTTCCCACCGAGTAGGTTTGCAGGTTCTGGCTGTTTGCGACATACATGTACTTCCCCGAATTGTCGATCAGGAGGGCCGTAGGGCTGGCCCCAGTCTGGCCGATGGGAGAACCGGCCAATGCTGCCAGGGATCCGTCGGAGTTGATCTTGAACTCCGAAATCGAGCTGTCGATCGTGTTTGCTGTGTACAAGAATTTGCCGCCCGAATCGATCGTGAGTCCATAAGGGGCGTTGCCGGTCGTGTACGGCGATCCCGCGATCGGCTGGTTACTGAACACTCCCGCATTAACCGAGAAGGCCTGAACCACACCAGTGTTCGCCTGTCCCGTCACATAAAGGATATTGCCCGAAGGGGCTAGTTGCATCTTAAACGGTGTCATGCCAATCGTAAGTGTAGGTTGTTTAGAAATCTGAGGAACCGGCGTCAGTGCTCCGGTGCCCGAATCGATGGAGAACACCGAAATGTCATACGAGCCCGAATTGCCCACGTACAGATATTTCCCCGCCGAGTCGATCACCATCAGGGTCGGCGCCGTTCCCGCATTGACACGCGGGGTCACCTCCGTGATCGCTCCCGTGCTCGAAATCGTGAACAACGAAATGTTGTCAGCGCCCGAGTTGGCCGCGTAGAGGAATTTCTTCGAGGGATGAAGCACCAGCGATTGCACTCCCAGCCCGGCCGTTATCGGACTCCCCGCCAGCTGCGTCAATACACCCGCACTCGGATCTTCCCGGAAAATCACAATTTGATTCGCCGCCGGGGTCGCTGCGTACAAGAACCGGTTGCTCGTCTTTCCACATCCCGCCCACATGGCCATGCTTGCGCACATCAGCAACGCGGCCGCTGCTTTCTTTCGCATCCGTAACTCCTCTTGAGATTGGTCGAAACCTACTCGGAACGCTGGTCTGCCCCCACGTTTTTCTGAGATCGGCTACTCTCGGGCAGCGTTACACGTGACCTCTATGATACGGGACAAGCGCTCTTTTGCGCAGCTACATGGCTGCTAGCTGCGATGCGGCTCTTCCTTGATCAGGTTGTACCGGCAGGACCGCGGCCTTGCCTGCAATTAATGCGCCGGATGAGGTGGCGGAGTCCCTGGCGCGGAAGTTTCCGGCAGCGCTTCATCCGCACCACCGCGCAGGAACAATCGCAGCCGGTCCAGATAGACATAAACCACCGGTGTCGTAAACAAAGTCAGCATCTGGCTCACGATCAGTCCGCCCACGATGGTGATGCCCAGCGGCCGTTGCAATTCCGATCCCGTGCCGGTTCCGAGCGCCAGCGGCAATCCACCCAGCAGCGCCGCCATGGTCGTCATCATGATGGGACGGAACCGCAGGATGCAGGCTTCATAAATCGCTTCCACCGGTTTCTTGCCCTGGTTCCGTTCCACGTCAAGCGCGACGTCGATCATCATGATGGCATTTTTCTTTACCAACCCGATCAGCAGAATGATGCCGATTGTGCCGATCACGTTCAGTTCGTTGTGCGTCAGCAGCAGCGCCAGCAGCGCCCCCACGCCCGCGGACGGCAAGGTCGACAAGATGGTGATGGGGTGGATGTAGCTCTCGTAGAGCATCCCGAGCACGATGTACACCGTAATGAGAGCCGTAATGATCAGGATCGGTTCGCTGGAGAGAGAATCCTTGAACGCTGCAGCCGTGCCTTGGAAACTGGCCGAAACCGTCGGAGGAAAACCGATGCTGCGTTCCGCATTCTCAATCGCCTGCGTCGCCTGCCCCAGGGAAACTCCCGGCGCCAGATTGAACGAGATCGTCACCGATGGAACTTGCCCCTGATGGTTGACTGCCAGCGGTGTATTCGAGGGTTCGTAATGGGTGAATGCGGCCAGAGGAATGGGCGTCCCATTGGAAGATTTCAAATAAATATTCTGTAGCGCTTCCGGGGTCTGCTGGAATTCCGGCGCCACTTCCATCACCACGTGATACTGGTTCAGGGGCCGGTACATGGTCGACACTTGCCGCTGTCCAAAGGCATCGTAGAGGGCATTGTCCAGGCTCTGGGGAGTGATTCCCAACCGGCTCGCAGTATCGCGATCAATCACCAGCTTCGCCTGGAGCCCCTTATCTTGCTGATCGGAATTCTGGTCGCGCAACTCGGGCAGCGTCCGTAATTTGGCCAGCAGGCGCGGGGCCCAGTTGTTCAAGTCGTCCAAATTCGCACTCTGCAAAGTGTATTGATACTCGGCATTGCCGTGGCGTCCGCCAATCGTCAAATCTTGCGCGGACTGCAGAATCAGTGTCGCGCCCGGCACAACCGCCAATTTCCCGCGCAGCCGGTTGATGACGTCGTCCGCGGTAACGTAATGGCAGCTTTGCCAGAAATGTTGCTTTTCGCACGGGCCACGCTTCTGCAGCGGCTTTAGCATCATGAAGAAGCGTCCCTGGTTCTGCGCTGTGTTGCCGCCCGCAAATCCCACCACCGATTCCACCGCGGGGTCCTTCATCACGATGGCGAGATATTGCCGCATCTTCTGGCTCATCGACTGGAAGGAAATGTCCTGCGAACCCATCACCCCGCCCATGATGCGTCCCGTGTCCTGCTGCGGAAAGAAGCCCTTGGGGACAATGATGTAGAGATACACGCTGAGACACGCTACCAGGATGGTGACCGTCAGCGTGACCGGCTGGTACGCCAGTACCCATTTCAGCGCGCGGGTATACGTGGCCAGCAGCCGTTCGAAAACCCACTCGCTCGCGCGGTAGAAGCGATTGTGTTTCTCGCTCTTCGCGGGTCGCAAGAACTTCGCGCACATGGTCGGCGTGGTTGTGAGTGAGATGACCAGCGAAATCCCGATCGCCATGCTGAGCGTGACCGCAAACTCACGAAACAATCGGCCCACGATCCCACCCATCATCAGCAACGGGATGAACACCGCCACCAGCGATACGCTCATCGACAAAACCGTAAAGCCGATCTCGGCCGCGCCCTGGAACGCCGCCTTCACCACTGAGACCCCGTGCTCCACGTGCCGCATGATGTTTTCCAGCACCACGATGGCATCGTCCACCACAAATCCCGTCGAGATGGCCAGCGCCATCAGCGACAAGTTATCCAGGCTGTACCCCAGCAGGTACATCCCGCCGCACGTTCCCACCAGCGACAGCGGCACTGCGATGCTGGGAATGATTGTCGCCCGCACGGTGCGCAGGAACGCGAATACCACCAGGATGACCAGGATCACCGAGATGATCAGCGTCGTCTCGATTTCTTTCACCGACGCCCGTACCGTGACCGTGCGATCCATCGCCACTGTAAACTTGATTGCGGGAGAAACCGAGGATTGCAGATACGGCATTTGCTCGCGGATTCGATCCACGGTGTCGATGATGTTGGCGCCGGGTTGCCGGAATACGACGACGAGAATGCCGGGCTTGCCATCCGCCAGACCGAGGTGTCGCCGGTCGGCAGTCGCGTCGATGACCTCCCCTACATCTTGCAAGCGAACTGCGGCGCCATCGTGGTAGGCGACGATGAGCGGGCGGTATTCATCGGCCGTGAACAGTTGATCCGTGGTATCGATCGTGTAATCCCTCTCGGGCCCGGAGATTTCACCTTTGGCGCGATTGGCATTTGCCGCATTCAGGGCCGTGCGCACCGTGTCCAGCCCGATTCCCAGCTTGTTCAGCAAAGTAGGATTGACTTCGACGCGCACCGCCGGCTGCGACGATCCCCAGACGAATACTTGCCCCACTCCCTGGACCTGCGCCACCTTCTGGGCCAGAACCGAGTCCGCTGCGTCGTACATCTGCGGCACTGTCATGGTGTCTGAGGTCAGCGCGATGATGAAAATGGGGGCGTCCGCCGGATTCGCCTTGCGATAGCTCGGATTGCTGGGCAGGTTTGCGGGAAGCTGGCTGCGAGCTGCGTTGATGGAAGCTTGCACATCCCGCGCCGCCGCATCGATATTGCGGTTCAGGTCGAACTGCAACGTAATGCCCGTCGAGCCCAATTGGCTCGACGATGTCATCTGGTTCACGCCGGAAATGCGCCCGAACTGCCGCTCCAAGGGCGTTGCCACGGCCGACGCCATGGTCTGCGGATCAGCCCCCGGCAAGCTGGCTCCAACTCCGATTACAGGGAAGTCCACTCGCGGCAGCGATGCCACTGGCAAAAAGAAGAACGCCAGTATTCCTGAGAGCAACAGCGCTGTCGCTAGCAGCGACGTGCCGATCGGGCGACGTATAAATGGAGCCGAAATACTCATCGCCTAATCCGCCATGCCCTCATGTGGAATGGGATTGCCGATCCGGTAGCGCGCAAATCTTTGCGCCAGACGATCGAACCACAGATAAACCACCGGCGTTGTGTACAGCGTGAGCAGTTGGCTCAGCAACAGGCCGCCCACTATGGTGATGCCCAGGGGCCGCCGCAGCTCTGCACCCGTGCCGCTGCCCAGGGCGAGGGGTAATCCGCCCAGCAAGGCCGCCATCGTTGTCATCATGATCGGCCGGAAGCGCAACAGGCACGCCTGGTAAATTGCTTCCTCGGGCGCCTTGTGCTCCTCGCGCTCCGCCTCCAGCGCGAAGTCGATCATCATGATGGCATTCTTCTTCACAATTCCGATCAGCAGAATGATCCCAATCAGCGCCACCACAGTCAGGTCATTCCCCGTGATCATCAGCGCGAGAATCGCTCCTACGCCCGCGGACGGCAACGTCGAAAGAATCGTAATGGGATGGATGTAGCTCTCGTACAACACGCCTAGCACGATATACACCGTGATCACCGCTGCCAGGATTAGATACGGCTCCGAAGCCAGCGAGTTCTGAAAGGCTGCCGCCGTACCTTGAAATGACGGGTGAATGCTGGCCGGCAGCTGAATCTCTTTTTCCGCCTGCTGAATTGCCTGCGTCGCCTGTCCCAGCGACGCGCCCGGGGCCAGGTTGAACGAGAGCGTCACCACCGGAAATTGTCCCTGGTGATTCACCGCCAGCGAGGCGCTCGTATTGTGCATGCGCGTGAAGGCGCTGATCGGAACCGGTGCTCCACTGGTGCTGACCGATGCGCCATTCGCGCTGGGAGCCCCGGTATTTTGCGTCACTGCGCTCGGACGAATGTAGATGTCTCTCAAGTTCTCCGGCGACACCGCAAAATTCGGCAGCACTTCCAGCACCACGTGATACTGGTTCAACTGCGTGAAGATCGTCGAAACCTGGCGCTGTCCAAAAGCGTCGTACAACGTGTTGTCGATTGCTTGGGGAAAAATTCCTAACCGCGAAGCCGTATCCCGGTCGATGGTGATGTTGGTCCGGAGCCCTCCCGTGAGCTGGTCGCTGGCTACGTCGCGCAATTCCGGCAACGTTTGCAGCTTGGCCACCAGCTTCGGAGTCCATTGCGCCAGTTCATTCGCGTCCGCGTCCTCAATCGAATACTGAAATTGCGTGCGGCTCACGCGATCTTCCACGGTCAAGTCCTGCACCGGCTGCATGTACAACAGGATGCCTTCCACCTTCGCGAGTTGCGGCTGCAATCGCCGGATAATCGCCGAGGCATCCTCTTTTCGCTGATCGCGGGGCTTCAAGTTGATCTGGATGCGTCCTTCATTCGGCGTGACATTCGTCCCATCCACTCCGATGAACGACGAAAGGCTATCCACCGCCGGATCTTGCAGGATGACTTTCGCCAATGCCTGCTGCCGCTGCGCCATCGATTCGAACGAAACGTAGTCCGGAGCTTCCGAGATGCCCAGGATCACGCCCGTATCCTGTACCGGGAAGAACCCCTTGGGCACGATCACATACAGAAACAATGTCAGGACAAGAGTGCCTGCGGTGACCAGCAGCGTCGCCGTCTGATGCTTCAGCACCCATTTCACCGTCCGGCCGTAGAACGCGATGACCCGGTTGTAGTAATCCTCCGTGACCTCGTAAAAGCGTCCTTGCTCGCCCTTCTTTCGGTGCTTCAGCAGCTTGGCCGACATCATCGGCGTCAGGCTCAATGACACCGCCGCCGATACCAGGATGGTCACCGCCAGCGTGGTCGCAAATTCTCGGAACAGCCGCCCAACGATATCTCCCATGAAGAGCAGCGGGATCAGCACAGCAATCAGCGAGACCGTCAGCGAAATGATGGTGAATCCGATCTGCTCCGAGCCCTTCAACGCCGCATCCAGCGGCGAATCTCCGGCTTCCAGGAATCGGTCGATGTTCTCGATCATCACGATGGCGTCGTCCACCACGAAACCGGTGGAAATCGTCAGCGCCATCAGCGTGAGATTGTTCAAGCTGTACCCCAACAGGTACATCACGCCGAAGGTTCCGATCAGCGACAACGGGACCGCCACACTCGGAATGGTCGTGGCCGAAAAGTTCCGCAGGAACAAAAACACCACCATCACGACCAGCGCGATGGAGAGCATCAACTCGAACTCCACATCCTTCACCGAAGCTCGGATGGTGGTCGTGCGGTCGGTCAGGATCTGCACCTTGACCGCGCTCGGCAGTGAAGCCTGCAGTTGCGGCAGCAGCTTCTTGATCCGGTCCACCACGCTGATGATGTTGGCTCCCGGCTGCCGCTGTATGTTCATGATCACGGCGGGAGTCAGGTTCATCCACGCCGCCAGCTGATCGTTCTCCGTGCCGTCGATCACATTGGCCACATCGCTCAAGCGTATTGGAGCGCCGTTGCGATACGCGATCACAATCGGTTTGTATTGCTCGCTGGAGAACAGCTGATCGTTGGCCCCAATCGTGTACGACTGCCGTTGCCCATCGATCACGCCCTTGGCCTGATCGACATTGGCCTGCACCAGCGCGGCCCGCAGGTCCTCCAGACTCAGTCCATAAGAGGCCAGCGCTGTCGGATTGGCCTGGATGCGCACCGCCGGCTTCTGCCCGCCGCTGATCGAGACCAATCCCACTCCCGGCAGTTGGGCAATCTTCTGCGCCAGCGTAGTGTCGGCAATATCCTCGACCTGGGGCAGCGGCAGCGAGTCCGAACTGAGTGCCAGCGTCAGAATCGGCGCGTCCGCCGGGTTCACCTTGTTGTAGATCGGAGGATTCGGCAGATCTTGGGGCAGGTAAGTCGACGCAGAGTTGATGGAGGCCTGTACCTGCTGCTCTTCCACATCGATGTTCTCATCGAGCCCGAACTGCAGCGTGATGATCGAGCTGCCATAAGAACTGGTCGATGTCATCTGGCTTAATCCGGGCACCTGCCCGAACTGCCGCTCCAATGGCGAAGTAACCGATGAGGCCATCACCTCCGGATCGGCTCCCGGATAAAACGTCACAACTTGGATTGTCGGGTAATCAACTTCGGGCAGGGCTGACACCGGCAGCTGCATAAATGCAACCCAGCCCACCAGCAAGACTCCGGCCATCAGCAACGTCGTGGCTACCGGCCGGAGAATGAATAACCGTGAAGGACTCATGAACCCGGATTCCCTGTGATCGCTCCCTTATCCTGGGAAGCGACGCGCCCATGCCGCTCCTGCCCCGGACGGCTCACCGCCCCGGTGACCGGGCCTGTACGTGTGCCGTGCGTTGGAGCACCCGCGCGCGGCTCAATCCGGCTGCCCCGCTGCAATTTGTCCTGCCCGTCGGTGACCACCGTTTCCCCGGAATTTATTCCGCTGGAGACCACCGTCGTGTCGCCCTGCGTGAGCGCTACCGTGACCGCCTTATCCTCGACCGTTTTGTCAGGATTCACCGAGTACACGTAGGTCCCCTGCGGCCCGCGCAAAATTGCCGCCGTCGGCACGACGATACTGTTCTTCCGCATTTCCACCAGAAGATCGGTATTCACAA
>Ga0070681_10005568_pt1 | contig 12165 bp, 10 predicted proteins | sample KBSC83BmetaG_FD_65650 | JGI IMG/M metagenome (GOLD analysis project Ga0070681, IMG submission 65650) | Corn rhizosphere microbial communities from Kellogg Biological Station, Michigan, USA - KBS C8-3B metaG | ecosystem: Host-associated > Plants > Roots > Rhizosphere | place: USA: Michigan...
CGAAATGAGGTAATCGATTTTTCGCGAATCACCGGATCGAGCGAAGCGAGGTTCACCAGGTAATTCACATGTATGACGAGGGGCCTGAGGTCGAGCCGCTCCCTGGCGTGGCGCATCGCTACAATATCTTCTTTAGCAAGCACGGACGGCCGCCACATGCGCGGGCTGGAGGAAAAAATCTGAAAGGTGTTGGCCCCCAGTTCACCCGCTTTTAGCGCAGCTTTTTCGAGTGAGCCGGAGATAGAGGTGTGAATACCGATCCGCAAAAATTCCATGGTACCAAAGGGCGCCGGGAGCCTTGTGCGAAAGATCACTCACCAACGTCCCACGCGGGGCGGTTGGTAACTAAACTGCCATAGAGTAAGCCGTAGTTCTGGGACGCGCCAAAAATTACCCGAAGGAGAGAATATGCTTTGGACGATCTTTGTGATTTTACTCGTGATGTGGTTGTTAGGGCTCGTGACTTCTTATACGCTGGGCGGATTTATTCACATCCTGCTCATCGTCGCGATAGCCGTGGCTCTGATTCAGATCATTTCCGGCCGCCGCGTGGCGTAAGAGCTTACGCGCTTTCTCAATTTCTGACAAACCGCTCGCTCACGCGCGCGGCTCACTAGCAGACCGTGTTACCGAGGCGTGACCGTGAGGGAGCGGTGGTGTCAGCGCAATAACTCCGCGAATTTCCCGGGGTCGGCAGTCGGCAACTTACATGCGTAATTTTCGCAAACATACGCAGTAGTTTTTCCATGTAGCCGGGTCATGGTTTCTACCACCGGGAGATAAGCCGCCAGCGTTTTGCGCGCACCGTCCTCCACCAGCATAAGCATGCGGTTCGGCACAAACTGAGTTTCGAGAACGCGGAGCATTTGCTGCGTCTCCGGCGTCGAACGTTCGCCCACCAGAATAATCTGCTTCGGTTTCGACAAGCTGAATTCGTAAGCGACCAGCATCTGCGGTACGCCTGAAGGAATGCCAGCGATGCGAGATGCAAAGGCACGCAATGCCCGATCCGCCGAGTCGCGCAAGTCTTTCCGATCCGTCATCTGCGCCAGCCGCAGGAGATTTAGAACAGCTATGGAATTGCCGGATGGCTCGGCGCCGTCGTAATCCTCTTTAATGCGCATCAGCAGGCTGGCGTCTCCCGCGGCCGTGCTGAAAAACCCGCCGTGCGCCTTGTCTTCAAACAGCTCACTCTGCTTCCCAGCCAGCTTAACTGCAACGTCGAGATAGCGCGTATCGAACTGCGTCTCATAGAGATCAAGTAATGCCTGTGTAAACAGCGCATAATCGTCTAGAAATCCTGCGATGGCCGCATCCTGCTGGCGGTAGCGGCGCAGCAGGACGCCGGTTTTCGACTCATACATGCGGCTCAGGGTGAACTCTGCCGCTCGCGTGGCTGCGGCCGAGTAACGCGGTTCGGAAAGAATCGCACCGCCCTTGGCAAGCGCAGAAATCATCAGGCCGTTCCATGCGGTGAGGACTTTGTCATCCAAGTGGGGGCGCACGCGTTTCGCACGCGCTGCCAGCAGTTTTTCGGCAGCCGAATCCAACGCCCGGCGGATCTCGTCAGCAGGCTTTTCGAAATGGTGTGCGGTTTCTTCTATCGTGTGCGCTTCATACAATATATTTTTGCCAGTGAATTCATTATGCGGATCTTCGACAACGTTGCCCCCAGGCTCCACGCCATAGCGATATGAGAACCACGCCGCGGCTGGCTGTCCGGCAATTTGCTGTATCTCTTTTTCCGTCCAGATGTAAAAAGCGCCCTCTCCTTTGACATTCGGGTGCGCCGGCTCAATCACGCTATCGGCATCTTCGGCTGAGTAAAATCCGCCGTCTTTGTCTGTCATGTCGCGGAGTATGTAATCGAAGATTCGCCGGGCGACGCCGGCGAAAAATGCATCATGGGTAATCTGATAAGCCTCCAGATAGGAGATCGCAAGCTGGGCTTGATCGTAGAGCATTTTCTCGAAGTGCGGCACGAACCAACGGCCGTCAACGGAATAACGATGAAATCCGCCGCCCAACTGGTCGTGCATCCCGCCTTTTGCCATGGCGCGCAAGGTGGCCAGAACCATGTCACGCGCCTCCTCCTGATGCGTGCGCGCGTAATATCGCAGGAGAAAATTGTGGGTCACGGGGCGCGGAAACTTCGGCGCCTGTCCAAAGCCGCCGAGCTTGGAATCGAAGCTGCGCCGGAATTGAAGGAATCCGCTCTCGAGCGCCGACGGAGCGAGGTTGCCTGAAGGCGCCACCTCCGTCGCCTGCTGCAAGTGCTCCAGCACCTCGCGGCTGGACTGCAGAATTTTCTCGCGATCGGCATGCCATGATTGCGCGATGCGCTCGAGCAGCGTCGGGAATCCTGCGCGCCCGTAGCGGTTCTCCGGAGGGAAATAGGTTCCGCCCACGAAAGGCTTCAAGTCGGGCGTGAGCCATACCGACATAGGCCACCCGCCGCCGCCCGTGGTGGCCTGCACGTAAGCCATGTAGATGCGATCCACATCCGGCCGTTCCTCGCGATCGACCTTGATCGGCACGAAATACTTGTTCAGAATGGCGGCGATTTGTTCGTTCTCGAACGACTCGCGCTCCATCACGTGGCACCAGTGGCAGGTCGAGTAGCCAATGGACAGAAAGATCGGCTTTTCTTCCTTGCGCGCTTTTTCGAACGCTTCCGGTCCCCACGCGTACCAGTCGACCGGATTGTGCGCGTGTTGCAGCAGATAAGGACTCTTTTCGTGAATCAGACGGTTGGTGTGCATGGGCTTATTCGTTCCTTTAGGGGGCGTCTGAGCCGGGAGAACGCAATACGTGCTCACGAGCGCAAGCGCAGCAGCACGAACTCTCGCACTTCTTCTCCGCAATCAGTCCGCGCCTTTTTCGGCCAGCACTGGAATGTATCCCGCCTCGCGAAGCGCTTCGAGCGCCGTAACGAGTTTGGCGCGCGCGGGCGGCGGCATAGGGCCGACGGGCTTCCGGCATGATCCGGCAGGCAGGCCGATGATCTCCATAGCCGCCTTCATTACCGACGGAAACGTGTGTAGCGCGAATGCCTGCCGCAGGGGTTTCACGAGATTCTGCAGACGGCCCGCTTCCTCGCGATTGCCGGCACAAAATGCTTTGTAAAGTTCCACAAAAGCCCGAGGAGCGACATTTGCGCAGGCGGTCACCGCGCCGGATGCGCCTAGTTCCAGCGCATTGAGGATTAGATGATCGCGCCCCATGAAAACGGAAAACGGCCGGTCGCGGCCGATTGCGGCCAGCTGTGGAATCTGGTCGATTCTGCCGCTCGAATCTTTGATGCCGATAAAATTCGGACAGAGCTGCGCGATGCGCAGCGCGTCGGCGGGCGTGAGATCCACCCCCGTCCGTTCCGGGATGTTGTATGCGAGAACCGGAAGGCGCACTGCGCGGCAGATATCGAAATAATGCTGCACCAGTTCATCGGCAGAGGGCCTCAAATAGTAGGGCGTGATCACTACGGCGTAGTCGATGATCCCTTCGAATTCTGCCTTCTGCGCCAGCTCGATGGTTTCGCGGGTGCTGATCGCGCCAACGTTGCCATAGAGCGTGACACGCTCGCCCGCGGCCTGCCGGCAGAAACGCAAGGCGACGATGCGCTCCTGCCGATCCAACGAATAAAACTCGCCCTGGCCGCCCGTGGCAAGCAGCCCGTCCACACCACTTTCGATCTGGAAATCGATGATACGCTGCCAGGCGCTAAAATCGATGCGCTCGTCGTCATCCCGGAACGGAGTGACCAGCGCGGTAACGATGCCTTGCGGCTGCTGGACGGGCACGTCTTTATCTTAACGCCGGGTTTACGAGACAAATGCGCCAAACAGCAGGCGAGAACGCCTATGCTACTTCTATGTGGAACCACATGTTCTCGCTCACGCTTCCCCTTGCCGAAAAGATTCTCCGCCCGGTCATTGTGTATACGTTCATCGTTGTCATGCTGCGCATCTTTGGAAAGCGCGAGCTGGCGCAGCTGAATCCGTTCGATCTGGTGGTGCTGCTATCGGTTTCGAACACGGTGCAGAACGCCATCATCGGCGAGGATAATTCCGTCACGAGCGGCCTCATCGGCGCATTCGCGCTTTTCGCCGTCAATTACCTGGTGGTGCGGTTTATGTTCCGGCACCGGCGCCTGGATGAAATTCTGGAGGGGACGCCAACCAGGCTCATCGAAGAAGGCCGCCTATGCAAAGACGGACTGGCCAAGGAGCTGCTGTCCGAGTCCGAGCTGCTTACGGTCGCCCACCGGCAGGGTTTCGCCCATCTGGACGAAATTCACCATTGCACGCTCGAGCCCGGCGGCACTTTTTATTTTCAGGCGAAGGAGCCACGGCCGCATGAGCGGCATCATGAAGAAGTCATGAAAGGCTTGAACGAACTCAGAGGACAAATCGACGATCTGCGACGCCTCGTTTCTGCCGGCTAAGGTTGTACCGCACAGTTATCTACGTCCTAATGTGTGATTGCATACTATACTTTCTTCACTCGAACCTAAACCCCGATAGCATCTGATTAGGGCGGATGCCGTCACCACATTATGGCCAGATTCAACTTGTCAGACGGAGATCGATTGAAGCTGGCCGAATCGGAACACGCGAACGCCATCGCTGCAGGTACGCCCGCTGAGCCTTTGCATGATCTGACTAAATTGCGGTGGCGGGGAGGGGCGCTCGATTTTTCAAAAAACGAACAGAATGAACCTTCACACGATCCAATACCTAATCGCCAGGAGGCAAACGCCCCGGAGCCAGAGCGCAAACGCGAGACCGAGAAGCCAGAGCCGCTTGCCGAAATAGTGGCGCCCGCACCGGCGGCTTTTGTCGTCGACTGGCGATTGTGGGGCACGGCCATTGCTTTGTTAATCATCTGCATCGCGGGCGTGACGATTGCTCTCAGGCCCGGCAACCGCCGTGCCATGCGTTCAATTCACCTGGAGCTTGGCGACCACGATGGTCAGTTGGAAATCCGCTGGGATCCCCGCTCGGACCTGTTACGACAAACCGCCGACGCAAAGCTGTCGATCTTAGACGGCGCGGAGCGGCTCATTGTCAGCCTCAATACTGCACAGTTACGGCGCGGCGCAGCTATTTATGCGCGCCGCAGCGGCCGCGTAGAGGTTCGTATGACGGTTCCACAGACCAACGGAAAAATCGTCCAGGAAACATCCATGTTCCAAAGTAGCCGGGCTCCGGATGCCGTTAGGACGACATTGACGGCGGCTTCGACACCGCAACCGGCCGTGGCGCCGGGGCCCGCCCGCACGACACCGGTCCGTCAACCACAACCGATTGCGCCGGCTTCCGCACGAGAGCGCACCATTGCCCCTGTTGCTCATCCGCCGCGGGACAAACGCTTGCCGGCGGCGACCCCCGTGCCTTCCGCCACGCAAACACCGCTCGCCCAAAGCGGCACCAGTTTGCCGTTCACTTGTTCGCCCGGGGATACTTTCCATAAGAGCGATGCTCCTCCAGGCTGGGACACGTTCACATGCCGCGCCAGAAATCTCTGGAGCATCGTGAAGACCACACGTGCCGAAGAATCGTCTGCCGGCAAGCAGTAAGCTCGTGAACTGCTCGCGCGCTACGATATACTTTCGAAATTGACGAAACTGCTTCTCGCGGTCCTTCTTGGCGCGATTCCGGCGGGCGCGCAGTCGAGTGTGATTACGTATCACAACGACAATGCCCGTACCGGACGCTATGCATCCGAAACGCTGCTGACGCCTGCAAATGTAAAAGCCGGCCTGTTCGGTAAGCGAGCTTTCCTTCTAACGGACGGCGCCGTCTATGCGCAGCCACTGTATTTATCGAGAGTCAAGATCCCTGGCAAGGGTTTCCGCAATGTGCTGTTCGTGGCCACGGCGCACGACAGTGTTTACGCTTTCGACGCCGACGAGAGCACAGCACCGCCGCTTTGGCACGTCAACTTTCTCGATGCAACGCGCGGGATAACGACGGTGTCTCAATCAGATGTGAATTGTCCCGTGATACCTGAATTGGGTATTACAGGCACGCCGGTCATCGATCCAAATTCGGGGACGATTTACTTGATAGCTCTCACGAAAGAGCCTGGGAACCAGTATATATACCGGCTTCACGCCCTCGACGTTCGCAGCGGAGCCGAGCGGCCAGGTAGCCCGGTCAAGGTTCAGCCATCCGGGTTTGTGCCGTCCTCTCATAAGCATCGAACTGCGCTGCTGCTTTCGAAGGGGCTGGTTTACTCTTCATGGTCAGGTCATTGCGATCTGGGTATTTATCAGGGGTGGGTGATGGCGCATGATGCCGCAACGTTGAAGTTGATGGGCGCATTCAACGATACGCCGGAGGGTACCGGAGCATCTTTCTGGAATGGCGGGGCTGGTCCATCGGCGGATGAAGAAGGGAACATATTCGTCGTTTCGGCCAATGGAAACTTTGATGGGAATCTGGGCGCGGCGCAACTCGACGAATCCGTTCTGAAGCTTGCGCCCGCCCCGGATCTCTCTGTGACGGACGTATTCACCCCATTCAACAAAGCGGTACTCGATCAGCTGGATCTGGATCTGGGATCGAGCGGAGCATTGGTGCTGCCCGACGAAGCCGGCAGCCCGGCGCACCCGCATCTTCTGTTCACGTCGGGCAAAGAAGGACGAATGTATCTGCTGGACCGCGAGAACCTGGGCGGCGTCCAGGCTGGCAATGATTCGAGAGCGCTGGCCTCTCTGTCCGCGCTCAATTCCCATACAACCTTTGGCATGGCGGCTTACTTTAACGGTTCCATCTATATTTCGCCTGCAAATTCGCCATTGCTGGCTTTCCCGATCTCGGGCGCCTTGCTATCGCCGTCACCCTCCGCCCGAAGCTCCAGCATCGGCGCTGATTGGGGCGCCACACCCAGCATTTCGGCGAATGGCGTCGAAAACGGGATCGTATGGATCATTGATGTAGAGGACATCGGAAAGCTCGTGGCATTTGACGCCAAAGACCTAAGCCTGCTGTATGACAGCAATGCACAGCCGGCGGATACTTTGTCGACATATAGCGAGTTCTCGGTACCCACGATTGCCGATGGTAAAGTTTTTGCCGGCGCCTACTACGGCGTCGCTGTATACGGTCAAATTGCATCGGACCCTCCCAGCATCGCCGCCGTCACAAATGCGGCCAGCTACTCGACCGATGCCATCGCGCCCGGATCGCTCGTTTCGCTGTTCGGCGCGGGCCTCGCGCCCACCACAGCAAGGGCGATAGGAACTCCGCTGCCGCTCTCGCTCGCGGATACTTCCGTTACCGTCAACGGCGTCGTTGCGCCCTTGCTTTTCGTATCACCGCAGCAGATTAATGCGCAGATACCGCTTGAGATTTTGGCCGGTCCGGCGACGATTGTTGTGCGGGCGGTGGGAGCCGCCTCAGCGCCGGTGACGGTTACGGTCCGGGCGGCCGCCCCCGGCGTCTTCACCGACGGGCACGGGCAAGCAGCTGTGCTTAATGCCGACGGCTCCGTGAACTCGACGAAGAACCCGGCTTCGAGCGGCAGCACTCTATCGGTGTTTTTTACGGGACAGGGACCAGTTGCCGCCGTGGTGGAAGATGGCGCAGCGCCTCCATCCGGAAAGCCAATCTCCGCCACTTCGACGATCTCGGCCACCATCGGCAGCATGCCGGTGGAGATCCCGTTTGCCGGTTTGGCGCCGCTCTACCCAGGCGTTGCCCAAATGAATCTGAAGATTCCTGCGCTCGCTAGCGGTGTTTATTCGCTGGTCATCAATATCGGCGGAGCGGCAAGCAACGCGGCGCAACTGGTAATATCGGGACCTTGAGCGATCATCAGGCAGCCCTGCCGTTCCATCTGCGGACGATCCGTGCAGCGCTAAGGCGGTTAAATTCGTATCTGAGTCGTCGCTACGAATCCTCGGTGTCTCGTGGGCACCCGATGCCCGCGCGCACGCAGTCCGACGAACTGCGCGCAGCCGTTGAGGCGCTACGCGGGCTCGATCTGCCGGGTCAGGAGGCACGCACTTACTTCGAGAAGCATCTACCGCGTTTGGCGCGAACGCTCACCCTGGTGCCGCGATCCCGAAGTAGCGGACGAATACTCGAGCTTGGCTGCTACATGCAAATCACACCCTTCCTTCGTCCCTTGCGTGGCTACGCGGATGTTCGCGGCGCGTATTACGGGACGCTGGGGCGCACAGATCAGCAGTTTGCCAGCGTGCGGGGTGATTGGTTCGAAGCTCGCGTGGATTTGTTCGATGCCGAGCGCGACCGCTTTCCTTTTGACGATGGCTACTTCGAAACCGTGCTCGCGTGCGAAGTGATTGAGCATATGCTTCGGGATCCTATGCACCTGTTGTTGGAGTGCCGCCGGGTTCTGGAGGAAGGAGGGCGCCTCATGATAACGACCCCGAATGTTGGAAGCCTCACGAGCGTTGCCCGTGTGCTGCACGGATACGACAATCCGCAGATTTTTTATTTGTATAAACGCCCGGGCGCGGGCGATCCCACGGAAGTCCCTCATGTCCGCGAGTACACGGCCTTTGAGCTTCGCAATGCTGTGCGGGCGGCCGGTTTCGAGATTGAGAGCCTTTTGACCGAGCCGATAGCGGAGTTCGCGATGAATCTGCCCATGTGGAACTTTCTCGAAGAGAATGGCTACAACACCTCGCTTCGCGGAGAGCAGATCTACTGCGTAGCAGTCAAACGCTCCGACCTGCCGGTAACGCGCTATCCGGGGTTTCTGTACTCCGATTAAGACCGCGCAAGGCGCTCGATCCGCCACAGTTATGGTATGCTGCCGGTCTTCCATGGCGGCGATTCGAGCTGTTCTCATTTTGCTGCCGGCAGTGTTAATGGCCCAGCCGGCAAAACAGACGTTCACATACAAGGTAGTTGGCGACTGCAGCATCCAAGCCGATGTCTACCGCACACCCGGTAATTCCGTACACCCGGCGATTCTGTGGATCCACGGCGGTGCGCTCATCATGGGCAATCGCGAGGGGCTGCGGGTCGAACAGTTGGAAAAATATCTCAAGGCAGGTTACACCGTCGTTTCCATCGACTATCGCCTGGCGCCCGAAACAAAACTCGATGCGATCATCGAAGACGTTCAGGACGCCTACCGATGGTTGCGCGAAAAGGGACCGGGTTTGTTCGGCATCGATCCTGCCCGTGTTGCCGTGATCGGACATTCTGCCGGCGGCTACCTGACGCTCATGGCGGGATTTCGCTTCCACCCCCGTCCCAAGGCGCTGGTGGCATTCTACGGCTACGGCGATATTGCAGGGAAATGGTATGCCAGGCCTGATCCTTTCTACAGCCGGCAACCCGCCGTCCCCAAAGAAGCGGCGTACCAGAGCGTGGGTGGCAGCGTGATTGCCGGATCCGCGGGCGGCAGCCGTTCCGCTTTTTATCTGTACTGCCGGCAGCACGGCTTGTGGCCGAAAGAGGTGACGGGACACGATCCGGATCGCGAGCCCAAAGTATTCGATCCCTGGTGTCCCATCCGTAATGTCACCAGGGAATACCCGCCTACTCTCTTATTGCATGGAGATCAGGACACGGACGTTCCCTACGAACAATCGCTACTCATGGCTAGGAAATTAGAGAAATATCACGTCGACCACAACCTGGTCACCATGGGCAATCGCGGCCACGGATTCGACCGCGAAATGCAGGAGCCGGCTGTCGCAGCGGCATTCGACGGTGTCTTAGCGTTCCTCAAGAAGTATTTGCTGCCCAACTGACGCGTTGGGCTACTTGGCTTCCAACTCTTCGAGCAACAGTGTCAAACGTGGGGCGGCGTCAGTTTTTCCACCGAAACGTACATCGTTGTAAGCAGCCGTGAACTGGTCTACTAAAGTTCCGGTTTCGGCGGGCAGTGACGCGGCGAACTCACGCGGAGTGAACCATGCGGGCTTCTGAAAACCCCGGCGGCGCAGGACCTCCAGCATGCGTACGTAAAGCAGAGTGGCGTCTCCGGCGGAAGCGCGGCCTTCGCGCACGCGGCGTACGCGGTGCAGCATGCGAAGAGCCCGCCAGGTGCGCGGTCCGGCCAGGACTGCCGCGACAAGGAAAAGAATCAGCAATGACACCGATGCGCCGTGTTGCGCAAACCATTGGCGGACGCGCGCCGTCGACTGCACAGTGGTTTGGTTCAAATCGTCGAGCCAGCGCATTCCGAATCTTCGGCTGGAGTTCTGCAACTTTTCTGCGAGAACCCATTGCCGTCCCAAGTCATATTGCAGGACCCAATCCTGCCAAAAAGTATCGGCCGCATCGGCCCACAGCGCGAGCCTGGACATAAGCGCGCCCTGACGCGGCCTTGAGTCAGCGGGCGTGGGATCAAATATGACCCAGCCCCGGCCTGCAAGGTACGCTTCCACCCAGCTGTGCGCATCAGAAGCCCGGATCACGTAGAGCTTTGAAATGGGATTGAATGTGCCGCTCTGAAATCCATTGACCAGCCTCGCCGGCACACCCACGGCACGCAGCATAACCGTCATGGCGGACGCGAAGTATTCGCAGTGGCCTTTCTTTCGCTCGAAAAGAAAATACGCGATGGGGTCGCGCGTTTCATGATCGGGCAGATCGAGCGTGTAACCGTAGGAGGTGCGCAAATAAGTTTCAATGGCGCCCGCTCGCTCGCGATCTGTGGTTAGACCCGCGATCAGTTGACCCGCTAATTCGCGCATACGAGGATCGAGCGGGGGCAGTTGCAAATACCGGGACCGCGCTTCGGGCGTCAATTCGGAACGCGTCGTCACTTGCGCCGGATCTTCGACCACGCTCGCAACCGTGTAGCGGAAGTTTTCCGGCGGCGTGCTGCTCAAATGCAGACTTTCATTGGGCCCCTGAATGAACGCTACGTCTAACTGTTCAGGGCGCCCGGCAATAAAGAGGGCGTTGGAGTCGACAGCATTCAAAGTCACCTGGTAAAACAGGCGCCGGCCTGCTTGCGGATGGTCGGTCACCAGTGCCCAACCGCCGGATAATTGGACAGGCCTGCCGTGTTGGAAAGGATTCGACCAGCGCTTGCCGTCAAAACCGCTCAACGCCACACCGCGCCACTTCAAATTCGCGGGAAAGTCGATAGAGCCGGGAGCCGGCCGGATGTGCATGACGGCGCTCGAATCGCGCATGATCTGGCCAATCTGGTCGAGCGTCACCTCATTGGAAAAGCCGGGGAGATGCATGCGGCGAGATACCAGACGGCTGAGCGTAGCGTTGGCGCTGCGCGGCAGCACAAAGAAGAGACCGGCGGTGAGCAAGAGGATGCCGCAGGTGACGAAAGCAGCCAGCCCGCCGAGCCGGAGATGAAAGCGGCGTAGCCCGGAGCGTGCGATCTGATGAGGTTTCTGCATCGCGCGCCGGATTTCGGCGCTGGTAAAGGCGGCAATGGCGCACAACAAATAAAGACCGAGGAACGCCAGAAAACTCAGGTTGGCGGAAAGAATGGCCGCCGCGAGAATTTCCAGGAAGGCAATCACTGCGGTATAGAGATAGTCGCGGTTGGTATGCGCAGTCAGCACTTTCATCACGGCGAGATAGAAGACGAGGTGGACGGTCGATTCCAGGAAGCCGCGCGAAAGGAAGAAGTAATCGAGTGGATAAAAAGCGATGTATGCCAGGGTGAGGAGCGTTACGAGCCGTTCGGAAATCTTGAATTGTAAGATGCCGGTGACAAGCATCGCGCGCAGAAAAAGGCCGCAGCCGGTTAGGGCGATTGTGGGAACGTCGAAGTAACCGGACCCGGCAACTGCGAGATAGCCGCTTGTAACCAGCCCTAAAACGGAAAGCTGGAAGAAGCGCTCGACCGAAAGGTGTGGATTGATGCCGGCGCGCACTATTCTAGTTTAATAGACAGTACTGAGCCGCGACTGGAAGCGGTCATGCAGGAATTTCGAGTCAGGACACCAGCTGAATGAAATGGGTAATCTGCGGGTTAATACTTCTCTTTCTGCTGTTCTACCTTGCTGTCTTTGTTTCAGCAGCCGTTTATGACCCGGGGACCGGCAAGAAGTTGCCGGCAGAGGGACGCTTCAGGCGGGTTTTGTTGGCACTGTCGTTAGCTTTTCAAGTTGTCCGGTTTTATTAGCACGTGAGTTGTCCGGTCTCATGTTTTTAGGCGGCGTGAGCCGCCTTGGTTTTGGGTTTTGTTTTAGCAACAGAACCC
>Ga0070681_10005571_pt1 | contig 12157 bp, 12 predicted proteins | sample KBSC83BmetaG_FD_65650 | JGI IMG/M metagenome (GOLD analysis project Ga0070681, IMG submission 65650) | Corn rhizosphere microbial communities from Kellogg Biological Station, Michigan, USA - KBS C8-3B metaG | ecosystem: Host-associated > Plants > Roots > Rhizosphere | place: USA: Michigan...
CCATCGGGGGGTCGTTCGTGCGGTACCGGCGTCCGGCGCTCTGGCCGTGGCTCGCCGCCGCCGCCGTCGCGGGCCTCGCCGTCGCCGCCGCGTTGCGCCTGCGCCCGGTCGTCCGCACGCCGCTCGCGACGGCGCTCGGCGCGATCGCGGGAGCGGCCGCGTTGACGGCCCTCGTCTCGTTCGGCTGGGCGGACGCGCCGAGCGGGCGCGTCGGCTGGGTCCAGATCGCGCTCGGGTGGGCGCTCGCCGCCGCCGTCGCCGCCGGCTTCGTGCGGCTGCGCGGGGAACACCGGACGGTGCTGGCGGGGCTCGTCGGCGCCGCAGCCGCCGTCGCGAGCATCGGCTCGCTGGGCGTCTTCCGGCACGGAGTCGTCGTCTCGCTGCTCCCGGCTTCGCTCAGTCGCGCGGTCTGCGCCGTCGCGGTCGTCGCCGGGCTCTCGGCGGCGGGCGCCGTGTTCGTCGCGCACGGGGAGGCCGGGTGATCGCCGCGCCGCCGCCCGTGTACCCGTGGCCGATCGGCGTGGGGCCGCGCTACCACCCGTCTGCCGCGGGGCGCCCGGGGAGCCCGCTTCGCTGCGCGAGCGGCGGCCGGACGTTCGCGGTGCACGTCGAGCTCTTCGCCGACCGGAAGGTCGTCGTCGTGCCGCCGGGGATCGGGAGCCGCCGGCGCTGCCTCTCGACCACCGAGCCGACCGGTGTCGTCCACGTCGCCGCCGCGGGCCGCTACAGGCTCGGCGACCTCTTCCGCGTCTGGGGACGGCGGCTCACCCGGTCGTCGCTGCTGTCGTTCACCGGGCCGGTACGGGTCTATCTCGGCGGCCGCAGGATTCGCGGCGAACCGGGTGCGGCGCCGCTCACGAAGCACGCACAGATCGTCGTCGAGATCGGCGGCTATGTCGCCCCGCATCCCAGCTACCTCTTTCCGAAAGGAGTCGGATGACACGTCACCTGGTGGTCGCCGCGCTCGTGCTTGCGGTCGGGGCCGCCGGTTGCGGCGGCTCGTCGAAGTCGAAGTTCCCGACGATCGGCGCGGCGCGCACCTACGCGCTAACCGGCTTCCGGCCGTCCGCTCCCGTCGCGGCCGGCAAGCCCGTCCACGTCGCGTTCACGATCCGTCAGCCGAACGGCAAGCCGTTGACGGACTACCGCCACGGCGCCGGCCCGCACAACGGCGTGCACCTGATCATCGTGCGGCGCGACCTGAGCACGATCGTCCACCGGCATCCGCCGATCGCCGCGAACGGCTCGATCAGCGACACGATCACGTTCACGAAACCCGGCCCGTACCGCGTCGTCGTCGACGCCTACCCCAACACGACCGGCCCCCAGCGGAACTTCCAGCTCTTCGGGTCGTTGCGCGTCTCGGGAACGTACGTACCGCACAAGCTGCCCGCGTTCGCTTCCACGGACGTTGTCGACGGCTACCGGATCACGCTGCACGGCAAGCCCGACCTGCACGCGATCCAGGCGGGCCTCCTCACCGTGACCGTCACCGACCCGGACGGGAAGCCCGCGCGCTTCACGCCGTGGTTCGGCGCACTCGCCCACGCGATCTTCTTCCGCGCCGGCTCGCTCGACTACTTCCACACCCATGTCTGCGCGCCGGATGCGAGCGGCTGCACGAGCGCGCTCGGCACGACGAAGGTGACGGGCAGCTCGTCGACGCCCGGGAAGCTCCAGGTCGGCGTGCTCGTGCCGGTTGCCGGCACCTGGCGTCTCTTCCTGCAGTGCCGGGTGGACGGTCACATCCTCACGGCACCGTTCACACTCACCATCAAGTCATAGGAGACGAATCGTGAAGACGCTCATCGCACTCTCGGCGCTTGCGGCGCTCGTCCTGCCGGCGGGCGCGTTCGCGCACGCGAAGGTCAGCCCACCGGTCGCGCTCGCGAACGTGAGCCAGGTCTACACGCTGGCCGTCCCGACGGAGAAGGAGGACGCGGCGACGACCGAGGTCGAGCTGACACCGCCGCCCGGTTTCGGCATCGACTCGTTCCTGCCGGCGCAGGGCTGGACACGCAAGGTGCAGCAGACCGGCTCGGGCGAGTCGGCCGTGATCACGAAGGTCACGTGGTCCGGCGGGCGCGTCCCCACCGGCGAGGACGCGGCGTTCTCGTTCCTCGGCCAACCGTCCTCGGCGAAGACCTACACCTTCGGCGTCCGGCAGACCTACTCGGACGGCTCGGTCGTCGACTGGAACGGGCCCGAGTCGTCCGACACTCCCTCGCCGACGCTCCAGGCCCGCTCGTCGCTCGGCGGTGGAGGGAGTACCACGCTGGCGATCGTCGCGCTCGTCGTAGGGGCGGTCGGGATCGTCCTCGGCGCGCTCGCACTCGCCGCAGGGGGGAGACGCTCGCTCGCGTGAGCCGCCGAGCCCGGACAGCGCTCCTCGTCGTCGCGGCCGCGTGCGCGCTTGCGCTGCCCTCGGCCGCGTTCGCGCACGCGGCGCTCCTGCACACCGTGCCCCAGGCGAGCGGGACCGTGAACGTGCCGCCCCGCCGGCTCGAGCTCACCTACAGCGAGGCGGTCGAGCCGCGGTTCGCGATCGTCTCGGTCACCGACGCCGCGGGGCGCCAGCAGACGGCCGGGCCGCCGCGCCGCTCGCCGGGGGACCCCGACACGCTCCTCGTCCCGCTCCGCACCGTGCCCGAGGGCTGGTACCTCGTCTACTGGCGCGCCATCTCGGTCGACGGGCATCCCGTGCGCGGCGCGTTCACCTTCGCGGTCGGCCCGAACGCCGGGCCGGCCCCGCAGTTCGCGATCCCGTCGACGTCCGAGACGGCGGCGACCCCGCGGCTCCTCGTCGCGCGGTTCATCGTCTTCCTCGCGGTGATGGGCGCGATCGGCCTTGCCGCGTTGCGGCTCGCGATCGCGCGCCCGGTCGTCCGCCGGGTCGACGGCACGCAGCTGCGGGCGGTCACGTGGGTGTTCGGGATCGTCTCGGCCGTCGGGCTCGTCGCGATCCCCGCCTACCTGCTTCTCGCGACGGCCGACTTCGCGCTGCGCTCGGTCTTCTCCGTCGGCGCGCTCGTCCCGCTCATCCATGTCTCGGCGTTCGGGCGGGGCTACCTCGACCTCTGGCTCTGCTTCGCGCTCTTCGTCGCGTCCGCGGCGCTCGCGATTCGCGTCGACCGCCCCGGCCGCGACCGCCGCTCGGTCGCCGAGCTCGTCGCGCTCGTCGGTGCGGCGCTCGCCGCCGCTGCGACGCTGCTCGTGCCCGGCGCGTCGGGTCACGCAGCGCAGACGAGCCCGCGCGGGCTCTCGCTGCTCTTCGACTGGACGCATCTCGCCGCGGGGTCGCTGTGGATCGGCGGCCTTGCGGGGCTGCTCGTGCTCTGGCGGAGCCTGCCGGTCGCGGTGCGAACGGCCGGGCTCGTCGTCGCCGTCCCCCGGTTCTCCAACGTCGCGCTGACGTCCGTGATCGTGCTCGTCGCGTCGGGGACGGGTGCGTCGCTGCTGCACCTGCCGACCCTCGGCTCGCTCTGGCAGACCTCCTACGGGCAGGCCCTGCTCGTGAAGATCGGGCTGCTGCTCGGGGCGATCGTGCTCGCATCGGTGAACCTGTTGCGCGCGAAGCCGCGCATCGCGGAGCCGGGGTCGGCGCGCTTGCTGCGTCGGCTCGTCGCCGGCGAGACGTTGCTCGTCGCCGGCGCGATCTTCGCGGCCGCGGTGCTCTCGTCGCTCGCGCCGCCGTCGAAGGCGCTCGCCTCGGTCGGCGGGGCGAGCGCGCACGTCGGCCCGGGCGCGGTGCGGTCGCAGGTGCGAAAGAACGGCTACACGCTCACGGTCGGCGTTGCGCCGAACCGGGCTGCGGTGCCGAACTCGTTCGACCTGCGGATCACGCGCGGCGGGCAACCCGTGCGCGGCGCGGAGGTCGTGCTCACCTTCCTTATGCTCGACATGGAGATGGGGCAGCAGGCGTACAAGCTGAGCGAGACCGCACCCGGCGTGTACACGCACTCGGCCCCCGCGCTCGTGATGGTGGGGCACTGGGGCCTCTCGTTCAGCGTCACTCCGCGCGGCGGGCCACCGTTCACCGTCCTGCTCATCGACCGGGCGAACGGATGAGCGTCCGGCTGCGCCTGCTCGCGGCGTTCGCCGCGCTCGGCTGCGGCGCGGCCGCGGTCGTCGTCGCGGTCCTGCTCGTGAGGACTGCGCTTGGCTAAGACGACCTCTAAGCGCGTCCTCGTGCTCGCGGCGCTCGCGTTCTTCCTGCTCGCGCCGCTCGCGCGCGCGGACGGCGACCCGGCGAGTGACTATCTGCTCACACGCACGACGTTCGTGCCTCCCGATCTCGGCATCTCGGACGGCGATGCGGCCCGACTCGCGACCGCCGTCCAGAGCGCCCATGCCGGCGGGTACACGATCCGCGTTGCGATCATCGGCAGCCGCTACGACCTGGGTGCGATCGGCTCGCTGATCGACCAGCCCAAGCAGTACGCCCGCTTCCTCGGCAAGGAGCTGACGCTCGTCTACCACGGGCGGTTGCTCGTCGTGATGCCGAACGGCTACGGCGTCTCCCGCGCGGGCACGCTGCTCCGGCCCGAGCAGGCGACGCTCGACCGGCTCGTCCCGCCGGGCCGGGGCGGCGACCGGCTCGTCGCGGCGGCGATCGAGGGAGTCCGGCGGCTCGCCCAGGGCTCGGGCGTCACGGTGCCCGTTCCACCGGCCGCGCAGGGTGGCGATGGGCGGAGCACGTGGTTGTGGGCCGGCGTCGCCGCTGCGCTTGCGCTCGCCGTCGCGGGAGCCGCGTGGGTGGTCGCCCCGCTTCTCTCTCGCCGGCGGGCGAGCGGGGGTTAGCCCCAGCCCAGGAGGCCGGGTGGCGGTCTTACCGGCGCGGCCGCCTCGCGCCACTATGGCTCCAGAAGCCAATCCGAGTGGAGAAACCATGAATGTCCTCGCAGCTCCGTTCCGTCCCCTCGTCCGCCCCTCGACCTACCGGACGCTCGTCTACCTCGCCACGGCGCTCCCGATCGGCGCCTGCACGCTCGCGGTCCTGGTCGCGGGCTTCACCTTGACGGCAGTCCTCGCAGTGACGCCGCTGCTCGTCGTCGTGCTCGTCGCCTTCCGTGGCGCCGTCGGCCTCGTCGCGAGCGCCGACGCGGCGCTCGTCCGCGGCCTGCTCGGCGCCGACGTTCGCCCCCGGATCACCTCGGGCGGCGCGGGCTACTGGCGGCGTGCCCGGCTCGTCGCGACCGACGCGAGCTTCTGGCGCCAGCAGGCCTACCTCGTCGTCCGCACGACGCTCGGGTTCGCGGCCGCCGTCGCCGAGCTCTCGCTGCTCGCAGCGTCGCTCGGCTCGATCGTGTACCCCACCTGGTACCGCTGGGGCGACCTGCACCTCTGGTCGTGGAACGTCGACACGTTCGCACGCTCGTGGGTCGTCGTCCCCGCCGGGCTCGCCGGCCTGCTCATCGCCTTGCAGCTCGCGCGCGGCCTCGGCGCGGCGTCGGCATGGCTCGCGGTCTCGCTGCTCGGACGCGCGGGTGAGGACGTGCGTGTGAGCCCCGCCGCCCGGCGCCGGGCGCTCCTCGGGCACGCGGCGGCGGCTGCGGCCGTCTCGGCTCTCCTCGTTCTCATCTGGGGGCTCACGGGCGCGGGGACGTTCTGGCCGGGCTGGGCGATCGCGACGCTCGGGCTCCTCGTCGCCGTGCACGCGTGGGCGGATCTGAGCGCCGGCGATGCGTTCGCGCTCCACGCCGGATTCGTCACCGAGCTGGTCGCCTTCCTCGTCGTGCTCTGGGCGCTCGCGGGCCGCGGCTACTTCTGGCCGGAATGGCCCTTGCTCGCCGCGGTGATCACCCTCGTCCTGCACCTGGCGGTCCGCCGCGGCACGCTCGCGCGGCGCGTCGAGGTGCTCGAGACGACGCGCGCCGGCGTGGTCGACGCCGAGGACGCCAAGCTCCGCCGGATCGAGCGCGACCTGCACGACGGCGCGCAAGCTCGACTCGTCGCGCTCGGGATCAACCTCGGTCTCGCCGAGCGAACCCTCGAGTCCGACCCGGCCGCGGCGCAGGAGCTCGTGACCGCGGCGCGCCAGGGTGTGCAGGAGGCGCTGACCGAGCTGCGCGACCTCGTGCGCGGGATCCACCCACCGGTGCTCGCCGACCGCGGGCTCGCCGCGGCGCTCGGCACCCTTGCCGACCGGAGCGCCGTCCCGGTCTCGGTCGAGGTCGACCTCGACCACCGGCCGGTCGTCCCGCTCGAGAGCGCTCTCTACTTCGTCGCGGCCGAGGCGCTCGCGAACGCCTCGAAGCACGCCGCCGCGTCGCAGGTCGCCGTGCGGGTGCGCCGCAACGGACAGAGCCTCGAGGTCGAGATCGAGGACGACGGCGCGGGCGGCGCCGACGAGACGGGCGGAGGGCTCGTCGGCCTGCGCCGGCGAGTCGAGGCGCTCGACGGGCGGCTCGTCGTCGAGAGCCCGCCCGGCGGGCCCACGGTCGTTCGCGCGGAGCTGCCGTGCGAGTCGTGATCGCCGAGGACCTCGCCCTCCTGCGGGAGGGCATGGCGCGCCTGCTCGAGGCGAACGGCTTCGAGGTCGCCGCCGCCGTCGAGGACGCGGACGCGCTGGTGCACGCGGTGAAGCGCGAGCGGCCGGACGTCGCGATCGTCGACGTGCGGCTACCGCCGTCGTTCCGGGACGAAGGTCTGCGGGCGGCGCTCGAGCTACGGCGGATCGCGCCGCAGACCGGCGTCCTCGTCGTCTCGCAGTACGTGGAGCGCACCTACGCCGCGGAGCTCCTCGCGGAGGCGGGCGACGGCGGTGTCGGCTACCTGCTGAAGGACCGCGTGATCGACATCGGCGACTTCGTCGATGCCGTGCGACGCGTCGGCTCCGGCGGTACGGCGCTCGACCCGGAGGTCGTCGCCCAGCTGCTCCGCGGCAAGGGCGGGCCGCGGCTCGCGGCCCTGTCGCCGCGCGAGCACGAGGTGCTCGGGCTGATGGCGGAGGGTCGTTCGAACGCCGGGATCGCCGAGGCGCTCGTCCTCAGCGTCGGCGCCGTCGAGAAGCACATCGCGGGCATCTTCCAGAAGCTCGGGCTCGCGCAGTCCGAGTCGGACCATCGCCGCGTGCTCGCGGCGATCGCCTTCCTGCGCGATACCTGACGATCAGGCGTTCCCGCCCTGCGAGCGGTAGAGCGGCAGGAGCGTCGCTCCGTGCACCGTGAGCGCAAGGACGAGCGCGACGGAGAACGCGACCGGGATGCTCGTCCGCGTCACGAGCACGCTGAGCGCGAAGAAGAACGTCACGAAGGAGAAGAGCCCGAGCAGCAGGCCGCGGAGCACGCGGAGCGAGCCCGCCGGGCCGCCGTCGCGGTGCGCGAACCCCGCGAGCACCGCCGTGTAGAGCGGGTAGACGCTGAGGAGACCGCTCAGCCGCGCACCGAGCACCGTCGCGAGCCCGGTGAGGAGCAGCAGGAGCCCGGTCGCGACGATCGCCCGCGCGGGTAGCTCCCACCGTGGTGCGAGGACGGCGTCATGTGTCTCGATCGGGAGCTGCGGCAGGAGCCGCAGCGCGATCACGAGCACGGCGAGCGATGCGAGCCCGAGCGGCACGAGCGGAACGACGAGGTGCGGGTCGAGCGGCAGGAGCTCTGCAGCCGTCCCGACGGCCGCGAACGACGCCGAGCCTGCGCCGAGCGCCACCGGCCAGCCGCCACGCCCCGCGGCACCCGCCCACCCGAGACAGAAGCCGGCCTCGGCGAGCGTCCCGGAGAGCGAGCCGACACTCGCACGCGCCGCGAAGTGCGTGCCCTGCTCGACCGCGAAGAAGAGCGTGATCGGCCCCGACATCAGCGGTAGCCCGACGAGCCAACCGCTGATCGCGCCGCCGTACCGCCTGCCGACGAGCGTCGAGCAGACGACGATCGCGGGGGTCAGCGCGAGCTTCGCGATGATCGTCCACATGCCGCGACGCTACTCACGTGCGGCCTTGTGTTGATTCGACACAAGGCGGGCAACGGCGGCGCCCGGGCTGCAACGATGGAGCGGATGGGATCGAGCGCGACCTGGGGTTTGCTCGGCGCGACGTTCACGGCGTCGTTCGTCGAGTTCGTCGAGGCGCTGACGATCGTGCTCGCGATGGGCGCGACCCGGAGCTGGCGCTCGGCGCTCGCGGGGGCAGCGCTCGCCGTCGTCGCGCTCGCCGGGTTCACTGCGGTCGCCGGCTACGCGCTCGTCAACTGGCTGCCGCGCTCGGCGCTCCAGCTCGGGATCGGGACGCTGCTCCTCATCTTCGGGTTGCAGTGGCTGCGCAAGTCGATCCTCCGTGCAGCCGGGCTGAAGGCGCTCCACGACGAGGAGGAGGAGTTTCGCGCGCAGGCCGAGGCGGCACGCCGCGCGGGCGAGCAGCAGCGGTTCGGGCTCGACTGGTTCGCCTTCGTCGTCTCGTTCAAGGGGACGTTTCTCGAGGGCGTCGAGGTGGTGTTCATCGTGATCACGTTCGGCCTGAACGCGCACGACGTGCCGCTTGCCGCGGGCGGGGCGGCCGCTGCCGGCGCGGTCGTGCTCGCAGCCGGAGCGATCGCCCACAGGCCGCTTGCACGCGTCCCCGAGAACACGCTCAAGTACGTGGTCGGCCTGCTGCTCTCGAGCTTCGGCACCTTCTGGGCCGTCGAGGGGCTCGGGGTGTTCCAGGCGGGAGGGGAGAGCCTTCGCTGGCCGGGCGACAACTGGTCGCTGCTCGTGCTGCTCGCCGTCTGGGTCGCGTTGTCGCAGCTGCTGATTCGCGCGGTGCCTGCGATCGCCCGTGCCGGCCGGCCGGCGGCCCTTGCGAGCGAGGCGTCGTGAGCCTCGTCAGGATCGTCGGCCGGTTCTGGTGGGACTTCCTGGTCGGCGACGACTGGAAGATCGCGGCGGCGGTCGCGGTGACCCTGGTCGCAGGCGCGTTCGTCGTCGCATCGGCGAGTGCTGCGGGCTCCTGGCTCGCGCCCGCACTCGGCGCGGCGCTGCTCACGGTGTTCGTCGCGGCGCTCGTCGTCGACGTCCGCCGCCGCTGAGGGCTATCGGCGGTCGCGCCGGTCTCGCCAGGCGCGCAAGAGCCGTGTCGGCGCCCGTCGGTGGGGGCCGGGCCGGTTCGGGAATGCGCTCGCCGAGGCGGCAGCCGAAGGTCGTATCCGCCGGCTGTCGCGCTCACGGTACGGCCCGGTCCAGGACGAGGTAGTCGGCTGCGGGCGAGGTGACGCCCCGCCCGCAGCCGTGACGGGTGCCGCTACCCGTGCAGGCGGATGATGCCGCCGCCCTTCGCGCAGTAGGGGAACGGCGTTCCTTGCGCCGTGCAGGTGCTGCCGACGGTGACGTAGAGGGAGCCGTCGCTCGCAGCGGCGATGCCGTTCGGGAAGTCGAGCCCGCGTGCGAGCACCGACGCAACGCCCGTCGCCGAGAGCTCGACGACCGATCCGGTTCCTGCGGTGCTCGCCGGTCCGGCCGGGATCGGCGGGCCCGGCGTGCCCCACATGTCGACGAGGAAGAGGTTCCCCGCCTTGTCCGACGTGCAGCCCGTGACGTGGTGGATCAGGCTCTTGCCGTTCGCGTCGTTCACGGGGACGTCGGCCGGCACGAAGTTGCCGTTCCGCTTCCACAGATGGCCGGAGAGCGACGCCGCGTAGAGGTTTCCCCGCACGATCGTCACGCAGGTCGGCACGGTGTCCGCCGGGAACCCTCCGGGCTGCGGCGGCGCGATTGCCGAGGCGACCGTGATCGTGCCGTTCGAGCTGACGAAGTCGAGCGAGTTCGCGCCGGCGTCGGCGACGAACGCTCCGCCCGCGACCGCGACGATGCCGTACGGATTCGCGTTCTGCGGCTCGGTCGAGTACGGATGGCCCGCACCCGCCCAGTCGTAGTCGTGGGCGCCGACGCCGGCAAGCGTCTTGAACGTTCCGCCCGGGGTGAACGTGAACACCTGCCCGGCCTGCGCGCGAGCGGCCGCGAGTGTCGCCGCGCAGTCGGACGGCTGTCCGGCACAGCTCCAGCTCGCGAGCTCCTGGGGAAACGAGGTCATGGCGCCGTAGAGCTTCCCCCCGCCCGCGGCGATGCCGTCGACGCCGGTGATGCCCTCCATCGCGACCGACCTCGAGTAGAGGCCCTTGACGACGGGAGCGTGCGCGCCGGTCTTGGTGTCGACCCGGGAGATCTGCGAGGTCAGGCCCATGCAGAACGAGCCGGCGCAGACGTCGCCGCCGTGGCCCGACTCGGCGACGAGCAGCGTGCCGTTCGGCGCGACGGCCAGCCCGCGCGGGCTGTCGAGCCCGCTCGAGACCGGGGTGACGGTCCACGTGCCCTCGGTGGTGGACCGCGCCGAGGCGGCGGTGAGTGCGAGCACTCCTGCCAGCGAGGCGACGGCGAACATGATCGGGACGAACCGCTTCATTCACTCCTCCTTCGTGATGGACGAGGAGCGTCGCGCGCGCCGGTTTAGCGCCGGTATAGCGGGCGCCGGTGCTTACGCACCGGCGCTAGAGAGAACGTCAGCGGTCGGCGAGGGCGTGTTCGATCGCCTCGGCGAGCGGGAGCGCGCGGCCGGCCGTCCACGCCGCCTGCAGGGCCTCGGCGTCGAGCGATGCCTCGAGCCGGGTCAGAGCCCGGTCGTGCAGGGCGCGCTCGTCGCCGTACAGCGGCAGCTCGAGCGACTCGCGCAGCGCCTCGGCCGCGCCGAGGAGCGTTGCCGCGTGGGCCGGCCGGCCGTTCGCCTCGGCGATGCCGAGCAGCTGCAGCGGCCAGGCGGCGTTCTCCTCGTCCGGCGCGAGTCGCTCCAGTCCGAGGCTCGTCCGCAGGTGCTCGACGGCATCGTCCATGCGCCCCGCGTGGATCGCGACCGAACCGAGGCCGGCGAGGGCGCGCGCGGCGCCGTGGTCGTCGCGAAGCTCCGCGAAGCCGGCCCGGGCGGCGCCGAGCTCGGCCTCCGCGCGCCGGTGGTCGCCGCCCGAGAGCGCCAGGTAGCCGAGGTTGAGCCGGGCCATCGCAAGCGTCGCCGTGTCGCCGTTCGCCCGCGCCCGGTCGCTCGCCTCCGCGAAGAGCAGGCCCGCCCGGCCGGGGTCGCCCGTCGCGAGCGCGGCTCTCCCGAGCGGGAGGAGTGAGATCGCCGCGAACCTCGCGTCGCCGAGCTCGAGCCCGAGCTCGTGGCAGGCGGTGCACAGCCTCGTCGTCTCGGCCCAGTCGGCCTGGTGGGTGGCGAGCAGCCCGGCTGCGAACAGGGCCTTCATCCGCGCGGGGCTGCGCGAGTCGTCGGCGGCGAGGAACGCCGAGAGCCAGGCGCGTCCCTCGGTGAGATGCCCGCGCTTCGACCAGAACGGCCGCAGCGCTCCGGCCAGCCGGATGCCGAGCTCGGCTGCGCCCGACCGGTCGGCGAAGGAGAGGGCGACGCGGAGGTTCGGCAGCTCGCCTTCGAGCAGGTCGAGCGGGCCCTGCTGGTGCTCGGACTCGAGCTCCGGCTCGACCCGCTCGACGACGGTCAGGAAGAACTCGGCGTGGCGCCGAGCGGTCGCGTCGTCGTCCGCGAGGCGCTCCAGCCGGACGGCGGCGTACTCGCGGACCGTCTCCAGCATCGAGTAGCGACCGTCGTCGTGCCTGACGAGGTTGCTCTCGACGAGCGCGCGGAGCGTGTCGATCGTGGCGTCGGCGACGTCGACCGCGGCCTCGAGCGTGCAGCCGCCCGCGAATACCGACAGCCGAGCGAGGAGCCGCTGTTCGTCCGAGCTGAGCAGGTCGTTGCTCCAGTCGAGCGTCGCCTGCAGCGTCTGCTGGCGGGCAGGGAGGTCGCGTTGGCCGCCGGTCAGCAGCGGCAGCCGCGGCTCGAGGCGCGCGAGCAGTTCGCGCGGACCGAGGCTGCGCATCCGTCCGGCCGCGAGCTCGAGTGCGAGCGGCAGGCCGTCGAGCCGGCGCACGATCTCCTCGACGGTGCCGGCGCTCCCGGCGTCAGCCGCCGGCCGGCCGGCCTGTTGCGCGCGTTCCTCGAAGAGCACCACGGCGTCCGCCTCCCCGAGGGGCTCCACCGGGTAGACGTGCTCGCCCGAGACGTGCAGGACGACCCTGCTCGTGACGAGCAAGGTGAGCCGCGGCACGTGGGCGAGCAGCTCGACGAAGAGCGGTGCGGCCTCGCGGAGGTGCTCGACGTTGTCGACGCACAGAAGAACCTCGCGGTCGCGCAGGGCCTCGACGA
>Ga0070681_10005573_pt1 | contig 12155 bp, 8 predicted proteins | sample KBSC83BmetaG_FD_65650 | JGI IMG/M metagenome (GOLD analysis project Ga0070681, IMG submission 65650) | Corn rhizosphere microbial communities from Kellogg Biological Station, Michigan, USA - KBS C8-3B metaG | ecosystem: Host-associated > Plants > Roots > Rhizosphere | place: USA: Michigan...
GGCATGTGCAGCGCGCGCTCGAACATGTAGTTGGGTGCGCTGGCCCCCATCGTCGGCAGAACGATCGGGCGCTTGCCGATCGCGTTCGTCGCGGCACGCACTACGGCATGCACAACGGCGAGACTCATGTCGGTACGACTCGCCGGGTAGCCACCGCTGTCCCATTGTACGCGAGCGACTCTGGGATGGGCGAGCCGCATCTCGGTCGTCACGCTGTCCGCGGTAACGAAGTACCCCTCCTTCCGCAGGTGCGCGTTCACGAGATCGCGGATGTGGTCGGGCGTTTCGTTCGGCACCAGGCGAAAGTCGAACGATGCATGGGACTCGGTCGCTATGACGTTGGCGGCCTGCGGCCCGACACTCCCGAAGGAGATCCCGCGCACGTTGAGCGCGGGGCTCATGAGTCGCTGGGCTAGCGGCGCATCGTTCCCCTCGCTGCGTGCGAGACCAAACGAACGACGCAGCGCCGAGTCGATCGGTGGGACGAGCGCGATCGCGCGCCGCTCGGCGGATGACACGGGACGAACGTCATCGTAGAAGCCGGCGATCTTGATGTGGCCGTCATCATCCCGCATGCTGGCAATGAGAGTGGCCAGCATCACGCCGGCATTGGGCGCCCAGTTTCCATAGTGCCCGCTGTGCAATGGACGTGTGGCGCCATACAGGGTGAGCTCGAGCCCCGTCACTCCGCGGACACCCAGCAGGATCTGCTGACGTCCGCTCTGGTGTTCGGGGCCATCGCACAGAAGGAGGACTTCGCCCGAGAGCGCATTTCGATTACGCTCGAGAATCTGTGGCAGGTGGGTGGAACCAGCTTCCTCTTCGCCCTCGAAGAGAAACTTGATGTTCACCGATGGAGCTCGTCCCGACGCTCGGAGCGCGTCGAGCGCTGTCAGCGTCGCGACAATGCTCGCCTTGTCATCGCCAGCCGATCGGGCATACAGTCGTGCCCCTCCATCCACGCGTGCTCCGCTGTCGGCGGGAAACGGAATCGGCACCCCACCATCGGAGAGCGGCTTGTCGCGCAACGTGGGCGACCATGGCGGCGTCGCCCACTGCGATGGGTTCACGGGCTGGCCGTCGTAGTGCGCGTAGATCACGACCGTGTGTTTTGCACCCGGCACCTTGAGCTCGCCGAAAACGGCGGGCGACGCGCCGTCCAGCTCCAGCAGTCGCGCGTCGACTCCTCGGTGTTGGAGCATGGCGACGAGCAGGTCCGCGTTGCGCCGGATGTTTGGATGGTCGCTCGCGACGTTCGGTATCGCGAGCAAGGTCCCGAACTCGTGCAGGATCGTCGGTTCGTGCGCAGCGCGATAGGCCCGGACAGCCATGCGAAGCGCCGTCGATGCTCGTGCGGCTGAGCTGTCCTGTGCGCCGGAAATCGCCGGCGCGACGAGCTGCGCAACGAGCGCAAAGGCAAGTGGTACGATGACGCGCTTCATGACCCCAGGTTCATGTCGGATGGCGTGTCTCACAACCCTCATGTGGATATTGCGTCAGGCCGGGCGGCGGTCGCCGGATTCTTCTTCGTGATGCTCGCTGCAACCACCCACGCGCCCGCGCTCACCGCCCACGAGATGGTGAACTCCGACCACGAGGGCCGCGACGTTGGCGCAGCGAGGATCGCCGGAATCCAGACAAGTACGGTGAACGCGGTCAGCATCGCCGCCTCCATCGTCGCCGCGAGTCGCGGATAAATCCCGAGCAGCACGCCAATTCCGGCTGCGATCTGCGCGGCGCCGGTGAGGTAGGCCCATCCGGTGTGGTAGGGAAGCCAAGCCGGGACGAGCGGCGCGGTGAGATTGAGGTACACGAAGTGCGCGAGCCCGAGCGGAATTAGTGCGAGGCCGAACACCAGTTGCGCCATGCGAAGCGCGCGCCCTTCCGCGGCGAACAGCACCCATCCGCCCGTGAACACCACGACGATCTCCGACATCGACTGCCATGCCACTTCGACGAGCGGATGCTTGACGACAATCGGGACTTTCAGCACGAGCAACAGGATCGCCCAGTACCAGAAGAGAACACGAGCTGCCAGCACGTCCGTGCGCCTCGAAAGCAAACCGATGCCGCACACGAGCATGATCGCCGCCGACGCGTACGCCAATATCTGGCGACCAGGCAGCGACGCGGGCGCGAAGTGCCAGAGCTGCGCAAAATCGCCGTTGATGAGGCCGAAGATGCCGAGGCCGATCATGCCAGTGGCGAATGCAATTTGAGCAGCCTGCTTGTATCTCATGTGCGGTGGCCTCCCGCGAGTACCGACTCTACCGATGGCCCGACTTCAACATTGGGGTGCTTCGCTTACCGAGGGGACCGCGGAGCCGCAGAGGCGGAACGAGAGACGCAGAGGCCCGTTACTTCAACGGTTCCCCTCTCTCGCAGTCTCTGCGCCTCCGCGGTGAAGCTGTTGTACCTCACCAAATTCGCTACGGATCGAAAGGGTCCTCACCGTCATCATCCGCCGCCGAGTTTCCACCCGCTCCGCCGATCTTCTCCACTCGCAGCACCTGCTTCTGCGTCGACGCGCCGGCGGTCATTGTGACGAGATAGTCGCCGCTCTCCACGAGTCCGGCGCCATTTCGTCCGCCGCCAAAGCCTCCGCCCGGCAGTGCTTTGCTCGCGCGCACCGCGCCGAGCACGTCACTCAACACTTCCTGGCTCACCGCGCCCTCGCCTTCGGCCTCGGCACCCGCCGCCTTCGTTGTATCGGCAGCCGCAACTTTCTTCGTGGTATCCGCATCTCCGTGACGTCCGCCGCGATGCGGCAGCGGGCTCTCACCCGGACGCTCGGCGAACCGACCACCACCGCCACCTCCGCCGCTGGCTCGCTGGAACAGCTCACCAATGGTTCCGCCCTCGAGATGCTCGCGCACTATCGCGAGCGTCGCCTTGGGCGCGGTGCCAGCTGTCGCAAGAGAGTCGAATACGTGATCGAGCTTGCGCGCGGTCACCAGACTATCGCGCCGGCCGGCAGGCGTGAGCGGCGCGGCCTTCGGCGGCTTTGCCCGAAGATCCCACGTCACATGGTGCACGCCCGATCCGCCGCGACCCGTGAGCGTCTTCATCGTGTCACCCTTCACGTTCGTGATCAGGAACTTCACGGTGTCCTTGGGCGACCCGCTCGTGAGACGGTATTCGATGTCCGCCCCGAACGGCGCGCTCCGCGCCTTGTACGTACCCTGTCCGGATGAGATTTCCGCACCCGGCGCCTCGCCGAACGCGTACGCCGTCCCCGGCGTGAACAGATAAGTGCCCTTCGCGAACACACTGTCGTTGAGCTGCTCGAGCGCCGATACATCCGCGATCCAGATTCCGCGCCCGTGCGTCGCCGCGATGAGCTCGTGGTCGCGCGGCTGAATCTTGAGGTCGTGTACCGGCACCGTTGGCAGTCCGCTCATGAACTTCTGCCAGCTCTGCCCGCGGTCGCGCGACACGTACGCGCCCACGTCCGTTCCCACGTACAGCAGGTCGCGATTTACCGGATCTTCGCGAATGACGTGCAGGAAATCGACGCCGCCCTTCGGCAGGTCGTTCACGATCGAGCGGAACGTCTTTCCAAAATCCGTTGTGACGTAGAGATAGGGCGCGAAATCGTTCACGCGGTGGTTGTCGAATGCCACATAGAACGTCGCGCTGTCGAAGTGCGAGGGCTCGATGCGCACGACGTAAGTCTTGAGCGGCACCCCCGGAAAGCGCCCGGTGAGATTATCCCACGTCGCGCCGTCGTTGTGCGTGATCCACACGTTGCCGTCGTCGGTGCCGGCCATGAGAAGCCCGGGACGCATGTACGATTCGGCCAGCGTCGTGATCGTGCCGTACGTTTCCGCGCCGGTGGCGTCGTTCGTGATGCCGCCGGTGGAATCCATGCTCCACCGCACCTTCGCCATGTCGCGAGTGGACAAGTCAGGCGAGATCGGAAGGAAGTCGTCGCCACGGTTCGTCGACTTGATCACACGGTTGCCGCCAACGTAGATCGTCGACGCCGCGTGCGGCGAGATGAAGTACGGCGTGTTCCAGTTGAATCGCAGGTCCAGATCCGTCGAGTCCTTCAGCTGCATTGCGCGCAACTCGGCGAGACGCTTTTTCTGTGGCGCGGTTTCCGCCTTCGCCGTGTCGCCACGCGCGACTAGAATGGAGTCCTCGATCTGCAGGTAGCGCGGCCGCCACGTGGGCTTCACGATCGACTTGCTCTCGCCGGTGCCGTAGTCCAGCCGCCGAATGTTGCCGCCCTGCGACTCCGCGTAGATGATGTTCGGATTGGTCGGATCCTGCGCCGTATAAAACCCGTCGCCGCCGCCCACCGTGAACCAGTCCTCGTTCGTGATCGGCCCATTGCGTTTTCTGCTCGGCCCGCACCAGCTGCCGTTGTCCTGCAGTCCGCCGCACACGCGGTACGGAACCGACATGTCGTAGCTCACTTCGTAGAACTGCCCGATCGTGATTCGGTTCAGGAACTCGAAGTTGCCGCCGCGATCCCACGTCTGCGACACGCCGCCATCGTCGCCCACGAGAAAGTGCTCGCCGTCGTTCGGATCGATCCACATCGCGTGATGGTCGACGTGGATGCCGACGGTGCCGTTGCGCACCGTCTTGCCGCCGTCATCGGAGAAGTTGAACGGGGTGGATGACCAGTACACGCGGTTCGGCAGCTTTGGATCCACGCGCACCTGAGAGTAATAGAAGGGGCGCACGTCGGAGTCGTTCATCCACTGCCATGTTTTCCCCGCATCCTCGGAGCGGTAGAGTCCGCTCAATAGGCGCTGTTTCACTGGGGCCTTCACCTTCTCGCCCGCCGAATCGCTCGCTGGTGCGCGCACAGCGTGTGACGCTCCGCGCATCGAGTCCGCTTCCACCAGCGCGTACACGGTGGCCGGATTGCTGCGCGAGATCGCGATGCTGATTCGACCCTTCATCGTCTCGGGGAATCCGCCGCCGTCGATCTTCGCCCATGTCTTGCCCGCGTCGCTGCTCTTCCAGAGATCGCTGCCAGGGCCGCCGCTCTTGAGGAAGTACGGGCCGCGCACGCGCTCGTAGCTCGAGGCGTAGAGGACGTCCGGGTTGGAGGGATCCATCGCGACATCCACGAAGCCAGCCTTGTCGCTCACGAACTTGATGAGCTGCCAGCTCTTGCCGCCGTCCGTGGTTTTGTACAGCCCGCGCTCGGGGTTCGCATCCCAGGCGTGGCCGAGCGCGGCGACGTAGACGATGTCCGGATTGGTGGGGTGCACTATGATACGACCGATCTGCTGCGTTTTCTCGAGCCCCATCAGCTTCCACGACTTCCCACCGTCGGTGCTCTTGAAGATCCCGCCGCCGGGTGAGATCGAGTTGCGCGTGTTCTGTTCACCCGTGCCGGCCCATACCTGTTGCGTGTCCGACGGCGCGATGGCGAGCGCGCCCATCGAGATCACCCGCTGATCGTCGAACACCGGACGGAAAGTCGTTCCGGCGTTCGTGGTCTTCCATATCCCTCCAGCGGCCGCGGCCACGTAGAACGTCTTCGAAGGGGCAGGGATGCCAGCGATGTCCGCGACTCGCCCCCCCATGTCGGCCGGGCCAATGTTGCGCCAGGCGAACGAGGCGAGCGTTGCCGAGTCCAGCGGCGTGGCGCGCTGTTGAGCGCGAATGGAAGGCGCGGCGAGCAGGAAAGCTGCTGCCAGCGCCGCGAGTGCGGATGGGCGATGAGCATTGATCATGTGACGCGCGGTCCTCCGTGAGACGACGAAACTCCGGGAGCGTGCGCAGCCTCCGGCCATCGGGAGACTGACGAGAACGGATGTGTCGAGCCGTGAACGTCATCTTTACGTCACGGCGCGACGATCCGTTGGACGGAGGGAGAATCGGTGTTTCGCGTCGCTCGGCCCGCCACGGGGAGGGGAGGCGGGACGCAGCAGTGCATCAGCCTAATTACGCAGCTCGACTTTGAGCGACGCGACCGTTACAGCCGCGGTTGGCGTCGATGATATCAAGCCCGGTTGTTCGACCGGCTGTGGCATCCCTCTGAATGCCGCCTGAAAGGTGTTGCCTAGCGCGCCATACACATCGGAACCCCAGCAATACGACGTCCCATCGGTTGCGGTGCCGCAACTGTGGCGACGGCCAGCGGAGATGCTCGAGAAGGTCAGTCCGCCCACCACGGCCACGGGCGTGGCGCTGTTATTCGGACCGGGGCCGTTACCCAACTGATCATCGCCGTCGTATCCCCAGCAGTAGGCCTTTCCACTTTGTGTAAGGCCGCAGGCATGGGCGCCGCCAGCGCTGAGTTGCACGAAGGAGATTCCGCCGCTCACGAGAGTCGGTGTCGATGGCTCCCCGATTCCAGCTCCCCAACAGTAGGCTGCTCCGCCGGCAAGTCCGCACGTGAACGACGAGGGAAGGGCGCCGGCGAGTCGAGAGACAAGGGAAATTGAGGTATCGGTGCTTGCGCTTATGGACGAGAAGATGAGGTTTCCGGCCACCGGCACCGGGACGTCGCTCGAAGAAGTAGTGCCCGTCCCGAGTTGACCGCGCGAATTATCTCCCCAGCAATACGCGGCCCCGGTCGGGGTGAGACCGCATGTGTGCATGTAACCGGCGGTGAGCGAAGCAAACAGCATCGTGGTCTGTTGACTCGTCACCACTGGAATTGGTGTGGTGCTATTCACTCGACGGGCGTCACCGAGTTGGCCGGCGGAGTCGTTGCCCCAACAGTACGCAACTCCGGAAGCGGTGAGTCCGCAGGCGTGTCGCCCGCCGGCGGTTACGAGGCTCAAGCTCGCGGCGCCAAACACGCGACTGGGTACAGTGCTCTTGATGGCCGTTCCATTGCCGAGTTGTCCCGAACTATTGAAGCCCCAGCAGGCCGCGGTGCCATCCGTGACGACCCCGCAAGTGAGCGAGTCCCCGGCGCTGATCGATGCGAACCGCGGCGCCTGACTCACTTCCTGCGGGTAGACAGAGCATGCAAGGCTGTCCTGGGGAAACTCGCCGAAGCAAACCGTATCCGACGAAAACCCGAGTTGCCCAACACTGTTCAACCCCCAGCACTTGGAGCGACCGAGATTCTGCAGGGCGCACGTCGTCTCGCCTCCGCCGTCCAGCGCGATGAAGGTGGCCGGCGAGACGAAGAGGCTGTCGTTCGCCTCCTTGTCTCCGGCGCGTAAGTTGAGAATGGCTATGCCTGTATCCAAAGCCGTTACGACACCAGAATCGTCGACGATCGCGACGCGAGTATTCGAGGAGGCATACGCGAACGGGACATTCGTAATGGGCGCCCCTGCGGAATCGAGGGCGCGAACGACAATCCGTGCTCTCTCACCAACGAGAAGGCTATCCTTGCCCGGAATGAACCGCAGCGAAGAGATGGGGCCGGCAGGACATGGGCTTCCCATACCGCACTTTGGACTCGTCAGGCTATCGCTCGAGCAGGCGAGTGAGACAATCCCGAGTATTGCGGCGAGAATTCGTCCGACACGGTACATGTTGTCTCCAGACGTGAGTACTGTTGCAGCACGGGCATCAGCCCCGAATCACTGCCATAGTAGGGAATTAGTGCGATCTGCTTCCGAGCCAGGCGCGAGCAAGTCACGCCAGCCTGTCGTGTTGCAGCTACGGTCGAACGCGTCTCGCCTTCGTCAGCCACGCCGCGAGCTCCTCGTTGGATAACGATCGCCAGTTCGTTGGAAAGTCATCGAGCTGACGCGTCTCCGCATCGCGATTGAAGACCAGCGTCACTTCGGAGGCTGGAAGCTTGAGCGCCGTGCCAAACACGGCGCCGCGACTGAATCGCTGCTCGAAGACATCCCACGCGAAACCCGATGAGTCGACTAGTCGCCGCCGGCCAGCTTCGGCTACCGCCGGCTTGGCGTCGGGAATCGGCACCACAATCTCCGTTTTGGGCATCTCGATCTCCCCAGGGCTCTCCGCGACGATCGGCTGCGCGGGCGGAGCAGCATTGTTTGCATCCAGCTCGACGTCGCGCATCCCGGGTGCGACGGTGAGTGGCATGTTCCACTTATAGTCTTTGCCCCCCGCCCCAACCCAGTCCAGCGTGAGCAGCCGGTAGCGACCGCGTTTCACGTACGCGGCGGCCGCACCGGCGCCATCGGTGGTCATGCGGACGGTATCGTTGGATGCGGAGACGAGCATCACCCGTACGCCCTGAATTGGATACGGTGGCGCCAGCGCGTCGCCTACTCCTATATAGACTTTGGCGTAAATCGCCTTGTCGAATCCCACGCTTCCGGCGGGCCACGCCTGTGCGCACAGCTGGGCGGCGGAGCCGATCCACATCGTGAGAGCGAGCAACAGCGCGCGACTTCGAATCATTGTGAGCGATTAGGCGATGGATGAAGCGCCGCGATGGCCAGGGCTCCATCGTGCGCGGATGTACCGTTTGCGGTCGATGCCAAGCAACGAGCGTGCGCGCGCGCGGCCGCGTTGGAGGGGTGCCCGGGATGGACAGTGCGGTTCCCGCGCTACATCGAAATGCTGCGGACCTCGCGGAAATCGCGCTCGAGTTCCCGGTAGAGAGCCCACGCAACCCTTCGTAAGGCGCCTGGAATGGGCGGCGCGCATGCGATGCGACGGCGTGCGTGTGAAATAGAATCTTTATGTCCGCATTTCGGGCTGAAATACGATTCGCCTAATGAGGGCTCCAGCGAGTCGGCAACGAGCCCGCTCACGAGCTATTTGACGCCGACATGCAACTAAATGATTCAATTCGGAAGCTTTCTGACCTGGCGTGTGACATCGGTCGTCAGTTCTGTAGCACGCCGGCAACGATTTGATCTTTTAATTGCGCCTCGGATCGAGGTCGAACGATGGCGGTCGCGCTCCGAAAATCTTCGCGTCGAACGAGACACAAGGCTCTGATTTGCTTTGCGTTGAAACGCTTTCCGAGCTCCTCCCCGGCTGCTTCCAAACGCTCTTCCGGGGGAGCTCGGCGCCCCCCATACCGCCCGTGAACCGAGACTTGCTTCCCGGTTAGTCGACTCTAATCTGGCTTGCGACGGTCCGTACCATCTCAACACCCGCAGGAGATACGGTGCAAATCAATACACCCCTGGTTCGCCGTTTCTCACCAGGATCCCGGCGGGATTCACAGTCGACGGCGTGCCCTGCGCTCGCGCGTAGGGCGCTTCGAAGTGCCGACCCGATGTTGGCCGGCGTTGCTGTACCAAACCCCCCACCGTTCCAGGAGGAAAAGATGAACCGTTTCAGCATGCTGGTTCGCCGCTTCGTGAAGGACGATGAAGCCGCAACAATGGTCGAGTACGCGCTCATGCTCTCTCTCATCGCAGTCGTTTGCATCGTCGCTGTGACGCTGATCGGTACCAACGCCAATAACATTTTCAACACCATCGCAGGCGCGCTCCCCGGCGGTTGAGGTGGGGACCTTTGAGTCGAATGCGATGGCAACAGATCGCCATCGCATTCGACCTTGAGGGCACCGCACAAAACATTTTTCTCTGATGATTGCACGATCGACAACCGAGATGGTGTTCGCCGTCGCGTTCAGCATCGTGATGGTCGTAGCAGCTGGGTTGGACATTCGTTATCGAAGAATACCGAACGTGTTTTCGCTTTCTGTTTTGGCGATCGGCTGCGCATTCGCGGCGGCGTCCATGCCACTGCGCCAAGCAGCGATCACCGTTCTCGAAGGTGCGGCCACCGGACTGGTGGTATGGCTTCCGTTCTGGGTGCTCGGGATGCTGGGCGCCGGTGACGTGAAGTTCTTCGCCGCCGCTGCTGCATGGCTCGGCCCCCGACTGGCGCTGTACGCTGCGCTGCTGTCGGCGCTGTTGGGTGCAGTGCTCGCACTGGGGTGGCTGTTCGCTCGCGTGAATCGACGCGAGCCTGATGGCGCGGCCGCTCCGAAACGACTGGACACCATACCGTACGGCGTGGCAATGGCTGCAGGGTTGGCGATCAACGCATGGTTCCCTCACTTGTTTCACTAGCGAGAGGCATGGCGATGAAAATCCGGACATTCGCTAGCTGCGACAGCGGGGCAGCTCTGGTGGAATTCGCCATCGTGCTGCCCATCCTGTTGCTACTCGTGTTTGGCGTCGTCGATTTCGGGCGGGCGCTCTACACGGTCAATAACCTCACTTCCGCGGTTCGTGAGGGTGCGCGGCTGGCATCCACCCAGATCAGCCCCGACCCAACCACCGGCGGTTCTCAGGCTGCGGTAACGACCGCTGTGCAGTCGTACGTTGTCGCCTTTGGAGGAAATGCAGGAGCACCCACCGTGAGCGAGTCGTTCGTCGGAGCTCCACCCGCCATGCAGTCGATAACCGTACAGATCGTGAACTACCCCTTCACTCCCATCACTCCGCTCGCCGGCTTGATCGGACTGGGAACGATTCGAATGTCGCCGTCCGCGACATTCCGATGGGAAGCGGCTCCGTAGGGCTCACATCGATTCGCAGCGAATCTCGGCGCAATTCACAATCTCTCGTTTCACCGGCGGGTTCTCATGGCAGAGCGACGTTACACCTTGGTCTTCTATGCGGCGATCGCAACGGCGGTCGTGGCGACCTTCGGCGTGTACCGATATCTCCAGCAGGCGAAGCAGAGAAGCGAGGTGCCGATGAGGGCCGTCGTCACCGCTTCGCGAGACATGTCCGAGGGCGAGAAGCTCGACCGCCTCTCCTTGTCGCTCGCGCAGTGGCCGGCTGGCACCGCGCCGGAGAGCGCGTTCGCCAGCATCGACTCGGCCGTGGGCCGCGTGGTCCGCGTTCCGGTGTTCAAGGGAGAGCCGATCGTGCCGGGCCGGCTCGCGCCCGCGGGCACCGGTCCGGGGCTCGAGGTGAAGATCGAGCCGGGCAAACGCGCGATGGCGCTCAAGATCAACGACGTCGCCGGATTGAGTGGGCTGATTCAGCCCAACAGCCGCGTCGACGTTCTGGTCACGCTGCCGGCGAACCAGCAACAGAACACGAAGGAACAGGCCAAACTGTTCATGAACAACATGCGTGTTCTGTCGGTGGGAACGCAGGTGGAACGCGGCGACGACGGCAAGCCGATTCAGGCCACCACGGCAACGCTCGAAGTCACCCCGGAACAGGCGGAGCAGCTAGCAGTCGCGGTGAATCAGGGCACCATTCAACTCGTGTTGCGCGGTTATGGCGATCCTGATTCCGTAACGACCCCTGGCGCGACGAGCACCGACGTGCTGGCCCAGCTGCGCTCGCGGCCGGCGTTGAAGGAAGAAGCTCCAAAGCCCGAGCGCCACCGCGTTCGCGATCGTCCCGCTCCCATGCCAATGCCCGCGCCAGTTGCAGTGCGAACGGCAATCGCGGAACCGAGAACAGACTCGGTAGTGGTACGCGTCTATCGTGGCGACAAGCTGTCACAGCAGAAGTTCGAGAAGGACTCGACGTGAACGTCATGAGTCTACGCGCCGCACATCGGCATATCGCGAACGGTAGGGTGTTGCTTCCCTCACTTGGAGGATTCAGACGTTGAGCCGTCATCGGCGGATGTGGCGCGAGGCCGCGCTTGTATCGATGTGCTGCCTGACACTGTTGCCGCCTGGCAAGCTGTCGGCGCAGGTCACCGACACGGCGGTGCTGCGCGTTGATCTGCCTACCGGCCGATCATATCCAATCAGCACGCAGTCGAACATCACGCAGGTATCGGTGGCGAGCCCTGATATCGCCGACGTGGTGGTGATGGGGGCGCGCGATGTCGTGATCAACGGTCACGGCCCGGGCGAATCCGACGTCATTCTCTGGCTGGAGGGATCTCCCCTGCGTCACTACCGCGTGTCCGTGCATTCGCCGGCGGATCGCCAGCAGGTGGTGCTGGCGGTGAAGTTCGCCGAGGTGCGGCGCGATTTCATTCGCTCGCTCGGATTCTCGGGACTGTATCGCGACCAGCATAACCGCGTCGGCACAGGACAGTTCAATACCGACAATGCCATCGACCGGGCCACCGGCGTCATCACCCTTCCCTCCACTATCGGATTCGGGACCGTCCTCTCCGACTTCGGCACGGGGAAACTGCTGGGGCTTCTCAACGCCGATGAACAGCGCGGCGACGCGCGAATATTAGCGGAGCCGACGCTGATGGCCGGCAACAAGGACTCGGCGAGCTTCCTGGCTGGTGGCGAGATCCCGATTCCAGTCGCGCAGAACAGCGCCTCCGGCATCCCGACGATCACGATC
>Ga0070681_10005575_pt1 | contig 12154 bp, 12 predicted proteins | sample KBSC83BmetaG_FD_65650 | JGI IMG/M metagenome (GOLD analysis project Ga0070681, IMG submission 65650) | Corn rhizosphere microbial communities from Kellogg Biological Station, Michigan, USA - KBS C8-3B metaG | ecosystem: Host-associated > Plants > Roots > Rhizosphere | place: USA: Michigan...
TTCGCCGACTCGCTCCGCGTCGAGGTCGCGCCGTGGGGGATCGAGGTCGCGATCGTCGAGCCGGGGACGATCGCGACCGCGATGTGGACGAAGCCGCAGCGCGCGCTCGACGACTTCCCTCCCGGGGCCGCGGAGCTCTACGGCGAGCGCACCGAGCGGTTTCGCAAGCTCGCCGCCGCGCGCTCCTCGAAGGGTGTGCCCGCCGAGGCGGTGGCCGCGGCCGTCGAGCATGCGCTGACCTCCCCGAAGCCGCGGACCCGCTACGTGGTCGGCCCCGACGCGAAGAAGCGCGCCCGGGTGCAGCGGCTCCCCGACCGGCTGCGCGACCGCGTGCTGACGCGGTTCCTCTTCGGATCGTAGGATTGGCTCGTGGGGTACACGGTCAGCTCCCTCCGCGAGCTCGGCGAGGGTCACGGCTTCCGCAAGGTGCGCGCGGCACTCGGCGTGACGGCCTTCGGCGTCAACGCGATCGTGTTCCCGGCCGGATACGAAGGGCCGAACCACTTCCACGACACACAGGACGAGCTGTATTTCGTCCACCGCGGCACTGCGACGTTCACGTTCGAAGGGGACGAGCACACGGTCGGCGAAGGCGGGCTCGTGCATGTCGAGTCGACGACGCACCGTCAGATCTCGAACCGCACCGTCGACGACCTCGTGCTGCTGGTCGTCGGCGGCAAGGACGGCTACGTCGAGCGAGACGGCCACCTCGTCGATCCCGAGATCGACCTCCCCAGGAGGCAGGGGCTCTGATGCAGGGACAGATGATGGACTACCAGCTGACGCTGCCGACACTGCTGCGGCGCTCGGAGGCGTACTTCGGCGGCAACGAGATCGTCACGCGCCTGCCCGACAAGAGCTTTCATCGTTCCACGTATGCCGATGCCGGCCGCCGGGCGCGTGCGCTCGCCGTCGCGCTGCAAGGGCTCGGGCTCGAGCGCGGCGACCGCGTCGCGACCCTGTGCTGGAACCACCACCAGCACCACGAGGCGTACCTCGGCATCCCGTGCGGCGGGTTCGTGCTCCACACGCTGAACATCCGTCTCCATCCGAACGACCTCGGGTACATCGCGACGCATGCCGGAGATCGGGCCGTGATCGTCGACCAGAGCCTGAGGCCGCTACTCGATCTCTTCGTCGACAAGACGAAGATCGAGCACGTGATCGTGGTCGAGGACGGCTACGAGGAGCTGCTCGCCGGCGCCGACCCGGACGCGTGGCGCGATCCCGAGCTCGACGAGAACGAAGCGGCGGCGATGTGTTACACGAGCGGGACGACCGGGATGCCGAAAGGCGTCGTCTACTCGCACCGTTCGACGATGCTGCACACGCTGGGCGTCGCCGCCGGCAATCCGATGGGGCTCGGCATCTCCGAGACCGACGCGATCCTGCCGGTCGTGCCGATGTTCCACGCGAACGCGTGGGGCTACCCGTACATCGCGACGATGATCGGGGCGAAGCTCGTCTATCCCGGGCCGCATCTCGACCCGCAGAGCCTGCTCGACGCATTCGTGTCCGAAGGCGTGACGTGGACGGCCGGCGTACCGACGATCTGGCTCGGGATCCTTGCCATGCTGGACGCGGAGCCCGAGCGGTGGGACCTGTCGCGGCTCAAAGGGATGCTGGTCGGCGGCTCCGCTGCACCGCGGTCGATGATCGCCGGGTTCAAGCAGCGGCACGGGCTCAACGTCGTGCACGGGTGGGGAATGACCGAGACGTCGCCGGTCGCATCCACCTCACAGCTCGTCGGAGAGCTCCGTGACGCGGACGCCGACACGCAGTTCGACTTCATCGCGATGCAGGGAATCCCCCTGCCGCTCGTCGAGCTGCGCCACCGCGACGTCGACGGGAACATCCTGCCCTGGGACGGCGAGTCGATGGGCGAGCTCGAGATCCGCGGGCCGTGGGTCGCGAGCGGCTACTTCGACACGCCCGACCAGTCCGAGCGCTGGACCGACGACGGCTGGTTCAAGACGGGCGACGTCGTGTCGCTCGATCCGAAGGGCTACATCCAGATCAAGGACCGCTCGAAGGACGTGATCAAGTCGGGCGGCGAGTGGATCTCGTCGGTCGAGCTCGAGAACGCGCTGATGGCGCATCCCGCGGTCGCCGAGGCTGCCGTCGTCGCCGTCCCCGATCCGAAGTGGGACGAGCGTCCGCTCGCAGCGGTCGTGCTCCGCGAGGGCGCGTCGGCGACCGCCGACGAGCTGCGCGCGTTCCTGGCACCCGACTTCGCGAAGTGGTGGCTGCCCGAGCGGTTCGAGTTCGTCGCGGAGATCCCGAAGACGAGCGTCGGCAAGTTCAAGAAGACGGAGCTCCGCGAGATGTTCTCGACGGCCATGGAATCGCTCCCGCAATGATCGAGACCGTCTGGCTCCACAACCCGCCGGTGAACGCGGTCGACAGCGGGATCCTCGAGACGTTGTGGGCTGCGTTCGAGAACGTCGGCGACGACGTGCACGCGGTGGTGCTGCGGGGCCGCGGTGAGCGCGCCTTCTCGGCGGGCGCGGACATCAGCGGCTTCGTCGGCGGGATGGCCGACGGCGATCGCCCCGGCGGGATCCAGCCGGTCGCGGACCTGATCGAGGCGGCGCCGGTGCCCGTCGTCGCCGCGATCCACGGCTTCTGCCTCGGGGGCGGGCTCGAGATCGCGCTCGCCTGCGATCTCCGGATCGCGACGCGGGACGCGCAGCTCGGCTTCCCCGAGGTCAACCTCGGCCTGCTCCCCGGCGGCGGCGGCACGCAGCGCGCACCGCGCCTCGTCTCGCCGGGACGCGCACGCTGGCTGACCATGTCAGGTGAGCGCATCGATGCGGACACGGCCGAGGCGTGGGGGCTCGTCGAGTTCCTGGTCGACGACCTGGACGAAGGGATCGCGCGGTACGTCGAGCCGCTCGACCGGCAGAGCCCGTTTGCGATCCGGCAGATCAAGCGTCTCTTCCACGACACGCGCGACGCTCGGAGCGACGAGCGCGAGGTGCAGGCGTTCGCCGCGTGCCTCGCGTCGGAGGACGGCCAGGAGGGAGTCGCGGCGTTCCTCGAGAAGCGCCAGGCGAACTGGACCGGTAGGTGAAGGCGGTCGTCCTGCGCGAGGTCGGCGGCGCCCTCGCGGTCGAGGAGTGGGAGGAGCCGTCGGGCGCGGTGCTCGAGGTGCGCGCTGCCGGCGTCAACTTCGCCGACGTGCTCATTCGACGTGGGATGTACCCGCAGATGCCGGAGCTGCCGTACGTGCTCGGGAACGAGGTCGCGGGTGAGCTCGACGGGCGTCGCGTCTGTGCGTGGTCGGCCGGCGGCGGCGGGTACGCGGAACGGGTGGCGGTCGACCCGCAGTGGCTGTTCGACGTGCCTGCCGCGGCGTCGTTCACGGCCGCCGCGGCGTTCCTCACGACGTACCTCACCGCGTACATCCCGCTCGTTTCGATCGTGCGTGCGGAGAGCGTCCTCGTGCACGCCGGCTCCGGCGGTGTCGGCTCGGCGGCGATCCAGCTCGCCAAGCAGCGCGGTGCGTTCGTCTACGCGACGGCAAGCTCGGACGAGAAGCGCGAGGTGGCGCGGCGCCTGGGCGCCGACGACGTGCGCGGCTACGACGAGATCGACGATCTGCGCGTCGACGTCGTGCTCGATCCCGTCGGCGGCGACGTCTTCACACGGTCGCTGCCGCTGCTGAATCCCCTCGGGACGATCGTCGCCATCGGGTACACGAGCGGCCTGTGGCGGGACCCGAGCGTGCAGTGGCTCGTCGGGCGCAACGCCTCGGTGTTCGGCTTCTACCTCGGCCGCCTGCTGCGCCTCGACCCGGGTCTCGTGCGGGAGCGCGCAGAGGAACTCCTCGCGCTGTGGGGCGACGGCGCGATCGATCCGCTCGTCGGGGCGACGTTCCCGCTCGCCGCCGCGGGCGAGGCGCATGCGTTGATCGAGGCGCGGCAGCACGTCGGCAAAGTCGTCCTCGAGCCGTGAAGGCGCTCGTCACCGGCGGCGAAGGCGGCATCGGCCGCGCGCTGCGTGAGCGGCTCGAACGCGAGGGCTACGAGGTCGAGTCGCTCGATCTCACGAATGGGTTCGACGTCACGTCGCCGGAGGCGTGGCAGCGCGTCGGCGCGGTCGACGTCGCGTGCCTCAATGCGGGCGTGCTCACGGGGGAGTTGACGTACGAGAACTACCGGCGCGCCGTCGGTGTGAATGTCGATGGGATCGTGTTGGGCGTCCTGCGCCTGCGCGAGGTGATGGACGAAGGCGTGATCGTCGCGACCGCGTCGCTCGCCGGGCTGACCGGGATGCCGTCAGACCCGGTCTACTCGCTGACGAAGCACGCAGTCGTCGGCTTCGTGCGGAGCATGGCGCCGCAGCTCGCGCCGATCCGGTTGAACGCCGTCTGCCCGGGGCTGGCGAACACGCCGATGGTCGATGCGCAACGCGCGGAGCTCGAAGCGGCCGCGTTTCCGTTGCTTCAGCCCGACGATGTGGCGGAGGCGATGTGGCGCGCGGTCTCCGGGCGCGGAACGGGGGAGTGCTGGTTCGTGCAGCCGGGACGCGCGCCGGCGCCGTTCGCGTTCCCGAATCTGCCCGGCCCGCGCGTGGATGGCGAACCGGTCGGAAAGCCGCCGATCTAGCTCGATCGAGCTCCGCTCAATTGAGCCCGGGATCGAACGGCATGTTCTCCATCAGCGAGAACCTGCCGCCCTTGCGCTGGAGGACTGCCCGCCAGAGCTCGTCGGGGTCGTCGGCGAACGCGTCGTCGGCCGCCGCCTCGACGACGATCCACGAGTCCTCTGCGAGCTCGTCCTCGAGCTGGCCGCTGCCCCAGCCCGAGTAGCCGGCGAAGAGGCGCAGCCGCTTGATCGCGAGCTCGCCGGGCTCCGCGTCCGCGGGCATGAAGCCGAGGCCGCCGATGATCGCCGCCGCCGCGTCGTCGACGTCCTCGAACTCGGCGAGCACCATGAACGCGTCCGGCTGGACCGGCCCGCCGACGAACACCGGGTCTTCCGCACCGGGAAGCCCGCCGAGTACGGGCACCGCGTCGACGGCAGCGACATCGGACGGCCGGCTGAGGACGAGCCCGAGCGCTCCTTCTTCGTCGTGGTGCGCGATCAGGACGACGGTCTTGCGGAAGTTCGGGTCGATCAACGACGGCGACGAGACGATCAGCTTTCCCTGCAGGAAGTCCATTCCTAGGAGAAATGCCACCCGTCGCCGGACGCAAACGCCTTGAGGATCCGCCGCGCCACCACCTGGCGGTGAACCTCGTCGGGGCCGTCGTAGATCCGGCCCGCGCGCGCCTGCATCGCCATCCTCGCGAGCGGCGTCTCGTCGGTGAGGCCGCGTGCCCCGTGCACCTGGATCGCGCGGTCGATCACGTCCTGCAGGACACGCGCCGCGGAGAACTTGATCGCAGAGATCTCGACGCGCGCCTCGTCGCCGGCGTCGATCTTGTGCGCCGCGTCGAGCGTCGTCAGCCGGCACGCCTGGATCTCGGCGTAGCTGTCGGCGATCCAGTTCTGCACCGTCTGCTTGTGGGCGAGCGGCTCACCGAACGCCTCGCGCTCGAGCGAGTACGTGCACATCAGCTCGAACGCGCGCTGCATCTGCCCGAGCCAGCGCATCACGTGGTGGATGCGTCCCGGGCCGAGCCGCTTCTGCGCGATCCGGAACCCGGCGCCTTCGTCGCCGAGCAGGTTCGTCCTCGGCACGCGGACGTTCGTGTAGAGCACCTCGCAGTGCGTCGACCAGTTGCGGCCGCGGTGGCCCATCGTCGGGATCGCGCGCACGACCTCGACACCCGGCGTGTCGGCCGGGACGATGATCTGCGACGCGCGCAGGTGCGGCTCTGCATCCGGGTCGGTGACCGCCATCACGATCCCGAACGCCGCGCCCTCGGCGCCCGACGAGAACCACTTGTGGCCGTCGATCACGTAGTCGCCGCCGTCGCGCACCGCGCGCGTGCGAAGCGTCGTCGGGTCGGAGCCGGGAACCTCGGGCTCGGTCATCGAGAAGAAGGAGCGGATGTCGCCGGCGACGAGCGGGAAGAGCCACCGCTCCTTCTGCTCGTCGGAGCCGAACAGGTGCAGGATCTCGGCGTTGCCGGCGTCCGGGGCCTGGCAGCCGAACACGAGCTGGCCCCAGACGGTGCGGCCGATCTGCTCGTTCAGATATGCGTAGTCGAGGAACCCGGTCCCGGTTCCGCCGGCGTCGGGCGGCACGTGCGGCGCCCACAGGCCCGCGCCCTTCACCTCGGCCCGGAGCTCGGCGACGAGCGCGTCGGCCGCGTCGTCCTCGCGATCGAGCGCCGCCTCGTTCGGCAGCACGCGGTCGCGCATGATCCTGCGCACCTGCTCGAGCCGCTCGGTCGGCGGAGACCATGCCGTCGCGGTCATTGCCGTAGCATCGCACGCGGTGAAGCTCGGCTTCTACATGGGCTATGCGCAGCCTGGCACGAGCCCGCTCGACCTGATCGAGCTCGCGCGCGAGGCGGAGCAGCTCGGGTACTCGTCCGCCTGGGCGGCCGAGGCGTGGGGCGTCGACGCGATCACGCCGCTCGCCTGGCTGGGCGCGACGACGACGACGATCGGCCTCGGGACGGCGATCATGCAGCTGCCCGGACGGTCACCTGCGAACGCCGCGATGACCGCCGCGACGCTCGACCTGCTCAGCGGCGGGCGGTTCCTGATGGGGCTCGGCACCTCCGGCCCGCAGGTCGTCGAGGGCTGGCACGGGCAGGAGTGGGGAAAGCCGCTCGGCAAGACGCGCGAGTACGTCGACATCGTGCGTGCGGTGCTTCGGCGCGAGCGCCTCGAGCATCACGGCGCGCACTACGACATCCCGGTGTCGGGCGGCACCGGCCTCGGCAAGCCGTTGAAGCTGATGGCGCGTCCGCTGCGCGCGGACATCCCGATCTACCTCGCGGCCGTGCGGCCGAAGGCGGTCGAGCAGGCGTTCGAGATCGCAGACGGTTGGCTGCCGATCTTCTGGTCGCCGGCGAAGGCGCGCGAGGTGTTCCCTCTGGATCGGGCACGCGACGGGTTCGACGTCGCGCCGTGCGTGCCGGCGATCGTGACGGACGACGTGCAGAGCGCGCGCGACGCGTTGAAGTCGTACTACGCGTTCTACATCGGCGGCATGGGCGCACGGTCGAAGAACTTCTACAACGACCTCTTCGTGCAGTACGGCTACGAGGCGGAGGCGGAAGAGGTGCAGGAGCTGTTCCTCGGGGGGCAGCAGGTCGACGCGGCGGCGAAGATCCCCGACGCGTTCGTCGACGAGGTCGCGCTCGTCGGCTCGGTCGAGCGCCTCCGCGACCGGCTGGCTGCGTTCCGCGAGAGCGGCGCGACGACGCTCCTCATCTCGACGCGCGACTCCACGACGCTGCGCGGCGTCGCCGAAGCGGCTAGCTGACCGCGTCGAGCGCTGTCTCTGCGAGCAGTGGCACCGCGTGCTCGAAGATCGCGGCGCGCGTGTCTTCGGCGCCGAGCTCGCCGCGCGTGTACCGCCCGTAGATTGCCTCGCAGAAGACGGCTGCCTTCCAGAGCGCGAGCGCCTCGAACCACCCGAGCGGCTCGACGTCACGGCCGTAGTGCGCGACGAGCTCGCTGCGCGACGGGAATCCGGGCTCGGCTGTGACGGGCGACGAGCCGAGCGGGCTCGACCGGCCGCCCGGCTCGGAGTACGTGGCGAGGAGATAGCCGACGTCGGCGCGCGGGTCGCCGATCGCGCCCATCTCCCAGTCGAGGACCGCCCGGATGCGCGTCGGCTCGTTCGCGGCGACCATCATGTTCCCGAGCCGGTAGTCGCCGTGGACCACGGTCGGGGGGAGCGGATCGGGGATGTGCGCGGCGAGGAGCCGCGCGACCTCGTCGACCTGGGGGAGCTCGCGCGTCTTGTTGATCTGCCAGAGGTCGGTGAAGCGGCGTACCTGCCGCTCGAGGTAGCTGCCCGTCCGCTGGAACGCGGCGAGTGCGGGTGTCGAGACGTCGGCGGCGTGGATCTCGACGAGGGTGTCGACGAGGTCGAGCCCGAGCGCACGTCGTGCGTCTGGTGCTTCGAGCCCCGGCGGGAGCTCCTGGGTGATCACGTGCCCGTCGAGGTGCCGCATGACGTAGAAGGGGACGCCGATCACCGTGTCGTCGTCGCAGACCGCGACGATCTCCGCGAGCCGCGTGAACCCGGCGGCGCGGATGGCCTGCTGCAGCCGTGCCTCGCGAACCATGTCGTGGGCGGACGGCGGCAGCGGCGGCCGCGGCGGGCGGCGCAGCACGAAGCGCTCGCTGCCGCGCTCGATCAGGAAGGTGAAGTTCGACCCGCCCCCGTCGCCGATCCGGGTCGCAGTCACCGGCCCGTCTCCGAGCCCGTGGTGATCCAGAAACGCCTCGACGTTCTCCTCGACGATCAGGGGCGCGAGCACCAGCCGATGCTACGTCCGCCTGTCCCCGTGGGACGACCCTCGTGGTCAGACCACATCCGTCTGTGCTGCGAAAACCGCTTGCGCAGCCTCGATTGCCACCTGGCCGAACGGGCCGCCTCGAGTGGTCAGACCAAAGATCACGGAACTGTCACGCCGCCGCGATCGTGATCACCCCGGTCAGGGCGACGGCCACGCCGATCTGCTGCGCACGCGTCAGGCGCTCGTGGAGGAACACGTGCGCCAGGAACAGCGTCATCACCGGATAGAGCGAGCCCAGCACGGAGACGAGGGCGAGCAGGCCGTGGCCGCTCGCGAACGCGAACAGGGCATTCGCGGACACGTCCGCCAGGCCGACGGCGGCGACCGCCCACAGGGCGCGCACCGGCAGGCGCAGCGTCGCCCGCCGGCTGACCGCGAGCAGCACCAGCACGCCGAGCGACCCGACCCGTGCGCCGACGAGCGTCGAGAGCACATCGCCCTCCCGGCTGCCGAGCCCGAGGAAGTAGACGAACAGCCCGAGGGCACCGGCCGTGACCACTGCAAGCACGATCGCCCGCGCACGCTCCGGCGACGCCGAGCGCCGCTCCTCGACCGACGCCAGCACCGCGCCGGCCAGGGCCAGGACCGCGCCGGCGACCGCAACCGCCGCCGGCCGCTCACCCGTGGCGAGCGACACCCCGAACGGCACGACGGCACTGCACGCCGCGATCGGCGAGACGACGCTCATCGTGCCGAGCGAGAGCGCCTGGTAGAACGCCGCCAGCCCGATCCCGCCGCCGACGCCGCCGATCACGCCCAACGCGAACGAATGCGCATCCAGGCTGCCGCGGGCGCCGAGCGCGACCAGCAGCGCGACGAATCCTGCGCCCTGCGACACGACCGTGACCGCCAGCACCGGCAGCCGCCGCGTCAACGAGCCGCCGCCGAAGTCGGCGCAGCCCCAGACGACGGACGACCCGACGGCCAGGAGGAGAACGAGCGCGCCCAGAACTAGCTCAAACGCTCGACGAGCATGGCCATTCCCTGACCACCGCCGACGCACATCGTCTCGAGCCCGATCGTCCGGTCCATCGTCTCGAGATCGTTCAAGAGCGTGTTCATGATCCGAGCGCCCGTCATTCCATACGGATGCCCGAGCGCGATCGCCCCGCCGTGCGGGTTCAACCTGTCGCCGAACGGATCGACGCCGAGCTCGCGGCATACCGGCAGCACCTGCGCGGCGAACGCCTCGTTCAGCTCCATCACGTCGACATCCGCGATCGTCATCCCGGCGTACGCGAGCACCTTGCGTACCGCCTCGATCGGGCCGACACCCATGATCTCAGGAGCGACGCCCGAGACCGACGACGCGAGGATCCGCGCGCGCGGCTCGATCCCGAGCTCGGCTGCGCGCGCCTCCGACATGACGATCACCGCGGCCGCGCCGTCGTTCAGCGGGCACGAGTTCCCCGCCGTCACCTTGCCGCCGGGCTTGAACACCGGCTCCAGCGCGGACAGCTTCTCGAGCGTCGACGAGGCGCGCGGGCCGTCGTCCGCGGACACGCCGTCCCACGGCGTGATCTCGCGCTCGAAGAAGCCTGACTGCTGCGCCGCCACCGCACGTTCCTGCGACTGCTGCGCGAAGCGGTCCATCTCCTCGCGCGAGACATCCCAGCGGTCGGCGACGTTCTCGGCCGTCAGTCCCATCGGGATGTACACGTTCGCGATCGGTGCGTCGTCGCCGAACAGCGCGGGGTGGATCTCGTCCTCCGACTTCGGGTAGCCGTTCACCTGCGTGATCGACTCGACGCCCCCGGCGACGAACGCCTCGCCCTCACCCGCGCGGATCGCGTGATGCGCCATGCGGATCGTCTGCAGCGACGACGCGCAAAACCGGTTCACCGTCGTGCCCGGCACCGTGACCGGCAAGCCCGCGAGCAACGCGACCCGTCGCGCGAGGTTCATGCCTTGCTTCTCCTGCGGGAACCCGCAGCCGACCATCACGTCGACGATCTCCTGCTGCGGCAGCTCGGGCACCTTGTCCAGAGCGGCGCGCACCGCGAAGGCCGCGAGGTCGTCCGGCCTCGCATCGACCAGCGAGCCCTTGGCCGCACGGCCGATCGGCGTGCGGGCGGCGGCGACGATGACTGCGTCGGGCATGCCGCGCATCTTGCCCGATGCGCGGCATGCCCGAAAAGACCTGCTCTAGCGGAGCGCCCCGCGCCCGGCGAGCAGCTTGCCCTGCGGCTGGAACACGTGGTTCACGTACTTGACGACCGTGACCTGAGAGATCGGGTACTGGAAGTTGTTGTGCGTGAACGTGACCACGCCCGGCAGTGCGAACGGGTTCGCGTTCTTCTTCCCGGCCGAGTAGTTCATCTTGCGCGCCTGCGACATCAGCCCGGCGCGGGTGAGGTTCTTCCCGGCCGCCTTCAGCAGCTGCACGACGTTCCACGCCTTCGCGACGCCGTAGAGGTTCAACGGGTCGTTGGCGTTCGCCTTCGGCGCGTACTTCGCCATGATCTGGCGGTACGTCTTCATGCCCGGCTGCTTGTTGTAGATCGGGTTCGACGGGTCGAGGAGGTAGTTGACGCTGATCGTCCCCTCGACGATGTTCGAGCCGCTCTTCTCCGCGATGGTCAGGAACGGGTCGGTTGCCGAGACGCTGTTCGTGATCACGTTCGCCGGCTTGTAGCCGAGCTTCGTGCCGATCACGTACGCCTGGATGGTCGGCGTCGGAGTCGCGAAGAGCACGAGGGTGTCGGCGCCCGACGCCTTGATCTTCGCCATCTGGACAGCCGGCGGAGTCGTCGCGCTGAGGTCGTACGCCTGCGCGGTCACGATCTGCGACTGGTGCGACCGGAGCCCGGCCTTGAAGCCGCGGAGGTAGTCGTGCCCGTAGTCGTCGTTCTGGTAGAGGACGCCGATCTTCGCGTTCGGCATGTTGGCGACGATGTACTTGCCGTAGATCGCACCCTCGGCCTCGTAGTCGGGCTGCCAGCCGATCGTCCACGGGTACTGGGCGAAGTCGCGGTCGAACGTGGTCGCGCCGGTGGCGACGAAGAGCTGCGGCACCTTGTTGTCGTTCAGGTACTGGCGCACCGCGAGTTGCGGCTCCGTCCCCAGCCCGCCGACGAGCGCGAACGCGTGATCTTGCTCGACGAACTTGTGCGTGATCTGCACCGTGTTCGCGGGGTTGTACCCGTCGTCCTCGTAATGCCAGTTGATCTTGCGCCCGTTCACTCCGCCCTGGGCGTTCACATAGGAGAAGTACGCGCCCATGCCGACGGGGATCGGTGCATAGCCGGACGCGGGCCCGCTCAGCGGGTAGGTCCCTTCGAGGAGGATCGACTTCGCGGTCACGCCCGGCGTTGCCGTCGGACGAGCTCCGGCGGTCGCGCCGACAACTGCCGTCACGGCCAGCGCCGCGACGATCAGCAGGAACGTCTTTCTCATGCGTTCTCTCCTTTTGCGGAGTGGCCTGGGGGGTGCCTCGGTCCGGACTATACGAGTCCTGGATCCGAAAGAGAAGGATCCTCCTTTCGGCGCAGGAAGGCGGGCCGGCCGGACAATCCACGTACCAGCCCGGCGGCGCCCGCCGGCGCGAGATAGAGCACGAGCAGGAGCACGACGCCGTAGACGACGAGGCCGGATCCAGGAGCGTGCGTGTCGATGTGATGCGCCTTGCTGAAGAGGTTGAGGAGCACAGGGCCCCAGGTGAGCCGGATGAACTCGACGAACAGCGCCCCGAACAGCATCCCGTACAGCGAGCCCGCGCCG
>Ga0070681_10005577_pt1 | contig 12153 bp, 8 predicted proteins | sample KBSC83BmetaG_FD_65650 | JGI IMG/M metagenome (GOLD analysis project Ga0070681, IMG submission 65650) | Corn rhizosphere microbial communities from Kellogg Biological Station, Michigan, USA - KBS C8-3B metaG | ecosystem: Host-associated > Plants > Roots > Rhizosphere | place: USA: Michigan...
ATCGGCGCGTACATCTTGCGCCAGCAGATCGCCGGCCGGCGTCGCTATCCGCTCGTGCTGATGCTGGAACCGCTCTTCCGCTGCAACTTGGCGTGTGCCGGATGCGGCAAGATCGACTATCCGAAGGAGATCCTCGACCGGCGCCTGTCGGTGGCCGAATGCCTCGAGGCCGTCGACGAGTGCGGCGCGCCGGTCGTCTCGATCGCCGGCGGCGAGCCGTTGCTGCACAAGGAGATCGAGGCGATCGTCGACGCCATCGTCGCCCGCAAGCGTTTCGTGTACCTGTGCACGAACGCGCTGCTCATGAAAAAGCGGCTCGCGAAGTTCTCGCCAAGCCCGTACTTCGTCTGGTCCGTGCACCTGGACGGCGACGCGGGCATGCACGACAAGTCGGTCTGCGAGGACGGCGTCTACGAGCGGGCGGTGGCGGCGATCGGCGAAGCGAAGTCACGCGGCTTTCGCGTCAACATCAACTGCACGCTGTTCAACGACGCCGAGCCCGCGCGGGTAGCGGCGTTCTTCGACGACGTCGCGACGCTCGGCGTCGACGCGATCACCGTGTCGCCGGGCTACGCGTACGAGCGCGCGCCCGACCAGGAACACTTTCTCACGCGCACGCGGACCAAGCAGCTCTTTCGCGACGTCCTGCAGCGCGGCCGTGGCGGTCGCGCGTGGTCGTTCAGCCAGTCGAGCCTGTTCCTCGATTTTCTCGCCGGCAACCAGGAATACCGCTGCACGCCGTGGGGCAACCCGACGCGCAACGTCTTCGGCTGGCAGCGGCCGTGCTACCTGCTCGGCGAAGGCTACGCGCCATCGTTTCGCGCGCTGATGGACGAAACCGACTGGGACGCGTACGGCACCGGCAACTACGAGAAGTGCGCCAACTGCATGGTGCATAGCGGCTACGAGGCGACGGCGGTCAACGACGCGGTGCGTCACCCGCTGAAGGCGCTCGCCGTCAGCGTTCGCGGCGTTCGCACCGACGGGCCGATGGCCCCCGAGATTCCGCTGGGCGCGCAGCGACCCGCGGAATACGTGTTCGCACGGAACGTCGCGATCGAGCGCGCGAAGATCGTCGCCGAGCACGAACCGACGCGCGCGTCGGCCTGAGCGGCGCCCTTCGCCGCGGGCGAGGCGCGACGCGCATCCCGGCGATCGCCAGCGCAGCGCAGCCGGGTGCTATTGTTCGCGGCATGACGCCGCCGCCTCCTCCACAGCGCAGGCTGACCGTCGTCCTGTCGGCCGACGTCGTCGGCTACAGCGCGCTGATGGAGCGCGACGAGGCGGGCACGCTCGAACGGCTGAAGGCGAGCCGCAGGCAGATCTTCGACCCGTGCATCGCGAAGCACGACGGACGCATCGTCAAGCTGATGGGTGACGGGGTCCTCGTCGAGTTCGCGAGCGTCATTTCCGCCGTGCAGTGTGCGCTCGAGGTCCAGCAGGCGAACCGCGCAGGGTCAGATGGCACCGGCGAGCCGATCCGCTATCGGATCGGCATCAACCTGGGCGACGTGATCGTCGACGGCGACGACATCTACGGCGATGGCGTCAACGTCGCCGCGCGGCTGCAGGCGCTGGCGGAACCGGATGGCGTCGCCGTCGCGCGCACGGTGCGCGACCAGGTCGCCGGCAAGCTCGCGGCCGAGTTCGTCGATTGCGGCGAGCATGCAGTCAAGAACATCGCGCGTCCGATCCACGTGTTCGCGGCGCGCGTTGCCGATGCGCAAGGCGGACCGGCGGCGACGCCCGCGCCGGCGCGCGAGCGATTGTCGATCTGCGTGCTGCCGTTCGCGAACATGAGCGGCGATCCCGAGCAGGAATACTTCAGCGACGGCATCACCGAGGACATCATCACCGATCTCTCCAAGGTATCCGCGCTCGCCGTCGTCTCGCGCAACACGGCGTTCTCGTTCAAGTCGAAGTCGGTCGACGTGCGCCACGTCGCGCGCCAGCTTCGCGTCACGCACGTGCTCGAGGGCAGCGTGCGCAAGGCCGGCAATCGCGTGCGCATCACCGCGCAGCTCATCGAAGGCGCGAGCGACAGCCACCTGTGGGCCGAGCGCTACGACCGCGACCTCAACGACATCTTCGCGCTGCAGGACGAGATCTCGGAGGCGATCGTCGGCGCGCTGAAGCTCCGGCTGCTGCCGGCGGAGAAGAAAGCGATCGAGCAGCGGTCGACGACCAATCCCGAGGCCTACAAGCTCTACCTGATGGCCCGCCAGTACAACGCGATGGGCAACTCGCGCCACCGCGACATCACCGTGCGCTTCTGCCAGCGCGCGGTCGAGATCGATCCCGGCTACGCGCGCGCATGGGCGCTGCTGGCGATCTGCCAGGCGAACCACCGGATGGTGAACGTCGGCACCGGCGACACCGGCTGGGACGCGGCCGAGCGCGCACTCGCGCTGTCGCCGGACCTCGCCGAGGCGCACGCCGCAAAGGGACGCATCCTCGGCGACGCCGGCCGCTACGATGAAGCGCTCGCCGAGCACACGAAGGCGCTGCGTCTCGATCCCGATGGCTACGAGGTCAACGCGGTGGCGGCGCGCTGCTATATCCCGATGCGGCGTTATCGGGAAGCGATCGACTGCCTGGAGAAGGCCGCGGCGGCAATCGAGAACGACTTCTGGGCGCTCGGCATGGCCGTGCAATGCTACGAGGGGATCGGCGACGACGAAGGCATGAAGTCGGCGGCGCGCCGCGGCCTCGAGCGCGTCGAGAAGTTGATCGTCGCCGAGCCCGATCACGGGCTCGCGATCGGCTGGGGTGTCACCTCGCTGACCGCGTTGGGCGAGGTCGAGCGCGCGAAGGAGTGGGCCGCGCGCGCGATGCTGCTCGAGCCGGACAACCTGAACCTGCGCTACAACCTCGCCTGCAGCATGGTCACGCTCGGCGAGGCGACGATGGCGATCGAACTGCTCGGGCCGGTGCTCGAGCGCGCGCAGCGCCAGAACCTGATCTGGTTCCGCAGCGACAACAGCCTCGACGCGATCCGCGACGACCCGCGCATGCAGGCGCTCGTCGCGGCCGCCGAGGCGCGCCTCGCGTCGTCCGCGGCGACGCAGGCGCCGCCGGAAACCGCAGCCGCGTCAAAAGCCTAGACCGTCATCCAGACGTTCGCGCACGCGGCGCAGCGCCGCGAACGCCACACGCGCGTCGCGCGCCGTGCAAGCGAGGAGCGGCAGCTGCGACGGCGCGGCGACGATCGAGCGCAAAACGCCGGCAAGATCGACGCGGCCGCCCGGCTTGAGCGCCACGCTCGCCGCGGCCGGCAGGTCGCGCGCCGCAGCGTCGGCGATCACACGGATCGCGGCGAACGGCAACCCGTGCGCGTTCGCGACTTTCGCGGCGACGTGCGATTCGGTATCGACGGCGAGCGCGTGCGTCTTCTCGAACAGCGCAAGCTTTTGCGCCGCGCTCGCGAGCGGCCGATCGCACGCGGCGATATCGCCGAAGCGCGACGTGCGCAGCCGCTCGCGCAACCGCGCCGTCCACGCTTCGTCGCATCGCCAATGGCCACCCGAGGCGATGACGTCGCGCGCGACGACGCATTCGCCGGTTTCGAGATCGGGAGCGAGCGCGCCGGCAATGCCGAAGCTCATGATCGCCTGCGCGCCGCGTGCGACTTCGTTGTCGAGTTCGTCCTCGAGCCGCTGCGCGTCGACGCCGCCCGCGATGCTTCTCACGTCGCGGCTCGCGACGATTCGCGCTTCGAGTGCGAGCCCGCACGCGACGACGATGAACCTTTGCGAAGCGGAGCCCATCAGCGAGGACTCCGGCACGGCACTCACATCCCGAGCCGCATCCTCGGCAGCGTGCCGCGCAGGTGCGCGCGATAGCGCGCGAGCGCCCACAGCGGAAAGAACTTCGCATAGCCGTGATAGCGCAGGAAGAACACGCGCGGGAATCCGGTCGCGGTGAACCAGGGTTCCGGCCATCCGCCGGCGTCGTCCTGGTTGCGAAGCAGGTAGTCGATGCCGCGCGCAACCGCGAGGTGGCGGACCTCGCCTGCCGCCATCAGGCCCAGCAGCGCCCACGCGGTCTGGGAAGGTGTCGACGCCGCGCGCGAGTCGCCGGCGTCGTCGAGTTCGTACGACTCGGCGGTCTCGCCCCAGCCACCGTCGGGATTCTGTGCGGCGACGAGCCAATCGGCGGCGCGGCGCACGTCGAGCGACTGCGGGGCAACACCCGCGACGCTCAGCGCGCAAAGCGCCGACCATGTGCCGTAGACGTAGTTCATGCCCCAGCGGCCGTACCACGAACCATTGCGTTCCTGCTCGCGGCGCAAAAACGCGAGCGCGCGCGCGATCGCCGGCGCGTCGGTCGCGACGCCGAGTTGCGCCAGCATGCTCGCGCAGCGGGCAGTCACGTCGGCCGTCGGCGGGTCGAGCAGCGCACCGTGATCGGCGAACGGAATGTGGTTGAGATAATCGCAGTCGTTGTCGGCGTCGAACGCGGCCCAGCCGCCATTCGCGCTCTGCAGGCCCAGCACCCATTCGCGCCCGCGTGCGATCGCGGCGTGAAGCGCCGGCTCGTCGCGCACACCGCGCAGCCGCATCCACCGATCCATCGCCATCACGACGACGGCGGTATCGTCGAGATCCGGGTAATGCGGGTTCGCGTACTGGAACGCCCAGCCGCCGGGTCGAGCGTCGGGTCGCCGCGCTTTCCAGTCGCCGGCGACGTCGAGCACCTGCCGTTGCGCAAGCCACACGAGTGCGCGCTGCGTCGAGACCAGCGCATCCGGGTCGCCGGTCTCGAGCAGCGCGTGGCACGCGAGCGCGGTATCCCAGATCGGCGACACGCACGGCTGACAGTACGCTTCGTCGGCGCTGACGACGAGCAGCCGATCGATGGCGCGGCGGGCGGTCGCATACGGCTCGCGGCCGCGCGGATATCCGAGCGTGTCGAACATCATCACCGCATTCGCCATGGCCGGAAAGATCGCGCCGAGACCGTCCTCGCCGTTCAGGCGCTCGGCGACGAAGGCGACGGCACGGTCGATCGCACGCCGGCGAAGGCGCCGCGGCACGAGCGGGTCGGCGATCCGCAGCAGCGTGTCGAGCACGGCGAACAGCGCGAACGGCGCGCGCGCCTGATGCGGCGCCCGCGCGAGCCGGCGCGCGTGCGGTCGGCCGTCCGGGAACAGCTCGTCGATGCGGACGCCGCGCGGATTGCGCGCAACCGGCCGCAACGCCTGCAGCACGAGCAGCGGCACGAGCACGGTCCGCGTCCAGTACGAGACGCGCGAGAGGTGGAACGGGAACCAGCAGGGCAGCAACATGATCTCGACCGGCATCGCCGGAACCGACGACCAGCGCAGCACGCCGTGCAGCGCGAGGAGGATGCGCGTGAAGACGTTCGCGGTGCCGGCACCGCCGTGCGCGAGGATCGCCTCCCTTGCGCGATGCATGTGCGGCGCATCGGGCGAGTCGCCGGCGAGCTTCAGCGCGTAATAGGCCTTGACGCTCGCGCTGATGTTGAAGGGGCCGTCGTGCGTGAGCGGCCATCCGCCATGCGGACCCTGGCGCTTGCGCAGGTAGCGCGCGATGCGCGCCTCGAGCGCCGGATCGCGCTCGCCGAGAAAATGCATCAGCGCGATGTACTCGGACGAGATCGTCGAGTCGGCCTCGAGCTCGAACACCCAGTGACCGTCGTCGCGCTGCAGATCGAGGAGCGCGGCCGTCGCGTCGCCGATCGCGCGGTCGAGCCGCGTCTCGCGCTCGTCTCCGCGCGGCTTCCTCGCGATGTGCTCAGGATTGCGCATCGGCGTGACGGACAAGGGAGCGGCGCATCGTCATGGCCGGCCCGATCGGGAAAGTACGACACGCGGCTGCATGCGTCCCTTCCATTCGCCGCCGCGGCCGCGCCAGTGCCGGAGCGCCGAATCGAGCGTCCACGCGACATAGATCGCCGCGATGGCGGGGAGCGCGAGCGCCGCGGCCGGCGAGACGCGATAGAAGCGCAGCATCGGCACGAACGCGAGCGTCATCGCCACCCATGCGAGAAGCGCGAGGCCGCGTGCAAGCGGATCGTGCGCGAACGGCGTGACGAACGGCGGCGCGACGAACACGACGGCCATCGCGACGACGGTGCCGCCCAGCAGCCACGGCGAGTACCTTAGCTGCGCGAACGCCGTGCGCGCGATCATCCGCCGTATTTCGCCGAGCGAGCGATAGACACGCGTGCTGCGCGCGCGCTCGGTCAGCGTGACCCGGATCGCGCCGTGCGGCTTCAGAAGGCGCGCCAGCGCGCAGTCATCGATCAGTTCGCCGCGGATCGCCGCGATGCCGCCTGCGCGCGCCAGTGCGACGCGCTCGACGAGCATGCAGCCGCCGGCAGCGGCGGCGATCGCGCGATCGCGCCGATTCACCCACGCGAATGGATACAGCATCGCGAAGAAGAACACGAACGCCGGGATGAAGGCGCGCTCACCCGCGCGCTCGACGCAGAGCTTCGCCATCAGCGAATGCAGGACGAGGCGATCGCTTCGCGCACGCGCCACCAGCATCCGCAGCGTGTCGGGCGCATGCGCGATGTCGGCATCGGTCAAAAGCACGTAGTCGGGCGGCTCGGCCGCCGTTTCCGCGTGGCGGATGCCGTGGGCGATCGCGGCGAGCTTGCCAGTCCATCCGGGCGCGAGCGCCGGAGCGCGCAGAACGTCGACCGGCGCACCTGTGCCGGCGCCGGCCTCGCGCGCCACGCGCGCGGTTTCGTCGCTGCTGTCGTCGTCGACCACGATGACCCGCAGGGGCCCCGGATAATCCTGTCGCAGCAGCGTTGCGAGATTGGTCCCGATCACGTCGGACTCGTCCCGCGCGGGAATCACCGCGGCGACTGACGGCCACGCGCCGAGGTCCGCGATCGCGCCGGGCTCGTCGTCGCGATCCGCCGCGCGCCAGAAACCCCCGCGGGCGAAGATCAGATAACTCCAGGCGAGGACGGCCGACACCGCGAGGAAGGCGCTCACCGGACGTACCCCGCTTCGCGAAACCAGACGATCGCATCGTGCAGGGCCTCGACGTACGGCCGCGTGCGGTAGCCAAGCTCGCGCTCGGCCTTCGCGCTGCTGAAGAACATCCAGTGTTTCGACATGCGCAGCCCGTCGCGCGTCAGCAACGGCTCGCGCGACGTGATGCGCGCAAACGCCTCGGCCGCCGCGGCGAGCGGGTAGAGCGGCCCGCGCGGAAGCTTGAAGCGCGGCGCGCGACGACCGGTCAGGCGGGCGATCTCCGAGAGCATCGTGACGAGCGGGACGTTTTCGCCACCGAGAATGTAACGCTCTCCGATCCGGCCGTTGATCAAGGCTTCAACATGCCCGCGCGCCACGTCGTCGACGTGAACGAGATTCATTCCTGTTTCGACGAACGCGGGCACCCGTCCGTTCGCCGCCTCGACGATGACGCGACCGGTCGGCGTCGGCCTGATGTCGCGCGGCCCGATCGGCGTCGACGGGTTGACGATCACCGCCGGCAGCCGCTCGCGTTCGACCATCGCTTCGACGATCCGCTCCGCCGCGACCTTGCTGCGCTTGTAGGCGCCGATCGCGCCGCGCTCGTCGAGCGGCGTCGTCTCGTCGGCCGGCGCGCGATCGTCCCGCGTCGCGATCGTTGCGACGCTGCTCGTGTAGACGACGCGTTCGCACCCGGCACGAAGCGCCGCCCGCATCACGTTGCGCGTGCCCTCGACGTTCGTGCGCGCGAGCGCCGCGGCGTCGCGCGCGAAAAGCCGGTAGTCGGCCGCCGCATGGACGGCGTAGCGCACCCCGCGCATCGCGTTCACCAGCGCTGCCGGGTCGCGGATATCGCCATCGACCGTTTCGAGATCGAGGCCGGCCAGGTTGTTCCGCACGGACGACGGGCGGACCAGCGCGCGGACGCGATAACCCGAGTCGAGGAGCGAGCGGGCGACCGCGGAGCCCACGAAGCCGGTCGCGCCGGTCAGGAGCACCGCATCGCGATCGTTCACGTTTCCGGGATCACCCACCCGTCGACCAACGCCAGGTGGACCTTGGCGCCGGGTGCGCACGCCTCGCCGGAGGTGAGCGACAGCGACAGCGTCGTCGCCGGGTCGCAGGCAGGCGCCGCTTCGACGACCGTGCGTCCGCCCTGGTAGAGCACGCGCGCGACGCTCGCCTCGAAGCCGCCGTCGGGCCCGACGATCGCGAGGTCCTCGGGACGGATGCAGATTTCCACGGCGCCCTCGCGTTGCCCGGGCGCCGAGCGCACCTGCCACTCGCGGCCGAACAGTGCCACCTTCGCATGCCCGTTCGCGTAGGTCTGCGTCACCTCGCCGCGCGCGACGGTGCCGGGACCGACGAAGCGGCTGACGATCCCGTCGCGAGGCGTTCGATACAGCGCCGGCGGCGCCGCGACCTGGCGAAGCCGCCCGTCCGCCATCACGGCGACGCGATCGGCGACACCGAGCGCCTCGGCCTGATCGTGCGTCACGTAGACCAGCGTGGCCTTCGACAGCGTCCGGAACGCCGCGATCTCGGCGAGCATCCGCGCACGCAGGTGCACGTCGAGGTTCGCGAGCGGCTCGTCGAGCAGCACGAGTTTCGCCTTCATCGCGAGGCAGCGCGCGAGCGCGACGCGCTGGCGCTGACCGCCGGAGAGCGCCGCCGGCCGTCGCTGACCGAGGCCCGCGAGGCCGACTGCCTCGAGCGCCGCATCGACCTGTTGCGCGAGGTTGCGGCCGGCGAGTTTCTGCACGCGCAGCGGATACGCGATGTTCTCGGCGACGCTCATGTGCGGCCACAGCGCGTACGACTGGAACACCATGCCGACGTGGCGATCTTCGGGCGCGATGTAGACGTCCGGGCCGCCGACAACGCGATCGCCGATGCGAATCGTCCCGCGCTCGGCGCGCTCGAAGCCTGCGATCAGCCGCAGCAGGGTGCTCTTGCCGCACCCCGACGGTCCGAGCACGGCGAGGAATTCGCCCTCCTCGACGGCGAGCGAGACGTCGTCGATCGCGACGATCGAACCGAAGCGCTTTTCGACGCGCTCGAGCGTTACGGCTGCCACGGCAACACTCCGCGCGCAGCGCGCGATGCGAGCGCGTTCGTCAATAGCATCATCGCGAGCGTCACGATGACCGCGATCACCGCGACGGCGGCCGCCGACACGCCGTCACCCGCCTGCTCCAGGCTGAAGAGCACGACGCCGACCGTCTCGGACCCGGACGACCACAGCAACGCGGACACGGTGAGTTCGTTGAACGCCATCAGGAACACGAGCATGCCGCCGGCGACGGCGGACGGCGCGACCATCGGCATGATGACGGTGGCGACGCGCCGCGCGAAGCGCGCGCCGCTCATCCGCGCGGCCTCGTCGAGGCTCGGATCGATCTGCCGCAGCGCGTTCGTGACCGGCCGCAGCGCGAGCAGCATGAACCGCGACAGGTACGCGACGAGGATGATCCAGATCGTGCTGTAGAGCGACAGGCCGAGCAGCGGCAGCGGCCGCAGCAGGCACAGGATCATCGCGATCGCGAGCACGACGCCGGGCACCGCATACGGCAATTCGGCGACGAAGGCGACGCCTTGCCGAATGCTCGCGCGCCGTCCGGCGAGCGAATAGCCGAGCGGCACCGAGACGATGACGAGCATCACGGCGGCCGACGCCGCGAGCGACGCGCTGTTGACGAACGCCCTGCGCGTCGCCGCGTAGTCGAACAGCACGAAATGGAAGTTCGCGAACGTCGCCGTCGATGGCGTGAGCGACACGCCGATCGCCGGAACCAGCGCGGTCGCAAGCAGCGCCGCGAACGGCAGCACGAGCACGACGAAAAGCGCCGCCCAGCATCCGCCTTCGACGAGCGCCCGAAGGCGCCCGAGCGGCCACTGCGGCGTCGCGCTCGACCACGCGGTGACGCGCACGTCATGGCGTCGCGCGAGCCAGTTGTTGAGGGCGAGGCCGCCGAGCGCGATCAGCGCGAGCAGCAGCGACAGCGTCGCCACTTCGGAGAGCACGCTGGTGCCGAAACCCGCGAGCCGCTGATAGATCAGCGTCACGAGCACCGTGAAGCCCGCCGGAATGCCGAGGAACGCCGGAATGCCGAAGTTGCCGATCGAGCCGACGAACGCCAGCATGCCGCCGGCGGCGACGCTCGGCCCGCTGAGCGGCAGCACGATCGTGCGCACGATCCGCCACGGCCCGGCGCCCGACGCCTGCGCCGCCTCGACCAGGTCGCGCGGCAGCGAGCGCAATCCTGCACGGACCGCGAGAAACACGACCGGCGCCTGCTCGATGCCCAGCAGCAACGCGATGCCGCCCGGGCCGTAAAGCGGATGCGTCGTGCCCGCCGCCGGCGCCAGCCCAAGCGCGCGCAACAGCGTGCTGTTCGGACCGAGCAGGTTGATCCATGCGAGCGCCGTCACCTGCGGTGCGATCAGAAGCGGCATCATGAAGCAGAACACGAGCGGTTTTTTCGCGCGTACGTCCGTGAGCGAGACGAGCAGCGCGAAACCGGCGCCGAGCACGATCGCGAGCGCTGCACCGCCGATCGAGACCGTCAGCGTGTTGCCGGCCGCGCGCCAGACGGCCGGGCTTTCGATGACGCTTCCGAACACGCCGAGATCGAGACGGCCGTGCGGAGCCAGCGCTTCCTGTGCGAGGCGCGCGATCGGAACGAGCGCCAGCAGCGCGACGATCCCGAGCAACGCGGCGAACGTTGCGCGCTCGCTGCGCCGTACAGGAATGCCCGGCATCGGAGACGGGTGCCCGTTCAGCCGCCAAACAACTCGGCGAACCGCTTCTTGTTCTGCTCGTCCTGCTTCTCGAGCGCGCCGATGTCGACGGGCAGGATCTTGAGCGACGCGACGCCGGGGAATCCCGGCGGCGGCTTGACGTCCTTGCGCGCCGGGAAATAGCCCTGCGACACCGCGAGCTCCTGGCCTTCCTTCGACAGCAGGAAATCGACGAACGCACGCGCGGCCTCCGGATTCTTGGTGTTGCGCAGGATCGCCGTCGGCTCGGTGACGATCGACACGCCTTCCTTCGGGAACACGAAATCGACCGGCGATCCCTTCGCCTTCGCGTTCAGCGCCATGAACTCGACGATGATGCCGTACATCTTCTGGCCGCCCGCGACCGCGTTCAGCACGGCGCCGTTGCCGCGCAACGCGACCGCGCCGTTCTTCGCGAGCTTCTCGTAGAAATCGCTGCCGAGCGCCGGATCGCCGCGCAACGCCGCCATGTGGATCGCGGCAGCGCCGGAATAAAGCGGGCTCGGCAAGGCGATCTGACCCTTCGCCTCGGGCTTGAGCAGATCGTTCCACGACGCGGGTCGCATCGTCGCCTGGCGGTTCACGATGATGCCGGTCGTGATGATCTTCGTGCCGAAGTAGGTCTTGCCCTTGTCGTAAGCGTCGGGCGGCAGCTCGCGGACGTCCGCTCCCGGATACGCCATCAGCTCGCCGGCGGACTTGAGCTTCTCCATCGACAGCGCGTCGGCGATCAGCAGCACGTCGGCGCGCGGCGCGCCGGCGGCGATCTCGGCCATCAGCTTGCTCATCACTTCCGTCGTGCCCGAGCGGAAGATTTCGACCTCGACGCCGGGATTCTGCTTGCGAAAGCCTTCGACGGTGCGCTGCGCGTCGCGATCGGGTTGCGACGTATAGAGAACGAGCTTGCCCGTCGGCTGCGCGCCGACCGGAGACGCGAGGCAGAAAGCGGCGAGCGCGCCGGCGAAGCACGAAACGATGGCGGATTTCATTCAGCGATCATCCTTCGCATGGACCCTGTCGGTCGGAAAACTGCAGGGGAACCGGCGCGAGGCCCGCGCGGCGTAACGGATCGTATAACGAAGCGCCGATCGCGCCCACGCACCACGCAAAATGCAACGAGGCAACGGTGAGCCGCTGCCTCGTGTCCCCTTGAACGACGCGCGGACGATCTAGCCTCCGCCGCCGCCACCGCCCCCCGTACCACCGCCGGGCGCGCCACCGGCACCAGCGCGCCGGCGCCCGCCGCTCCGCCAGCGCCTACCTGCGCCGGCCGTGCCGCCGACACCGGCGCCTCCGGTCGCGCCTGCGCTACCGGTCGTTCCCGCGCCTGTCGCATTGCCACCCATGCCATTGGCGCTCGCCGCCCCGGTCATGCCGCTCCTCGCCGGACCTGTCGTGCCTGTCGTTGCGTTGCCGTC
>Ga0070681_10005578_pt1 | contig 12152 bp, 12 predicted proteins | sample KBSC83BmetaG_FD_65650 | JGI IMG/M metagenome (GOLD analysis project Ga0070681, IMG submission 65650) | Corn rhizosphere microbial communities from Kellogg Biological Station, Michigan, USA - KBS C8-3B metaG | ecosystem: Host-associated > Plants > Roots > Rhizosphere | place: USA: Michigan...
TTCGTCTATCACGAGGGCGATCACTATCGCACGCGGCTGACGCATAGCCTCGAAGTGGCGCAGATCGCGCGCAGCATCGCGCGCCAGTTGCGGCTCGAGGAGGATCTCGCCGAGGCGCTGGCCTTGGCGCATGATTTGGGCCACACGCCCTTCGGCCATGCCGGCGAGGACGCGCTCAATGAAGCGATGCGGCCTTTCGGCGGCTTCTCGCACAACGACCAGACCTTGCGCATCTTGACGAAGCTCGAGCATCGCTATGCCGCGTTCGACGGGCTCAACCTCACCTGGGAAGCGCTCGAGGGGACGGTCAAGCATAACGGACCGGTGATGCCGCCCTTGCCGCCGACGCTTGCCGATTACGTCGCGCGCCACGATCTGGAGCTCGAAACCTATGCTTCGGCCGAGGCGCAGGTCGCCTCGCTCGCCGACGACATCGCCTATGACAATCACGACATCGACGACGGGTTGCGCGCCGGGCTGTTTGCGATCGCGGATCTGCGCGGCGTGCCCCTCGTCGGGCCCGCTTTTGCCGAAGTCGAGCGGCTTTATCATGGGCTCGACGAAGCGCGGCTCATTCACGAGGCGATCCGGCGCCTTATCGACCGCATGGTGAGCGACGTGGTCGAGGAATCGCGTCGCCGCATTGACACGGCGGGCGTCAATAGCGCGGCGGGCCTGCGCCGCCTCGGCTACGCGGTGATCGGCTTCTCGCCGGAAATGCGCGAGGAAGAGCGCGGCTTGCGCGGCTTTCTCTTCGAGCGCATGTACCGGCATTACCGCGTCAATCGCATGGCGTCGAAAGCGCATCGCATCGTGCGCGAGCTGTTCGAGCTGCTCGTCAGCGAGCCCGAATGCCTGCCGACCGAGTGGCGGTCGCAGGCGCCGGCGTCGGGCGAGCGGAAGACCGCACGGGTGGTCGCCGATTACATTGCCGGCATGACCGATCGCTTTGCGCTCGACGAGCATTACCGTCTCTTCGACAGGTACGCGACGACGTGAGAGATCTCTTCGCCCATTTCCGCTCGGTCGTCATTGCCGAGCTCGGTGCGCTCGCGCGCGAGGGGGTGCTGCCCGAGGGCCTCGATCTCGGCCGCGTCGCGGTCGAGCCGCCGCGCGATCCGGCGCATGGCGATATTTCGACCAATGCCGCGATGGTGCTGGCGAAGGCCGCGAAGCTCGCGCCGCGCGCGCTGGCGGAGCAGCTCGTATCGCGGCTTCAAGGCGACGACGACATCACAGCGGCCGAGGTCGCGGGGCCGGGCTTCATCAATTTGCGCATCGCCGATCCGTTCTGGCATGCGCGGCTCGGCGATATCCTCGCGGCGGGCGCCAATTACGGCGAGAGCGAGTTGGGGCAGGGGCGGCGCGTCAATGTCGAATATGTCTCGGCCAACCCGACCGGCCCGATGCATGTGGGGCATGGGCGCGGCGCGATCGTCGGCGACGCCCTCGCATCGCTGCTCGAAAAGGCCGGCTACCAAGTGTGCCGCGAATACTACATCAACGATGCCGGCGCGCAGGTGGATGTGCTCGCGCGCTCGCTCCATCTGCGCTATCGCGAGGCGAATGGCGAGGCGATCGGCGAAATTCCGGAAGGGCTCTATCCCGGCGAATATCTGAAGGATACGGGCTGGCTTCTCGCCAAGCGCGATGGCCGCAAATGGATGGAGGCGCCGGAAGCCGCCTGGCTCGGCGAGTTCCGCGACTTCGCCATTGCCGCGATGATGGCGATGATCCGCGCCGACCTCCAAGCCGTCGGCGTCGAGCACGAGGTTATCACCTCGGAGCGCGAGATCGTCGCCGCTGGCGGTATCGAGAAGGCGGTCGCCGCGCTCGACAAGCTGGGCCTCATCTATGTCGGCACGCTGGAGCCGCCCAAAGGCAAGCTGCCCGAGGATTGGGAGGCGCGGCCGCAGACGCTCTTCCGCTCGACCAATTTCGGCGATGATGTCGACCGGCCCTTGAAGAAATCCGACGGCAGCTGGACCTATTTCGCCGCCGATATCGCTTATCATTTCGACAAGGTGCAGCGCGGCTTCGCCGAGATGATCGATATCTGGGGCGCTGATCACGGCGGCTATGTGAAGCGCATGCAGGCGGCGGTGACGGCCCTGACGCAAGGCGAGGCCGCGCTCGACGTGAAGCTCTGCCAGCTGGTCAATCTCTTCGATCAGGGCCAGCCGGTGCGCATGTCGAAGCGCGCCGGCACCTTCATCACCCTGCGTGAGGTGGTGGACAAGGTCGGCAAGGACGTCTTCCGCTTCGTCATGCTGACGCGGCGCAACGACCAGGCGCTGGATTTCGACTTCGCCAAGGTGGTCGAGCAGTCGAAGGACAATCCGGTCTTCTACGTGCAATACGCGCATGCGCGCGCCTCCTCGGTGATGCGCCACGCCGCCGAGGAGTTCGCACCGGAGGAGCTCGCGCCTGCGGCGTTGGCGCGCGCGCAGATGGCGCTCCTCGAGGACCGCGACGAGATCGCGCTGATCCGCCTCCTCGCGCAATGGCCGCGCATGGTCGAGGGCGCGGCCGAGGCGCATGAGCCGCATCGCATCGCCTTCTATCTGCAAGAGGTCGCCGCCGCCTTCCACGGCCTGTGGAACAAGGGCAAGGACGAAGCGCGCTTGCGCTTTATCCAAACTGGCGCCAAGGATTTGACCGTGGCGCGGCTCGCTCTCGTCAAGGCGGTCGCCTTCGTCGTCGCCTCCGGCCTTCAGGTGTTCGGCGTCGCGCCTGCCGAGGAGATGCGCGCATGACCGAGCGTATCCAGTTCGACCCCGAGGAAGATCGGCCGCATTATCCCGATCCGCCGCCGCGGCTGCGCGACCGCTTGCGCCTGCGCATCACGCTGCCATGCCTTCTCGCTGTCGTCGTCGCGCTTGGCGCGGGCTGGGTCTATAAAGCGAACAAGCCGCCGGCGACGCTGGCGATGGTGCCGGAGATTCATCCCGATGCCGCGCCGGTGAAGGAAGCGCCGGCCAATCCCGGCGGCATGGTCGTCCCCGATCAGGATTCGGCGCTGCTCAACCGCGAGGGCAAGCCCGCGGCGAAAGTCGAGCAGCTTTTGCCGCCGCCCGAGCCGGTGCTGCCGCGCCCGATCGCGCCGCCGCCGCAAGCGCAGGAAACGGCATTGGCTCCGCCGCCGCGCCCGGCTGCGCCTGCGCAACCGCCCGTCACGCAAGCTGCTCCAGCGCCGCCGCCCAGCACGACGCATAGCGCTGCCGCCGCGGCGGCAGCGCATGCGGCACCGGCCGCCGCGCCCAAAGCCGCGAGCGCCGCGCCGCAACCGGTTCCGGCCGCAGCCGCCTCGGGCTGGCGGCTGCAGCTTGGCGCGGTGCGCAGCGAAGCCGCGGCGCGCGAGGCCTGGCAGCGCCTCAAGACGGAGCAGCCCGATATTCTCGGCAAGCTCGCCCTCGCGACGCCGCGGGTCGATCTCGGCGCCAAGGGGATTTTCTATCGCGTTCAGGCGGGTCCGATCGCCGACGGCAACGTGGCGGAGCGCAGTTGCGCCGCGCTCAAGGCGCGACATGTGGGGTGTCTCGTTGTCAAGCCGTGAGGAAATTTTCGGCTGCGAAAATTTCGCTGCAATAGCATCCTGCGCCCTTCGACTGCGCGCTTTGCGCGCGCTCAGGGTGAGGGAAAATGGTTGATGGCATGAACGAAAGCGCCTCATCCCGAGCGGGTTCGAGGGACGCACGGCCTTGATCCAGCCTGTCATCTTTGGCCTCTCCGGCACCACGCTCACCGACGAAGAGCGCGGCTTCTTCCGCGATGCCGATCCTGCGGGGTTCATTCTCTTCGCGCGCAATTGCGAGGACCCGGCGCAGGTCGCGGCGCTCGTCGCCGCGCTGCGCGAAACCGTGGGCCGCGGCGATGCGCCGGTGCTGATCGATCAGGAAGGCGGACGTGTGGCGCGGTTGAAGCCGCCGCATTGGCGCGCCTATCCGCCGCCCGCGACCCTCGCGGCGCTGCCGGGCAACGCCGCGCGCGAGGCGGTGTGGCTCGGTGCGCGGCTCATCGCCGACGATCTCGCGCTCCTCGGCATCACGGTCGATTGCACGCCTGTGCTCGATATTCCGGTCGCCGGCGCCGATCCGATCATCGGCGACCGCGCGCTCGGCGCGACTCCGGCGCGGGTGGCGGAACTGGGACTCGCGGTGTGCGACGGGCTGATGGCGGGCGGCGTGCTGCCGGTCATCAAGCACATTCCGGGACATGGGCGCGGCAATGTCGACAGCCACAAAGGCCTGCCCGTGGTCGCAACCCCGCGCGCGACGCTCGACTCGACGGATTTCGCCGCTTTTCGCGCGCTCGCCGGCATGCCTTGGGCGATGACCGCCCATATTCTCTACAGCGCCGTTGATCCCGACCGCCCAGCGACGCTCTCGCCGTTGGCGGTGGGCGAGGTGATTAGGACTAGCATCGGCTTCGAGGGCGTGCTTGTCTCCGATGATCTTTCAATGCAGGCCTTGGGCGGGAGCCTGCCGGACCGGGCGCGCGGCGCGCTCGCAGCGGGTTGCGATCTGGTGCTTCACTGCAACGGCGACATGACGGAAATGCGCGGCATCGCCGCCGCCATTGGCGGGATCAGTGCCGCCGCAAGCCGCCGCCTCGATGCCGGCGAGGCGCGGCGCTGGGCGCCTGGCTTTTTCGACCGGTTCGCGGCGGAGCGGCGCTTTGATGCGCTGATCGAAGGCAAGGAATGATGCCGCCGGAGATCGCGGCATTCGCGAAGGGCATTTCGGTTTTCGCGCTGCCGGTGATTTTTGCCGTGACGCTGCACGAGGCGGCGCACGGCTTCGTTGCCTACAAGCTCGGCGACGACACTGCGTGGCGCATGGGCCGCGTCACCTTCAATCCGATCAAGCACATCGATCTCTTCGGCACCATCATTCTGCCGCTCCTGTTGCTGCTCGCGTCCTTCACGGCGGGCGGCCTCTTCATGTTCGGCTATGCGAAGCCGGTGCCGGTGCGCTTCGACCGGCTCAACCATCCGCGCCGCGACATGGTGTGGGTCGCGCTCGCCGGGCCGGCGACGAATCTCGCGCTCGCCATCCTCTCGGCGCTTCTGCTCTACGCCGTGCCGTTTCTACCGGGATTGCTGCAGAGCTGGACGCTCTACAATCTCAAATACTCGATCGAGTTCAATATCCTCATCGGCCTCTTCAATATGATCCCGCTGCCGCCCTTGGATGGCGGCCGCGTCGCGGTCGGACTGCTGCCCGACGTCCTCGCCATTCCGCTCGCGCGCACCGAGCGCTATGGCATGCTGATTCTGATCACGCTGCTGTTCTTTCTGCCCCTGGTCGGACAGCAACTGCATATGAACTTGAACGTCATCACCTTTTTGCTCGAGGCGCCTTATACTTGGCTCCAGCATCTGGTGTTCGCGATCACGGGACTGTCGGCATGAGCGAGACCGAGCCCTTCGAGATGGAAAAGCCCGAGGCGAAGCCGAGCGCCGAGCTCGTCGTCGATCTCGAAGGCTATGAGGGGCCCATCGACGTGCTCCTGACCCTGGCGCGCGACCAGAAAGTCGACATCACCAAGATCTCGATCCTGCGCCTCGCCGACCAATATCTCGCCTTCATCGCCGCCGCGCGCCGCCTCAGCCTCGAGATCGCCGCCGATTATCTCGTCATGGCCGCCTGGCTCGCCTATCTCAAATCGCGCTTGCTGCTGCCGCAGCCGGCCGAAGCCGAAGAGCCCACGGGCGAAGAGATGGCGGCGGCGCTCGCCTATCAGCTGCAGCGCCTCGAAGCGATGCAGAAGGCGGGGCATAGCCTCTTCGCGCGCGATCTCCTCGGCCGCGACGTCTTCGGCCGCGGCGCGCCCGAAGGACTGCCGCGCGTCCTCGTGCCGGTCTATGAGGCGACGCTCTACGATCTCCTGAAAGCCTATGGCGAGGGCCGCGCGCGCAAGGAATCGGGCGTGCTCCACATCGAGGCGCCCGAGCTCTATTCGATGGACGACGCGCTGCAGCGCTTCGAGCGCTTGCTCGGACGGATGCCCGATTGGCGCACCTTGGCGAGCTTCCTGCCGCGCGGCCTCGCGCCCGGCCTCGTCCAGCGCTCGGCGGTCGCCGCGACCTTCGCCGCCACCCTCGAATTGGTGCGCTCCGGCAAGCTGCAACTGCGCCAGGATGCGCCTTTCGGCCCGATCTATTTGCGCAGCCCATCACACGAGACGCCATGAGCGACAGTGACACACCCGACATGACCGACGAATTGCGCCTGTTGGAAGCGCTGCTCTTCGCCGCTTCATCGCCGCTCGACGAGGCCGCGATCAAGCAGCGCCTGCCCGAGGGCATCGATCCGGCGCCGCTCTTGGCCGAGCTCGCGGCCTTCTATGCGCCGCGCGGCGTCAACATCGTGCAGGTCGCGGGGGGCTGGACCTTGCGCACCGCGCCCGATCTCGCACCGCGCCTGAAGCTCACCCAGAAGGTCGGGCGCAAATTGTCGCGCGCCGCGATCGAGACGCTGGCAATCATCGCCTATCATCAGCCGGTGACGCGCGCCGAGATCGAGGAAATTCGCGGCGTCGTCATCAGCCGCGGCACGCTCGACACGCTGATGGAGGCGGGCTGGATTCTGCCGCGCGGCCGCAAGCAGACGGTCGGCCGGCCCGCGACCTGGGTGACGACCGACGCTTTTCTCGAGCATTTCGGTCTTGCCGGGCTCGGCGATCTGCCGGGGATGGAGGAGTTGCGCGCGGCGGGCCTCGTTGGACCGCGGCCGGTCGCAACCTTGCGCGAGACGATCGGCGGCGACCGCTTGCCCGATCTGCCCCGCGCCGAGGGCGAGGACGAGGCGCCGGAGGATGTCGTGGTGGAAGAGCTGGACCAAGAAACGGCGGACCGCGCCGTGGCAGAGGCCGAAGCCGCGGCGGATCGCGCCGCCGAGGAGGCCGAGGGCGAGGCCGAGCCCGCCGAGGCAGAGCACGCCGAAAGCGAGTCCGATCGCTCCTGAGCCGCGCTGCGATGCCGCAGCCCCCGGCGCGCCGGCCGCGCCGCGTTGCGGGGCAGGGCGCCATCTGCCATGATCCGCCCCGTGAAAGTCGAGGGCAGGGCAGCGACATAGGCGATGTTTGATTTCGCATGGTCGGAGCTGGCGCTGATCGCTGTGGTGGCGCTCATTGTCATCGGTCCCAAGGACCTGCCGCGGGTAATGCGCATCGTCGGACAATGGGTGCAGCGCGCGCGCTCGATCGCGCGCGAGTTCCAGGGCAGCCTCGATCAAATGGTCCGCGAGGCGGAGCTCGACGAGATCAAGCGCAATCTCGACCGGGCGTCGAGCTTCGATGTCGATCACGAGATTCGTCAGGCGATCGATCCCGGCGGCGAGCTGCAGCGCTCGCTCAACGAGCCGGTGCTGACCAACCCGCTGATCGACGCGCCGAAGCCGGCGCCGACGCCGGAGAGCGAAGCACCGACCGGCGCTGCGCCAGCCTTGCCGCCGACGCCGCCCGCGCCCGATACGCCGCCGCCCGTCGCGCAAGCGGAGGAGGGTCACAGCGAAGCCGCCAAGGCGCCGCAAGCGGAGCCGGAAGCGCACCGCAGTTAGAGCCGCATCCGATATGAAGGCGAAGCATTCGATTTGTTTGTCGTCATGCCCGCGAAAGCGGGCATCGAGGGAGGCTGCGGCTCTGGACCCCCGCTTGCGCGGGGGTGACGAGAACGGAGCGATTCAACCAGCCGGATCGCGCTTTCGATGACCCAGCGCGAAGAGGAACTCGAGGAAGGCAAGATGCCGCTGCTCGATCATCTGATCGAGCTGCGCAAGCGCCTCCTCTATTCGGCGCTCGCGCTCCTCGTCATGCTCGGCCCGTGCTACTATTTCAGCCGCGACATCTATGATTTCCTCGCTCAGCCGCTCGCCGACGCGCTCGCGCATGAGAGCGGGCGCCACCTCATCTATACCGATCTGACCGAGGCGTTCTTCACCAATCTGCGCGTCGCCTTCTGGGCGGCGTTCTGCCTCGCCTTTCCGATCATCGCCAGCCAGATCTGGATGTTCGTCGCGCCGGGACTCTACAAGCGCGAGCGCCGCGCCTTCCTGCCTTATCTCATCGCCACGCCCGTGCTCTTCATGATGGGCGGCGCGCTGGTCTACTACGTGCTGTTCCCGGTCGCCTGGCGCTTTTTCCTCAGCTTCGAGAGTCCGGGCGGTCCGGGCCAGCTGCCGATCGAGGTCGAGCCCAAGGTCAGCGAATACCTCACCCTGGTGATGCGGCTGATCCTCGCCTTCGGCCTCGCCTTCCAGCTTCCGGTGTTGCTCACCCTGATGGCGCGGGTCGGGCTCGTCACGGCTGCCTGGCTTGGCAAGCAGCGGCGCTACGCCATCGTGGCGGTCTTCATCATCGCCGCGGTGCTGACGCCGCCCGATATTTTCAGCCAGGTCTCGCTGGCCCTGCCGCTCATCCTGCTGTTCGAGATCTCGATCCTTTCCTGCAAGATGGTCGAGCGTCAACGCGCCCGGCGCGAAGCCGAGGAAGCGGCCGCGGAGGCAGCCGATACGGAGAAAGAAAATACTTCATAAACAGATATTTATAGTCTATAGCTCATCTCTCTTTGCGGCCGCCAGAGCACGTCGATGTTCGACCTGAAAACCATTCGCGACGACCCCGAGGCGTTCGATCGCGGCCTTGGGCGCCGCGGCCTCGCGCCGCGCACGCCCGAGATTCTGCCGCTCGAGCGGCAATGGCGCGAAGCGCAGACCCGGGCGGAGCAGCTTCAGGCCGAGCGCAACAAGCTCGCGCGCGAGATCGGCGCGGCAAAGGCAAAGGGCGGCGATGCCCACGAGCTTTTGCGCCGCGTCGCCGAAAGCAAGGACGAGCAGGCGCGGCTCGAGGCCGAGGCGGGCCGCCTCAAGACCGAGCTCGACGCCCTCCTTGCCGGCATTCCCAACCTTCCGGCCGAGGACGTGCCCGACGGCAAGGACGAGACTGCGAACCAGGAAATCCGCAAATTCGGCACGCCGCGGCAGATGAATTTCGCGGCGAAGGATCACGTCGCACTCGGGGAGGCGTTGGGCGAGATGGATTTCGCCCGCGCCGGCAAGCTGTCGGGCGCGCGCTTCGTCGTTCTCAGAGGCGGGCTCGCGCGGCTGGAGCGCGCGCTCGGCCAGTTCATGCTCGATCTGCATACGCGCGAATTCGGCTACACCGAAGTCTCGCCGCCCTTGCTGGTGCGCGACGAGACGGCGTTCGGCACCGGCCAGCTGCCGAAATTCGCCGACGATCTTTTCCGCACCACGACCGGGCTGTGGCTCATCCCGACCGCTGAGGTGCCGCTGACCAATCTCGTCGCCGGCGAGCTCATGGACGAGGCGGCCCTGCCGCAGCGCTACACCGCCTGGACGCCGTGCTTCCGCTCCGAGGCGGGCGCCGCCGGCAAGGACACGCGCGGCATGATCCGCCAGCACCAGTTCAACAAGGTGGAGCTGGTGTCGATCGCTCATCCGGACCAGTCGAGCGCCGAGCATGAGCGCATGACGCAATGCGCCGAGGAGGTGCTGAAGCGGCTCGACCTTCCTTATCGCGTGATGCTGCTCTGCGCCGGCGATATGGGCGCAGCCGCGCGCAAGACCTATGACATCGAGGTCTGGCTGCCCGGCCAGAACGCCTATCGCGAGATCTCCAGCTGCTCCAATTGCGGCGAGTATCAGGCGCGGCGCATGAATGCGCGCTTCCGGCCCAAGGCGGGCAAGGGCACGCGCTTCGTCCACACGCTCAACGGCTCGGGCCTCGCTGTTGGGCGCACGCTCATCGCCGTGCTCGAAAATCACCAGCAAGCCGACGGCTCGATCGTTCTTCCCGCAGCGCTCAGGCCCTATCTCGGCGGTCTCGAAATCCTGAAGCGCGATGGTTGAGCCGGCCCGCAGGCCCCCCGGCATCGATCTCGCGCGGGCGCGCATCCTCATCTGCAACGACGATGGCATCAACGCGCCGGGGCTCAAGCTGCTGGAGCGGGTGGCGCGCCAGCTCAGCCGCGATGTGTGGGTGGTGGCGCCGGAGCAGGAGCAAAGCGGCGCCAGCCATTCGCTGACCTTGCAACGCCCGCTGCGCGTGCGGCAGGTCGGGCGGCGCCGCTTCGCGGTCGACGGCACGCCGACCGATTGCGTGCTGCTGGCGCTCAATGCCGTGCTCGACGACAAGCGCCCCGATCTGATGCTCTCCGGCATCAATTCCGGCGGCAATATGGGCGAGGACGTCACCTATTCGGGCACGATCGCCGCGGCGATGGAAGCGACCTTGCTCGGTCTGAAGGCGATCGCGCTGTCGCAGCACGTGGCGGAAGACGGGCCTCTGCGCTGGGAGACAGCCGAGGCGCTCGCGCCCAAGGTGCTGCGCCGCCTCGCGCGCGTTGCCTGGCCGCGTCACTCCTTCTTCAACGTGAATTTTCCCGACGTGCCGCCCGAGAAGGTGATCGGCATCGTCGCTGCGGCGCAAGGCGGACGCAAGATCGGCGATCACCTGCTGCAGCGCCTCGATCCGCGCGGCCGGCCCTATTATTGGATCGGGCCGCAGCGCGACGAGGCGCGCTCGCCGGCCGGCAGCGACATGCGCGCGGTGGGCGAGGGCAAGGTTTCGGTGACGCCGATCTTTCTCGATCTCACCAATCGCAAGGCGCTGTCCGCCTTGAAGAAGGCGCTGGCGTGACCCACACCGAGGCCTTGGCGAAGCTCATTCTCGAATTGCGCGCCGGCGGTGTCACCGATCCGCGCATTCTCAATGCGATCGAGCGCGTGCCGCGCGATTTGTTCGTGCCGCCGCTGTTCCGCGACCGCGCCTACGAGAATGTCGCGCTGCCGATCGGCCACGGCCAGACGATCAGCCAGCCGCTCGTCGTGGCGCGCATGACCGAGGCGCTCGAGCTGACCGAGCGGCATATCGTCTTGGAGATCGGCACCGGCTCGGGCTACCAGGCGGCGGTGCTCGCCCGTCTCGCGCGGCGCGTCTTCACCGTCGAGCGCCACCGCGCCATGCTGAAGACGGCGGAGGAGCGCTTCCGGCAGCTGCGGCTGCACAACATCACCATGCGCTTCGGCGATGGCACCAAGGGCTGGCCCGAGCAGCCCTCCTTCGATCGCATCATCGTCACCGCCGCGGCGGCGAGCCTGCCCGATGCGCTGCTGCAGAGCCTTGCCGAGGACGGCGTGCTGGTGGCCCCGGTCGGGGAGAGCAAGCGCGATCAGGCGCTGCTACGCATCCGCCGCCGCAACGGCGATTTCACCGCCGAAGAGCTCGGCGCGGTGCGCTTCGTGCCGCTGGTTGCGGGCCTGCCGCGAACCACGCGGCAGCACTAGAAGACTGCGCGGCACGGCTCAAGCCGCTTCGCTGCGCCGCCAGTCCTCCGCCACGAACCGTGGCTCCGCGCCCTCGATCATCGTCTCCAAATGCTGGCGTGCGCGCGAGACGCGGCTCTTCATCGTGCCGACCGCGCAATGCGCGATCGCCGCCGCCTGCTGGTAGGAAAGCCCGTGCACGCCGATGAGGAGCAGGGCTTGGCGCTGCACCGGCGGCAGCGCGTCGAAGTGCTGCGCCACCTCGCGCATTTCCGCCGACCATTCCTGCTGCGCGTCGGGGACGGGAAGGGCGGCGGCGGTCTCCGGCTCGACTTGCACGAGGCGGCGCTCGCGCCGCTTCTCGCTGAAATAGGCGTTGCGCAGAATCGTCATCAACCAGGCTTGGAGGTTGGTGCCGGGCGTGAATTGATCGGAGTGGATGAGCGCGCGCAGAACCGTCTCCTGCACGAGATCATCGGCGAGGACGCGGCTGCCGGCGAGGCGCCGCGCGAAATTCTGCAATCGACGGAGATGTTGAACGACATCATCCTCAAATCCTACGGTCATCGCTCTTCTCCCTCTTGAACGGCGGACGAGCAAATCCGGGACACTGCCTGCGTCGCCTTGCAACAGCGCGAACGCTCGCCCCTTCGGGGCGATCAATCCCGAAGGGATCGCGAAGCGGCTACGCTAAAAGCTCGCATCGCGTGTTTGAATAGGAATTCGCGTGAATCAAACAATGACCCCATATGGGGCCGCGACGCTCGCCTTCCTCCACAATTCCGACACATTCAAGCGCTCGACTGTGACATCATCGTGTCGCCGCACCCGCTGGCGCCATCAAAGATATATTTGACCTGCGGGGCG
>Ga0070681_10005579_pt1 | contig 12152 bp, 9 predicted proteins | sample KBSC83BmetaG_FD_65650 | JGI IMG/M metagenome (GOLD analysis project Ga0070681, IMG submission 65650) | Corn rhizosphere microbial communities from Kellogg Biological Station, Michigan, USA - KBS C8-3B metaG | ecosystem: Host-associated > Plants > Roots > Rhizosphere | place: USA: Michigan...
GTCTTCGAGCTCGCCCTTCACTCGGTTGTAGAAAACCCGAGATGCCGCGGACGCACCGAGCGCGCTGACCAACAAGAAGTCCTTCACACCTTCCCTGGCGCCAAGCGTTGCTGCCGACAGCGGAATGTCGTGATCGATGTGGCGAAAGTTGTCCTGCGATCCGGCCTGCTTGATCGTCGTTCCCAAAGCGCAGAAGATCTGATCGACTGAAAACGCGGGCGCGTGGTCGGAAAGCTTGTCGAAGTCGACCACTTCGTTCCGCAGCTTTCCGTCTCGAGCTCCTTCGACCGGACGACGCGTGAGCGCGGTTACGCTGCTCACCGTGGAGTCGGCGAGCAGCTGACGCACGATCTCTTTGCCCACCAGTCCGGTTGCCCCGATCACCAGAACCGACCGAGCCGAGTCGCTCATATCGTTCAAGATAGCCCGATCGCGATTCCTGGCCCGCGTTCGCTTTTGGGACGACTGGTCCCAGAGTCGAACGAGGGCGGGAACATTGGAGATCGGCGGCGACGTATAACGCATTACTACTCAACGAGATCGGGCAGGTGGAGCAGGGCACGATTGTTCCGTAGCGCTGGCCTGTCTCTCGAACCCGTCGAATGGACATTCTCCGTCAGGACATCCGATACTCGGCGCGAAAGCTCCTGCGCGCGCCTGCTTTCACGGTCATCTCCATTGCGACGCTGGCGCTGGCAATCGGCGCAACGACGTCGGTCTTCAGCATCGTGAACGGCGTTCTACTCAAGCCGCTGCCATATCGAAATCCATCCGAGCTCGTGAAGCTCGGCTCCACGAGCAAGACCGGGAGTCTGGTGCACATGTCGGTGCCCGACTTCATCGATTACCGGAACCAAACGCACAGTTTTGTCGCCGTTGCGCAAATCCAGGATGGCAACAGCGCGAACCTCCGCGTGGCGGGTTCGGATGCCGTGCGACTCCGGTCGTCGCTAGTTGGCGCGCGCTTCTTCGAGCTCCTCGGTGAATCGATGGAGCTTGGTCGCGGGTTCGCGAGCGGCGAGGATGAGAAAGGCGCACGTCCAGTTGTCGTGCTGTCGGACCAGCTCTGGCGACAGCAGTTCGGCGCAGATCAGCACCTTCTCGGAACGGCGATCTCGCTCAACGGCGTCGACTACACGGTAGTTGGCGTCGCGCAGCCGTCGATGACGTACCCGGATCGGCCTGATCTCTGGATACCGTTCGTGTTCGAGTCGTGGATGACCGAGCCGGACAATCGCGGCGCGCACTTCATTTCGGCGATCGCGCGACTGCGTCCGGGGCTCACCGCCGATGATGCGAAGCGCGACATGGCCACCGTCGGCGCGCGACTCCAGAAGGAGTATCCGCGATCGAATGCGCCGTTCAGCGGCGGCGCCGAAGACCTTCAGAAGTCGATCGTCGGCGACGTCACCGGACTGTTGTACACGATGCTCGGTGCCGTGGGATTTGTACTGCTGATCGCATGCGCCAATGTCGCGAACCTTCTGCTCGTCCGTGCGTCGTCGCGGGAGACCGAAATCGCGGTTCGTACGGCGCTCGGCGCAGGCCGCGGCCGGATCATCAGGCAACTCGTCACGGAAAGCCTGCTGATCTCGGCGGCCGGCGCGTGCATCGGCGGCGCACTTGCCGCGTGGGCAGTCGACGCGATCGTGGCAATCGGCCCGCGGGGATTGCCTCGGCTTCAGGACATCAGCATCGACGGACGGGTGCTCTGGTTCACAGTGGCGGTCGCACTGCTCACCGGTCTCTCGTTCGGTTTGATGCCGGCGTTCCACGCCGCCAAGAGCGAGCTCGGACAGATGCTCAAGGAGAACGTTCGCGGCACGAGCGGCCGTCGCGCGACCCAGCGGACGCGCAGCGCGCTCGTCGTCACCGAGATGGCGCTGGCGGTTGTGCTCTTGATCGGCGCCGGACTGCTCATTCGCAGCTTCATGAAGCTCGTCAAAGTGGATCCGGGATTCCGAACGGAGCACCTCGTCTCGTTCAACGTTTCGCTTCCAGACAAGAAATACTCGCTCGATCGAGACCTCCGTCGCTTCGCCGCCGACGTAAAGGGCGGCCTGGTCACACTACCGGGCACGCAATCAGTCGCGGTCGCGTTCACTCGTCCGCTCGGCAACCAGAGCATGCGTGTTGGATTCGACATCGAAGGACAGCCGGAGGCTCCGGCCGACAAACGCACCACCACGGACGTTCGCCCGGTCTCATCGGACTTCTTTTCGACGATGGGAATGCACCTGATTCGCGGTCGGTTCTTCACACCGGCAGAAGAGAACTTTGGAGTGCCGGCGGTCGTCGTCGTGAGTGAGAGCTTCGTAAAGCGCTATTTCCCCACGACCAATCCGATCGGACAGCGTATCAAGCTCGGCATTTCGCACGACACCGCCGCGGTGAGCTCGAGTGTCACCGCGGGCGGTGAGATCGTCGGTGTCGTGAATGATGTCCATCAGCGTGGCTTGAATGACGATTCCTATCCCGCCGCGTACATCGGTTGGGGAACGCTGCCACTCACCGACATCGCGTTTCTGATCCGCTCGAATGCCGAGACGCAATCCATCGCCGCGGGAATCCGCGAGCGAGTACGGACAGCCGATCCGACGGTTCCGATCTACGACCTGACGACGATGAAGGAGCTCGTGACTCAGTCGGTCGCGCAGCCGCGGTTCTACATGCTTCTGCTCACCGCATTCGCGGGCTTGGCGCTGGTGCTCGCCGCCATCGGCATCTACGGCGTCATCTCGTACTCGGTGAGTCAACGCACCCGTGAGCTCGGCATTCGAATCGCGCTGGGCGCCACAGAGGATCGCGTCGTTCGGCTCGTGCTCAGCCAAGGTGTAGCGCTCACGATGCTCGGCGTCGCGGTAGGACTCGTCGGCGCCTACTGGTTGATGCACTTGCTCGCTGCGCTTCTGTTCGGCGTAGACCCGACCGATCAGATCACGTTCGTCGGCGTCGCGGTCGTACTCGCGGGGGTCGCCGCACTGGCGAGTTATGTTCCGGCGAGGCGAGCGGCAAAGGTCGATCCTGTCATCGCCATGCGCGCGGACTGATTTTCGCTTTCGTTAGCAGCGGGGTTCCGCTTGGCCCCGTTGCTTCGGACGGAGACGTAGCGATCGCTTTGAACGGGACACGACAGACACACTACCGGCTGGATGGTGGCTTTCAGAACCCATGGCCGGGCGATTCGGCGCATCGGTTCCGAGATTTTCTGCGCTGGCGATTTCGCGATCGCGCATCGGCGGCACTCGTGCCAAGTCCGCCTCGCGGTTCACTTCCGCGGCGACACCCAGCGATTGTGTCACCGCGGGCGGCGAAGGGGTATCGCGCCGCAACGTGGGTCGGCCATTCCACGGCTCTCCTGCAACTCGGACCGCTCAACGTGCTGACTGATCCGATCTGGAGCGAGCACGCAGGGCCGTTTGGTCGAATCGGCCCTCGTCGACTCATGCCGCCCGGAGTGGAGTTCGACGCGCTGCCGCCAATCGATCTCGTGCTCGTGTCGCACAACCACTACGACCATCTCGACGCGCCAACGGTGCAGCGACTCTCCGCCACTCACCCCGACGCGCTGTGGCTGTGCCCTCTTCGTCTGGGCCACTTCCTCCGCTCGCTTGGAGCGAAGCGAGTGACGGAGTGCGACTGGTGGCATACCGTCGAGACGCCTGGCTTCTCGTCGATGTGCACGCCGGCGAGACATTACAGCGCTCGCAGCATCCGCGATCGCGGCAACTCACTCTGGAGCGGCTGGACAGTCTGTGCCGACGACGTTCGCGTCTTTTTCGCCGGCGACTCCGCACTGCACCCGGAGTTTGGCGCGATCGCGCGTGCGGCGGGGCCATTCGATCTCGTGATGCTGCCGATTGGTGCATACGAACCGCGCTGGTTCATGCGCGACGTCCACATGAATCCCGAAGACGCGATCGCTGCATACCTCGAGCTGTCGCGCGGTCAGGCCAACGCCACGCACTGCCTCGCGATCCACTGGGGAACGTTCCGGATGACCGATGAACCGGTCGATGAACCGCCGCGTCGATTCGCGGAGCTCTGGAGCGCGGCCGGTTTGTCACAAGACACGAATTGGACTCTGGCGCACGGCGAGACGCGCCAGTTGACGCTATCGGTGTGAGAGACGTCCGGCGATGGCCTGCGCCAACCGATCAGTGGCGCCCTGTGAATGCTCGAGGAATAGGTTCGGTTCGATCAGCTCGAGCTCCGTGAGCACGAACTTCCCGTCGAGCGCCACGCCGTCGATTCGCGCATACAGCGGCGTCTCGGGGAGCGCAGCCAGAGCGCGCGCAGCTTGCTCGCCGAGCTCCGCGGGCGGATCGATCGGAGTGACGCTGCCTCCGTACTCCGTCTGCACCCGAAACTCACCGTTCGCGGCGCGTTTGATGGCGGCGTGACTGAACGCGCCTTCAATGAACGTGAACGAATACTCGCCCTCGCGCGCGATCTCATCGACGAACGGTTGCACGAGCACATCTCCGAGGGCCGTAGCCCGGGCGACGTTCGCGCGTGATTCGTCATCGAGCGGCGTGGCCAACGCATGCGTCTCGTATCCACTCGCCGAAACGGCGGGCTTCACAACGAATCGAGTCCACCCCCGCGCAACGCAAGCGTCGACGACGTCGTCGGGCGTTCCCTGTGAGATCACAACCGTAGGAACAATGGCGAGGCCGGATTTGGATAGCTCCAGCAGGTAGCGCTTATCGGAATTCCACCTGATCAGGGATGGCGAGTTCCATGTTCTGATGCCATGGTCAGCCAATCGTTGGACCCACAGTAGAAATTCTTCGTGCCGGCGGTGATAGTCCCAGCACGAACGAACGACGACGGCATCGAACGAGTCCCAATCGCGTCCGCGCGACCACACTGCTGGTTCCGCGGCAATCCCGACCCGATCCAGCGCGGCGATGAGTCCTCGATCGTCGGGAGCGAGTCGTGGTGCTTTTTCGTACGTCGCAAGCGCGACGCGCGCGCGCTTTGTCACCGTTGCAGATCCGGCATGAGGCCTCTCGTCATCGTCGACATGAGGACAGCAAGTTCATCGGTCGAACATGGTCGCGGCAAGCGCGAAACCGTGCCCGGCTGTTCGTCGTATCAATTTCGTGATCCCAACCCCGCCATGAGAATCCTCCGTACCCTGCGGTTCGCGGCCACCGCGAGTGCTCTACTTACAAGTTCCGCAACGGCGCAAGCCCTCGATCTGACGATCCATAACTACGGCATCGCGATCGGGGACAAAGCGCAGATGACGGGTCTTCGAATCAATTATCGGGACCGGGATCTCAGACAGATCAACGGCGTCAACGTCACGTTCTGGAGTCCGTACGAGCCACCAACCGGCGTCGTCAACGGCTTGGCGCTCGGCATACCGGTCACCGGCGCACAAACCGTAAACGGCGCACTGATCGGAGTTTTGGGCGGAGGTACGTCCGGGTCGATCAATGGCCTCGGTGTTGGTGGCTTGGGCATCGGCACCGGTGGTGATGCGAATGGAGTCATGCTCGGCCTGGTCGGCATTGGCGTCGGTGGTCATCTGAATGGCATATCCGTCGGCGGCGTCGGCATTGGCAGTGGCGCTTCGATTCGCGGCATTCAATTCGGTGGCGTCGGGATCGGAAGCGGCGGCGATCTGACGGGCATCAGTGTGGGACTCGTGGGCGTCGGCGCGGCGGGCAAGGTGTCGGGCGTCGCGATCGGCGGCATCGGCATCGGTGGTGGCAGCGACTTCGAGGGCATCGGAATCGGCGGGATCGGCATTGGCGCCGGCGGCAACATGACTGGTCTGATGATCGGTGGCGTTGGCGTCGGCTCCGGAGGCAGAATCAAAGGGCTCAGCGTCGCGCTGGGCGGTGTGGGCGCCGTTCAACTGGAGGGAGTCGCCGTCGGCGGCCTCGGCGCGGGCGCCAAGTACGCGCACGCGATCGTCCTTACACCCGGCTACTTCAAGATCGACGACAACGGCCGATTCGATGGCGGCACGATCGCCACCATCAACAATGTGAGGGGGGCGCAGTATGGTCTGACGATCGGACTATTCAACTACGCTCGCGAGTTGCACGGCGCGCAGATCGGTCTGATCAACGTCTCCGAGAACGACGGCAACCGCCGAGTGATCCCGTTCCTGAGCATTCGCTGAGTGGTCGCGACGCCGCGCGCTCAGGGTACTCCAGGCTGCGGCGGCCGTCGCGGCGCGCGTGACATCTCGTCGAGATAGGTCAGAGTGGTCAACAGCACCGAATCAAAATTCTTTAGTGCTTCGCTCTTCGTTGTTGGCCGGCCGGATGCGCTGCGAGTACGATATTGCGGGACGGCACCCAGATCGAAGCTCGTCAGGAGCAACAGCGCGGAATCTCCGCGAAGCGGCTGCAGCTGAATCGCCACGAGCAAGTCGGCATTCAACGCCTTGCTGATCTCGGTGGCTCCGCGCGTCTTCGCGAGGACGGCGCGCACCGAGTCCTGGTCCACCAGCACGTATTGTTGTCGCCGTGCCGCCAACGTGCGGCGAAGACTGTCGGCGACAGCGCGGCCGATCACCGCGGCCTCGGGCCAGTTGCGGAGCTCGGGCGGCTCCGCAACGACGATGCGCCGCGGTCCGACCGGCGCGGCAGTTCCGCCGCCGGAGTTCGCCGCGATGATGGAGTCCGTCAGCTTGCGCTGTGTTTCTGCCGCGAGCTTCGCCTTCGCGATCGAATCGGAAATCTTTACGGCCTCCATGCGCTTCCGCACGATCTCGGCGATGCGGACCGAGTCGGCATGCGAGAGCACGGGTTTGGGAGGCGGCGTTGGGACAGCCGCTTTCTTCGTTGCTGTGGTGTCGACGGCCTTGGGCGCCGGAGGCGGCGGCGTTATCGGCACGACAGCCGGAGGCGGCGGCGTCTTTTGCGAGTGCGAGACTACGTAGCCCACGCCTCCGATCGCGGCGACGAGAATCGCTACGGCAGCAGCAGCGGCCCATGGACGTCTCCGCCCCGACGTACTCACTCCGGCACCTTCCGGTGTGAGCCCCAGAGGCATCGTCATCGAGTCGAGCTCATGCAGGATCTCGTCCGCGGTCTGCGGGCGTTGGGCCGGATCCTTCGCGAGACAGCGCATGATGAGCGTCGACAGCGAGCGAGGAACGCTCGCTGAGATTTCGTGCAGCGGTTTCGGATCGCGCGTCAGCTGTGCGGCGAGCGTCTCACGAGGCGACGGGCCGGTGAACGGCGACACGCCTGTCACGAGCTCGTAGGCGAGTAGGCCCACCGCGTAGATGTCCATGCGGTGATCGGCCGCGGCGTCGCCCGCGAGCTGCTCCGGCGCCATGTATGCCGGAGTTCCGATGGCGATGCCCGCGGACGTCACGCTAGTCAACGGCATCGCGGCACTGAGTGCCTTGGCCACGCCAAAGTCCGCGACGAGCGCGTGCGACCCCTGTGTAAGAATATTTGCTGGCTTGATGTCTCGGTGAATCACACCGTGTGAATGCGCGAATGCCAGCGCGTCCACGATGTCATGGAGGATGCGAATGACTTCGCGGACGCTGAACCCGCGCTTTCGTTCAAGCGCGGCGCGCAACGATTCGCCCTCGATATACGGCATTGTATACCAGAGCAGATCGCCTTGCTCACCCGCGGACAGCAGCGGTACGACATGCGGATGCTGTAATTGCGCGGCAACCTGGATCTCGCGCCGGAACCGATCGCGGTTCACACCGGCCGCAAGCTCCGGTGGGAGCACTTTCACGACGACTTTGCGCCCGAGATTGCGATCGACGGCCACGAACACGCGGCTCATACCGCCACCCGTCAGCTCGCGATCGAGCTGATAGTTGGCCCCCAACGCTTCCTGCAGGTGCTCGGCGAAACCAGTCATCGGGTACGATTAAGGAAATGCTAAGGTGCCTGAGCGATCTACGTGTCTTATTCCAGAATTAGGACCTTCGTCCCGGTTGTCCGCCAGATATGCTCGCGCAAGCTTACTAATTGGACACAATCAACGACGAAAGCGGTCGACCTGTGCGAAGGTGACGAGAATCACGTCAGAGAATGCAATTGACCCTTTCGCGGGAGTCGATGGGCTGTAAGATTAAAGCGCTTTAATGTCCCTGCACATCCTCATTCCATTTCTCCCAAAACCGACCGTGGCACGAGCAAACTCGAAGAGCAGCCCCAAGCGGGCGACCGCCGACTCGGTGATCCCGAAGAACGTTCTCGCCAAAGAGATCGCGAGGATCCTCGAGGATCAGGAATTGACGCAGACCGAAGCCGCGTACATCATGCGCGACGCGCCGTCGCAGATCTCACTCGTCGTGACGGGTAAGCTGCGCGGATTTTCTACGGAGCGCCTGCTGCGCATGCTGGCGCGTCTGGGCCGCGACATCGACATCGTCATCCGCCCATCCAAGAGCAAGGCCGGACGGGTCAGCGTCGTAAGAAAATAGCCGCTGACCCTCGTGCGCCGCGACGTCGCCGACTCCCCCGGCGCGTCGGCGCCGACGGTTCCAGACCGCGCGGCTAGTTAGACAATCGCCAGCTCTCCGCCCCAGATCTTCGCTCGGTCGCGGCCGCTCCGTTTTGCATCATAGAGCGCCTCGTCGGCGCGCTCGATCATCGTGCGCCCGGTGCTGTCGTCGCCGATGGCGCTCGTCGACGCGACCCCGATGCTGATCGTGAGGTGCATCCGTTTGCCATTCACCAGGAATGGGTGCGTCCGCACGGTCTCGCAGAGTCTCACTGCCGCGCGATTGGCCCCGCCGAGATCGGTGTCCGGTAGCAGTGCCAGGAATTCTTCACCACCAGCACGAGCCACAATGTCCCCGGCTCGGGCCGAGTGAACGAGCAATGCGCCGAATTCCCGCAGCACGATGTCTCCCGCCACGTGCCCGTATGTATCATTGATCGCCTTGAAGTGGTCAACGTCGATGGCGAGTACTGAAAGCTCGCTGCCCGCCCGGCGCGCCCGCGCGATCTCGTGCGCGATCACTTGGTCGAGACCGCGACGATTGAAGCACCCGGTCAACGGATCCGTGAGCACCTTGCTGGCCATCTCGAGGCGAACCCGGTCGTATGCGCGACCGACGCGCGTGATCGCGTCAGGACTCCGATCCGCGTCCGCGTTGTAGGCTGCGCCGAAGTCTCCGGCCTCGACACTCTCGAACAGCGTCACGATGCGCTCGAGCCGGCGGCGGAAGCTCCCGTACTGGATGATGAACACGATTCCCGCGATGACGAACAGACCAAGCGACCACAACTGCTCCATCCATGGCAGCTCGGCGCCGACCCGGTTCGCTTCGATCATGAGGCCGACGTAGCCCAGGGACACCGCCCCGAGCGCGATGGCTGCATGCTTCCGGCCAAAGTAGGACTCGGAGAGGTGCAGCACAAAGAACGCGAGGATCAGAATTCTGTAGTAGTACGGCGGTGTGGTCGACGCGACGGTCGACCAGAAGATGAAGATCAGATCCGACGCGGTGGTCAGTCCGACCAGCAGGTCTCCCGCGGTACGCGTGTGATACAGCCGCCAGCCAATGAGCCCAACGACGACCATGTAGCCGGCGATCACGAGAAACAACCAAGGGCCGCTGTCGCGAAGGAGGCCGGTCTGCTGCAATACGAAGGCAAACCCGCCTGCCGCCAGCGCTAAGCCAATGCGAACTCGCCCCTGCCAGAGAAGAACCTCGGCATTGGCGTGCGCCGGCGCACGCAAGTCGCGATCGGAGTCGGAATGCACGGAGGGATCGTCGTATAGGGTATCGACGAGTCCCCGCGCACAATGGTAATATTCGACCGACCGTGTGGGCTCCTATGACAGTACCCGCACGCTGTCGAAACAGCGACCCGTTTGGGGGGCGGCGTGCGGAAGCTTTTCGCCTTGCTCGGTGCGACGATCGGCGCCTACGCGGGTTGGTATGCGGGCGCCATGATCGGCTTCATGACCGCCTTCATTCTCAGCATGATCGGCACCGGCGTCGGCATTTACGTCGCGAACCGGGTGGCCAGGAACTACGAATGATGCGCGCGGTCAACCTCGCCGTCGCCATGCTCGCCGCGATCGGGAGTGCCGCGGCACAAGCGCAGAGGACCACCGTCGTAGGCCGTGTTTTTGTGAACGGCACGAACCTGCCCGTGGGATACGCGATCATTGTCGCCGCGCCCGGAAACCGCGAGCTCTTCACGAACGCCGACGGCGGATTTTCCCTTGGGAACGTCGGCGCTGGACCGCTTCGCATCACTGCGCGCCGAGTCGGTTTTTCGCCGCTCGACACCACCATCGACATCGCGGGACAGGACACGGTTCGGCTGTCGCTCGGTCTGTCCCTGATCACGATTCAACTGCCCGCGGTGCACTCGCTCGCGAAGTCGTGCGCCCATCCGGGCGGATCGGACGCGCAGATTGGATTGGAGCTCGCGCAACTCTTCGATCAGGTGAAAGAGAACGCGATTCGGAACCGTCTGCTGTCGCGGTCATATCCGTTCGAGCTGGACGTCGAGCGGAAGATCGCGCGTCCCGAACCGTTGCTCGAAGCACGGTTCGTCGCGTACGACACGGTCATCCGGTCGAGTGACCGCGCGTGGCGCTACGCGCCCGGCAAGATGCTCGGGACTCGCGAGTACGAGGGCGGGGTTTTCGCCGGTCGCTGGTCGACCATCACGATGCCGGAGCTCGCCGACTTTGCCGACGAGCGCTTTCTCCTGAACCACTGCTTCGACTTCGGCGGGATCGAGGTGGTCGAAGGCGACTCGCTCCTGCGCATCGACTTTACGCCGGCGCCAGTCGTCCACACTCCTGATGTCGCAGGAGCCATCTTCCTTGATTCGAAGACTTATCAGCTTCGGGTGACAGATCTGTTGCTCGTCAATCTTACCCGGCAGCTGCGCGGGCAGCTGAGCGGGCAATCCATCCGCGCGTACTTCAAGGAAGTGATTCCCGGGGTGCCCGTGCTCAGCGCTGTGTCATCGGTCGTGTTTCCGAAAGAGGACAAGAACGCGGCTCCTCGTGAACCAGCGACTGAGAATCATCGTATTCTGCGCGTTCGATTCCTGCGCGGAAAACCTTGACACTCATTGTCATCCCGAGCGAAGCGAGGGATCTGCACCTTCCGCCGTTGTGAAGTGCAGATCCCTCGCTTCGCTCGGGATGACGGCCGCGAGCTAAACCGCTACCAGTCGATCGCTATCCTCCGAAATCACCTCCGCAGCGAAGCGCTCCATCTCCTCCAGCTGAGGGCTGCACTGCAGCAACAGCAGATCGACGCCCGCATCGGCGAACGCAGCGACTCGCTCGGCGACCTGCTCCGCGGTGCCAACTAGACCCGCCCGCAGTCCGCGATTCGAGACTGAATAATCCTGCAAGCTCACTTGCTGCTCGAGCTTCGTGTTGGCGATCCAATCGCGATAGTTCGCATAACCCGGCGATCCGATGGCCACGTCCGTGATTCGCACCACCTCGCGCTGCGCCTCGGCTTCCGAATCGCGCACGATCGCGTACGCGGCGACCCCAAACTGCATCGGCGGCAGCTCGCGGCCGAGTGCTTCGGACGCCTGCTCGCGACGCCGCTTCATGTCCGCGATCTTCGGCGCGATGCGCTCCGGCGGATCGCCATGCATCACATACGCGTCGCACTGTCGAGCGATCGTCTGTTTCGCGGTTTCCGACTCGCCGCCCGCGTAGATCGTCGGCCGACGCCGGCCGGTGCGTGAGATGGGCTTCGGCTCGAGGACGATGTCGTCGTGTTGATAGAAGCGTCCGTGATAGCTGAACGACTGCTCGCTCCACGCGCCGTCCACGACGTCGAGCCATTCAGTCGTGCGCGCATAGCGATCGTCGTGTTCGTCGAACGCCGCGCCATAGCGGCGCGCTTCGTCCTTCCACCACGCCGACACGACGTTCAGCGCCAGCCGTCCGTTCGAGATCCGATCGATGTTCGCCGCTTGTTTGGCGAGAATCGCCGGTGGATGAAATGAAGGACGCACGGCGACCATCAGCTCGAGGCGTTCCGTCACCGCGGCAAGCGCCGCCGCGGTCGACCACGCATCGAGTGAAGGCGCGGAGATTCCCTTGATGTCGTTGAGCAGCAACTCGGCGATCAGCGTGAGGTCGTATCCGATCGCTTCGCTGCGCTGCGCCAGGCGTCGCACGTAATCCCACGACGCCGCCATCCCTTCGTC
>Ga0070681_10005582_pt1 | contig 12151 bp, 8 predicted proteins | sample KBSC83BmetaG_FD_65650 | JGI IMG/M metagenome (GOLD analysis project Ga0070681, IMG submission 65650) | Corn rhizosphere microbial communities from Kellogg Biological Station, Michigan, USA - KBS C8-3B metaG | ecosystem: Host-associated > Plants > Roots > Rhizosphere | place: USA: Michigan...
GCCCATGGCTAACGCAACGAACAGGAACCACGGGAACTCGGGCGACGTGAGCAGGTTGATGCCGGCCACCATGCCGATCACGACGCCGGTGCTCGCCAGGTTGCGCCGGAATACGGTGATCCGCTCGTCGAGCGGCCGAGCGTGAAAGCGCTCGGAGCGCGACAGGCGTCTGAGATCGCGCGCCGACAGCGCCTGCGCGGCGAATTGCAGCGGCTCGATCGCGGCCTGAGCGCCTAACGCTCGCGGGGCGACGATGGGCGGCGGATGCGCCGGATTCGGCGCGAGCGGCGCGACGCGCGTGTTGTCCGCGGGCGGCGGCCACGCGCCGGGCGGCGCGATGCGCGGCGGCGCCGACGCCGGCGTGTGCTGCCACGGGACGCGCGGCGCTTCGTCGCGCAGCAGCGCATCGCGAAAGGCCGTCGCCGTCGGCCACCGGTCTTCCGGCCGCTTCACGAGCGCCCGCGCGATCGCGCCTTCGAGCGGCGGCGGCACGTCGGGGCGCAACGTGCGCAGCGGCCGCGGCGTCTCGCTGATGTGCTTCATCATCATCGCCGGCGTGTTGCCGGCCTGGAACGGCAGCACGCCGGCCAGCACCTGGTAGGCCACGACGCCCAACGAATAGATGTCGCTGCGACCATCCACGTCGCGTTCGCCTAACGCCTGCTCCGGCGACATGTAGGCCGGCGTCCCCACCGCGATGCCGGTGACGGTGAGCCGTGAATCGGCTTCGACCGCACGCGCGATGCCGAAGTCGGTGACCAACGGCCGCTCGTTCTCGCGCTCGAGGAGAATGTTGTCGGGCTTCACGTCGCGGTGGACGACGCCGTGCGCGTGCGCGTAGGCGAGCGCGCCCGCCACGTCGGCGAGAATGCGGCGCGCATCGGCGATCGACAGCGGACCGCGCGCCAAGCGCGCCGCGAGACTCTCGCCGTCCACCAGTCCCATCACGAAGAACACGATGCCGTCGCGCTCGTCCACCGAGTAGATCGGCACGATGTTGGGATGGCTCAGCTGCGCCGCGGTCTGGGCTTCGCGCAGGAATCGACGCCTAACGTCCTCGCGAAACGCCAGCTCGGGCGGGAGCACCTTGATCGCGACCGCACGCTTGAGCCGCACATCCGTCGCGCGGTACACCACCGCCATCCCGCCGCGTCCGACTTCGGCGTTCACCTGATACGCATCGCCGACCGCCGCGGTCACGCGATCGCGCATGGGATCCGTCACACGCTACCGCGCTCCACGCGCTGCGCCACGGGTGCCGGCGGTTCGGCGTGCCTCGTCGACACCGCCCACGGCGGCATCGACCTCGTCGGCCAACGACCGTGCGCGCTCGGTGAGCAGCGTGATGTGCTGACTCACACTTGCGACGCCGCCGGCGCGAAGGCGGAGCACGTCCACCCGCATGCCCTGCAGCGCGAGCGCACAGCTCTCGAGCTTGCCCCACGTATCGGCCCGACGCTTGACCACGTCGGCCACCGCGCGGCGGTCGCGCTTGAGTCGCGCCAATCGGCGCACACGCTCCTCGCTCGCGGCGTAGTCCAACGGGTTGGCCTGCGCCTCGAGGGTCGCGATCTCGCGCTCGATGCGGTCGGCGTCATCCGGCCGGTGCGTGCGATCCAGGTCGACTAACGCAAGCGCGAGCGACTGCACGCGATGGTACAATCCCTCGGCGGCGGGAACCACGCCGTCGACCAGACTCTGGTCGGACGACGGCAGCGACATCACCAACCGGAGAATCTCACCGCGATCGATCTCGGCGCGCCGCACGCTATCGGTGTAGCGCCCGAAGTCGGTCACCGGCGTGCCACCGGGCGTGGTGGGCGACGGCAGCGCAGCGCGCGCCGCCTGGTCCCGCACGCGAAGCTCCTCCCGCTTTTTCTTGTCGAACACCGACTGGGCCTGCTCGACTGTCTCGGACGCCACGTCGATGAGGCGGCGGTCACGCGGTTGGCGGAACACGTCGCGCCAATCGTACCCGGCCGACCAGAGTCGCGAGTACTTGGCGGCCATGTACATGCTCCAGACGACCGTGATGAACAACCACCCGGAATCCGAGAAGATCGACGCGAGGACGATGATGACGTTGACCAGGAAGTACTTGTAGAACTTCGACCGGAACGCCTGCACCTCGGGCGCCGACCACCGCGCGATGTCATCGGGCGTCGGCGTCGAATGCCGCATCTGGTTAGGCATCGTGCCCGCGGTGATGCCGTACGGCGTGTGGTACGGCGCCACCGGCAGCGGCGATGTTGCCGGCGGGCCCCACGACGCTTGCGACGTCGTCGACGGCGGCGCCCACGCGGGCGGCGGCGCCGTGCTCTGCGCCGTGCGCGCGGGCATCTGGCTCATGTCGCCCGCCATCACGGCCTCGAACGCGGCGGCGCTCGGGAACCGGTTCGCCGGCTCCTTCTCCAGCAGCATCATGATGGCGGCCGACAAGTCGGGCGGCACGTCGGGCCTAACCTGGTCCAGCGGCGCGGGCCGCTCGGAGATGTGCTTCATGAGCATCGCGGCCGTGCTCGATGCCTGAAACGGCAGCTGCCCCGCCAGCATCTGATACGCCACGATGCCTAACGAATACAGGTCGCTGCGGCCATCGATCTCGCGGTCGCCCGCCGCCTGCTCCGGCGACATGTAGGCCGGCGTCCCGATGGCGACGCCGGTCGCCGTGAGCCGAGAGTCCGCGCCTTCCTGGATCGCGCGCGCGATGCCGAAGTCGGTCACCATCGCGCGGCCGTCTTCGCCCAACAGAATGTTGTCGGGTTTGATGTCGCGATGGATCACACCGCGCGCGTGTGCGTAGGCGAGCGCGTCGGCCACTTCGCGCAGGATGCGCCGTGCGTCGTCCACCGGCAGCGGCCCGTGTTCCACCAGACGCTTGGCCAGCGTGTCGCCGTCCACGCAGGCCATGACGAAGAACACCAGACCCTCGCGCTCGTCGACGCTGTAAATCGGGACGATGTCGGGGTGGCTGAGCTGCGCCGCGGTTTCCGCCTCGCGCAAGAACCTAGACTTGATCTCCCCGCGAAAGCCCAGCTCCGGAGGCAGCACCTTGATGGCCACCATCCGCTTGAGGCGGCGGTCCTTGGCGCGATACACGATGCCCATGCCGCCCCGCCCGAGCTCGCGATCCAGCTCGTAGTTGGCCGTCAGCGCGCGCTCGACGAGCGCGTTGAGTTCGGCGTCAGAAGAGGTGGCGGTCGGATCGGGCACTAAACGGGTCTCTGGGGGAATACAAGATGCTTAGTGTACCATGCCCGGCAGCGTCTGAAAAGACGATCCGGTCGTCGTGGCAGTTGCATTACGTCAAAGCGACGGGAGGAAGTTGCAAATCCTGCCCGCGTGGCGTACCTCATGCCTGTGTGCGTGACACGCGGAACCCGTGCTCCCGCGCGTCGGTTCACGCTGTTGGACAGTAATCCCAGAGACTACACGACATGGCACAGCGACAAACTCTACCAGTTCTACCGCTACGCGGAACGGTGATTTTCCCCGGCCTCACGCAGCCCATTGCGGCTGGGCGTCCGGGCACTTTGCGCGCCATTGAAGCCGCGCTCAAAGCGGATCGCCTCGTGTTTGCGGTGGCGCAGCGTGATAACACCGATGAGCCCTCACCCGACATTCTCTACTCCATGGGTGTGATTGCGCGCATCGGACAAGTACAGCGCGGATTAGGCGGCGTGCAGCTGCTGCTGCAAGGCGAGCAGCGCGCGACGTCTCTCCAATACACCACAACCGACAACTATCTCGCCGCGGTGACCGTGCCCGTGGAGGAGATGAATCCACTGGACGAGCACGATCCGGCGTTCGAGGCCTTGCACAAGGAAGCGCGCGAGCGGGCCGCCGAGCTCGGCGAAAAGCGCGGACTGCCCGAAGAGGTGGTGCACCAGGTGCTCGACTCGGTGACCGAATCGGGCAAGTTCGCCGATCTCGTCGCGGGCTACATCGATCTGTCGGTCCCCGAGAAGCAGGGGCTGCTCGAAACGTTGAGCGTCGAGGAGCGGCTGCGCCGCGTGCTCGTGCACGTGCAGCGGCAAATCGGTCTGCTCGAAGCGCAGGAGGAGATCAAGTCGCAGGTGCAGGAGGAGCTGGGCCAGCGCCAGCGCGAGATGTATCTGCGCGAGCAGATGAAAGCGATTCAAAAAGAGTTGGGCGACGACGACCAGAGCCGCGAAATGGAAGAGCTTCGCGAGAAGTTGTCGAAGCTCGAGCTGCCGAAAGCGGCGCGTCAGGAAGTCGAGCGCGAGTTAGGCCGGTTGGAGCGCTCCGGACGCGAGTCGATGGAAGCGCAGGTGATCCGTACGTACCTCGAGTGGATCGCCGAGCTCCCGTGGAACGTGCGGTCGGACGACGACCTCGATCTCAAGCACGCCGCCGCAGTGTTGGACGAAGATCACTACGGTCTGCCGGACGTGAAGGACCGGGTGCTGGAGTTCCTGGCCGTGCGTCAGCTGCGCGCGCAGGAGTTGGCGGCCGAGGTCGAGAAGACCGGCGAATTTCCGGCGGCCAAGATTCGTCCGCGTCGCGATGACGCGACGCCGTCGCTCAACACGTACGACGACGGCGACCGGCAGATCACCGACAAGCGCGAGGCGAAAGCGCGCGCGATGGCGAAGGGGCCGATCCTGCTCTTCGTCGGACCGCCGGGCGTCGGCAAGACGAGCATCGCCAAGTCGATCGCGCGCGCGTTAGGCAGGGAGTACGTGCGGGCATCGTTGGGCGGCGCGCGCGACGAAGCCGACATCCGCGGCCATCGCCGGACGTACGTGGGTGCCATGCCGGGCCGCATCGTGCAGGGCATGAAGCAGGCGGGCACCAAGAACCCCGTGTTCCTGCTCGACGAGGTCGACAAGCTCGGCGTCTCGTTCCAGGGCGATCCAGCGAGTGCCTTGCTCGAGGTGTTGGATCCGGCGCAGAACGACACGTTCACCGATCACTACCTGAACGTGCCGTTCGATCTGAGCGAGGTGTTGTTCATCGCGACGGCCAACTTCATCCAGAACATCCCGGCGCCGCTGCTCGACCGCATGGAGGTCGTCGAGTTCTCCGGCTACACCGAGCGCGAGAAGGCGGAGATCGCGAAGAAGTATCTGATTCCGCGCCAGCTCGAGGAATCGGGGTTGTCGGACAAGGGTGTGGTGTTCGACGACGAGGCGGTGATGAGCGTGGTGAGCCAGTACACGCGCGAAAGCGGTGTGCGGCAGTTGGAGCGGCAGATCGGCGCCGTGGCGCGCAAGGTGGCGCGCCGCATCGCGTCGGGCGAGCAGGTGCCGCACGAGCTGACGCCGGCGGACGTACGCGAGCTGTTAGGCAGGCCGAAGGTGCACCCCGAGCACGCCGCGGAGGAGAACGAGGTGGGCGTCGCGACCGGCATGTACTACACGCCGGCGGGCGGCGACATCATGTTCGTCGAGGCGGCGGTGCGCCGGTTGTACGGCACGCCGGTGTCGCCGGACAGCCTCACGCAGGCCGGCCCGTTAGGCACGGTGTCGCTCATTCTCACCGGCCAGTTGGGTGACGTGATGAAGGAGTCGGCGCGGGCGGCGCTCACCTACGCCGCGACGCACGCGCGGAGCCTTAAGATCGCCGAGGATGGGTTGGGCAGCATCGAGGCCCACATCCACGTGCCGGCGGGCGCGATTCCGAAGGATGGTCCGTCGGCGGGCGTCACGATGTCGACGGCGCTCGTGTCCGCGTTGTCCGGCGTGCCCGTGCGGCGCGACGTGGCAATGACGGGCGAAATCACGCTCCGTGGACGCGTGCTGCCCATTGGCGGCCTGAAGGAAAAGGTGCTCGGCGCGCACCGCGCCGGCATCACGACCATCGTGCTGCCCAAGGACAACGAGGCCGACTTGGAGGACATTCCGGAGGAGGTGCGCAAGGTGCTCACCTTCCATCCGGTGACCACGCTGGATGAAGTGTTCGCGATCGCGTTGGCGCCTAACGGCGCCGGCGCGAGCGCGCATCCGCCGGTCGAAGAGGAAGAGCCCGCCGGCGCGCGCTGATCGGCGCGGCCGCCATCCCGCCTTACGGAATCAAGCGCTTGGGCCCGGCCGGCGCGGCGTCGGCCGCGTCGTCATGCACCGGGCGCGTCGCAGCAGGCGGCGCCATGACGGGCAGGTCGATGTCGCGGCCGCCCAGGCTGCGCTTGAAGTCCCGAATGCCCTTGCCTAACGTCGCACCCAGCTCCGGCAACCGGCGCGGCCCGAAGAACACGAGCACGACGGCCAGGATGAGGAGCAGTTTGTCGATGCCGATGTCGCCGAACACATGACCTCCCGTTCACTGCATGCCGATCGGGCCCCACGACCACAGCGCCCACGCCGCCGATGCCGGCGCACCGGGCTGCGTTCCGTCCATGAAGTATTCAGTGTAGCGCTGACCCGGGGGAGTACTATCGGTCGCGGGCTCGCCGCCTAAACGGTCGAGCTCGGCGGTCGCGATACCGGCGGGCACATCGTCCCAGGTACCCGCGGGTTGATTGCCCTGATAATAGTGCGCGATCATGTCGCCCCAAATCGGCGCCGCGAGGGTTCCACCGGCGGCGCCCGCCACGATCGGCTGCGGCGTATCGAAGCCCAACCACACGCCGGCCACGACGTCGGGCGTCATGCCGACGAACCACACGTCGGTGTTGTCGTTGGTCGTTCCGGTTTTTCCCGCGACCGGAATCGCGTCGGGCACCCATTTGCGCACGGACGTCGCGGTGCCGCGCGCCACGACGTCGCGCATCATGTCGCGCACGATGAAGGCGATGCGCGGATCGAGCGCGAAGCGCGGCGCCTGGGCCTGCGGCGCCCATACCTGATGGCCCGCACGGTCGTCGACGCGCACCACGTATCGAGGCTCGACCACGGCGCCCAGGTTGTCGAACACAGTGTACGCGGACACGAGGTCCACGGGTCGTACGGCACTCGCGCCGATGGCGCTCGACGGATACGGCGCGATCGGCGTGTCGATGCCGAGTCGTTTGGCGAGGGCAATGACGCTGTCCATGCCGACGCGCATGCCCAACTGTACGGCGACGGGGTTGCGCGACCGGACGAGCGCCTCACGCATCGTGAGCGGACCGTCGAACCGGCCGTCGGCGTTGCCCGGCCGGTACACTGTCCCGTTAGGCATCGGGATCGCCAGCGCCGTGTCCGCAATCAAGGCGTTGGGCGGGATGCTGTCGCGAAGCGCGCTCGCGTAGACGATGGGCTTGAACGCCGACCCCGGCTGGCGCACCGCGTTCACCGCGCGGTTGAACGGCGATGCCGTGTAGTCGCGGCCGCCGACCATCGCGAGGACGTCGCCCGTCTGCGGATCGATCGCCACCACCATGCCTTCGAGAAAATCGGTGCTGTTCTTGGCGTGGTGCGCGAACGTCGGGTGACGATACCCGGGCCGCGCTTCGACGCGCGCGAGACCCGAGTCGAGCGCCAGTGTGGCGTCGCGCTCGAGGCCCGGGTCGATGGTCGTGATGATGCGATAGCCGCCGTTCATCACCGGGACACCGGCCTGCTCCGCTTCTTGTCGGACGAGATCGACGACGTACGGCGCCGCTGCCGGCATCCCCGCGTCGGGCGCCGTGACCAACGGCTGCTGCTCGGCACGCTCGGCGTCGTCGCGCGAGATGTAGCCCTGGTCCGCCATGAGCGACAGCACGAGGTTGCGCCGCTCGCGCGAGCGGTCCGGGTGTTTGATCGGATCGTAGATCGCCGGGCCTTTGGGGAGCGCGGCCAGTGTCGCCGCCTGCTCCAGCGTTAGGCTGGCGGCCTCGGTGCCGAAGTAATGGCGCGCCGCCGCCTCGATGCCGTACCAGCCGTGGCCGAAGTCGATGTCGTTGAGGTACGCCTCGAGGATCTGTTCCTTGCTGTAGTGGCGCTCCATCTCTCGCGCCGCGGCCTGCTCGTGCAGCTTGCGCGCGATGCTTCGGTCGCCGCGGTTGATCAGGTCCGGATGCATGTTACCCACCAACTGCTGGGTGATCGTGCTGGCCCCGCGCGCGTGTCCGCGGAGCGCATCCTTGAGCGCCGCGGCGACGCCGACGACGTCGACCCCATCGTGTTGGTAGAAGCGTTGGTCTTCGACCGAAATGAAGGCTTGGCCGACGTACCTGGGCAGCGAGCGCAACGACACGCTCGTGCGTATCTCGCGACCGATCTCGCCGATGAGGGAGGTGCCGTCTCGCGCGAAGACCAACGATGATTGCGCTGGCTGCACGAGCTGCCATGCTTCGCCGGTCGTAGCACCGCTCTGCGCGCCCGCAACCATGGGCGGCACGGCCACTGCGAGGCATACTGCCGCGCCCGCGACCCGCATCCAGTGCGGCCGACGGCGCACGGCGACTGCAACGTTCATATCGTTCACCAAAGCTCCAGCTATCCCGGCGCACCGTGCGCCGAACGTTCCTTGAGTAATACCCGACAGGGGTCCGAATGACACACGATCAGCGGGCGGCAAGATAACCCGCCCTTCTCGGAATTCTGTGACATTGCTCCACCGGCCCCGTCGCACCAACTTTTTGCCATGCCTTCTGTCATCGACGTCGCAACCATCCAGTTCGCTCCTCGCAAGGGCGAATACGAAGCGAACCTCGCGCGCCTGGGCGAGCTGTTCGCGCAGGTGGACACGCTCAGTCCAAGACCGCAGGTGCTCCACCTGCCCGAGACGGCGCTCACCGGATACTTCCTCGAGGGCGGCGTGCGCGAGTTCGCACTCACGGCGGGTACGCAGGCCGCTGATCTGCAGCGCGTGTACCGTAATGCGGTACCGCAGGCCGCCGACCGGACGCTCGAGATCGTGCTGGGTTTTTACGAGGTCTGGAACAACACGCTCTACAACAGCGCGATGTGGGTGCGAGTGGGAGGCTCCGCGCCGCTCATCCGGCACGTCCACCGAAAGAACTTTCTGCCCACATACGGGCTGTTCGACGAGGAGCGGTTTGTCGAACGAGGCCAATCGTTCCGCGCGTTCGACACGCCCTGGGGCCGTTGTGCCGTGCTCATCTGTGAGGATGCCTGGCACAGCCTGACCGGGACGCTGCTCGCCCTTGATGGCGCCCGCGCGATTTTCATCTGCTCGGCGGCGCCGGCCCGCGGGCCGTGGCCGAGGGAAGACGGGATCCCCGGGCCATCAAGCGTGGCGCGCTGGGAGCGGCTGGTGCGAGACATCGCCGAAGAGCACGGGGTGTTCGTCTCGTTCTCCAACCTCGCGTCGAGCGAAGCGGGCAAGTCGTTTCCCGGCGGAGCTTTGGTGGCCGGACCCAAAGGCGAGGTCCGCGTGCGCGGGCCGCTATGGAGCGAAGCAATCCTGCCGATCGCGATGGACTTGGGCGACCTGACGCGTGCTCGCGCCGACATGCCGCTGCTCGCCGACCTGCGCACGGCGATGCCGCACTTGCTCGACACGCTCGACCGGATCCAGACGGGCCACGAGGAGCCACCGCAGTTCGATACGGATGGGTGCGAGGCGAGGACGATCCCGCCGACGTCAGCGGGGACCGCGCGTGCGAGATCGATGGTGGTGGTCGATGGCGGCATGGAAGCGGGCGGGACGCCGCCGCCACTCGAGATCGACCCGGCGCTCACGGAGGAATGGCTGGCGGCGTTCCTGCGCGATGAGATCACGGGCCGCGGGTTCCACAACGGCATCGTGGCGCTGTCGGGCGGCGTCGATTCATCGGTGACCGCGTACCTGGCGGCGCGTGCGTTAGGCCCGGACAACGTGATCGGGCTCAGGCTGCCGTATCGGGCCTCGAGTCCGGAGAGCTTGTCGCACGCGCAGCTGGTGATCGATGCGTTGGGCATCGAGGGCCGGACGGTGGACATCAGCGCGGCGGTGGACGGCTATCTGGCCAACGAGCCCGACGCCGACGCGACGCGCCGCGGCAACGTGATGGCGCGCGCGCGCATGATCGCGCTGTTCGACCTCTCGGCGAAATACGCCGCGATTCCGTTAGGCACCGGCAACAAGACCGAGCGCCTGCTCGGCTACTTCACCTGGCACGCCGACGACTCCCCGCCGCTCAATCCGTTAGGCGACCTGTACAAGACGCAGGTGTGGGCGCTGGCGCGGCATCTGGGCGTGCCCGGCGACATCATCGACAAGCCGCCCACCGCCGACCTGGTGCGCGGCCAGACGGACGAGGGCGATCTCGGCATCTCGTACGCCAAGGCCGATTTGATTCTGCAGTGGCTGCTGCACGGCTACACGCCGGCGGAGCTCGAGGCGCGCGGATTCGTGCGGGAGGAGGTCGAGCTGGTGCGTCGCCGGCTCGAGCGCACGCACTGGAAGCGCCGCCTGCCGAGCGTCGCGATCATGAGCTCGACGGCGATCGGCGAAAGCTGGCTGCGGCCCGTCGACTACTGACGCCGGAGCTCGGCCAGCTCGAGGAGGATGCGGGCGCGGCCCGCTTCCACCTCGAGCTCCACGTGCGAGGCGGAGCGGCTCGCGGGCGGCGCGCCGCGCGCCGGCGGCGCCAGCGTCAGGCAGGCATGCGTGCCGAGGATGTACGGCAGCGCGTTGCCGCAGATGACGTTCGCCATCTCGCCTAACGCGTCCCACCGCCAGGGCTCCGCGTCGTCGCCGTCCAGGCCGAGCATGTTCTCGGCGAGCGCGCGGAAGACATCGTCCGAGACGCGCAGCGTGAGGCAACCGGTGTGCGCGCCATCGAACGCGACGCTCACCACCGCCGGCAGCGTCTCGAGCGCGCTCGGCGTGTCGATAGCCGAGCCGACGCAGAGGAGTCCCAGCTCCTCGAACGCCAGCGTGGCGGCGACGCGCAGGGCGATCGAATTATCGGTCATCATCCCGGGTATCCAGCGCGCGCAGCACTGCATCGCGCAGGTCTTCCGGCGCGAACGGTTTGTGGAGAAAACCGTGGCCCATCGCCAGTACTTGCGAGGCGCGCGCGTCGCTGCCGTCGGACGACACGACGATCACGCGCGGGCCCGTGGCCGAGCGACCCAAACGCGCGAGCATGTCGAGGCCGCTCAAGCGCGGCATGTTGATGTCGACGAGCGCGAGCGTGACCGGCTCGCGCTCGAGGATGCCGAGCCCGGCGAGTCCGTCGCCGGCCTCGTGTACGGTGCCTAACGGAAGCCCCGTGAGACGGAGCGTGCGGATGATCATGGCCCGCATCACCCGGCTGTCGTCGACCACGAGCACGGACAGTGGGGCCCGGTCCGCTTCGGGCGCTTCGACGCGATCGATCACAGCTCGCCCTCCCGCTCCGGTGTTTTGAGCCAGACGCGCCCCGTGGCGACATCCAGCGAGATGGTGCGCCACACGCGCGTGCCGCCCACGTCGTGCGCGTGAATGAGGACGCCGTTCTTCCACAGCAGCTTGCGCAGCATGACCAGGTTTCGTTTGCCGATCTGGAAGCCGTCCGCCGTCGCGTCCCCGGACGACGCGCCGCCGGCGACGGCCACGCGCAGCCGGGCCTTGGTTGCGCCTAACCGGTAACAGTCCCGGAACAGCGCCGGCACGCCGGTGTCGACGTACTCGAGCGGGCGGCCGCGCGAGCGGTCGCGGTCGTCGGTGGATGCCGGCAGCGGCACGTGGAGCAGGCCGCCGACGTGCGCCACCGGATCGAATACCGCCACGCCGAGGCAGCTGCCTAACGCATGAGCCACGAGGCGGTCTCCGGGCGTGTTCGACACGCACATGGCACCCACACCGACGATGCGCTCGCCGGTCGTTCGCGTCGCCGCCATCCTAACGCACGTACACGGCCGGCTGCACGTAGCGGAATCCGTGCGTCATCGTCCCCAGACTCTCGGAATGTCCGACGAACAAATGGCCGCCCGGCGCCAGCATGTGCCAGAACCGTTCGACCAGGCGCTGCCGGACACCGGCGTCGAAGTAGATCATCACGTTGCGGCAGAAGATCGCGTCGAACGGTCCGCGGAGCGGCCAGTCGCGAATGAGGTTGAGTCGCGCGAAGCGCACGATGGCGCGCAACTCCTCGCGTACCACGAAGCGATCGCCCGATGCCGAGACGTCGAGTATGCGGCGGCGCATCGTGGCCGGGATCGCGGTGATCACACGGGCGCCGTACGTCGCGGCGCGGGCGCGCGCCAACACGCGCGACGAGACATCGGTCGCCAAGATGCGCGCGCCGGCGTACCGATCCGCCGGCAAATGCTCGCGCATCAGCGCAGCGATC
>Ga0070681_10005586_pt1 | contig 12146 bp, 6 predicted proteins | sample KBSC83BmetaG_FD_65650 | JGI IMG/M metagenome (GOLD analysis project Ga0070681, IMG submission 65650) | Corn rhizosphere microbial communities from Kellogg Biological Station, Michigan, USA - KBS C8-3B metaG | ecosystem: Host-associated > Plants > Roots > Rhizosphere | place: USA: Michigan...
ATCTTCGTCACCACGGCCCTGCCCTACGCCAACGGCGCCCTCCATATCGGCCACATCATGGAGTACATCCAGGCCGACGTCTGGGTGCGATTTCAGCGCATGCAGGGTCATGAGCTGCATTTCGTGTGCGCCGATGACGCGCACGGCGCTCCCATCATGCTCAAGGCCGAAAGCGAGGGGATCGCCCCGCAACAGCTGATTGCTCGCATCGCAGCCGGACGTCCACAGTACCTGAGCGGGTTTCACATCGAGTTCGACCACTGGTATTCCACGGACTCGCCGGAGAACGTCGCGCTCTCGCAAGATGTCTACCGCCGCCTGTGCGCGGCGGGTCTCGTGCACTCGCAGCCCGTTGAGCAGTTCTACGATCCGATGAAGGGGATGTTCCTCGCGGATCGCTACATCAAGGGCGAGTGCCCGAACTGTCACTCGAAGGACCAGTATGGGGACGCGTGCGAGGTCTGCGGCACGGTCTACGCCCCTACCGAGCTCATCGAGCCGTACTCCACGCTGTCGGGCGCCAAGCCGGTACTGAAGAGCTCCGACCATTATTTCTTCCGGCTGTCGGACCCCAAGTGCGTCGGGTTCCTGCGCGAATGGGTCGATACCCCCGGGCGGCTGCAGCCGCAAGTCGCCAACAAGGCCCGCGAGTGGCTCTCAGGCGACGGCGAGCGGGCGCTCGGGGACTGGGACATTTCCCGCGACGCGCCCTACTTCGGCATTCCAATTCCGGATGCGCCCGGAAAGTTCTTCTACGTGTGGCTGGACGCGCCGCTCGGTTATCTCGCCTCGCTGAAGCATTATTTCGACAGCGGCAAGGCGCGCGCCAAGGGCGAGCTGCGCAGCTACGAAGCGTTCCTCGCGGCTCCGGAGACCGAGCAGATCCACTTCATCGGCAAGGACATCATCTACTTTCACACGTTGTTCTGGCCCGCGATGCTGAAGTTTGCCGGCCCTCCCTACAAGGTACCGGACAACGTCTACGTGCACGGACATCTGACGGTGAACGGGGAAAAGATGTCCAAGACTCGCGGCACCGGCATCGACCCGTTGCGTTATCTCGCGGTCGGACTGAATCCGGAGTGGTTCCGCTACTACATCGCGGCCAAGCTCAACTCGAACGTCGAGGATCTGGACTTCAACCCCGACGACTTCGTCGCGCGCGTCAACAGCGACCTGGTCGGCAAGTACGTCAATATTGCCAGCCGTGCTGCCAACTTCATCACTAAGCACTTCGGTGGAGAGTTGCGCTACAGCGGCAACGTCGATGAGCTCGTGGCCCAGGCGCGCAGCACGGCGAGAATCGTGGGCGAGAACTACGAGGCTCGTGAGTTCGGACGCGCCACGCGCGAGATCATGGCGGTTGCCGACCGCATCAATCAGGAATTCGATGCACGCCAGCCGTGGGTGCTGGCGAAGAACCCTGCGAAGCTCTCCGAGTTGCAGGATGTGTGCTCACGCGCTCTGCAGGGCTTCCAGCTTCTGACGGTGCTGTTGGCCCCCGTGCTGCCACGAGTGGCCTCTGTCGTCGCCAAGGAATTCCTGGAGATGGACCGGCCGCTGCAATGGAGCGATGCGGGGGAGCTGCCGACACGGATCCGTCCCTACCGACATCTGATGACTCGTGTGGATTCGAAGATGGTCGCTTTGCTGTTCGATACTCTACCCGAGCCCGCCGGTGCGGCAACGCCCGCGCCGACGCGAGGCCCGACGAGCGTGCCGCCGCCACCCGCGACGAGCGCTGCTGCACCGTCGACGATCTCGATCGACGAGTTCAAGCGCATCGACCTGCGAGTGGCCCGAATCGTCAATGCCGAGACGGTCGAAGGTGCTGAAAAACTGCTGAAACTCACTCTCGATCTGGGGACCGAGACGCGCACGGTGTTCGCGGGCATCAAAGCCGCCTACGATCCCGCCGCGCTGAAAGGCCGGTTGACGGTCATGGTGGCGAATCTGGCGCCGCGGAAGATGAAGTTCGGGATGTCCGAAGGAATGGTGCTTGCCGCAAGCGGCGAGACGCCAGGGATGTTCCTCCTATCGCCGGATACCGGCGCTACACCGGGGATGAAAGTCAGCTGAGACGATGGCCAGCGTAGAGGCAATCGACGCCTTGCTGCCACAAACGCAGTGCACGCGCTGTGGCTTCGACGGCTGTCGCCCGTACGCGCAGGCTATCGCCGACGGTACCGCGGAAATCAACCAATGCCCACCGGGCGGCGCCTCCACAATAGCCGCGCTGGCTTCATTGCTGGACCGCGAACCGCTCTCTCTCAACCCCGCCAACGGCGTGGAGGGTCCTGCACTGCTCGCCGTCATTGACGAAGAACGCTGCATCGGATGCGTGAAGTGTCTACCACCGTGCCCCGTCGATGCGATCATCGGCGCGCGCAAACAAATGCATACGGTCGTCGCGGCGCTGTGCACCGGCTGCGAGTTGTGTGTCGCCCCGTGCCCCGTGGACTGCATCTCCATGGTCCCGCGGAGTGCACTGCCTTCGGCGCCCGATCCACTCGAGAACCGCGCCCGCTACATTGCTCACTCCACGCGAATGGAGCGTCGCGCAACGGAACAAGCCACACTCCTCTCTGCGCGCAAGCAGATGGCGCACCCCCCTGGCTAGGAATCCCCATGCATCCGGCGACGCGAAAAGCTCTTTACCGCAGATTGCAGGCCGCCAATCCGAACCCGACGACCGAGCTCGAACACAGCTCGCCCTTCGAGCTGCTGGTGGCCGTGATGTTGTCGGCTCACACCACGGACAAAGCCGTCAATGCCGCCACCCGCAAGCTGTTCCCGGTCGCCAACACCCCGCAGGCGATCTTCGATCTGGGCGTCGAGGGCGCGAAGGAATATCTGAAGACCGTCGGGCTCTACAATACCAAGGCGCAGAATCTCATCGCCCTGTGCCGCCAGATTCTGGACAAGCACGCGGGGCAGGTGCCCTCCGACCGCGAGTCTCTCGAGGCACTCCCCGGAGTCGGCCGCAAGACCGCGAGCATCATTCTCAACATGGTGTTCGGGCAGATGGACATCGCCGTGGATACGCACATCTTTCGCGTTGCCAATCGCACTGGCCTCGCACCCGGTAGAAACCCGCGTGCCGTCGAAGACGCGCTCGTTGCCAACACCCCCGATGAGTTCAAGAAGAACGCTCACCACTGGCTGTTGCTGCACGGGCGCTATGTCTGCGCCGCCCGCAAGCCGGCCTGCCCGAAGTGCATCATCAACGACCTTTGCGAATATCCGGATAAAACCGTCGCGAAGGAGCTCTCGAAGTCCGATGCCCCCGTGGCGCACAACCAGGCTCCGCCGGCTATCGCCTCGCGCATCGAGTCCGCGCTGAAGGCGAAAGCCAGTGGAAGGCTGGGCGGGAAGCCAGTTCAGGTGAAGAAGCGCACGAGCCGCGCTGCACCCAAGCGCGCGCGGAAGGCGCGTTGATAGCTATCCGATCACTTCCGAGGAATGTACAGATCCGTCAGCGTCCCCTCGAAGGCCTCGGCAGCGCCCGCAACGGTTTCCGACAGCGTCGGATGCGGATGGATCGTCAGCCCGATGTCTGCCGCATCGGCACCGGTCTCAATGGCGAGAGCGATCTCACTGATCAAGTCGCCGGCATTCGTGCCGACGATGCCCCCGCCGAGCACGCGATGCGTCTCGGGGTCGAACAACAGCTTCGTGAACCCGTCCTCGCGCCCGAGCGACAGCGAGCGGCCGTTGGCGATCCACGGGAAAGCGCCCTTCTTGTAAGCGACTCCGTTGGCCTTCGCGTCGCTCTCGGTCAGACCGACCCACGCAATCTCGGGGTCCGTGTAGGCAACCGAAGGAACGACACGCGCGTCGAAAGCGCGTTTGTGTCCGGCGGCGACTTCAGCGGCCACCTTCGCCTCATGCATCGCCTTGTGGGCAAGCATCGGCATGGAGGCAATGTCGCCGATCGCAAAGATGTGCGGCACGTTGGTGCGCATCTGCTTATCGACGGGAATGAACCCACGGGCGGAAACATTGACTCCCGCGGCTTCCGCTCCGATCGCCTTGCCATTGGGGACCCGGCCCACGGCCACCAGCACGCGCTCGAAGATCTTCGGCGCCGGCGCGGTGCCCCCTTCGAAGGTCACCCTCAAGCCTTCATCCAGCGCTTCCACTTTGGACACCTTCGTGCCCAGCAGGATCTGCTCGTAGCGCGCACGGATGCGCTTCTCGAGCGGACGCACCAGATCGGGATCGCAACCCGGCATGAGTTGTGGAGTCAGCTCGACGACGCTGACCTTGCTGCCTAGCGCGTCGTATACGCACGCCATCTCGAGTCCGATGATGCCGCCTCCGACGATCAACAGACCGCCGGAGAACTCGGGTAGCTCCAGGGCATCGGTGGAATCCATGACGCGCGGATCGGAGGGCAGTCCGGGAAGTCGAACGGGCTCGGAGCCCGCCGCGACGATGCACTGATCGAAGCGGATGCGTTGCGAGCCGCTGCTACCCATCACCTCGATCACGTTGGGGCTCACGAAACGACCGGCGCCCTGGATCACTTCGACCTTGCGTTGCTTCGCCAGCACCCGCAGGCCGCCCGTCAACTTGTTGACGACCGACTGCTTCCAGGAGCGCAGCGCGGGAAGATCCAGCGCCGGGGCGCCGAAAGCGATCCCGTGACGACTCATCTCATCGGCTTCTTCGATGACACGCGCCGCGTGCAGCAGTGCTTTCGAAGGAATGCAGCCGACGTTGAGGCAGACACCACCGAGGCTCGACCATCGCTCGACGAGCGTCACCTGCAGGCCGAGGTCCGCGGCGCGGAAAGCGGCCGTGTATCCGCCGGGACCCGCTCCCAGCACGAGGAGCTGGGTGGACCGGTTGTATTCCACTTCCGCCCGATTCCGCTGCGTGAGATCCGGAATCGGCATCCGCACCGTATCGCCGGCACTTTCCGGCCGCGCGGTGGCGGGAGTTGCGCCGTTTCCCCCTGCGCTCGCGGGCGCGGCAGGACGGGCAGGCGCCGGGGCGGCCTGCGGCGGCGGCGCAGCGTTCTGCGCGGGTGACACAGCTCGCGCCGGTGCCGGGGTTGCCGACGATGACGGCGCCCCCTGCGCGGGCGCAGCGGCCTGAGGCTGCTGTGAACTCCCCTGCGCTTGTGAAGCGCCAGCTTCCACGCGCGCAATGACGGCGCCCTTGGACACCTTGTCGCCGCGTTTCAGCAAAACCTCCGCAACCTTACCGGCGGAGGTCGCAGGGACGTCGAGAGACGCCTTGTCAGTCTCCAGGGTCACCAGCGGCATGTCGACTTCGACGGTGTCGCCGACCTTGATCAACACATCGACGACAGAGACATCGCTGTTGTTGCCGAGATCGGGAACCAGCAGATCGACGCGGCTCACGGAATCGCCTCGACGAGCTCATGCGGACTCGCGAGGACTTGAGCAAGATAGGTGGTGAAGCGCGCTGCCAACGCGCCATCGATCACGCGATGATCGTATGACAGCGACAGCGGCAGCATCAGCCTCGGAACGAAGTTGCCATCGCGATAAACCGGCCGCATCGCCGACCGCGAGACGCCGAGAATCGCGACCTCCGGTGCGTTGATGATCGGCGTGAACGCCGTGCCGCCGATACCGCCCAGGCTGGAGACCGTGAAGCATCCCCCCTGCATGTCGGTCACCGACAATTTTCCGGCGCGCGCCTTTTCCGAGAGCTCAGCGAGCTCGCGCGCCGTCTTGTAGATGTCCTTCTGGTTCGCGTCGCGCACGACAGGCACGACCAGGCCGTTCGGAGTGTCGGCGGCGAACCCGAGGTTGATGTACTTCCGGAGGATCAGGCTCGACCCGCTGGGATCCAACGACGAGTTGAATAGCGGAAACTGCTGCACGGCCTTGACGCAGGCACGCATGATGAACGCCAGAGGCGTGAGCTTGATGCCCGCCTGTTGTGCGCTCTCTTTCAGTTTCACGCGGAGCGCTTCGAGATCCGTGATGTCGGCCTCATCGAACTGGGTGACGTGAGGGATGTTCACCCAACTGGCGTGCAGGCGCGGGCCGGAAATCTTCTGAATGCGCGTGAGGGGCTTCGTCTCGACAGGTCCGAACGCCGCGAAGTCCACGACTGGCACTGCAGGCAGCGCGCCGCCCCCGGGAGCTGTTGCCGGAGTCGGGGCGCCACCTGACAGCGCCTTCTTTACGAACGCCTTCACGTCATCGTGCGTGATGCGTCCTTTAAATCCTGTGCCCGTGACTCTCGTGAGATCGACACCGAGCTCGCGAGCCAGCAGGCGCACCGAGGGGCCCGCGTGTGCGCGCGAGAACCCGGGTTCATTGATCAATGGAAGGTCTGCGCGAATCTGAGTCGCCCCGTCGGTGCGCGCCGGCCCTGAAGGGCGCGGCGCCTGCGCTTCCGCCGAACCTCCGGGAGCTCCCGAAGACATGGTGGGCTGCGGTCCCGGAGGGGTGGTCGACTGCATTGCCGCCCTGGAGGCGGTAGCCGATATTGACGCTGCCGCGTGGCCGGCCGTCGTTGCTGCGCCAGCTCCCGCGGAGCCGGCCGTCGATGCGGCGGCTGTGCCACCGGCGGCCCCTGCGCCGCCCGTCGATGCGCCGGCGCCTCCGCCGGGCGCCGCCGCGCCCCCGGGCGAATCAGCAGCCGCGTCCGAGCGAAGGGTAACGACCAGATCCCCGGGCGACACCTTCCCACCCTTGGCGACGTGCACCTTCTCCACCACGCCTCCGGCGGTGGACGGCACATCCATCGTCGCCTTTTCCGTCTCGAGCGTGACGAGCGGGGCTTCCGGCTCGATCGTCTCACCGGGCTTGACGAGGACGTCGATGACGGCGACGTCCTTGAAGTTGCCCATGTCGGGCACACGGACTTCCACGAGACGAGCTGCCGCATTCATCGCTTGGCTTTCTACACTTTCCAGGGTACGGGCTTGGACGGATCGACGCCGAGAGACTTCATCGCCTTCACGACGGTCGCGCGATCGACTTTACCTTCGTCCGCGAGCGCCTTGAGTGCAGCGACCGCGATGTGATTGCGATCGACTTCGAAGTGTTTGCGCAGGGCTGCGCGCGAGTCTGACCTGCCGAAGCCGTCGGTGCCGAGCGTGACGTAGTGAGAGCTCACCCACTGCCGGATCTGATCGGGGACGTTGCGCATGTAGTCGGTTGCAGCGATCACCGGGCCGTCGCGATCCTTGAACAGCTGCTGCACGTAGGGCACGCGCGCCGCCTCGGTCGGATGCAACAGATTCCAACGCTCGATCTCGAGCGCCTCACGCCGCAATTCGCTGAAGCTCGGGACGGAGAAGATGTCGGAAGGCACGCCGTAGTCTTTCTCGAGGATCTGCGAGGCGGCGATCACCTCGCGCAGAATCGTGCCGGAGCCGAGCAGTGTCGCGCGAACCTTACCGCGACCGCCGCCCTGCAACAGATACGCGCCCTTGAGAATTCCCGCCTCCGCGCCCTTGGGCAAGGCGGGTTGCGCGTAGTTCTCGTTCATCACCGTCAGGTAATAGAAGATGTTCTCTTGATTGACGAACATCCGGCGCATGCCGTCGTGAACGATCACGGCGAGCTCGTATGCGTACGTTGGGTCGTAGACGACGCAGTTCGGAACCGTCGTCGCGACCAGCGTGCTGTGGCCGTCCTGGTGCTGGAGGCCCTCGCCGGCGAGTGTGGTCCGGCCCGCGGTGGCTCCGAGCAGAAAGCCGCGCGCCTGAATGTCTCCGGCCGCCCAGATGAAATCGCCCACGCGCTGGAAGCCGAACATCGAATAGAAAATGTAGAACGGCACCATGTTGATGCCGTGATTGCTGTAGGCGGTTCCCGCAGCAATCCAGGAGCACAGCGAGCCGGCCTCGTTGATGCCCTCCTCGATCATCTGACCCTTCTTGTCCTCTCGATAGGACATCAGGGTCTCGGCATCCTGCGGCACGTACAGCTGTCCCGCAGACGAGTAGATGCCGATCTGCCGGAAGAGTCCCTCCATGCCGAAGGTTCGAGCCTCATCGGGAACGATCGGGACGATGTTCTTGCCGATCGTCTTGTCCTTCAACAGGATCGTAAGGATCCGCACGAACGCCATCGTCGTGGAGATCTCACGCTCTCCCGTGCCCTCGAGCACAGGCGCGAAGGCTTCCAGAGCCGGTACCTGCAATGGCGGCGCTTCTTTGCGCCGCGCCGGCAGGTAACCGCCGAGCAACGTACGCTTCTCGCGCAGATAGCGATACTCTTCCGAGCCCTCGTCGGGCTTGCGGAACGGCAGCCGCGCGATGTCCTCATCCGAGACGGGGATGTGGAAGCGGTCGCGGAAGGCGTGCAAGTCCTCTTCGGACAGCTTCTTCTGTTGGTGGGCGACCATCTGGCCTTCGCCACCCTTGCCGAGACCGAAGCCCTTCACCGTCTTCGCGAGGATGACGGTGGGCTGTCCTTTCGCGCTCATGGCGGCAGCGTACGCCGCATACACCTTGCGAGGATCGTGGCCGCCGCGGTTGAGGTGCCAGATCTCCTCATCCGACATGTTGGCAACCATCGCCTTGAGCTCGGGATACTTGCCAAAGAAGTGCTCGCGAGTGAACGCGCCGCCCTTCGCCTTGAAATTCTGATACTCGCCGTCGACGCATTCCTCCATCACCCGGCGCAGCAGGCCCTTGGTGTCGCGCGCGAGCAGCGGATCCCAGCGCGAGCCCCAGATGACCTTGATGACGTTCCAGCCGGCGCCGAGGAAGGCGGCCTCCAGCTCCTGGATGATCTTGCCGTTGCCGCGCACCGGACCGTCGAGGCGCTGCAGATTGCAGTTGATGACGAAAACGAGATTGTCGAGCTTCTCCCGCACCGGCATGGTGAGGGCGCCCATCGACTCCGGCTCGTCCATCTCGCCATCGCCGAGAAAGGCCCAGACCTTGCGGTCGGAAGGCGCCGCCAGTCCCCGATTCTCCAGGTAGCGGATGAAGCGCGCCTGGAAGATGGCCATCATCGGGCCGAGCCCCATGGAGACTGTCGGGAACTGCCAGAAGTCCGGCATCAGCCACGGGTGCGGATACGAGGAGAGGCCCTTGCCGGGGCCACCGGCTTCCTGGCGGAAGTTGCGCAGCTGCTCCTCCGCGAGCCGGCCCTCCAGATACGCGCGCGCGTAGATTCCCGGCGAGGAATGTCCCTGCATGAAAACCATGTCGCCGGGGTGCTTGTCCGAGGGCGCGCGCCAGAAGTGATTGAAACCCACCTCATACAGCGTCGCGGAGGAGGCATAGCTGGAGAGGTGGCCGCCGTATTCCGAGGAGACGCGGTTCGCCTGCACCACCATCGCCATCGCATTCCAACGGATGTACGCCTCGATACGGCGCTCCAGCGCGCGATTTCCGGGATACTCCGGCTCACGCCCCGTCGGAATGGTGTTGACGTAGGCGGTGTTCGGTTTGAACGGCAGGTAGGCGCCGCTGCGGCGCGTGTAGTCGATGAGACGCTCCAGGATGAAGTGCGCCCGCTCCGGCCCGTGCGTCTTCAGCACCGAGTCGATCGACTCGAGCCATTCCTGAGTCTCCGTGGGATCGAAATCTTCCAGCTTGGGAGGTTCTGTCATGCTGTCTGCCCGGGTGTACCTGCGCGGCGCATCTACCGTCGCGGCCGCGCTTCGCCAAGCCAAGGATTAAACACTAGAATAGAGTGCGCTGGCGGCGGTGAGGTAGCCCCAAGGTGGCGATCGTGGCGATCGAAATCGCACCTGCACAAGCGGCGCAATGATCCGGGTTTCACCCGCGATGGTCAAGCAACTGAAACACACGATGCCTCTACTTCCCACAGCACCAACCCCACAAATTCGCAGCGCCGGCCGCTACCCTCGCTACCCTGGCGAGCTCGACGCCTTGCTGGCGATCGTGCCGCCCTCCGCGGGACCGGAGATGTTCGCCGGCCTCCCGGAGGCGCAGCGCTGGCAGGAGCTCAACGCACGCTCCACACCCCGTTCTGGAACGGTGCGCAGCACGACCCTCGCGAATCGTCATCAGACGCTCGCCGTCCTCGGATACATGGGGGCTGAGGCCAGCCATTTCGAGCGCCTGACGCTCGCAGGACGGCTTCTACGGGAGAGCGCGTCGCGCGGTGCAGAAACGCTCGGCCTCGCCGCCCTCAGTGCTTCAAAGGGACGCAAGACGAGCCCCGAGGCCGCCGCAGCCTCTCTGGAGGCACTGCTCGCTGCGGCGCTGGGTCAGGCTTTCTCCCTACCGAATTTTCGCTCCGGCAAACGTGACGAGCGCCGCATCAAAAGTATTTTTCTGGCGGACAGCGGCGACCTGGATGTCCGCTACGCGGCCGCATCGTCACGCGGTACCAACCTGGCACGCTGGCTCACTGCTCTCCCACCCAACATCCTGGACGCACGCTCGTATCGCCGGGCGATTGCCGAACTCGCACGCGACAACGGGCTCTCGCTACGTTGGCTCGACGAGCGAGCCCTCAAGCGTGCCGGTGCCGACGCGTTTCTCTCCGTCAGCTCCGGGAGCGCTCAGTCAACCGCAGGGATCGCGCACTTGCGATATCGCCCTGCACGACGCAAGAGCACACAGTCGCCCGATGTCGCGCTCGTCGGTAAGGGAATCCTGTTCGACACGGGGGGCATCAATCTCAAGACACACAAGTCGATGCTCGACATGCACACAGACATGTCAGGTAGCGCCGTCGCGCTCGCCACTCTGCTCGCGCTTGCCGAGCTCCGCGCGCCTATCGCCGCAGATGCGTGGCTCGCGATAGCCCAGAACGACATCGGCCCGAAGGCGTACCGCCCGCAGGAAGTCGTACGTGCATGCAACGGAGTCACGATCCAGGTGATCCATACGGATGCGGAGGGGCGGATGGTGCTCGCCGACACTCTGGCGCTCGCCAGTCGTACGCGACCCCGGTTCATGCTCGACTTCGCGACCTTGACGGGAGCCTGCGTCTACGCGCTCACGGAAAGGATGAGCGGAGTGCTCACCAACACTCCGGCTCTCGTGCCGAAGTTGGTCGAAGCGGGGCGCTCCAGCGGGGAGCGAGTGTGGAACTTCCCCTTCGACGCCGACTACGACAGCGAGCTCGAGAGCAAGGTGGCCGACATCGTGCAATGTGCGGTGGACGGCAAGGGCGACCAGATACTCGCGACCCGCTTCCTCAGTCGCTTCGTTCCGGAGAATCTCCCCTGGGCGCACGTCGACCTGTCATCGGCCACCCGTAGCGGGGGGCTGGGTCACATCAACACCGATATCACCGGCTTCGGGGTGCGTTATGCGCTCGATCTCATCCTGAAGCAGAACATTCTCGAGGAGTGCTCGCGGTGACGACTCTGACACTGCGACGGCCCGACGACTGGCATCTCCACCTGCGTGACGGAGAGGCGCTGAGCGCGGTCCTGCCCTTCACCGTGGCGCGCTTTGCGCGCGCCATTGTGATGCCGAATCTGAAGCCTCCCGTCACGACGACTGCGCAAGCGGAGGCCTACCGGAAGCGAATTCTGCAGGCGCTGCCTGCAGGTACCCGGTTCGAGCCGCTCATGACGCTCTATCTCACGGACCGCACAGATCCGGCGGAGGTCGATCGCGCCAAGGCCAGCGCTCACGTGCATGGCTTCAAGCTATACCCGGCAGGCGCGACCACGAACTCGGATGAGGGAGTGACCGACATTCGGCGCATCGATGCCGTGCTGGCGCGTATGGCCGAGCTGGGCGTCGTTCTGCAGGTGCATGGCGAGGTGACCAATCCCGCCGTAGACGTCTTCGATCGCGAGTCGCGTTTCATCGATACGGTGCTGACCGGATTGGTGAGTCGATTCCCGACACTGCGCGTGGTTTTCGAGCACATCACCACACGCGCCGCGGCGGATTTCGTACGCAGTTCACGCCCAGGGGTGGCGGCTACCATTACTCCGCAGCATCTGCTCATGAACCGCAACGCGCTGTTCGCCGGCGGTATCCGCCCGCATCACTACTGCCTGCCGGTCCTGAAGACCGAGAGCGACCGCCGTGCGCTCCTGGAAGTCATTGCGAGCGGCGATCCGCGGTTTTTCCTGGGAACCGACAGCGCACCGCACGCGCGCAACACCAAGGAGACCGCCTGCGGTTGTGCAGGGATTTTCTCGGCTCCCGCCGCCATCGAGCTGTACGCGGAAGCCTTCGATGCCGTCGGCGCACTGGGCCG
>Ga0070681_10005587_pt1 | contig 12145 bp, 11 predicted proteins | sample KBSC83BmetaG_FD_65650 | JGI IMG/M metagenome (GOLD analysis project Ga0070681, IMG submission 65650) | Corn rhizosphere microbial communities from Kellogg Biological Station, Michigan, USA - KBS C8-3B metaG | ecosystem: Host-associated > Plants > Roots > Rhizosphere | place: USA: Michigan...
CGCCGTCGACTGGGTCCAGGCCGCCGCCCGGCCGATGTCGCCGAGCTCATAACAGGCGGCCATGAGGTGGCAGTAGATGTTGCCGGCCCAGCCCGGCGCCATCTCCAGCGACGAGGCCTCCAGCATCCCTTCGTCGAGCAGCGCCACCCCTTCCTGGGCCCGGCCGAGCTTGATGAGGACCCGGCCCTCGGCCACGATCCCCGCCGCGACGAGGTTCCGGTCGCCGTGCCGGCGCCCGCATGCCTGGACCTCCCGGGCCTTGCCCAGCGTCTCCTCGCCGCCGTCGAGGGAGGTCTCGACGGCGAAGTAGAGGAGGTACCCCTGCTCGGGGCAGTCCGGCTCGCCGTCCAGCAGGCGGTGTGCCCGCCCGATCCAGCCGCTGCCGACCGCCTCGTTGCCTTTCAGGAAGTATCCGTAGGCGACGTCGAAGGCCCGGTATGCCGCACGGCGGTTGTTCGCGGCGTCGAGATATCGCCGGTACGCCTCCTCTCCGGCCGCCAGGGACTCGTCCATGAGCCCAAGCCACCACGCCGCCTGACTCAGGGCGGCCAGGTCATCGGCGTCCAGCTGATCCCCGTGCCGGGCGGCCAGGAAACCATCATGGGCGTCGGCCCACCGGCGCGCCGCGAAGGCGATCCGGGCGGCGGCGAGCGTCTCCATTGCATGTCCTCCGGCTCGGAGGGGCCGCTCGATTATCCAGCCGATGCGATGCAGAGGCCAGTGGCGCCGTCGCGCCGGCCGTCAGCGCCGGGGGCGACCGGGCCCGGAAATGTGCGGCAGGTTCGGCTGCACCTGGCGGGGCCGTTCCAGCCGGACCACGACGTGGTCGGCTCCGGCCTTGCGGTCCTTCTCCTGCCAGCCGGCGGCCAGCAATTGGGCCAGCTCAGCGGCCGCGTTCTTGCGGAGATGATGACTGCCGGGGCTCTTCGTGTAGAGCCTCACGACCGTGACCTCGACGGGGGCAACCACCACGGATCCTCCCAAACGCTTGATCTCGCGACGCGCTTGATCAGCCCGGCCCGGCGAGTGTGGGGCCGCACGCGGTGGGTTTCGGAAGCGGGCGGCCGACCCCGGTCGCCCGCTCCCGACTACTAGCTGATGACCCGGACGTTCTGGGCCTGGGGGCCCTTCGGGCCGCTGGTGACCTCGAACTCGACCTTGTCGTTTTCCTGCAGGTTCCGGTAGCCGGTACCAGCGATGGCGCTGAAGTGGACGAAGACGTCGGGACCGGATTCCTGCGTTATGAACCCGAAGCCCTTCTCCCCGTTAAACCACTTGACGGTGCCGATAGTCATGGACAATCCCCTCCATCCTGGCCTGATTCGAACCGAGGTTCGTGCGGCCGGGCGGCCAGAGCCGCCGAGGGAACTGCCCGCAACTGCGCTACGACGTCACCCCTCAGCATCGAGCCTACCATCGCTCCCTCTCAGGCCAGATCAGCGGCGGCTGGGCACCCTTGGCCGACTTGGGTCACACTACGCAGACCAACCGGCGAGCTGTCCTGGGACTCGAAAAGGCAGACGCACGATGAGACTCGTTCCAAGGGCCTGGAAGAAGAGCAACGGATGGGTCCCTGGCGTGAGCCTGGCCGCGGCAGCCTTCCTCCTGGCCGGCCTTCCCGCAGCCGTGGCGGCACCGACCCCCCAGGTCAGAGGGCAGGGGTCGGGCGTCTATCTGCATCCTCCCTTCACGGGTGACCGGGTGGACATCGCCCTGGACGCCCAGGGCGGGGGCGGTCGCTTCGAAGTCACCCACGTCGACAAGTTCGGGAAGGTGTTCGACCATCTTTTGGGCGTCGTCACCTGTGTGTCGGTCAAGGGAACGAGTGCGTTCACCTCAGGAACCATCACTGGGGCTCAAGCTCCGGAACTCGCCGGTGACCTCGTCGGCAAGAGTTTGGCGATCACGATCGTCGATGACGGGGGCGGCGACCTCGTGGGCCTTTCCTTTCCCCTCGACCACATGTCGCCCTGCTCGCCCTGGCCGCTCAACATGGTCATCGACCGGGGGAACTACACCATCTCCCCTTGATGCCGGCTCCCCTTGATGCTGGATATGGGCGGCATCACCGCGCGATTGTCGCCATACCCCACGACTGGGCGCCACCGTTGACGCGCTGAAGGCTTCCGTCGGTGACTTCGATCCGGATCGACTCCGGCACGACTTGGATCGTGACCGCGATAGCTGACCGGGCGTGGAGGATCCCGTTGATGATCAAGGCCTTCGTCATGAGGACGGCCAGGTTGGCGACATCCCTGTCAACGTCCGTGTCCGCCAACACGTTGCGTACGAACCGCTGCGCCCGGGCCGCGCTCGATTCAGCCGGTGGGACGATCAAGCGGTCTTCCGTCGCCGGGGCCCGCGCCGGGACGGTCGCCTCAACCACGATGAGTCCGATCAGGGGTCGCGCCAACGCTGATCTCACGACTGTGCCTGCCCACGGCACCCTCCCGCGCCCGCGCCGCCGTTGATGGCGACCTTCTCGGCCCTGGCGACGTACGATAGGGAACGTATAAGGTTCGATATCGCACGTGTAATGTACGCTATCGTACTCATCTTAGCAAGGCCTGGAATGTCCGGTGCCTCCAACAGCGGGGGCTAGAGGGAGTCCGAAGCTTTGAGGATCATGCTGGCGCTCGAGCCAAGGGAGCGCGAACGACTGCTGACCGCCACCACACCGGTCTCGCTCGAGTCCAAGCAGATCCTCTACGCCTCAGGCGAGCGCATCGAGACCGTGTACTTCCCCGACAACGCGGTCGTCTCCGTGCTCACAACCGTCGACGGTCACACCACATTCGAGGTCGCCAATATCGGCAATGAAGGGATCGTTGGCGTCCCGGTCTTTCTGGGGGTCGAGACCGTCGGTGCCCGGGAGTGCTACCAGGTCGAGATCGCAGGTCAGGCCCGGGCCATGGGCGTCGAGGCGTTCCTGGAGGCGGCACGGCACGACCCGTTCCGGCTGCTCGTTCAGCGCTTCATCCAGGCCCTGTTCATCCAGGTTTCCCAGCGACTGGCCTGTGCCGCGGTCCACCCCATTCCCGCGAGGTACAGCCGCTGGCTCCTGTTCACCCACGATCGGATGGGCGACCGGGAGTTTCCCCTGACCCAGGAGTCCCTCGCCCAGATGCTCGGCGTCCGCCGGGCGTCGGTGACCGCCGCGGCCGGCGCCCTCCAGGACGCCGGTTTCATCCGGTACACCCGAGGCCGCATGGCCATTCTCGACCGGGAGGGGCTCGAAAATGCGGCCTGCGAGTGCTACCGGATCATCCGCAGTGAGTTCGACCGCCTCCTCCCACTTCCCGGCGGGCCCGCCGAACCCCCCCGGAGTGTGAAGGAGGGGCCGCCGAAGTGACCCGCCCGAGCGGAAACCGGCCGCGGTGTACGGTCAGTGTGGTCCCGTTCCGCTTTCCGGTGGCCGGGACACCATGAAACGAGGTGCCTGATGAGCCGCAACCCGTCCCTGAAGCTGGACGCCCCCGCCGCCTGGAAGGCGTGGACGACGAGCGGCGCGCCCGAGGCCGGCGCCGAGTTCCTCGACCGGGTTCGACCGTGGACCGACGGGACCGCGGCGCAGTTGAGCCGGGGTGCAGCGCATCACTTCAGCTGTCGTCCGACCCGCGACGAGATCGCCGCCCGGCTCCGCGATGAACTCGGGCTCCTCGCCGGCGGTGAGCCGGTGGCGTACCTCGTGGCACTCGACGCCGCCCGCCGGAATGTGATCAAAGATCTCAGTTCCCGGCCCTAGATTCCGGGCGGGTAGCCCTCGCCCCCGGCATTCCAACGCCGTTCCTGATCACCACCGGTCGTGCCCGGGCACCACCGTCCGCCATCCTTGCCATGGCAGAGACGAGGGAGCCCCGTCCGACCGCCGGCGGGCCACCCTGCGTGGCATTGAATCATTCGTCGTCATCTCGACTCTGATCGTTCGGCGCCTCGCTGTCCGATGCGAACCTCATGAGATACGCGTCCCGCTCGCCCCGCGAGGCCTGCCCGGCGAGAATGCCTTTCGTGCTTCCAGCCAGGTAGGGATGCCCGGACTCGTCGACGGCAACCGAGAAGGCGAGATCGGTGTCGTCGGTGCCGAAGAGCTTCATCCACAGTTCCTCACCGCCCGCTCCGTACTTGCGAGCGAAGCAGTGAGTCTTCGCAGGGGCCGCTTGGGTAAGGGAACCGCGGGGCTCGGTGGTGCCGACGACATAGGTGTTGCCTGTCTGGTCGATCGCCACGCCCCAGCCTTCGTCGGCTGATCCAGTGCCGAACTGGTGCGTCCACAGAGGGGTACCGGTGGGGTCGAAGCGGCGCAGGAACGCTTCGGTCCCACCCGCCGACGTTTCGCCGGGCAGGGTTCCGTCCGTGCTGCCGACGACCGTGGGGTTGCCGAGCCGGTCAAGACCTACGGCCACCCCGTAGTCGTCAGCCGGGCTGCCGAACTGGCGGGTCCAGAGTTCGTCGCCGGTGACGTCGTACTGGCGGATGAAGGCGTCGAAGCCACCGGCCGAACGCTGTCCCGCCAGGGATCCTTCGGTGCTGCCCACCACGGTGGGCTTCCCGGCGGGGTCGAGGGCGATCCCGCGGGCGCCGTCACCCGCTGGGCTGCCGAACTGGCGGGTCCAGAGTTCGTCGCCGGTGACGTCGTATTTACGGATGAAGGCGTCGTAGTCCCCGGCCCATGTCTGGCCGGGGAGCGAGGCGGCCGTCGTTCCGACAACGTAGGCGTCACCCGCCGCGTCGACGGCCACGCCGGTAGCGCCGTCGCCGCCTGGTCCGCCGAACTGGCGGGTCCAGCGAACGGTGCCGTCGCGGTCGTACCGGCGGATGAAGGCGTCGCGCCCGCCGGACGAATGCTGCGCGGGGAGTGTCCCCTCGGTCTCGCCCACGACGTAGGCGTCGCCGGACGGGCCAACGGCGACGCTCCGGGCGAAGTCCGAATCCCAACTTCCGAACTGTCGTGTCCAGAGCTCGTTCCCTTTGGAGTCCACCTTGCGCACGAACGCGTCGACCGTGCCGGCCGGTGCCTGCCCGGGCAGGGTTCCGAACGTCCATCCCACGACGTAGGCGTTGCCCGACCCGTCGAGCGCCACGGCCTGCGCCTCGTCGGCCCGGCGCGTCCCGAACTGGCGGGTCCAGGCCGAGGTGCCCGGAGAGGCCAGGGCCGGGCCTTCGAACCCGACCGACAGTGCGAGAGCGAGTAGGAGCGCGGGGCCACGAGGGCGCGTTCTGTCCACCTGTCCTCCCTGGTCGAGGTCCGGACTGTTCCGAAGTGCCAGCGGCGGTCAGGCTTTGAGGAACAGGTCGGGGAAACCGAGGGCGAGTTCGGGGCGGCGCCCTGCGGCGCTGAGGAGGCCGAGGGCGACGGCCTCGTAGCGGCTGAGCCGCCCGGTGCCGACCATGAGGAAGGCGACCGGATCGGCCGAGATCGTGACATCAACCGGTGCCGGGCCAGCCGGCTCGAGGCCGTAGACCCCGTCGGTGAAGCGGATGGTCAGGGCGGGACCGTTCCGCAGCTCGATGCCATAGGCGGCCGAGAGGCCCCGCGTCCGGTCGGGGTCGACGATCAATGACAGGAGGGGGACGAGTCCCGCCAGGCTAAGGCTGGCGTCCCCCGGGTCGATCGGCCACGGTGCGCCGAGGGCGAAGGCGACGTCGTAGCCGTGGAGGACCACCTCGCTCAGCATGAGACCGGCGAGGGCGGACAGGTCGATCCGGCACCCGGCGAAGTCGACGGGATAGGTGGCGGGCCGCTCGGCAACGCATTCGAGGAACTCCTCGACGCCGTCCTGGAGCAGCGCGCCGACCTTGACCGGATCCTCTTCGGGGATGTCGGCCACCCGACGCTCGATGAGGTCGTGGAGCTCAGCCAGCCCGCCCCCGACCGGTCGGCCGGGTTCGAGCATCTCGGCGAAGTACCGCGCCGTCGTGGCCACGTGGAGCGCTACGTGTCGGAGTGTCCAGTCGCTGTTGCGCGCGGCCACCGCCAGGTCTGGGGCGGAGGTGACCAACTCGGCCAGGCGGGCGGTCGATAACGGAAGGGCGCGGCAGGCCTGGCTCAGAGTGTCGTCGGCTTCCATTGGACCCCTCTCTCGTCGGGTGGGGCCGGGCGGCGGCCTCGGCCTTGACGCCCATGTTCCTCCTCGGCCCTTTCATGGCCCTTTCACAGCCCTTCCTCCGCATTGTCCGCTCCCGGAATCCCCTGGGTTCTTGACCGGCCCCGCAGTACGCTCCCGGCGGAGGTGCCGGGGATGAATGTGGGCGACAGACACCTGGCTCTGGTTGCGGCACAGCCGCCGCGGGTGGAGATCCACGTCCTCGGGCCGGTTTCGCTGACGACGGACGGGCGGGAGATACCGATCCGTAGCCCCAAGCAGCGGGTCATCCTGGCGATGCTGGCCCTCTCGCCCCGGGTGACCGTCGACGACATGGCCGACGCGCTCTGGCGGGACTCGGCGCCGGCGAGCGTGGGTGCGACCATCCACACGCTCGTGTCCCGCCTACGACGGACCCTCGAGGACGCCGGTGGCGGCATCACCATCCATTCCGACGGGGCGGGCTACGTCATGAACGTCGACCCGACCTGGGTCGACGCCCACACGTTCGAGGAGTACGCCGCCGCCGGTCGCCGCGCCCTCGCCACCGGGTCGCCCGACGAGGCGGCCATCTCGCTGCGGAAGGCGCTGTCCCTGTGGCGTGGCCCGGTGCTCGACGACGTCTCCGATCGGGACTTCGCCCTCCCCCACATCGCTCACCTCGACGAAGCTCGCCTGCGGACGACCGAGCAGCTGGCCGAGGCGGAGCTGGCCCGCGGGCAGGCCTCCATGGCCCTCGAGGTGCTCGAGTCGGCGATCGCCCGACGGCCCTTCCGTGAAGGCCTCCGGGGGTTGGAGATGGTCGCGCTGTACCGCCTGGGCCGCCAAGCCGACGCCCTGGCCGCCTTCCGGGCTTTGCGCCGTTGCTTGGCCGAGGAACTCGGCCTCGAACCGACGCCCGCGCTCTGCGGGTTGGAGCGCCAGATCCTCCTCCAGGCCACCGAGCTCGACGGCCCGATCCTGCCGGAAGGCCTGCCGGGTGCCACCGTGGTCCCGAAGCCCGGGGCCGCCGCCCCCGCGGCCGAACTTCCCGTCGGCGGCATGCTCGCCTTCCTCTTCACCGACATCGAATCCAGCACCCCTCGTTGGGAAGGGGACCGGGCGGCGATGACCACCGACCTCGCCCGACACGACGACGTCCTCCAGACGGCCGTCGCCGCCCACCACGGTCGAGTGTTCACCCATACCGGCGACGGTCTGGGGGCGGCCTTCCCGACCGTTGGGGCGGCGATCTCCGCCGCCGTCGGCGGCCAGAAGGCGCTCGCCGAGGTGACCTGGAGTGGCACGACACCGCTTCGGGTTCGCATGGCCATCCACGCTGGGACTGCCGAATCCCGGGCCGGCACATTCCTCGGGCCGACCCTGAACCGCACGGCTCGTCTGCTCGACGAGGCCAGTGGTGGAGAAGTCCTCTGCTCGCAGGCGGCCGCGGACCTGGTTCGGGACGAACCGCTCCCCGACTTGAGCCTGGCCGAACGGGGCGAGCGGCACCTCCGTGGCTTCTCGCGGCCCGAATCCGTGTGGCAGGTCGTCCACCCGGCGTTGGCCGGCCTTGGCCCGCCTGCCCCACCGCCCTTGCGGCGCACGCAGCTCCTGGCGACGCTCACCTCGTTCATCGGCCGGGAAGCGGAACTAGCCGAGCTCGTCGAACGGCTCCCGAGGACACGGCTTCTGACGGTGACCGGCGTGGCCGGCGTCGGGAAGACCCGCCTCGCCTTCGAGCTGGCCGCACGGTGCGGGCCGGCCTACGCCGACGGCGTCACGGTGGTCGAACTGGCCCCGGCCGGCGATGACCGTCCCGTCGCCGGGGTGGTGCTGGCCGCCCTCGGTCTCGCCGGTGCCGGCCCGTCCGTCGACGCCGCCGAAGAGCGACTCGAGCAGGCGCTGGTCGAACGCCAACTGCTTCTTGTACTCGACAACTGCGAGCACCTCGTCGACTCGGTGTCGGCCCTCATCCACCGCCTCCTGCTCCACTGCCCGGCGTTGACGGTGTTGGCCACGAGCCGCGAGGTGCTGTCGGTGGCCGGCGAGATGGTGTGGATGGCGCCTGGTCTTTCCCTTCCGCCGGACAACGCCGCCGAACCCGCCGACCTGGACGGGTCGGACGCGGCTGCCCTCTTCGTCGCCCGGGCACGACTCGCCCAGCCCGGCTTCGGCATCACTCCGGCGAACGTCACCTCCCTGGACGCCATCTGCCGGAGGCTCGACGGGCTCCCCCTCGCCCTGGAGCTGGCCGCCGCCAGAGTGCATGCGCTGGGGGTCGTGCAGCTGGCCGAACATCTCGATGACCGGTTCCGCCTCCTGACCGGTGGCCCCCGCTCGGCGCCAGTCCGCCACCAGACGCTGGCGGCGGCCATGGACTGGAGCTATGAAGCGCTCACCGAACCGGAGCAGCGGCTGCTGCGCCGGCTCGCCGTCTTCCCCCAGCGCTTCGATCTCCCCGCCGCGACGGCTGTCGCCGGCGAAGGAAGCGGCAAGCTCGAGGTCCTCGACCTGCTCGCCCGGCTCGTCGACAAATCCCTGGTCGTACCCGAGGGCGCCGCCGAAATCGCGCGCTACCGCCTGCTCGAAACCGTGCGGGAGTACGGTGCCCGAAAGCTCGCCGAGGCTGGCGAGGACATGAAGACGGCGGTCCTCCACCGCCACCACTTCGTCGGCTTGATCGAGGAATGGCACCGGCGTGGCGAAAACTTCTTCGCCACCGAGTGGATGCTCCGGGCTGCCGCCGAGACCGAGAATTTCCACAGCGCCCTGCTCAACGCCATGGCCGCGTCCGACACCGAGGCGGTGTCGGTACTCGTTGCCGGTCTGTGGAAGGAGTGGTACCTCACCGGTTCCGTTCCCCCTGCGGTCTCGTCGATTGAGCCGGCCACGCTCGGATGCCCGGATCCGACACTGCACATCGAAGCCCTCATCGGATTCAGCTGCGTCCCCAAGATGTCGGACAGTGCGCTCACGATCCAGGATCTCGACCCTCTGTTCGAGCGGGCCCTCGCCGTCGCCGACGGCCAGAGCAGTCGGATCGCCCAGGGATGGGCCCGCCACTGGGTGGGCTACTTCGCCCGGAGCAGTGGGAAGGTCGACTTCGCACGCACCCTGATGGGCGAAGCACTCGCGCTCTACACCGCAGAGCGTGCGCCCTTCGAGTTGTCCTACATCCACTACGAACTCGGTTGGGTCGACATGACCGCCGGCGACGTGGCCGCGGCGAGGGAGCACTTCCGCGCCGGAGTGGCGTTCTCGGAGGAGACCACCGGGTACGAGATCAGCGCACTCTCCCTTTGGGCCAGCCTGGCGCTGGCCGAGGCGGCCGAAGGCGACACAGCAGCCGCCCTGGCCCGGGCCCGCCGGGCGGTGGAGGTAGCCCGGCCGCTGCCGCTCCCCGGCGTTCTCATGATGACCCTGGTACGCGCCGCCGAGACCGGCGCCGTCGCCGACGTTCCGGCCCGACCGGAGTTGGCCGAGGCGCTGCGTCTCCTGCGCCGCCACGGCGGACGTCAGTGGGTCGCCGCCGCCCTCACCGTGGCCGCCCTGCTGCACGAGGCCGAGGGTCGCCCCCGGGTCGCGGTTCGTCTCCTCGGCGGTGCCGTCGCCGTCGCCCAGGAACTCGGCGAGGACCCCGAGCCCACCCCGCCGATCACAGCCCTGGTGCACGCCGCCCGCAGATGCCTCGTCAGCGAGCTTGGGGACGACTTCGCCGGCGAGGAAACGGCCGGGCGTCAGACATCCGTGCCGGCCCTGCTCCAGGCAGCCCTTGACGGCCTCGACGGCTAAGGACACGTCGTTTGGAGGCGGGCGCTCCCGAACTCTTGGCGGGGCCGAGGCTGAGCCACGTCCCAGTTTTCCGAGGGCCAGAGCGAACTTGAAGACGGCCGTCGATGCCGCTCCAACTCGAGATCGGGCGTCCGTCAGGATGTGCGAACGGTCCCGAACGCGAAGGCGGGGCCACCGAAGCGACCCCTGACCTGCGCTCTTACCAGTAGGACGGTGGGACTTGAACCCGCGACCTCAGCGTCCCGAAAACCGCCCAGAGGGTCCAGGGCGGATGTCTGTGGACTAAAAACCCAGGTCAGCGGTATTGTCCGGACGTCGGTGGACAAGCACGAATGACACCCTGCGCGCGATGGCGGACCGCCCGCCGAACATACGCTTTTGGCCATATCGCCATTTCGTATATCACGGACAACTGACCAACGGGGTTGCGTCTATTCATCGGTAGTTATCCGTCCGGGAGCGGCTCGAGACCTTCGAGGGCGCCGAGGACCGCGTCGGCGACCCATCGCATGGACCGGCCGGGGACCCGTTCGTGCTCGGTCAGGATGCCACCGTCCTCGAGTCGCCGGATGAGGTTGAGCGCCCCCTGGGGGGTCATGTCTAAGCGACGGGCGACGAAGTTCGTCGTGAGGACGGGGTTCTCGAAGACGAGGTCGACGACCTCGCCGGCCCGGCTCCGGGTGCGGGCGGCGGCCTGCCGGTACTGCTCCCGCAGGTCGGCAAGTCGTTCCGCCCGCCGGATGGCGTCGCCCGCCTGCACCGCGACTGCCCGGAGGAAGAACTGGGTCCACTCCTCGACCTCGCCCCGCTCCCGGACGGCCTGCAGGCGGTCGTAATAGTCGCTCCGGTGCGCTTCGAAGTACGCCGAGATGTAGAGCAAGGGGTCGGGCAGCAGGTCCTGCTCGACCATGTAGAACACGATGAGCAGCCGGCCCAGCCGGCCGTTCCCGTCGAGGAACGGGTGGATGGTCTCGAACTGGTAGTGGAGCAGGGCGCACTTGACCAGCGGCGGGATGGGAACGTCCTCGTGGATGAACCGCTCCCAGTCGGTGAGGGCACGGTGCATCTCGTCGACCGGGGGCGGCACGAAGATCGCTGTCTCAGGTCGGTTGTCGGGCGAACCGATCCAGTTCGGGGAGCGCCGAACCTCGCCGGGGAGCCGTTCCTGGCCACGCACCCCTCGGAGCAGTTCCTCGTGTATGGAGCAGAGCAGGCGCATCGAGATCGGGAGCCGGGCGAGCTCTGTCAGTCCTCGTTCCAGTGCCCGGATGTAGTTGGTCACCTCCCGTACTTGCCCCGTTTCGTCGCCCAGAGCGGTTGCGTCGAACACGTCGGAGAGCGAGGCCTGGGTGCCCTCGATCCGGGAGCTCGCCAGGGCTTCCCGGGCGACGTAAGGACGCACGAGCAGATGGGGGTTCGGGAGCAGCCGGCCGGCGCCGGCCAGTCGGCCCAGCGCGCGGTCCGCCTCGGACAGCAGCAGCACGGTCTGGTCGCCGAGTGAGAATCGACGCGGAAGGGCCGCTGGCACGAAGGTGTGGAACCCGTGGGCTCCGGGCGTCTTGACGACGGTCCCGAGCGTTGAAGCCGAAAAGCTCGTTGGGTCCATCCACCTAAGCTACAACGAAAACCCCCCTTTCGTTGTAGCTCTCTGCTCAAGCCCCAACATCAGTTGAGGCTCGAGCCAGTTCTGACCACGTCTGGCTACTCCTTCGGCGCCGAGGCCTAACTCCATTTTTGGACGGAAAGGCGGGCGGGCCACGCCGGTCGGGGACAATCCGCGGAGATGGTTCTCGAAGGCCTCGCCCCACAGCCCGAATGAGGCCGTCTCGCCGAGGGCGTGACCCCGAGCCGAGAGGACGATCGAGGCGGCGCCGTAGCGGGCCAGGACCTCCCCAGCCAAGCGGGTCTTCCCCACCCCCGGTTCGCCGACGAGAGCAACGCTGCGGAATTCTCCGGCCGTCGCCCGGCCGAGCTCATCGCGCAGGACGCCCAGTTCCCGCCCCCGCCCCACAAGCCGGGACCGGCCCGGAGGGGTCTTCATGCGCCTGATTATGCTGGGAAGCCTACGCCGTCACCGGGGGTGGCTCGTCGTGACCGCCTATCCAGTCGGGCCCACCGAGTGTGGCTGAGAATGACCCTCAGGACCTCTCGCTGGCCCCGGATGGCCGCGACGTCTGTGGTCTTTTTGTGGTCTGTCGGCCGTTCAGACCCCTCTGAACGCGAGTCAGGACCGGCCAAAAACCGGCCCTGACCAGCACTGATACTGAGTCGGGACGGCGGGACTTGAA
>Ga0070681_10005589_pt1 | contig 12143 bp, 8 predicted proteins | sample KBSC83BmetaG_FD_65650 | JGI IMG/M metagenome (GOLD analysis project Ga0070681, IMG submission 65650) | Corn rhizosphere microbial communities from Kellogg Biological Station, Michigan, USA - KBS C8-3B metaG | ecosystem: Host-associated > Plants > Roots > Rhizosphere | place: USA: Michigan...
GTGCAGCCGCGCCCCGAGTCCTTGACGCCGGTCCAGGCGAGGGCGGGATCGAGGTAGTCGCAGCGGTTCATGAACCAGGTGCCCGTCTCCACCTCGTCGCCGATGCGCAGCGCCGCGTCCGCGTCCTTCGTCCAGATGGAAGCGGTGAGGCCGTAGCGGCTGTCGTTCATCAGGCGGATCGCGTCCTCGTCGCTGCCGACGGCCATGATGCCGACCACCGGGCCGAACGTCTCCTCGGTCATCACCTGCATGCGGTGGTCGACGTCGATCAGCACCTGCGGCGCGACGTAGGGCGTGCCGTCCTTGTCCGCCGGGAACGACTTCGGGTCGATCAGCGCCTTGGCGCCTTTGCCGACCGCGTCCTTGATATGCGCGCGCACCAGCTCCGCCGCCTGCGCGCGCACCATCGGGCCGAGGGTGGTCTGCTTGTCGAGTGGATTGCCGAGCCTGTATTGGCGCGTGAGCTCGACGAAGCCGTCGACGAACGGCTGGTAGACGTCGCGGTGCACGTAGATGCGCTCGATGCCGCAGCAGGACTGGCCGGAGTTGAAGTAGCTGCCGTCGACCAGGTTCTCGACCGCCGACGCAAGGTCGGCGTCCGCCCGCACGTACGCCGGGTCCTTGCCGCCGAGCTCGAGGCCGGTGGCGATGAAGCGCTCGGCGGCGGCGCGTTGCACCGCGTGCCCGCCTTCCACCGAGCCGGTGAAGGCCACGAACGCGATGCGCTCGTCGCGGATCACGCGCGCGGTCTGTTCGTGATCCATGTGCAGGTACTGGAACACGCCCTCCGGCAGCCCGGCCGCCTTGAACGCCTCGGCATATCTTTCCGCGACGAGCGGCGTCTGCTGCGCCATCTTCAGGATCACGCTGTTGCCGGCGAGGAGCGCCGGCACCACGGCATTCACGGACGTGAGCCAGGGATAGTTCCACGGCGCGACGACCAGCACGACGCCGAGCGGCTCGCGGCGGATGAAACGCCGGCCGGGCGTGACCTGGATATCGGCGAGCGCTTCCTCGGCGAGCGACGCCATGTGCATCGCCCGTTCCTGGAAGCCGCGCCGGATCTCGTTCGGCGTGTACGCGATCGGCCGGCCCATCTGGCGCGTCAGCTCCTCGCCGATCGCCTCGGCGCGCGCCACGCACCACTCGACCATCCTGCGCACGATGGCGACGCGCTCGCGCACGGGCACTTGCCGCCACTTCTTCCAGGCTTCGACCGCCCGGGCAAGCGTCTTTTCGATGTCCGCCTCGGCGGCGCGCGGCCGCTCGACCACCACGGAGCCGTCGATCGGACTGACAGTTCTCATTCCGGCGTGACGTAAGCGGCGGTGAGGCCGCCGTCGACGAGGAACTCGGTGCCGGTCATGTAGGAGGAGTCGTCGCTCGCGAGGAAGAGCGCCGCCTTGGCGATCTCCTCGGCCTCGCCGAAGCGGCCCATCGGCACGTGCACGAGGCGCCGCTGCTTCTTCGCCTCGGTGTTGAGGAAGCTCATCAGGAGCTCGGTCTTGAGCGGCCCGGGCGAGAGCGCGTTGACGCGGATGTTCTGCCGCGCGTGGATCACGGCGAGCTCGCGCGTCATGGCGAGCACCGCGCCCTTGCTGGCGGTGTAGGCGATCTGCGGCGTGGCCGCGCCGAGGCGCGCGACGAACGAGGCGGTGTTGATGATGCTGCCGCCGCCCGCGCGCTTGAGGGCCGGGATGCCGTACTTGCAGCCGAGGAACACGCCCTTCGCGTTGACGTCCATCGTGAGATCCCAGACCGACTCGTCGGTGGAGACGGCGTCGTCGTCCTTCGCGTGCATGATGCCGGCGTTGTTGAACAGGACGTGGATCTTGCCGAAGGCCTTCTCGCCGGCGGCGATCATGTTCTGCGCGTCGCCCGCCTTGGAGACGTCGGCCTTCACCGCGATCGCGTTCGGCAGCATCTTCGCCGTCTCGCGCGCCGCGGCTTCGTTGAGGTCCACGCAAATGATGGAGGCGCCTTCGCGGGAGAAAAGCAGCGCCGCCTGGCGGCCGATGCCGGCGCCGGCGCCGGTGATGAGTGCAACCTTGTCCTGGAGTCTCATATCCTCTCGAAGTAACGCCTGCGTTCCCAGTCGGTGACGGCCTTGTCGTAGGCCGCGACCTCCGTCCTGAAGAAGTGCGCGTAGTGCTCCACCACATCGACGCCGAACGCGCGCTTGGCGAATTCGCTGCGCTCGAACGCGTCGGTCGCCTGCGCCAGCGTGTACGGCACGCGAGGCAGGTTGCGTGCCTGATAGACGTCGCCGACGAACAGCTCCGGCGGCTCGATCCTGTTCTGGATGCCGTCGAGGCCCGAGGCGAGCGCGGCGGCGAGCGCCAGGTAGGGATTCGCATCCGCGCCGGCGATGCGGCACTCGATGCGCAGGCCGTTGCCTTCCCCGACGACGCGGAACCCCGCCGTGCGGTTGTCGTAGCTCCAGGCGAGGCGCGTCGGCGCCCACGAGGCATCGACGAAGCGCTTGTAGGAGTTGATGGTCGGCGCGTAGAGCGGCATCACGTCGGGCACGTGCTGGATCCAGCCGCCGAGGAAATGCCGGAAGACCGGGGAAACGCTGGCCCGGCCCAGCTTCTCGGTGCCGGGGAAGACGTTCTTCCCATCCCGCCAGAGGCTGAGATGGATATGGCAGCTCGAGCCCGCCTGCGACGCGTCCGGCTTCGCCATGAAGGTGAGGCTCATGCCCGAGAGCTCGGCGACTTCCTTCAGGCATTGCTTGAAAATCACGTGGCGGTCCGCCATCTCCAGCGCTTCGGCGTAGCGCACGTTCAGCTCGTGCTGGCCGTTGCCCCATTCGCCTTTCGACGTCTCGACCGGCACGCCCGAGCTCTTCAGGTGCCGGCGCGCCGCCGCGTGGAAGCTCTCGGTGCGCGTGCCCTGCAGGATGTGGTAGTCCTCGAGATACCAGCCGGCCGGCTCGAGGTCGCGATAGCCCTTCTGCGCGGCGTCGCGGTAGCTGGTCCTGTACAGATAGTGCTCGAGCTCGGTGGCCGCAAAGGCCTGGAATCCCGCCTTCTTGGCTGCATCAACCTGGCGCCGAAGGATGGAGCGTGGCGCCACCGCGACGAGCTGGTGGCTCTTCTCGTCTTTCACGTCGCACAGGACGAAGGCGCTCTTCTCGAGCCAGCTCGCGCGGCGCAGCGTGCTCATGTCGGGCACGAGGTGGAAGTCGCCGTAGCCGAGCTCCCAGTTCGCAAACTTGTAGCCGGGGACCGGATCCATCTCCATGTCCACGGTCAGGAGGTAGTCGCAGGCGTGCGCGCCACCCTGGACGATGTCTTCGACGAACATCTCCGCGTCGAAGCGCTTGCCGAGGAGGCGGCCGTAGTGGTCGGTGAAGCCGACGACGACCGTCTCGATCTCGCCGCTCTTCGCCAGCTTGCCCAGCTCGTCGGCGCTCAGGAGGCCCTTATTCATCGCGCTTCCGGTAAAGGACGAACACCTTGCCAATCGTCTGGACCGCTTCCGCCTGCGTGCGTTCGCACAAGGTTCGCATCGCCGCTTCGCGGTCCTGCCGCTCGATGCTCGGCGCACGCACCTTGATCAGCTCGTGCGCCTTCAGCGCAAGGTCGACTTCCTTCACCACTTCGTCGGTGAGGCCTTTGGCGCCGATGATGACGACGGGATCGAGCTTGTGCGCGCGGGCCTTCAGCGCCTTGCGCTCGGACGGGGTGAGCATGAATGAATCGCCGAATCTAATGTCAAAATCCTGACCTTGCTACCCCTAGACTTTCACCCGGTCCTCCAGAGCTGGTGGGCCTCCCGCTTTGCCGAACCCACGGAAGCGCAGCTCGACGGCTGGAAAGCCATCCGTCGTGGAGAGGACACGCTTATTGCGGCGCCCACGGGCTCGGGCAAGACGCTCGCGGCCTTCCTGACCGCCATCGACCAGCTCCTGCGCGAGGGACTGGAGCAGGGTGGCCTGCCGGACGAGGTGCGGGTCATCTACGTGTCCCCCCTCAAGGCGCTGTCGGCCGACATCCACAAGAACCTGGCGGTGCCGCGCCGCGAGATCCACGCCTTGTCGCCGGTCAAGATCACCGCCGCCGTCCGCAGCGGCGACACGCCCAGCGCCGAGCGCGCGGCCATGCTGCGCACGCCGCCGCACATCCTGGTGACGACGCCCGAGTCGCTGTATCTCCTGCTCACCGCCGAGCGCTCGCGGCAGATGCTGAAGACCGCGCGCGTGGTGATCGTCGACGAGATCCACGCCGTGCTGCAGTCGCGCCGCGGCGCGCACCTCGCGCTGTCGCTCGAGCGCCTCGACCACGTCTGCGGCCGTGCGCTGCAGCGCATCGGCCTCTCGGCCACCCAGAAGCCGATCGAAGAGGTGGCGAAGTTTTTAAGCCCTTCTCGTCCGGTGGCGGTGGTGGACCGTGGCCATCGCCGCAAGATGGACCTCGCCGTGGAGGTGCCGAGCTCGCCGCTCGAAGCGGTGATGTCGCACGAAGTCTGGGCGGAAATCTACGCGCGGCTGGTGCAGCTCATCGAGCAGCACCGCACGACGCTGATCACCGTGAACACCCGCCGGCTTGCGGAGCGGATGGCGCACCACCTGTCCGAGAGGATGGGCGCCGAGAACGTGGCCGCGCACCACGGCAGCCTGGCGAAGGAAGTGCGGCTGGATGCCGAGCATCGGTTGCGCGAAGGAAAGCTCAAGGTGCTGGTCGCGACCGCATCCCTCGAGCTGGGCATCGACATCGGCCACGTCGACCTGGTGTGCCAGATTTCTTCTCCACACCGGATCGCCACCTTCCTGCAGCGTGTCGGCCGTTCCGGCCACACCGTGAAGGGGACCCCGAAGGGCCGCATCTTCCCGCTCACGCGCGACGATTTGATCGAATGTGCGGCGATGGTGCGCGCCGTGTACGACGGCGAGCTCGACCGCGTCGCCGTGCCCGACCAGCCGCTCGACGTGCTCGCGCAGCAGATCGTCGCCGAGACGGCGGCGGAGGAAGAGTGGGACGGGGAGGCGCTGTATGAGCTTTGCCGGCGGGCCTACCCCTACCGGAAACTGGAACAGAGCACCTACAAGGAGATCGTCGACATGCTGGCCCGCGGCTACGCCACCCGGCGGGGCCGACGAGGCGCGCTGCTCCACTACGATTCGCTGAATCACCAGCTGCGGGCGCGCAAAGGCTCCCGCATGACCGCGATCACCTCCGGCGGCGCGATTCCGGAGGTGTTCGACTACCGCGTCATCCTCGAGCCGGAAGGCCACTTCCTCGGCACGCTGAACGAGGATTTCGCCATCGAATCGCTGCCCGGCGACGTGTTCCAGCTCGGCAATACGTCGTGGCGGATTCTGCGCATCGGCAATGGCACGGTGCGGGTGGCGGATGCGCAGGGCCAGCCGCCGTCGATGCCGTTCTGGCTGGGCGAGGCGCCCGCGCGGTCGGACGAGATGAGCGCGGCGGTGTCGCAGCTCCGCGCGGCGGTCGATTTCGAATTGCCGGGGCCGGACGAGCCGCGCAAGGACGATGAGCTGGAAGGCGCGATCGAGCTCCTCGTCCGCGATTACCGCTTGGAGCGGCCCGCCGCGGAGCAGATCGCCCGCTATCTCGCGGCGGCCAAGCGCTCGCTCGGCGTCGTGCCGACGGCCGACACGCTGTGCCTCGAGCGCTTCTTCGACGAGTCGGGCGGCATGCAGCTCGTGCTGCACGCGCCGTTCGGCAGCCGCATCAATCGTGCGTGGGGACTCGCGCTGCGCAAGAAGTTCTGCCAGGGGTTCAACTTCGAGCTGCAGGCGGCGGCGACGGAGGAGGGGATCATCCTCTCGCTCAACAACTCGCACTCGTTCCCGCTCGAAGAGGTGTACCGCTACCTGCACCCGAACACCGTGCGGGCGACGCTGGTGCAGGCGCTCCTCCAGTCGCCGATCTTCGAGACGCGCTGGCGCTGGAGCACCACGCTCGCGCTCGCCGTGCCGCGCAACCGCGGCGGCGCGCGCATTCCGAACCAGCTGCAGCGCATGTACGCCGAGGACCTGCTTCAGGCCGTCTTCCCGGACGCCGCCGCTTGCCAGGACAACCTGCCGGGCGAGCGCGAGGTGCCCGACCATCCGCTCGTCAACCAGGCGATGAAGGACGCGCTCGAGGAAGCCGTTGACGCGCAGGGCCTGGAAGCGCAGCTGAAGCGCCTTTACGCCGGCGAAATCCAGCTCGCCGCGCGCGACACGCCGGAACCCTGCGTGCTGAGCCACGAGCTGCTCAACTCCGCGGTCTACACGTTCCTCGACGACGCGCCCCTCGAAGAGCGCCGCACGCGCGCGGTTTATACGAGACGGGCCACCGAGCTGCGCAATGCCGACGACCTCGGCGCGCTCGACCCCGCGGCGATCGAGCGCGTGCGGCAGGAAGCGTGGCCGGTCGCGAACACGCCGGACGAGATGTACGACGCGTTGATGGTCGCCGGCTACATCAAGGAATCGGAGCTGGCACCGCACTGGGGTTCCCTCCTGAATGACCTGGGGGAAAGGGCGGTGCGGCGCGCAGGCGCATGGTTCGCGCTCGAGCGCGCGGAGGACGATCCGCTGGAGATCATCGCCAGCCGCCTGGAGGTGCTCGGGCCGGTGACGGAAGCCCAGCTCGGGCTGCCCGACGCTGCCATCGCCTTGCAAGCGCTGGAAACCCAGGGCCGGGTGCTGCGCGGACGGTTCACGCCCTCCCCGAACTCGGAGCTGGAGTGGTGCGATCGCCGTCTGTTGGCCCGCATCCATCGCTACACGCTCAACCGGCTGCGGGCGGAGATCGAGCCGGTCAGCGCGGCCGACTTCATGCGCTTCCTGCTCCACTGGCAGCACGTCGCCGGCGAGGACCAGGTGAAGGGCGTGGAGGGACTGGCGGCGGTCGTGGAGCAGCTCGAGGGGTTCGAGCTCGCCGCGGCGGGATGGGAATACGACGTGCTGCCGGCGCGCGTCGCCGACTACGACTCGAGCCAGGTCGACCAGCTCTGCCTGTCGGGCCGCGTGGCGTGGGGCCGGCTCACGCCCGGCACGCGCGCGCCGCTGCGCAGCTCGCCGATCGCGCTCCTGCAGCGCGAGCACGCCAACATCTGGAAGGCGCCGGCCGATCCCGCCGCGGAATATTCGTCGGAAGCGAGAGCGGTGCGCGAGGTGCTCGAGAAGCGCGGTGCGTCGTTCTTCCACGAGCTCGCGAAGGCGACCGGCCTGCTGCCGGCGTATGTCGAGCGCGGCCTGGCCGAGCTCGCCGGTGCCGGCGTCGCAACCGCCGACAGCTTCGCCGGGTTGCGGGCCCTGCTCGCGCCCGCCGAGAAGCGCAGGAACCTGGTGGAGACCGCGGGGCGCTGGGCATTGCTCACGGCGGAGAAAAGCGACGACGTCGAGGCGCTCGCGCGGGCGCTGCTGAAGCGATACGGCGTCGTCTTCCGCTCGCTCCTGCAGCGGGAATCGAACCTGCCGCCGTGGCGCGACCTGGTGCGCGTGTATCGCCGGCTCGAGGCGCGCGGCGAGATCCGCGGCGGACGATTCGTCGCCGGCTTCGGCGGCGAGCAGTTCGCCGCCTCGGACGCGGTCGGCCGGCTGCGGGCGGTGAGGAAGGCGGAGAAGATCGACGAGCTCGTCGTGCTGAGCGCCGTCGATCCGCTGAACCTCGTCGGCATCCTGACGCCCGAGGATCGCGTGCCCGCGATCCATCGCAACCGCGTGCTCTATCGCGACGGCCTGCCGATCGCGGCGGTGGAGGCGGGACGGCTCCGGCGCCTGGCGCGCAGTGATGAAATCGGCGACATGAGCGACGACAGGCTGCGCACGCTGCTCGCGCGGCGCACGCTGCGCCATCCGCTGCGGCCGCACCTTCGGACGCCGACCGCGCGAGAAGCAGCGATCCTCGCCCGCCACCGCGCGCCCGATAACGAAGCTGGCGTGACGCGGCATTAAGCTCCTCAGGGCGCTGCGGGCAGTGCTGTGGGGCATCCTCGGCATCCGCCGGGGTGCCGAGGCGGCGCGCGACGAGCGGCTGCCGGCCGCGGTCCTTTTCGCGGCAGTGGCCATCGTCACGGCGCTGGTGGTCGTCGGCTTCGGCACGCTCGCCCACTTCCTGACTCGCGACCGCCCGCCGCGCGAAGCGGCGCCGACCGAGGCGGCGAGCGCCGTCGCGCCGAAGCTGCATGGGCCGGTGTCGGTCGCCGACACGATCGAAGAGCGCGTACGGCCGTGCACGACCTGCCACGGCGCCGAGACGCAGGTGACGCCGGACGGTTTTTCGCCGCGCATCGCAGGCAAGCCCGCGGGCTACCTCTTCAACCAGCTCGTCAGCTTCCGCGACGGCCGGCGCACGTACGCGCCGATGGTCTACCTCGTGCAGTACATGACCGACGACTACCTGCGCGAGATCGCGCAGTATTTCTCCGCGCTGCAGCTGCCGTATCCCGCGCCGGAGGCGGCGGCCGCCACGCCGGCGGAGCTGGCGCGCGCGGAGCGCATCGTCCAGCATGGCGATCGCGGCCGCGACGTGCCGGCGTGCGTCGAGTGCCACGGCGACAACCTGGCGGGCGCGGAGCCGGCGATTCCCTCGCTGCGCGGCCTGCCGCGCCAGTACATGAACGCGCAGTTCGGCGCCTGGCGCAGCGGCAAGCTGCGCTCGGTGGAACCGGATTGCATGTCGGAAGTCGCGCGGCGCCTCGCGCCCGAAGATGTGCCCGCCCTGACGGCATGGCTCGCCTCGCAGCCGGTCACCGCCACGAAGCCGGCGAGGGAGGCGCACAAGCTGCCGCTCGAGTGCGGCAGCCTCACGAACGTCGCGAAAGCGCGGCTGCCGATGGAAGGGCGAGGCGCCTATCTCGTCGCGGCCGGCGACTGCATCGCCTGCCATACCTCGATCGGCGGCGCGCCGTTCGCCGGCGGCCGCGCGATCGAGACGCCGTTCGGCACGGTGGTCTCGAGCAACATCACGCCGGATGCGCAGACCGGCATCGGCGGCTGGACGCGCGACGACTTCTGGCGCGCGCTGCACGAGGGACGCGGCAAGGACGGGCGCCTGCTCTATCCGGCGTTTCCCTATCCGAACTTCACGCGCGTCACGCGCGAGGACGCGGACGCGATGTTCGACTACCTGCGCACGGTGCCGGCAGTCGCGCGCCCGAACGCGCAGCACGCGATCCGCTTCCCGTACAACACCCGGCTCGCGCTGATGGCGTGGCGCGCGCTGTACTTCCGCCCCGGCGTATTCGAGCCGCAGGCGGAGCGCAGCGCCGAGTGGAACCGCGGCGCGTACCTCGTGCGCGGGCTCGGCCACTGCGACGCCTGCCATGCGAGCCGCAACCTGCTCGGCGCGGTGAACCACCAGCTCGACCTCGGCGGCGGCCTCATTCCGATGCAGAACTGGTACGCGCCGCCGATCGCCGGCTGGGACGCGGAGCACGTCGCGGCGCTCCTCACCACCGGCGTCGCGCCGCGCGCGATGGCGATGGGCCCGATGGCGGAGGTCGTCTATCGCAGCACGCAGCACCTTTCGCCGCAGGATGCGCGCGCGATCGCCGCCTATGTGCATTCAACGCCGGCGCCGGCGCAGAAGGAGGGCAAGGCGGCGCCGCGGCGCGTGATGCAAAGAGGGGCGGCGCTCTACGGCGAGCACTGCGCCGAGTGCCACGGCGACCAGGGCGAGGGCGCGATGCCGGCCTATCCGGCGCTCGCCGGCAATCCGAGCATGAAGGCCGCCGTGGCCGCGAACGGCATCAAGGCGATCCTGAACGGCGGCTACGCGCCGGCGACGAAAGGCAACCCGCGCCCGTACGGCATGCCGCCGTTCTTCGCCAAGCTCGACGACTCGGAAATCGCCGCCGTGCTGACGTTCATCCGCGCGTCCTGGGGCAATGGCGGCGGTCCGGTGTCCGCGGCGGACGTCGAACGCTACCGCTGACACGCGAATTTTTCATGCGTCGGATGAGTAACGATCGTTTGAACGCGAGGCGGTCGGGTCGCATCTATGCACCTATGAGACGCACCCTTATTGCGGTGGTTGCCTTGTCAATGGCGGGCTTCGCGCACGCCGACGATGCCGCCCTCGTCGTCGCCGGCCATGGCGAGAGCCTCGAGCAGGCAGTCGCCAAGCCACACGCGCCGAACTACCGCCTGCTCGTGCGGCACGAGGAACTGCAGCGCCTGCGCGCGCATCCGGCGGAGCCGGAAGCGCGCTCGATCATCGACAACGCGCGCCGCGACGGCGCCGTCGTGTTCGTCTGCGAGCGCGACCTGCGCGCCGAGCGCCTGCAACGCTCGGACCTGCTGCCGGGCGTGGTTTCCATCGCCGCGGCGAGCGACTGGGTGAACGGCGCGCCGACCGACGCCGACGTGGCCCTGCGCCAGCACTGCTCCTGACGCTACATCCCGTACGGTGAGTTGTACGGATAGCCGTGGTTGTATTGGCGGCTATAGCCCGTATCCGGGGCCGTGCCGCCTTGCGCGGCCGGCTGCTGCAGCTCGGCGCAGCCGGCGAGGATGACGAGCGTAACGGCGAAAAGAGCGGTCTTCATAAGTACCTCCGTGGTGGTGGATGTCATTGGACGGCAGCGTCTCGCCGGGCGCTGTAGCCGGCGCCACACGAGCCGAGCGAAGGATTCACCTGCCGTACGCCCAGCCCTGCTGGAATCGTGCCGTGTCGAACCGAGCTGCAGGCTAGGCGCGCGGCGCTTCAGCTCGATGTCGGCGCGGGCGGCGGAGGTTTCAGCTGCAATGACCGGCGCGCCTGGACCACGCACGCCACGCCGATGGCGGTAACCAATCCCAATAGGGCGAAGCTGGCGCTGTAGGTAAACCCGGCGTGGTCGTGCAGCGCGCCGAAGAGCGACGGCCCGGCCATCACGCCGGCGTAGGTGAAGACCAGCGTGCCGCCGGTCGCCATGCCGACTTCCTGCGGCGCGCTCTGCCGCGCGATGACGGCGATGAAGACGCCGTTCCAGCCGATGGCGCAGAAGCCGAACACCATGGTGACCGCCGCGATCGCCCATGCCGGCCAGCCGAGCGAGATGGCGGCGGTGGCGAGCGAGCCGACGATCGCGAGGACGCCGTTCGCGATCAGCGCCGCCGAGCCCGAGCGCAGCCGGTCGGCGATCCAGCCCCAGGCGAGGCGGCCGACGGCGCCGGTCGCATGGGTAATGGAGAGGATCGTGCCGGCGGCCAGCAGCGAGAGCCCGGCTTCGGCGACGAGGTAGGTCACCAGGAATCCGGTGAGCGAGAGCTGGACGGCCGAGTAGGCGAAGGACGAGATCGCGATCCAGCGCAGCACCGGGCGCCGCCAGACGAGCGCGATGCTCGCGAGCGGGTTGCCGAACGGCGCGCGGGACCGGTCGGTGTCCCAGCGGCGCTGGATGGGTGCGAGGCCGGCCGCGAGCGCCGCCGCCAGCGCCGCGCAGGTCCATAAGCCGGCCTGCCAGCCGAATGCCAGCGTGATCGCCGGCAGCAACACGCCGGAGATCACGCCGCCGATCGGCACGCCCGACTGCTTGAGCGAGAAGACGAGGTTCATGTTGCGCTTGATGGCGGCGCGCGTGAGGAGATGCGACGCGGCCGGGTTCGTCACGCCGTAGCCGAGGCCGATGATCCAGGCGCCGAGCGCGATGGCGGCGAGCGAGCCGAGCGTCGAGACGATGCAACCGAGCGCGACCAGCGCGAGGCCGCACTGGCTGGTGCGCGTCGCGCCGATCCGGCGCAGCACGCCGCCGCCGAAGAGGGCGGCAACGAGCGCGCCGAAGTAGACGATCGCCACCTGGTAGCCGATGAGGGCCGGGCTCGTGCCGAGCTCGGCCGCGGCCTTTGGCGCCACCGCGGCGAGCGCGAGCGCGCCGAGCGTGGTGAGCACCTGCGTCGACGTCGTGACGGCCAGGACATGGCCGATCGGCAGCGCGTTGTTGTCGTTGTTCATTGCACGTCGATGGCAGCGCATTATCGGTCTGACCAGACGGAGTACTCTCGCCGTCGATGGCCAAATCCAGCAAGGAGTGGCTGCGGCGCCACGTCACCGATCACTACGTGCAGAAGGCGAAGGCGCAGGGCTATCGCTCGCGCGCGGCGTACAAGCTGATCGAGCTCGACCAGAAGGAGAAGCTTTTCCGTCCCGGCGCGGTCGTGGTGGACCTCGGCGCCGCGCCCGGCAGCTGGTCGCAGGTGG
>Ga0070681_10005590_pt1 | contig 12143 bp, 9 predicted proteins | sample KBSC83BmetaG_FD_65650 | JGI IMG/M metagenome (GOLD analysis project Ga0070681, IMG submission 65650) | Corn rhizosphere microbial communities from Kellogg Biological Station, Michigan, USA - KBS C8-3B metaG | ecosystem: Host-associated > Plants > Roots > Rhizosphere | place: USA: Michigan...
CACACCCAATGAAAAGCCATTCAGCACCTGGATCAAGGTCGACCGCGATGGCGCGCACGATAGGATCGGTCTCCAAGGACCTCAGACATTCGCTCCAGCACTCCGGTTGCGAGAGGATCTCCCGCTCCATGTGCGTCTGCGATTGAAGTTCGGTAAGCGCCATAGCTCCAACTAGACGATCGTGATCTGAACTCCAAAGTCCTTCAGGTTCTGTTGGTCCGATTTCACAATCTTTCGGTCGGTGATTACGTGATGAATTGCATTGGGAGGAACGATCGAAGACAAGCTGCGGCGAGAAAACTTGCTGGAATCGCAAACCGCTACCACTTTCCTCGAGATCCCCACCATCACGCGGTTGACTTTTGCTTCTTGGAGGTTCGGAGTGCTCAGCCCTAGCCTCGTATCGAAACCATCCACACCGAGAAAAAGCACGTCTGCACTGAGTTGCCGAAGGGTTTCTTCCGCCAGGGGCCCCACTAGCGAGAACGAATTCTTGCGCACTGTTCCACCGGTGAGAATGACTTCAATTTCCGAGTTGGCAAGCTCGGCGGCGATGTTTACCGCGTTGGTTATAACCGTCAGATTGCGAAAGCTGCGCAAAGCTCGTGCAATCGCCAGAGTTGTCGTGCCCGAGTCGAGCAGCACCGATTGACCTTCCTCGACCATCCGCACGGCCGCTTGCGCAATCCGGATCTTCTCCATCCGATGCATCTTTTCTTTCTCTTGCACCGAAAGGTCATTGAGCGCACCGCTCGGTGGAGTCAGTGCTCCACCATGGGTGCGGTGTACCAGTCCACGCCCCTGGAGAATCTCCAAATCTTTGCGTATCGTGATCTGTGAGGTGCGGAAGCGTGCGGAAAGCTCCTTGACCAGCACCCGGCCATCGCGTCCGAGCATTTGCAGAATCTCGCGACGGCGCTCTTCGTTCAGCATTCCATCCGCTCGAGACAAGCCTTCCTCCAGCGAAGTTTCCTTTTACATTGTTTTGTTACGAATTGCAAGCTTTTCGGTTGCCCGCTCTCGCCCCTGAAGGCAGCAAATATTCGGTTGCAATCTGAATCGGGTCATTCTGTAGGAGCGCCTAAGAATGCATCGGCTGCCACCCAAAGGCTCATCGTATTGCTTGCTCGGGAGATCCGAGACATTCACTGGAGGCTCTGTGAGTATCTTCACGATTCTGTTCGTTATTCTTTTGATCGCGTGGATTCTTGGTTGGGGTGTCTTTCACGTAGCCAGCGCAATGATTCACATCTTGCTGGTCGTAGCGCTGATTGCACTGGTCCTGCACTTCATTCGCGGACCTCGCGCCGTTTGATCACGCGCGAAACCGATTGGCCTCAGTCGAAGTCGCGCTTCCTGGTTTGCGAGCTTGGCGTGGCCTGATGAGGAACATGGCCGGCGGACGCCTGAGGCTGCACCCGCTTCGATTCAGAACGACGCCGTGAGCAAGGCGAGAGGGAATCTGCGAAACAAGTTGCCTGCCGGGATCGAAGGCGACGAATCACCCTGACCTCCGTCTACCCATTCTCCGGTCAGCGCATTGCGGAACCTCACCCGCGCCATCTCGGGGAGTTCCAACCTGGTTTCCTGCCAGATGTCTCCCCCGCAAGGTAGATGACGCTTGTACTCGAGCAATTCGGCACAAAGCCGAGGAACCGCCACGATCAGCCACTGATTCTCCCATCTTCGCGCGAATGCCAACACATGCCTCGACTTAGGTCCACTTACAGGGAGGGGAAGATAGTCGCCATCGCGAAACAGTTTCGGCCATTGTTTGCGCAAACCGAGGGTCGCTGCGATGGTGTGCAGTTTGATGCGGCCATCCTCCATTTTCTGAGTCATAGAACACAACTGGGTTTCCGGGCATTCGGCGCCTGCCGTGACTTGTTTCTTAAGCTCCTGTAGGACAGCAAATCGGGATTGGTAGTCGACGGGCCGACGATTATCTGGGTCTACCAGACTGAAATCCCATATCTCCGCACCCTGATAAATATCTGGAACTCCCGGTGCGGTCAGTTTGATCAAGGTTTCGGAAAGGCTGTTCAGCATTCCAAAGTATGCGATGTCTCTTTGAAAGGGCACGAAACTCTCAAGGAAAGCCCGGGATTGCAGAACGGCTTCCACAAAACTGATGACTGCGCTTTCATAGGCTTCATTGGGATTGGCCCAGGTGGTGTGCGTTTTGGCTTCGCGTACGGCTTTTCGCATGTATTCACGCATCCGCCGCACGAAGGGCTCGTCAGGCAACTCGGCTGGCTCGAAAGGCCACGCACCCACCAATGTTTGGTAGAACAGATACTCATCGTTTTCATCCGGAGCATCGTCAACGCGCAAACGGGTCTTCTTCTCGCGATTGAGCTGATGCCAGCGTCTTACGTGTCGATGCCACACCAGCGGCATCTCCGACACCACGTCGATTCTGGCGCGCACATCCTCCGAGCGCTTGGTGTCGTGAGTGGAAGTTGTGCTCATTTCGTGCCGCCAATTCCGCGCCCGCTCCGCCATCTGCCGATGGAACTCTTCCGCCAAGATGCCAAACCGGAGAGGATTCCCCCCCACCTCGTTCAACGAGACAAGGCAGTTATAGCGGTAGAAACTGGTGTCCTCGAAGCCTTTCGCCATGAGAGCGCTGGTGTATTGCTGAAACCTCATGGCAAAGCGCATCACGGCGCGTTGATAATATTGAGGCCGACCTTCCTGCCGTTCCCGCAACAGAAGTTCGCGAATGAACTCGTAGACCGAAGGCTCGGCCGCGCTGTTTCTGGCAATGGCGCTGTTTACCGCCTGATGGATATAGACCTGATCGCTCGACGACAGGTCTTGCTGATTTTGGTAAGTCCGGTACACGGGAAAAAGTGCCACGATCTCGGTGAGCGCATCGCGCAAACTCGTCAGGGTGAAATCGCACGTGTGGCGGTCGGAAAGGGCAATGCGGCTGAGATCATTGGCGAGAACGTTCAGTTCGCTATTGAGGGAAGTGTCCATCACTAATTTTTTGCACTCATATACCAAGTTTTCGAAGCTGACGTTCTCTCCAATAAACCTCCGATAAATCCAATTCATTTTCTTTTCGTTTGCCGACTCGACGAAAAGGCCATTCACCAGATTCAGGAAGTTGTAGCCCGTGGTCCCATCAATGGGCCAGTTCTCGGGGATCGCCTCATCCCCGGTGAGGATCTTTTCAGCAACGATGTAGGGACGTTTGGAACCATTCCCGGCTTGTTGCAGGCGTGCGAAGTATTGCTGAGGGTCGAATAGTCCGTCGGGATGATCGATCCGCAGCCCGTCGATTTTCCCCTCATGGAGTATTCGCAAGATGAACTCGTGTGTCTGCTGGAAAACGCGTTCGTCTTCCTGCCGGATCGCTGCAAGGTCGTTGACATCGAAGAACCGGCGATAGTTGATGTCGTCGGCGGCCACTCGCCAGTAAGCCAAGCGAAAGGCCTGCTTCTTGATCAGTTCATGTAGCTGATCGAAAGAGCTCGGGTATCCGGGAGAGCCGTTAATCTTCTCGACCGCGCGTTCCAGAAACTCCGAGACCGCCATCGAACGGGAGCACAGGGAAGCAAGCCGTCGCTTGTGGATCTCTTTATCTCGAACCCGTTCGGCGCGCTTCTCTGGCGAAGCCTCCTCCCTGCTTGGCAAGTGCTCGAAGGCTGTGATCAGGCTCTCGAGTTCGAGCAAGTCTTGGCTTTGGGCGCCCAGCCGATCTTCCAGCTCGCCGAGGTTTTTACCCAGAATCCGGGGATATTCCCGAGGGTCGATGGGAAAGCGGTGATGAAAGTAGACGATGCTGAGTTCGCCGGCTGTCTGATCGAAGGTGAGCTTCAGTTCACCCCGGTCGAGGACGGTGCCATACTGATCACCGAGTACCGGAACCAAGACCTTGCCTTGTAATTCGCCCTTCAGCGGATACCAATCGATATCGAAGAAATCGGCATAAGCGGAAGCTTCTCCATTCTCCAGGACGTCGAGCCACCAGGCATTATCTCCGCCCATGATCCCCATGTGATTGGGAACGATGTCCAGGATCTGCCCCAAGCCGTGCTCGTGCAAAACCGCAACGAAGCGCTCATACTCTTGCTGTGTTCCGATTTCGGGATTGATCTGGTGGTGATCGACTATGTCATAACCGTGCAGGCTGCCGGGCCGGGCACGCAGATAAGGAGACGCGTAGACATGCGAGATTCCCAGTTCCGCCAGATAAGGGATGACCAGAATCGCATCGGCGAAGGTGAAGGCGCGATTGAACTGGAGGCGGTAAGTCGATTGTGGAATCTCAGAGTCTGTCATCGTTCAGAAACCAGGCGGCGGAAAATGCGGGCACATGTACGCCATACCATTCGTCCTCGCGGGACGTGGCATAAATAAGGTGGCCGGTGGGCTTACTGAGACCGGGTACGGGGTCCCGCCCGAAATTGGCGAACAATTCGAGAGTGCCACCTCTCGCGAATTCCCATGAGGCAAACACGGCACTTGGCCCGAGAGTGTGATACCGTGCCGCTCCCGGGGCGATGTCGCGCAACACAGGCACAATCTTCCGCTGCCGAACCGAAAGTAGGGCGCGGTATGTTCTCAGCCAATCGGCGTGAGCCCCGCGGTTGAGGCAATTCCAGTCCAGTTTTGATCCCAAAAACGTTGCCGGATCATTAGGATCGGGAATTCGGCTCTGCCCGTCAGGAGTGCGGAACTGCTCGAAGTTTCGGAACTCCTCTCTCCTCCCCTGGCGGACCTTTTCTGCCAGGTCCGGACTGAAATCGCAGAAAAACAAAAACGGTGTTGTCGCACCGAATTCCTCCCCCATGAATAACAAAGGAGGAGAGGGCGCGAGCAGCAGGACCGCAACCATCGCCCGCAGTGCGGCGGCACAGCTGAGGCAGGCGATGCGCTCTCCGCAAGCGCGATTTCCAACCTGATCATGATTTTGTAGGAAGGAAATAAAGCACTCCGGCGCAAGATGGCGGCTGGGCTCGCCGCGCAGCGCTCCGCCTCGGAATGGCGAAGGCGCACCCTGAAATGCAAACCCTTCCGTGAGACAGCGGCCCAGCTTATCGGCGGGATCGTCGGCATAGTCGGAGTAATATCCGTAGCTCTCTCGGGTCAAGAGCACGTGCGCGGCATGATGGATGTCATCGTTCCATTGTGCGGTGTACCAGCGGGGACGCCTGTCCTCCCCACGCTCCAGATATCGAACGGCATTCTTGTCATTCTCCAACACAAGATGAATCTGGCGGTCTGCAAACTTGTCTCGAATGGTCTGCGCCAGCTCGGTGAGAATATCGCGACTAGAATCGTCCGCGATGGCGTGAACTGCGTCGAGCCGGAGGCCGTCGAAATGATATTCCTCCAGCCAGTACTGGGCGTTGTGGATGAAATAGTCGCGGACCGTCCGGCTGCAATCACCGTCGAAATTAATTGCTTGTCCCCAAGGAGTGCGGTGACGCTCGGTAAAAAATTGTGGCGCATACAGGAATAAATAATTACCCTCCGGACCGAAGTGGTTGTAGACCACATCGAGGAACACCATGAGATCCCTGGCGTGAGCGGAATTTACCAACCGCTTCAAGTCCTCAGGTCGGCCGTAGGACTGTGATGGCGCATAGGGCAGTACCCCGTCATATCCCCAGTTGCGATCTCCCGGGAAACTGGAAATCGGCATGAGTTCAATGGCAGAAACTCCCAGCTCGGCCAGGTAATCCAATTTTCGCTCCACCTCGGCAAAGGTGCCCTGCGGAGAGAACGTGCCGACGTGCAGCTCGTAGATGACGGCGTCTTCCCAACTTCTGCCTCGCCACGCGTCGTCTCCCCAATCAAAGCCGTCAGGATCCACCACCTCACTCGGGCCATGGACACCTTCCGGCTGGAAACGCGATGCGGGATCTGGAACGTCGTGCTCGCAATCAATCCGAAATCGATATTGGGCGCCAGCCAAGGAGTCGGTCTCAACTTCAAACCATCCTCCCTCTTGCGCCGTCATTGGAATGGAGAGGGCGAGCGGGGAAAGCCGCAACTCCACACTGTCTGCTTTCGGAGCCCACAACCTGAAGCGCGTTGTTCCGCGCGACCGCAGCTCGGTGCCGAAGGGCATTACGTGCTTTCGTTTCATGCCGCAGAGTGTCGCCTTCGGTCTTCGCCGCGCACCCGGTTGGTGGCTCGCTCGACCAGCAGTGCCAGGGATCGTGCCTGGAGAGGATAAGAGTCATTGCCGAAATGGAATCGGCTGACCTCTCCCGACAGCTGACACGAAGTGTCAATCAGTGCGACCCAGCCCGCGCCGGTGGGGGGAACCGGCAATACGAACGGGATCGGTTCGAAATGTGCATTGATAAGAAGGATGAAATTCTCGTCTGATACTCGCTGGCCTCGTTCATTTACTTCATCGATGGCAACGCCGGAAAGGCCCATTCCCAGGCAGCGCGCGAAATCCTGGTTCCACTCTTCATCGGTCATTTCCTGGCCGTCAGGGCGATACCAGATTACGTCTTTGATTTCAGCACCTTTGATTTTTCTACCTTGGAAAAACTTACGCCGCCGAAATACGGGGTGTTGCTTTCGCAAGGCAAGCAATTGCCGGACAAAAGCAAGCGTTTGATGGTCAATTTTGTCCGAGGTCCAGTTGACCCAACTGACCTCGTTGTCCTGACAATATGCGTTGTTGTTTCCGTCCTGAGTGCGTCCTAGCTCATCGCCAGCCAGCAGCATGGGCACACCCTGAGAGAGCAGCAACGTCGCCACCAGGTTCCGCTTCTGTTGGGCACGCAGACGATTTATGTCGGGATTGTCAGTAGGCCCCTCAGCGCCGCAATTCCAGCTGCGATTGTTGTCCGTACCGTCGCGATTTTGCTCACCATTCGCCTCGTTGTGTTTGGAGTTGTAGCTGACCAGGTCCTGCAATGTGAAGCCGTCGTGGGCAGTCACAAAATTCACGCTGGCATAGGGCCGGCGACCGCTTTGCGCGTAGAGATCGCTGGACCCGGTGATTCGGTATGCAAGCTCGCCTATCAAACCGCCGTCACCCTTCCAGTAGGAGCGGACCGCGTCCCGATACCTGTCATTCCATTCCGCCCAGCCTACCGGGAACTTTCCAACCTGGTATCCACCCTCGCCTAGATCCCACGGTTCTGCAATCAGCTTCACCTGTGACAGCACAGGATCCTGATGGATGATGTCCAGAAATGCACCCAGGCGGTCCACTTCATGCAACTCGCGCGCAAGGGTTGCCGCTAAATCAAAACGGAATCCGTCCACATGCATTTCGAGGACCCAGTACCGCAAGCTGTCCATGATCATCTGCAGCACACGCGGGTGGCGCATGTTCAATGTATTGCCCGTGCCCGTGTAATCCTTGTAGTAGCGAGGATCTTCGGGGACCAGGCGGTAATACGCGGGGTTATCGATTCCTTTGAACGAGAGCGTCGGTCCCAGATGGTTGCCTTCAGCGGTGTGGTTATAAACCACGTCCAGGATGACTTCGATCCCTGCCGAATGCAGGCTCTTGACCATGGTTTTGAACTCGGTGATGTCGCCGGTTGCGCAGTACCGTGGTTCGGGAGCAAAGAAACCAATGGAGTTGTATCCCCAGTAATTGCGCAACTCGCGCTCGACCAAGTTTCGGTCATCAATGAACGTTTGTACGGGCATCAATTCGACCGCCGTGACTCCCAACTGCGTCAAGTGATCAATGACCGGAGCGGTGCCTAACGCTGCATATGTTCCACGTAGTGGTGATGGAATGTTCGGGTGAAGAATCGTAAATCCTTTTACGTGGGTTTCGTAAATAACGGTGCTGTGCCAGGGTGTTCGCGGCGAACTATCGGCTCCCCAGGTAAAAGCGGGATCTACAACAACTCCTTTCAGCATGCCCGGCGCGCTATCGCGTCGGTCAAACGAGAGGTCCTGGTTTCGGTGTCCCACCTTGTAACCAAAGAGAGAATCGTGCCACTTAAGGCCACCATGAATCTGCTTGGCGTAGGGGTCGAGCAACAGTTTGTTGCGATTGAATCTTAAACCGCCGGTCGGGTCGTACCGTCCGTGTACCCGGTATCCGTAGACTAGCCCTGGCCGTCCCTCCGGAAGATAACAGTGCCAAACCTGGTCGGTCTGCTCCCGGATTGTAATGCGATGCGTTTCCCGCCGGCCGAGGCTGTCAAACAGGCAGAGTTCGACCTTTTCGGCCGATTCGGAGAAGATTGCGAAGTTGACACCCTCGCCGTCCCACGTTGCCCCAAGTGGATACGGTCTGCCGGGCCAGACAATTAGTTTGGTGTGATTAATCAACCCCAGTCCTCAGAGGACGGCAACTCGGATTCCAAGAGCAAGTTGGAACGGTTTGTGGCAGATAGCGGAACCCAAAGAAACCGCTTGTGCTATTTACGGATCGAAAGAGACCTTAGATGCCGCTGCAGGGGAAACCGTAGTCTGCCATTTGGGCCAGACGTCGCACTCAGGGACCTCTCCTGGTCTCGAGCTGCTGCTCTGGCAGAATGTAAGGCCAATTTGGCTCTAGATCCCAATCCCCGCCGCCAGTTCGAGCTCTTGGGCCTCGCGGTCGCCTCGGAGTACTTCCGGGCCGTGGGGTTATCTTCCCCGTTTGATCGAATCCTCGTCTGGGTGGCGAGAAAAACAGGTCAGCCATTGGAACCAACGAAGTCAATCGCTTGCTGAATCTAGGAGTGGCCTCGCCAAGTAAGATCAGAACCAGCAATGATCAGCCAAGCCGACAATTACATCGAGTACTGCCGCCAAACCGCCCGCGAACTTCGCGATCCTCACGATCTCGCCCTTCGTGGTCGTGATAAGCACACGATGACCCGGGCCGTGCACGAAGAAATCGCGCGCGTCGTAGAACTTGGCCCGGGGGATGATTTGGTTGATATAGGCTGTGGGGATGGCACCCTTCTTCAGATGGCTCGCGCACTGGGTGTAAACCATGCAATTGGAACGCACGCCACCGAAGAAGAAGCCGCTCTTGTGCGCGACATGGGCTTAGACGCGAGGCAAGGGTTGAGCCACCGACTGCCGCTCCGGGATTCCTCTGCCTCGGTCGTCGTCTGCAACAGCGTGCTCCTCATCGTGGCCAGAGAGCAGATACCGCCAAGCTTGCGTGAAATACACCGGATTGCGAGGCCAGGAGCAAGGATTTATTTAGGGGAAATCCCGTTTGTCCCTGGTCCGCCACCCGAGCCAGAGTTCGACAATCTGCGCCAAACCTTAGCCCATCTGTACCGCAAACGCGGGTTGCGAACGTGCCTGGGAATGGCTCGAAGGGTGGCTTATTCGAAACTCACCGGGAGTGCCCTTGTGATCCGCACCGGGATTGGAGTTTCTTTCCATGCGGGCCCGGAGGAGTTGATCGCAATGGCAGCCTCAGCCGGACTCCGTATCGTGCGTTACTGGCGTCACCAACATTGGGCAGGACGAAACAACTACCTTTTTATCAAGCCCGCGGGGAATGATCTCGAAAACCCATCCACGAGAAATTGAGGATCCCGCGATTTTCGTATACGCCGGCCTGCTAATTCGAGCCTGGTAGCTCCGAGCCTACTTCTCTTCATTTACCACTTGGAGCTGGTTGTCGACGCTGAACACAAGCGGAACTCCGTTGGCCCGGATTCCAGCCATGGCCATATCGCTTTCATTGTCCACCACACCCGTCAGGGTGACGTGGCCGTTGTTGACGATGATGCGGATGGCGTGGCGGCCGATCGGAGGATCGTTTGTGATCCCGCCCGCAGCTCGAGCGATTGATGGCATGGATCGCCCACGGTTCGAAGTGTATCTCTGTAACGGAGCGAAACCGTAAATGGCGGCGTAAACCGCGGCACGAATGCGGTCGTCATTCGGCGAGTTGGGCAATACCTCAATTTGGTTATCTACCTTCTGGACACCCTCGACCCTCTTGACCACATTTTCGGCGCCGGACTTGAGGGTGGGCCGCGACGCTTCCCCGAGAAGAGTGACCGTACCATCGGGTTTGATAGCAAAATGGATGTTGTCAAAGACCCCGTACTGCGGAAGAGTGACAATCGCCTTGCGAACTTGCTTCGCCATTCTTAGAAGGTTCTCCTGACCAGCAGTCGCACTTGCGTTGGTTTGCTCCTGAGCAGTTGCCAAGCAAACACAAAGAACCAAGCATAAACTGGCTATGTTGATAGCGTTTGTATATCGTCCGATCATAAGTTTCCTGCTCTCCCAAGCTACTCTCGAGGTCTGTTCGAGATTCTCAACTGCAAAGCCAGCTTCCTAGGAAAGGACTGCACGGTTTGTCGGACCGTGCGGTGAATCAGCGCGACTTGTTGCATCGCCGAATCCCTTGGCTTTGCGGTCTACGGCTGCCGTCATCAAGGCCTTACTTCGATTTCAAATCCTCCATCCGGGTTCTCGTATTGTCGTAATCAACTACGTTGCCCACCGCGGCGGACAACTCACCCGCCGACTGCGCGTTCGACCTGAGATACTGCATATAGTTGGGATCCCTGAGCCGATTAGGATTTTCGTTCAGGTGGTTGATGATGGCCTCGGTATCGCTTGCCAATTGCTTCAGCACTGGCGTAATTCGATCAATCGTATCCTGATGCCATGGTTGAGCTTCCGCACGAGCTGATTGCAATTGCGCCAAGATCTCACCAGCTTTATTGATGTGGTCCTTAATCTGCGATATCTGAGCACTGTGGCTTGGCCAGGTGACGTTGGATCTCGTATAAGTTTCCATTGTCACAGCATCTCGCTGTAATTGGGCTGCTGTGGTGCGCGCCTCTTGAAAAAAGGCTACTAACGTCGGCAGCCACCGCACTGGTGCCTGCCGAAAGCAGCGCTAACAAGGCTCCCACGTTCAACAAAGCTGACCACCGGTAGACGGACCTTGCAGACAAGAGTCGGAACACGATGATGATCTCCTTTGTTGAGGTAAACATTTCCAACATGCCATGGCCCACGTAACCCATCACCTGTCATTTGTGACAGAGGCTCTGGCCATCCGAAGCGAATCAAATGGATTGAGCGATTGGATCTTGTCCGGGATTCATGCGGCTAGCCTGAGTGGCTTTCACGAACGGGTCCGCACCTCTTACGTGCATTCGCTGAGCGAGTTCGAATGAGACAGTCTGATGGGATTTGTGCCAATCTGGGACTTACGTTGCGGCGACGCTGACGATAATCGAACCAGTCCTTACGGAACGAGGTGGGACAGCCTCATCTTTTTCAATGTGCTGGAATTCAGTTACCTGAAAGCAGTACTCGCCTTTCTTGCTCTTATCATCATGCCTGCTTTGCTGGTAGGCGTTGCGCCATCCATCATTTTCACTTACAGCCACCATACCTTGGGAACAATCGTATCCCTTGGGCGTAACCCCACCCTCATCCTGCTTCTCATCCTTGCGGCTTTGCTCTTAGTACCTCTATGGGCGGGTCCACGATTCCTGGCCATTGCGATTGATAATTTTTGGCATCTTCACTACACCCTCGTTTTTCCAATCTTTGTTGTCCTGCGGGAGATTCTTAAAACGGTTTCTGAACGGTTCCCTGGTAAGAAATATGAGCAGAAGCATATCCACTATAGACGTCTGGTTGCGACGATCTTGGCAGCGTTTCTGCTCGGCGGCGCAGGACTGGCACTCGCAGTGTCGGTCGAGCTATCAATAGGGTTAAGTCTGGTCGATGCCGAGCGCGTCGCACCGTGGGCAGTTGCCAGAGCTGCCCTTGGGAATGCGGCGATGGTCTTCGGTTTTTCCACTGCGGTGGCGAGCACCTTCTGGCTTTGGCGAGAACTCAGCGTGAATGAGCCGGTACTGGACTGGCCACATCCGCGGCAACCGGCCACGTCACTGTTGCGGGTCGCACATATGTCGGACCTGCATGTAGTTGGGGAGCGTTACGGTTATAGGATGGAGACCGGGACCCACGGTGCCCAAGGCAACCAATGCGTGTATGCCGCGTTCGAACGCCTGTCTGCGATACATAGTTCACGCCCGCTTCATCGCGTGCTTGTTACCGGCGACATCACCGATGCCGGAACGCGCGCGGAATGGACTGAGTTCCTCGACCTCCTCAGCCACTTTCCTGAGTTGCGTTCGCGCATGTCATTGGTGCCTGGCAACCACGACATAAACATTGTGGATCGCACCAACACCGCGCGTCCGGATCTT
>Ga0070681_10005593_pt1 | contig 12141 bp, 8 predicted proteins | sample KBSC83BmetaG_FD_65650 | JGI IMG/M metagenome (GOLD analysis project Ga0070681, IMG submission 65650) | Corn rhizosphere microbial communities from Kellogg Biological Station, Michigan, USA - KBS C8-3B metaG | ecosystem: Host-associated > Plants > Roots > Rhizosphere | place: USA: Michigan...
TGCCATATCGAGAGCAGGCGCACGACCAGTGCCACGAGCACGAGGGCGAGGACCCACGATTTCCGCCTGGAAGCCTCGGCTGCGGTGTTCACGCGGTCATCCCGCGCCTTGTCGGACAGCTGTCCGGAACACGAGATACTTCCGGACAGCGTACGTCGCTGCAAAGCTGACGGCGATCGCCGCGATCTTCGGCAGGTGGATGCCGGCGCCTGGAACCTGCGACACCAGCCACACCACGCCCGACGTCAGGACGGCGCCGAACAGGCCACTCAGGAGGAAGAGGGCGAACTCGCGCAACTGGTGGCGATGCAGCCACCCGGCGGGGAACACGAAACGCCGCGACATGAAATAGTGGACGACCGCCCCCGCGACGTAGGCCGGCGCGGCAGCCAGGGCCGGCGAGAGCCCGCCGACGAGCCGGAGGAGCAGGAGATAGAGACTGTAGTCGACGGCCAGGGCGACGACGCTCGCGAGGAAATAACGCGGCAGCATCGCTAGGGCGTGAGCGACTGCGGAACGAGGCGCAACCCGCCGGCGCCGGTGCCTGCATCCCCGGTCACTTCCTCGTGGTATTGGGCGTCCTCGTTGACCCTCCAGACATCATAGATGGTCGAGCCGGCCACGATGTTCCGCACGGTCAGCATCGCCGTCATCATGGCGTGATCCTGGTTGTTGTATTTGTGCATGCCGTTGCGGCCCACGAAATGGAACGTCGGGAAGCGCGTGGAGAATTCGCCGCTCACCGCGTCGACCGCATCCTTGTAGTCGGCGTCGTAGACCGGATAGGCCTTGGGTTGCCGCACGACGTGGCCGCCGGCGACCTGGTGGGCGGTGGCGAGGCCCAGCGTCGTTAGTTCGTGGATCGCCAGCTTGACGAGATCGGCATCGGCCATGGTCCACAGGCCATCGCCTTCGAAGCAGAAATATTCGAGGCCGAGGCAGCCCTTGCCGGCCCCCGGCACCATCTCTGGCGACCACGACGCGTAGTTCTGGATTCGTCCGACCTTCACCGTGGGATCGTGGATGTAGATCCAGTTGTCGTCGAACAGGGCGGGGGAGTTGAGGAACACCGCCACCGTGAGGAAGTCCCGGTACTTCAGCTTGGCGGCGTCGCCGGCCGAGGCCGGCCGGGGTGTGACGTGGTTCACCACGTCGCGCATCGGCGCCGAGGAGACAACCCGGCGCGCCCGATGGGCGCGTTCATCTCCGGACGCGGCGTCGGTCGCCGTCACCGTCCACAGCGCGCTCGCCTCGTCCCAGGCGAAGCTTCGGGCGGTCTGGCCGGACAGGATCGTGCCGCCGCGTTCGCGGATCTGCCTTGCCGCGGCCTCCCAGATCATGCCCGGGCCGCGGCGCGGGTAGCGGAAGCTCTCGATCAGCGTCTTGACGGTGGCACCGCCCTTCGGCCGCAGGTTCAGGGACTTGCGCAGGGCGGAGACGACGGCGACGAACAGGCTGAGGCCCTTGATGCGCTGGGCCGCCCAATCGGCCGAGATGTCGTCGCAGCTCATGCCCCAGACCTTCTCGGTATAGGTCTTGAAGAAGATGCGGAACAACCGCTCGCCGAACTGGTTGGCCACCCACTCGTGGAATGACTTCGGGCTGCGCGTGGGGAACACCTGCGCCTTGGCGTAGGACAGGACGCACAGCGCGCTCTCGAACAGGCCGAGATTGGACAGCGCCTCGAACGCGCGCAGCGGATAGCTGTAGAGCTTGTTGCGGTAGAAGATGCGCGACGTGCGCGGCCGTTCGATGAAGTCGTCGGGCAGGATCTCGCGCCACAGATCCTCGACTTCCTGCGACTTCGAGAAGAAGCGATGGCCGCCGATGTCGAAGAAATAGCCGTCATGGCGCTCGGTACGGCTGATGCCGCCGACGTAGGTCGAGCTCTCCTCGAGGATGAGCACGCTGCCGGCATTTTCCTTGGTGAGCAGGTACCCGGCGGTAAGGCCGGCGGGGCCCGCGCCGACGATCAGCGTATCGACGACATCCTCGGGCATCAGAGCGACTTCAGGGCCTGCTGCACTTCCTCGACGTGCCCCTTCACCTTGACCTTGTGCCAGACATTGCGGATGACGCCGTCCTTGTCGATCAGGAAGGTCGCGCGGTCGATGCCCATGTACTTGCGGCCATACAGGCTCTTCTCGATCCAGGTGCCGTACTTCTCGCAGATCTTGCCGTCCTCGTCCGACACCAGCGGGAAGGGCAGGCTGTACTTGGCCTTGAACTTGTCGTGGCGGGCGATGCTGTCCTTGCTGACGCCGATCACCTGCGCCTTCAGTTTCTTGAAGTCGGGCATGGCATCTCGGAAGCCGCAGGCCTCGGTGGTGCAGCCCGGCGTGTCGTCCTTGGGATAGAAATAGAGTACGACCGGCTTGCCGCGCAGCTCGGAGAGCTTGAGCTTCTTTCCGCCATCGGTGGCGGCGGTGAAATCCGGCGCCTTCTTGCCCTCTTCGACGCTCATTGTCCTCTCCTCGGCTTCCAGCCGGCGGCGCGTGCCGGCTCCTCGATGATGCGGCGGTATATAGCACGGGCCGCGGCGGCTTCCGCCTCGATCCGGCCGCGCAAGGTCTCGATGTCGGCCACGTTCTCCGTCGCCGCGATCAGGCGGCGCTGGCCTTCGGGCGCCTTGGCCTCGTCGAAGCCGGCCTCGTCGCCGTCGAGGGTAAGCCGCAACAGGCTCTGCACGTCCGACAGCAGCAGGCGGGTGGCCACGAGGACGTCGGCGTCGGTGGTGTCGATCAATCCGGCCGCCGCGGTGCGTCTCAGCATCTCCGACGGATGCGGGTCGAGAATGTCCGGCCGCGCCGCGGCGTGACGCAGCGCCAGGTACTGCGCCACGAAGTCGATGTCGAAGAGCCCGCCGGACAGGTGCTTGAAGTCCCACACGCTCTTGGGCGGCGCGTGCTCGGCGATGCGGTCGCGCATGTCGGCCACGTCGCGTACCAGGGTCGCCTCGTCGCGCTGCCGCCGGAGCGTCGCCCGTATGGTGCGCTCGAGCTGACTGCTGAGCGGGCGCGGCCCATGGATCACGCGCGCGCGGGTGAGGGCGAGATGCTCCCAGGTCCATGACGATTGGGCGTGATAGGTTTCGAAGCCCTCGAGCGAATTGGCCAGCGGCCCGGCGCGGCCCGACGGGCGCAGCCGCATGTCGACCTCGTAGAGCGGTCCCTCGTTGGTGAGCGCGGTGAGGGCGGTCACGATCTTGCCGCTGAGGCGCGTGTAGTACTGGATCGGCGGCAGCGGCTGGGCGCCGTCGGACGCCTCGAGGCCGGGCGGAATGTCATACACGAAGATCAGGTCGAGGTCGGATGTCGCCGACATCTCGCGGCTGCCGAGCTTGCCCAGACCGAGGACGGCGAGGCGCTGGTCGCTGAAGCCGCCGTGCGTCTGGGCGAACCGCCGCTCGACCCGGTCGCAGAGCGCCGAGATCGTGGCCTGGGCGATGTCGGAATAGGCCTCGCCCGCCTGCGCCGGTGCCAGGATGCGCTTGAGTTGCTGGACACCGACCTGAAAGCGGCGATCGTTGGCCCAGCGACGGGCGATGTCGAGGAGATCCTGGTCGTCGTTCGCAGGTCCCAGCAGCTTCATCAGCTCGGCCGTCATGTCGGCAGCGGGCGGCAGCGGCGCATAGAAATCCGGCGACAGCACCGAGTCGAGCAGCACGGTGCGGCGCGCGAGATGCGCGGCAAGGCGCGGCGCGCTGCCCATGATCGCCGCGACGAGGTCGATCAGCGCGGGGTTGGCCTTGAACAGCGAGAAGAGCTGCACACCGGCCGGCAGGTTGGCCAGGAACAGGTCGAAGTTGAGCAGCGCCTGGTCGGGTGCGGCGGTGTCGCCCAACGCCTTCAGCAGGGTCGGCATCAGCTCGGTCAGCAGCTCGCGGGCGCGCGGCGACGTGGTCGATCGGTAGCGCCCGTGATGCCAGCGCCGTACGATGCCGGCGGCGGCCGACGGATCCTTGAAGCCCAGCGCGGCCAGCGTCTCGAGCGTGCCCGGATCGTCGTCGGTGCCGGTGAACACCAGGTTGCCGCCCGGTCCGGCGAGGCTCGGCGCCTCCTCGAACAGGTGGGCGTAGTGGCCCTCGACGCAGCGCAGGCGCTGGAGGAGGGCCGCCTCGAAGGCCTTGAAGTCGGGATAGCCGAGGAAGGTGGCCAGCGCGGCGGCGCCGGCTTCCGTCTCCGGCACGCTGTGGGTCTGCTTGTCATCGATCATCTGCAGGCGGTGCTCGGTGCGCCGCAGGAAACCGTAGGCCTCGATCAGCTCGTCCGCCGCGTGGCGCGCGACATGGCCCGCCGCGGTGAGCGCGCGCAAGGTCTCGCAAGTGCCGCGCGACCGCAGCGACGGGTCGCGGCCGCCGAAGATCAGCTGTTGGGTCTGGGCGAAGAACTCGATCTCGCGGATGCCGCCGCGGCCGAGCTTCACGTTGTGGCCGAGCACCTTGACCGTGCCGCCGCCGCGATGGGCGTCGATCTGGCGCTTGATGGAGTGGATGTCGTGGATCGCCGCGAAATCGAGATGCTTGCGCCAGATGTAGGGCCGCAGGGAGGCGAGGAACGCCTCGCCCACGCCGCGGTTGCCGGCGACGGTGTGTGCCTTGATCATCGCCGCGCGTTCCCAGTTCTGACCGACGCTCTCGTAGTAGAGCTCGGCCGCCTGGACCGACATGGCCAGCGGCGTCGAGCCGGGATCGGGCCGCAGCCTGAGGTCGGTGCGGAAGATGTAGCCGTCGACCGACGTCTCGGACATGAGCTGGACCAGCAGGCGGGCGCCGCGGACGAGGTGGCGCGACGCCTGTTCGTCGTCGCGCAGGGCGGGCGTGTCGCGGTCGTAGAGCAGGATCAGGTCGATGTCGCTGGAGTAGTTCAGCTCGCCCGCGCCGAGCTTGCCCATGCCGAGCACGGTGAAGGCCGCGGCGTCGGGATCGTTGCCGATGCCGAGCCCACTCTCGCGCGCGAGCTGGAGCAGGATGGCGTCGGTCAGGGCCTGCAGACAGCCGCAGGCGAAGGCGCTGAGCGCGCCGGTGATCTTCTCCAGGGGCCAGGCGCCGGCGATGTCGGCCACGGCGATGGTGAGGGCGGCCCGGCGCTTGAGCTTGCGCAAGGTGGCGGCGACCGCGGCCGGCGGGTCGCCTGCCCCGGCGCCTTCCCGCGTCGCGGCCAGGGCGGCGGCGATGTCATCGAAGACCGGGTCAGGTCCGCGTCGCCACAGATCGGTCACAAAATCGGGATTGAGCAGGGCGGCTTCGCCGAGATACGGACTGTTGCCGAACAGAGCGTCGAGAAGCGCGACTGCAGCCGGCTCTTCGGGGCGGGCGGCCTTTTCGGCCCAACGGGTCCAGGCCACGGAAAGTCGCGCCGTGTCGTGCGGCCGGGGGAGGGAGCGGGCGGAAAGCCAAGACATGCGGTTCGGCGGCAGCTAAATTGTTGAATATCGCCGGCACGCTTGTTCCCCCGTGCCGCCCTCGTCAAGAACGCGGAAGTAAAGGCTTTGGTGAGAAGAGTCTATCGGGTGCTCGAGCGCCTCGTCATCGGCGTCGTCGTCGCCGTGGCTGTGCTCGTGGCGGTGGTGTCTCTGCGATTGATGAGCGGCCCCGTGGATCTCGACTTCCTGAAGTCGCGGATCGCCCAGGAATTCGACACGCCGGGCGGCAAGATGAAGGTCCAGGCCGACCGGGTCTACGTCGAATGGAGCGGCGTGAGCCAGCCGGTGCGGCTGGTTTTCTCAGGCCTGCATGTCACCGATGCCGACAAGAGGGAAGTGGCGACGGCGCCCAACGTGGCGCTTTCGTTCGAGGCCCGGAGCGTCGTCAGCGGCCATTTCCTGCCCAGCGCGATCGTGGTCGAGCAGCCCAGCCTCGATGCCGAGATCGCGCGCGAGGGCGGGATGCTGCAGCGCATCTTCGCCAAGACGGACGGCAACTCCCAGAGCCAGGTCATGGAGCTGCTGGTCGAGCAGCTCCTGGCCGAGCCCAACTACCGGACGATTCTCGGCCAGCTCGACACGGTGCTGGTCGAGCGCGCCCGCGTCACCCTGCACGACATTCCGAGCGGCATCGTCTGGACGGCGCCGAATGCGCGCGCCAGCCTCAAGCGCGACGCCTCGGGCGTGATCATCGGTGCCGAGGCGCGCTTCTCGCGCGGTGGCAGCGACGAGCCGATCGACGTGGCGTTGTCGGGCGTCTATGCGCGCGACCGCAGCCGTATTTCGGTCGAGGCCAAGATCGACGGGTTGAAGCCCCTGATGTTCGCCGACTACGCGCCCGAGGTGGCGATCCTGCGCGGGGTCGACATCGCGCTGTCCGGCCGGCTGAACGTCGAGGCCAGCGGCGATGGCGAGGTTCGCTCGGTGCGGATGGAGGTGAACGGCGGCAAGGGCACGCTCAACCTGCCGGGAATACTGACGGCGCCCCATGCCGTGCGCTCGGTGAATGCGCTGGCTTTCCTCGACACCGAGGCGAAGACCGCCACGATCGATCACGTCGACATCGACCTTGGGGCGGCGAAGGTCGCGATCACCGGCGTCGGCCACAAGTCGGGGCAGACCCAGTCGTTCAGCGGGCGTGCCGACGTGCGTCAGATTCCGGTCGACCGCCTGGGAGAATACTGGCCGCTCGACCTGGCCGAGGGTGGCCGGGAGTGGGCCCTGGCCAACGTGACCGGCGGCACGGTCGATGTCGGCGCGGAGTTCGCGTTCGATGCGCCGATCGACGATCCCACCCACGTCAAGGTCGACCGGCTGGTCGGCTTCCTCGAATATCGCGGCCTGCGCATCCATTACATGCCGCACATGCCCGAGATCGAGAATGTTTCGGGCAAGGCGCGATACGAGAACGGCACGCTTCATTTCGACGTGGCCGGTGGAACTTCGGTCGGCCTCGGCGTGACCGGCGCCACGATCGATCTCACCGGTCTCGACGCCTCCGAGCAGGCCGCGGCGCTCCACCTGCCCATCGCCGGACCAGTGCCCGCGGTCGAGGCGCTGCTGGCGCGGCCCAAGCTCGGCCTGCCGAAGGATGCGCTGTTCGATCCCAAGCGGCTCGACGGCGATGCCGCGATCGACCTCACGCTTCACTTCCCGCTGCTGGCCTCGCTCGCCGTCGCCGACATCGACATCCGGGCGGAGGCGGCGCTCTCGGGCTTCGCGCTCAGGAACGTCCTGGGCGACGTCGATCTCACCGACGCGGTCGGCCGCGTGATCTACGGCAATGACCAGCTCACCGTGTCGGGACAGGGCAAGCTCGACGGCAATGCCGTCGACATCGGCTGGCACCAGATCTACACGCCCAAGGCGCCGTACCGGCAGCGCTACGAGTTGAAGGGCACGGTGCCCGCGGCGCTGATGGCCAAGGCGGGCTTTCCCACGCCGGAACCCTATCTCACCGGGCCGGTCGGCGTCGTGATGTCGTACCAGACGCAGGCGAACGGCACGAGCGAGGTGCAGGCCAAGCTCGACCTCAAGGGCGCCAGGGCGACGGCCGAGCAGCTCGACTGGACCAAACCCGCCGGCACGGCGGGGACGTTGAAGCTCGGCGTGAAGCTCGCGGCCGGCGCCAAGGTCGCCTCGATCGACTTCGACGGTCAGGGCAATGGTCTTGTCGCCAAGGGTCAGGTCCGCTTCGGTGACGGCGCCGCGGTCGAGCAGGTCGACCTGCGCAAGCTCTCGATCGGACGGTCCGACATCGCGCTCGACTGGAAGCGCGCCGGAAACGGCGTCGAGGTCGCGCTGCAGGGCCGATCGCTCGAACTCCTGCGCATACGCCAGGCGCTGAAGAGCCGCGACGACCTTGCCGCGACCAAACCGGACGGAGCGGCCGCGGCGGCCGAGCGCAGCACCAGGGTTTCGGTCAGGCTCGACCAGCTCCTGGTCCAGCGCGGCGCGCTCGGCGCGTTGAGCGGCCGGCTCGAAATGGCGGGCGAGCGGCTGGCGTCGGCCGATCTGGCGCTCGGCGCCGGCAAGGGCTCGGCGTTCAAGGTGACGCCCGCCGGACGCAGCCGCACGGTGGCGCTGTTCGTTCCCGACTTCGGCCTGTTGCTGAAAGAGGCGGGTTGGCTCGACGGGCTGGTCGGCGGCGACCTCAATTTCCAGGGAAGCTTCGACGATTCGATGCCGCAGTCGCGCCTCACCGGCATCATCCGCCTCGGACCGTACCATCTCGAGAAGGTGGCGCCGCGCGCCGATGTCGGCTCGCTCAATTCGACGATCGACGGACTCGGTCGCGCCGGCAACGCGCTGCAGAACTTCGACAGCCTGGAGGCGCGCATGGCCAAGACCGGCGACCGTGTCGACATCACCAACGGGCGCACCAGCGGCAAGTCGATCGGGCTCACGACCGCTGGCTGGATCGATCTCGGCAACGACACGGCCCGCCTGCGCGGCGTGGTCGTGCCGGGCTTCGCGCTGAACAACCTGCTGTCGAACGTGCCGCTGCTCGGGCCGTTGTTGACGGGCGGCAAGGATGCCGGCCTGTTTGCGATCTCCTACAAGCTCGAAGGCCCGCTCGACGACCTCAAGTCCGACATCAACATGATGTCGGCGATCACCCCGGGTGGCCTGCGCGAGCTCTTCTCCTCGTCGGGAGACCGGACGCCCGCGCCGGACACGGTTCAGCCGACACCCTAACGGGCGCGCACCAGCACGTGGCGCTTGCGGCCGGCGGAGAGCTTCAGCGTGCCGGACGAGTCGAGATCCTTTTCGCCGACAATGGCGACGTCGGACGCGATCGGCTGGTCGTTCAGCCGTCCGCCACCGCCCTTGATGAGTTTGCGTGCCTCGGTGCGGCTGTCGGCGAGGCCCGCCTCGTGGAAAAGCTCGAAGGCGGCGATGCCGGCGGCGAGCTTGGCACGCGCCACGTCGACCGTGGGCAGCGCCTCGGCCCTGGCGCCTTCCTCGAAGGTGCGGCGCGCGGTCTCGGCGGCCTGCACGGCGGCATCACGGCCATGGGCGAGTGTGGTGATCTCGGTGGCGAGGATCTTCTTGGCCTCGTTGATTTCCTGGCCCTGCAGCGCCTCGAGCCTGGCGATCTCGGGCAAGGCCAGGTCGGTGAAGAGCTTGAGGAAGCGGCCGACGTCGTCGTCCTCGGTGTTGCGCCAGTATTGCCAGAACTCGTAGGGGCTGAGCCGCGCGGGATTGAGCCACACGGCGCCGGCCGCGGTCTTGCCCATCTTGGCGCCCGACGAGGTCGTGAGCAGCGGCGAGGTCAGCGCGAACAGCTCGGCGCCCTCGACGCGGCGGCCGAGATCGGCGCCCATGATGATGTTGCCCCACTGGTCCGAGCCGCCCATCTGCACGATGCACTTGTGGCGCCGGTACAGCTCCACATAATCGTAGGACTGCAGGATCATGTAGTTGAATTCGAGGAAGGTGAGCGGCTGGTCGCGCTCGAGGCGCAGCTTCACCGAATCCATCGTCAGCATGCGATTGACCGAGAAGTGCCGGCCGATGTCGCGCAGCAGCGGAATGTACTGCAGCGTGTCGAGCCAGTCGGCGTTGTTGGCCATGATGGCATCCTTCGGACCGCTGCCGAAGGTGAGGTAGTTGGAGAAGCTCTTCTTGATCTCCGCCATGTTGGCGTTGATTGCCTCGGTGGTGAGAAGCTGGCGGGTCTCGTCGCGACCGGAGGGGTCGCCCACCTTGGTCGTGCCGCCACCCATCAGGGCGATCGGCTGGTGGCCGGTCTTCTGCCACCAGCGCAGCAGCATGATCTGCAGCAGGTGGCCGACGTGCAGCGAGTCGGCGGTGCAGTCGAAGCCGATGTAGGCGGTGCGCGTGCCGGTGCTCAGCACCTCGTCGAGACGCGCGGTGTCGCTGCATTGGTGAATCATGCCGCGCTCGTGCACGATCCGCATGAAATCCGACTTGAACGTAGCCATCTCGCCGCCCGGCCTTTGTCTGAACGATTGTGCCTCGAAGGGCGGCGGGTGTAACACATTCCCGGCATGCCTTCATCTCCCCTGCGCGCCCTCGGATTGATGAGCGGGACCTCGGTCGACGGCGTCGACGTGGCTCTGATCGAGACCGACGGCGAGACCGTCGCCGCCCGCGGCCCGGCGACGACGCTGGCCTATGACCCGCCGATGCGGAAATTGATCCGCGCCGCCTTCGGCGCCGAGAGACCCAATGAGGCGACCCGCACTGCCGAGCAGGCGGTGACCGACCGGCACGTCGAGGCGGTGCGGCTGTGGTCGCAGCAAAGCGGTATCGCGCTCGATACGCTCGATGTCGTGGGCTTCCACGGCCAGACCATCACCCACCGACCCGAGCGGCGCTTCACCTGGCAGATCGGCGATGGCGCCGCGCTTGCCCGCGCGCTCGGCGTGAAGGTCGTGAACGACCTGCGCATCGCCGACGTGACGGCGGGCGGCCAGGGTGCGCCGCTGGTACCGGTCTATCACGCGGCGCTGGCGCACGACTTGCCCAGGCCGCTGGCGGTCGTGAACATCGGTGGCGTCGCCAACGTCACGTGGATCGGTCCGACGGGCGAATTGCTGGCGTTCGACACCGGGCCCGGCAACGGCCCGATCGACGACTGGTGCCTGCGCCGCGCCGGCCTGCGCTTCGACACCGACGGAGCGTTGGCGGCGTCGGGCACGGTCGATCGCGGCCGGCTTGAACGGTTCGCCGACCATCGCTTCTTTGCGCGCACGCCGCCCAAATCGCTCGATCGCGGCGACTTCAACGACACGTGGGTGGAAGGCCTGGCCGTCGCCGACGGGGCGGCCACGCTGACGCAGGGCACGGCGCGCGCCATCGCGCTTGCGGTCATGCATTTCCCGGCGCCGGTCACGCAGTGGGTGATCTGCGGCGGCGGCGCGCGCAACCCGACCTTGCTGCGCGCCATCGCGAGCGAGACTGGCGGCAAGGTGTTGGGGGCAGCCGATCTCGGTTGGGACGGCGATGCGCTCGAGGCGCAGGCCTTCGCCTTCCTGGCGGTGCGCTCGATGCGGGGGCTTCCCGTGACTTTCCCCGGAACGACCGGAGTGCAGCGCCCGCTGACTGGCGGTAGGCTGCATCTGCCGTGAAGCGCATTGACGGGATGGGAGACAGATGAAGCGGCGAGCCATCATTGCGGCATTCGGCGGCACGGCTGTGGGGTGGCCAGTCGCGGCATTGCCTCAGCCGGCGTCGATGCCGGTCGTCGGTTTCCTGTTCACCGAAGCGGAGGCGACGGGTGGCTTCCGTACCACGGCGTTCCGCAAAGGCCTGGAGGAAACGGGATTCGTCGAGGGCCGGAATGTCGCAATCGAGTACCGCTGGGCCGACGGTCACAGGGAGCGCCTGCCGGCCCTCGCGGCCGACCTGGTCCAGCGAAAGGTCGCGGTGATCTGCGCCGGGAACATCAATTGCGCTCTGGCAGCCCAGGCCGTCGGGGGTACGACGCCCATCGTCTTCCTGACCGCGGGCGATCCGGTCGCGGAGGGGCTGGTCGCAAGCTTCAACCGACCAGGTGGCAGAGCCACGGGCGTGCGGATATTTTCTGCCGGCCTGGTCGCCAAGAGGCTGCAGTACCTTCACGAGTTGGTGCCCGCGGCGACCGTCATCGGATTTCTCGTGAATCCCGGTAACCCTACCGGTGAAGATCAGGTGAGGAACGCCGAGGCGGCTGCCACGGTGATCGGTCTGCGCCTTCAGGTGGTCAAGGCGAGCGACGAGCGCGGCATCGACCTGGCCTTCGAAACACTCGTTCGGGACAAGGTGGCGGCGATCGCCGTCGGTGCAGATCCCTTTTTCAATGCCCAGCGTGACCGGGTGGTCGGACTGGCGGCGCGACATCGCCTGCCCGCCGCCTACGAATGGCGGGAATCGGTCGAGGCCGGCGGGTTGATGAGCTACGGAACCGTTCTCGCCGACGCCTTCCGCAACCTCGGCGTCTACACCGGACGGATATTGAAGGGCGCAAAGCCGGCCGATCTGCCTGTCATGCAACAGGTCAAGTTCGAACTGGTGATCAACGCCGGGACGGCAAAGGCGCTGGGCCTCGCGATGCCGTCGCTATTGTCCGCCCAGGCCGACGAGGTGATCGAGTAGCTTACGGTTCCTTGTTCGACGTCGCCCGGCCCGGCGGCGTGATCAGGCACTTGGCCACGTACTTGTCGACATCGACCGCGAGCTTGTCGAGTGTGTCGTGGAAGAAGTGGTTGG
>Ga0070681_10005596_pt1 | contig 12138 bp, 14 predicted proteins | sample KBSC83BmetaG_FD_65650 | JGI IMG/M metagenome (GOLD analysis project Ga0070681, IMG submission 65650) | Corn rhizosphere microbial communities from Kellogg Biological Station, Michigan, USA - KBS C8-3B metaG | ecosystem: Host-associated > Plants > Roots > Rhizosphere | place: USA: Michigan...
AAATTTGGCCCACACTTAGCAGACCAGAAAGTTTGCAGCCCTATATATCTTATATAGGTAAGTGCAAAAAACCTCTGCCAACTAGAATCTGAATAAAATCAACTAGTTACAGCTTGCAAAGTTTGCACGGGGGGTGCTGCAAACTTTCCCGCTGCAAACGCCGAATCCCCGTAAGTCGCTGCGCTCAGCGCTTTCTGCCTTGCCATGTCGCGAAACGTGTCGAGTGATCAAAATTGCTCACGGTCTCCGGCCGCGGGCGCAAATGAAACCGTTGAACCATCGAATGGAACATGTCCAATCCCGAGCGTTCCACCACTTGGGTCAGCTCGCACCTCGAGAACGCCTTTACCAAGCGTTCTGGTGTGACTTCGATCGGCTCGGTCACAGTGGGCCGGTGATATTCGATCTCGAGGCGCACTTCGCCTCCCGGGCGCAGCACGCGCTGAAATTCTGCCAGGGCGAGTTCGAAATCATCCACATGATCCAACGCATTGACGCTGATGACGGCGTCGAAATAGCCATCAGGATATGGGAGATGTTCCGCTGGGGCCGTGACTGTGGTCACGGGGAGGTCGAAGAGGGGAAAACCCGCCTTGATGTAGTTGGTGACGAGCGGGTCCACGGCATGGCGCTCGCATCCTGAGAAGGCCAAAATAGGCACCAAGGGACCGCAGCCAATTTCCAGCACGCGCCTCCCGGCGAAGTGCGCACTGGGCACTTGGAGCGCTTCCAGATACGTCGGCCGCATCGCATGAAGAGTTTCGATCGCCTGAGACATCCAAAGCGACGAGCGTGTCATCCGCTGCGCCGTCGAGGGCTGCGGCACGCCCCAATAGTCAGTGAGCGTGCCGTCGACATACCAATGGTGGAGCTGGGCGGCCATTTGGCGCCAGAATCCTAACTCTTCCTGGTATTTGCGTTTGGCGCGAAACCGTGGGCTCAGGGCTCGGGCATAGCGCTCCGCACGACTGGTCATCACTTGCAGCATGAGATGGCTCCTCCGGCGCACCTCGACAGCACGTTTAATGCCGAGGTCTCAGCGAGGCCAACAGGGCCCTGGTAGATGAAATTCGCCCTGAGGGAGGCCTAATGCCCTTCAGCAGCCCGAACATGGAACCAGGGCCGCCGAAACACGAAACAGGGGTGGTCTGGGCCGCCTCCCGGCGCCCCATCCCCCAGGGCGCAGAAGGTCCCTTCCCCCGGGCGCCCAAGGGAGTAGGCTAACTTCGCACAGATTTGTAATAGTTTGTCTTTCTACCACCAGTGGCATAATTACCACTTGACAAACACCACCAGTGGTGCTATACTCAAGGTATGCCAGTGGAGCAGCCTGTCTGTTTCGCTTGCGAAGTCTCCCGGCACCCGCGCTGTGCGCGAACCCGATAAGCCTCGACCAGCCCGATATGATGAAGGAGAGCGCTGGTCCCCTTTCGCTAACGCGAAATCCTTCCAACTACATACCCGTGGAGCCTCTCGAGCCGGCTCGATGCGCAACACTGCGGGTCTTTCTTTCCAGCCGGCACCGGCCGGCCATTTGGCCCGAGTCCCTACGCAGACGTGAGTGACTTCGCTACGCGAAACAGGTTCCCCTTCGGGGTTGAGTCTTCGCCAGCGTAGCTGGAGTTCCCTCCTCCTTCACGTTCTCTGATTGGGGCTCGGGTCGATTTTTCCTACATTGGACGATTCGTGAGCACACGAGGCACGACAGTTCTGCGTGACCCCGCGTTGCGGCGCGTGCGAGTCTTAGCGGTCCTGAACAAAAAACTCTCGCAAAACATGAGCAACCAGGACATCGCCAAATCGCTGAATATCTCCCCCGACACAGTGGATCGAGACATCGACTACGCCAAGCGCCAGGGGATGTTGATCAAGTTCGAAGATCAGCTCCTCGAGAATCTTGTGCCGCTCGCGATGACCGCGGTGAAACAAGCACTGTCGGATGGCAATGTGCCTGCGGCGCTCGAAGTCCTCAAGGGCTCTGGTGTGCTGCGAAAACAAAGCGCCGCGCCGCTGGTCACCCCGGCGCCGCAAGAAGACACACTTGAATTTTACGTGAAATCCGTGCGCCAAGGAGGCGCGGCTGATGGAGCGCGCTTACCGGAAACGCCAACAGGAACGTCGAGTGCTAACGCAAGCGGCGCTCACCAGAATCGATCCCTCGGTCCCGCGATCATTGAGGCGGAAGTGGTCGCGCCTGGCGCAGAAGATCGCGCGCCGAGCGATGAATCACACACTGGAATATCCATTGACTCGTAAAGACGTGGCGCAGAATGCGCGTTTGCGCGCCCAGGGCATGGCCCTGGACAAGGAAGTGTCCGACTATGCCGCTCGGTGAACCCACCATTATCGGTCTCCCATCGATTCATCAGAATGGCCAGTTTGCGCCGCAGATCGAAGTCACTCGCCGTCAGGACAATGGTCACTATGTCGCGACTGGACATGGTGAGTCTGTCACCCACCATGATCAGGCCGAAGCCGTGAATCGCTTGAGCGACAAGCTTCAAGCGTTGTTTATCGCCGGCACATTGACCCTCACCGACTAAGGCCTTCGAGGAAGGGAGGCCCCTTCCTCATGATCGAACGACTGCCGTTTGAAATCGCGATCTCGGATAAGAAGCTTCTCGCGAACCACTTCCGCACGCTCAGCGTGCCGCAGCAGGTCGTGTTGAAGGCCTTCAATGGCCTCGCGCTGAGTGACGAAGAACTCATGCACTGGAGCATTCTCCAGGGCTCCTGTGTGTATGACGAGTTGGGATACGTCACCAGTTGGACCCCTGTGCCTTATCGGGCGCAGAAATACGACGAACTGGTCGCCATCTTAGGCAGACGCTCCGGCAAAACCGATCGTATCACTGCTACGCAGATGGCCTACGAGGCCTTGCTAGGCGGGCACATGCAATATGTCGAGCCCAAGCAAGATGTGCAGATTCTGTTCATCGCGCAGGACATTGACATGGCCAAAAGCCATCTCAATTTCATCTACAACGCGATCAAGAGCAGTCCGCTTCTTGAAAAGGAAATCGACAAATTCAACTCCGACGCGATTTTGCTGCGCAACGGGATGAAAATCGTCCCCGCGCCGCCGACGATCACCAGCTCGCGCGGTCTGGCGGTGCCAGGCTGGTGTGGTGACGAGGTCGGATTCTGGTATACCGACGCCAAGTCGGCCAACCCTGACTTCGAAGTCGAGCGCGCCGTGGAATATGCGATGACGCAGTTCCCCGACGCGTTCAAGTTTATTACGAGCACCCCCTATACCAAAGAAGGGATGCTCTGGGACGCTGAGCAAGCCGGGACCAATGGTCAGAAGCTGACCGACCCGGATGATCGAGCTGAGCACCAGGACGTGTTGGTGGTCCACGCCTCCACCGCGGCGATGCAGAACCCGCGGATCACCAAGAAGAAGCTGATCAAGCTCCAGAAAAAAGACCCAGACGCATTCATCCGAGAAAGTCTCGCACAGTTTGTCGACTCCATTAGCGGATTTCTCACCCCCGAGATGCTGAGACTGGCGCAACAGCCCATCGAAGGGGAACCGTCGAAGATTCGCGAACGCGAGAGGATGCCTCGGGCCGGCAAACCAGACGACCCCTCGCCCTATTATGTCGCCGCGATGGATCCGGCCTTTCGCCACGACAAATTCGCCTTCACGATCATGCACCATGACATGAAATATGGCATTGTGCAGGACGTATTTGAGGAATGGACTCCAGAACTGGGTGTGCCCCTCAATCCAGCGGAGATTTTGAGCCAAATCAAGCTCCGCTTGGACCAATTCGGCTTGACGAGCATCTATAGCGACCAATATCAGTTGGAATCGCTCCAGCAGCTCGCGCTGAATCAAGGGTTCACCATCATCGGCATCGATTTCACCGCCTCGAGTAAGGCCAAAATCTATGGCTCGTTCGCCAGCCTGGTGAATCAGCGCCGAATGCGCCTGCTTGCGCAAGACACGATCTACGACCAGCTCGTCGCACTCGAAAAAAAGCGCACCGTCAACGGCACCGTGACGATTTCAGCGCCCCCGGGGAAATTTGATGACGCCGCTGCGGCTTGTGCGCTATGTGCGAACCAATGTGTGTGGATGCTGCCGGCCATGGCGCCGGTTACGCCGCCGCCCAAGTCTCACGTCGCTGAAGGCCTCGAGCAGATTCTGCGCCAGCGCCGCGAAGCGGAAGGCGAATTCGACACAGACTGACCAGCATCGCTGGCTTCGGGCCTTAGGGGCGAGAGTTCACCCGAATAACCAAAACGAACCGCGCCATCGTGCAGCAAAAGACGCTGCACTAACTCAAGGAGGATGACACTTTTATGAAACTCACCGTCGGACAGCTCCTGCAGCTCGCGGGAGCAGTAGGCCAGATTCTGACCAAGAACAACGTGCTCGACGCAGCGGGGAACTTCGTCTCGCCGCTTAGTATTGACAATGTCGCGGTTGCTTCGATCGCGATCGAGGACCTTCTGAAGACCGCGGGTCTGCAAGTGGATGGCAAGATCGACACGAAGCTCCACGCCGTGCCCGCGATCCTGGCGCTGCTGGGGATTTAAGCCATGAGTGGCCAAGCCCTCGCGATTGCCGCGCTTGGTGCAGTTCTTTACTTCGCCGGACTCGGTGTCGTAGAGGGCACCAAATGGGTTGGCCACGAGGTCAAACATGGCGCCGCGAAGATCGTTCATGCGCTAAAGCACATTCCACACTGACTGCCTGCGCAGCAGGTTCCTTCTGACTGAGGTTCTGGTAAACCCCAGCATCGCCCGCAGTCTGGCGATCAACAAAGTGGGCTGCGGGGGCAGAGTGAAATGGGGGTTCGAATCCCTTCTGGTGGCTTCGGCCTGAGCAGTCGTCTAAATGGACTAGGACACACTCGATACTTGCTATGCCATTCCAATCCGACAAGTTCGGGCACAAGGCCTACAGCTACGAACCGGGAGAAGGCCAGCTGGTCGAGCGCTCACCAGACAAGCGTCCCTCGAACGCTGGGTTCGTCATTGACGAAATCAACGGTTCACAAATCGGGATGCTTCCCGTCCGCGGGCTAGGCATGATCGTCATGCGGGCCCAGGACGGCGAGTTCAAAGGCCTCTCAATCTTCACCGACGAAGAAATCAAGTTCGATCCGCGCTAACTGACCCTTCCTGCCTCGTTAGTTTCAATCGGCAAAACACACCCTTTGTAAGGCTGCGTTGAGGGTTCGACTCCTTCACGAGGCTCCATCCTTGCCCATGCCACGTAAACCCCGCGCTGCTTGTAAGCAGTGTGGAACACTCACTGCTCGCGCAAACGGTGTTTATTGTTCAAGTCGATGTCAACGAGCATTTGAACACGATGACTACATTGGTAATTGGTTAGCTGGAAAAGAATCAGGTAGCCGTGCTGACGGCACTGTGACTAATCCAATCAAAACTTGGTTGCGCCAGCAGAATAACGACCAATGTTCACAATGTGGATGGAACGTCGTTCATTCTATTACTAATCGCGTGCCTCTCGAAGTTGATCACATCGACGGCGATCATAATAACAACAGACCTGAGAATCTTCGGCTGTTGTGCCCTAATTGTCACTCGCTTACACCCACTTATCGCGCCTTAAATAAAGGCCGCGGTCGCGAGTATCGTAAAGCAGCGTAAGCAAGATGTCGCAGGTTTGATTCCTGCCCGGTCCTCCATTTCACAGGATTGATATTTTATGGCCAAGAAACACCCCGGGTTCAAAGCAGTCGCGGCCTCAATCGCCAAGCGCCAGGGCGAATCCGTTCAGGCCGCATCGGCCGAATTGGCGGCATCGACACGGCGTGCGAGCGGAGCCGCCCGGCGGGCGAATCCGGCACTGAAGAAAGTCGGCGGAAAGTAATCTGCATATGATGCGGGCGAGTGGAACGGATCACCACACTGGGCTCATACCCCGGAGATAGCAGGTTCGACTCCTGCGCTGCGCAACCACCTAAGCATAAGTCCGCACGCTGCCGCAGGCAGTTCGGTGCGGCTGCCCGCGCTCAGTAAGTCAAACGCCCAGACATCCCACGCGATCACCCTGCGATGAGCAGATGCCGTGTTTGTGGGAAATGCGGCCTGGCACGCCGACGAGCGCTCTTCGGGGAGAGTGTGGTCACTGAGAGCCGCGGCTAGCGGACCTCCCCGGCCAATTTACCCCCGGCCCTTCACGGGCTGCGCCCACCCTATACGAGTGGGCATCTTGGCATGTAGCTCAGTGGCAGAGCGCCCGGTTGTTACCCGGGTCGTCGGAGGTTCGAATCCTTCCTTGCCAGCCATCTTCCAAAGCGTAGAGGTCACGCTTGTTCGAAGCACTTCATTTCATTCGCCGTAGGCGAGAGCGCCTCGCAGAGGAGCGTGCTGCGGAACGCGCGCATCAACTCGCACTCCTGAGTCAGTTCACCAATATGTTGGAGAACCTGACCGAAGCCCAACAGCGCTCCCACTCGGCGACCGCCGAAGCGCTCATGGAGATCGCCAAAGCGTCTCAAGCCCAAGCCGAGTCCTTCACCGGTTGGCTCAAGAGTTTCCAATCCCCCGACCCACCCACCTCCACCATCGTGCGTGAAGAGGACGAACTGCGCGACGAAGTCGCCCGCACGCTTGCGGAAAACGGTATCGATCTCGCCAACGCCGAACTGCCCCCCGAATTCCGCCTCGCGCTCTCATTGCGTGACGACTTTGTCGCCAACGTTGCGGGCGATGCCAAACCCTAATGTCCGAACAACCGACGACGCTCAGTCCGTTACCGGACACCACGGTGGCGGCTGGGGATCTGATCTCCAAGTCGGCCTCGCAGACGGCCACGCCAGACGAAGCGGTGTCGATGGTGAACACCTATTACGACACCTGGCGCGCGGATCGCCGACCGTATGAGGTCCAGTGGTTCATCAACGCGGCGTTTACGCGTGGCCGACAGCAGGTCAAGTGGAATCCGATCTCCAATAAGCTTGAAAACAAAGCCATCCCCAAACATCGGAGTTCGAATTCCATCAACCGCATCTTGCCCAAGGTGCGTGCGCGGCTCGCCAAGTTCGTCAAGAATCGTCCTCTCCCACAAGTCATCCCCGCCAACACGGATCGCACATCGGTCCTGGACGCCAAGGCCACAGAGAAGGTCCTCGATTATCAGTGGCGCCGGATGGGCCTCGAGACCAAATACGAAGACGCGATTCTCTGGGCGATGACCACAGGGAAGAGTTTCTGGTGGCTCCGCTGGGACTCGGCCCAGCCGGCCCGAGTGCAGATGCCTGGCCCAGAGCTAGGCGGCACAGGCGAAGTGGTCACCGCGCCCCTGGGCGATGTCACGGTCGAAGTCGGCACGGCGTTCGAAGTTCTGGTCGCGGATCCGGGCATTTCCCGCATCGCTGACCAGCCGATGATCATGCGGATCAAAGCCCGACTGACGTCGGAGGTCGAGCAGCGATATCACCTTCCTAAGGGCTCCATCAAGGGCGACACCGATGTGTCGGATTTGTTTCAGTATCAGAAACAGATCGCAGCCATCGGTGCGAAGAATCTCACAGGATTCTCCCTGACCGACAAGTCCGACATCGGTGACAAGGCCGGTTACACCCATGTCGTGGTCAAAGAGCTGTTTTGCAAGCCCTCCGCGACCTACCCTAAAGGCCGCTATGTGGTCGTCGCCGGCAGCACCCTGCTCAAGGATGAAGAGGAGCTGCCTTACGATTTCGGCCCGGCCGCGGTCAATCCCTACCCGGTCGTGGAGTTCATCGACACGATGACGGCTGGACAGTTCTGGCCGACCACCATGGTCGAGCAGCTGATTGGGTTGCAGAAGGAATACAACGATTCCCGCAATCGGGTCACCGAACAGAACAAACTCCAAACCCACCCCAAACTGTTGATTCCGAAACAGGCGCAGTTGGCGCCGAACGCATATAACAGCGAAGCGGGTGAGAAGATCGAATATCACTATTTGCCTGGAATGCCGGCGCCGCAATTTCTCGCGCCGCCTCGCATCAGTGACGACACCTGGCGCTCGTTGGATATTATCAAGGTCGAATTCGATGATTTGACCAATATCTATCCTAGTTCGGTCGGAGGCACCGGCGACAACGGTGAAAGCGGATTCCAGACCAACCTCCTCCAGGAGGCCTCGGACTCGGTCCACGCACCGGATATTCGCCGGAACGAACTCACGATCGAAGAAGCCGCGTTGAAGATTCGACGCTTCATGGCGCTTGGCTATGATGTGCCGCGTTTGCTCAGCATCGTCGGCCGCAATCACCAGCCGGATGTGTTTGAGTTCTCGCAAGACAATATCGACGAGAACGCGCATGTGATTGTGCAGGCCGGCTCGGCCCTGCCGACACTGAAGGCCTCACGCGGCAAGATGATCATGGAAATGCACCAAGCAGGGTTGTTTGGTGATCCGAATGATCCCGCGACGAAACGTCGTGTGCTTGGAATGCTGGACATTGGCGGCATTGAAGACGCCACCGACATGCTCAAGCGTGACGAAGATCAGTCCCGGTTGGAGAATCTCGATGTCTCCAAGGGTATTGCGCTCGAAGCGCCGATGCCATGGGAGAACCACCAGATTCACTACGAATTCCACACCGATCAACTCAAGTCGAGCGAGATCAAACTGTGGAGTCCTCAGCAGCGGGATGAACTGATTCGTCATGTGATTCTGCACGCGAAGTTTATCAACCCACAAAACGCCCTCATGCTGGCCCAGCAATTCGGATATACCGACCTGGTGCAGCAAATTATGCCGATGGTTCAGCAGGCCGCGCCTGCTGGGCCACAGGCGCCTCCTCAGCCGACAAGCCCCCAGGGCCCGGCTCCTCATGCTCCGGGCGCACCCGCGCCCATGCCTGCGCCGCAGGCCGCGTAACCGAACACTCTCCGACCCCGACTCGGGTGCGCGTTAAACATGTTCGGCAACAACCCCCATTGGGGACTGCCTTCTGAAAGGTCATCTCGTGTCTGACGAACTTGGAATGGATTTCGGCGCACTGCGCGCCAAAGCGGAAGCAATGCTCGATGCGGCGGAACCCGTCGTGGCCGAGGCCCCACAAGTAGAGACGCCCACCCTGGTGGCCGTGCCTGCTGAAGCGAAAACGGAAACGCCGCCAGTCGCAACCCCGGAAACGCCCGAGGCCAAAAGCGCCGAAGCGGCGTTGGCCGAACTGGCAGACGACGCACTCGTGAAGGTCGTGGTCGACGGCGAGGAACAGGTCGTGCCGTGGAAAGAAGCCAAAGCGGGTTACTCGCGCACGGCCAAATTCACGAAATCGATGCAGCAGGTGGCCCAAGAGCGCAAGCAGCTCGAGGACACGAAATCCCACATTGCGACTCTGGAACAGCAAGCGAATACGCTTCGCGCGTTTCTTCAGGACAAAAATGCGGTGCTGCAGTTTGTGCAGCAGGCGTTTCCTGAAGTCACTCCGCAGGCGCCGGTAGGGAATCCCGACGAAATTACCACCGTCGCTCAGGCCGAAGCCATTGCTCGAAGCCAAGTCGCCACAGTCGAACAGCGGCTGACGGCCATGCAGATCGCCACGGAACAGAAAATCCAAAGCGAACTCGCCAAGGTCGAGAATCTTCGTCAGACCGCCGCTCATGCGGCAAAAATTTCATCCACGCTTACGGATATTTTCACCAAGAATCCAGTGCTCAACGCGATTCCGAATGCAGAAGACCTCATTCGGTTCAACGTCGCGAAGCTGAATCCCCAGACGGAAGCGGAAGCCCTCGAGGCGTTCCACCAGGTCGCCCAAGGGGTGGTCGAAGACATCGGTAAACATTTCAAAGCGAATGAAAAGATCCAGCGGGTGGCCCAAGCAAAGGCCAAGCTGGAATCTTCCTCCATCGAACCTGCCGGAGGCTCCGCGCCTCAAGTGCAGCCCACGAATTTCAAAAACACCGATGGCTCGGTGAATTGGAATGCCGTGGCCAAAGCTGCGCGCGACATGATCTAAACCGGCCTCGCCGGTAAAGGTTCGAAGAAAGTCCTTCCCCTAGCCTCATGGCTAATGCAGCGTTTTCACTTACAGATGCGCAGAACATCCTGAAGGCGGTTTATCTCCCGGCCGTTCAGGAGCTGCTCAACAACTCCACTATTCTCCTGAAGACCCTCGAGAAGGAAATTCAGGACACCGAAGGCCTGTCCTTCAACATCGCGCTCCACACCGGCCGTAACGAGGCTTCGGGTGTGGGCCGCGCGGAAAACGGGACGCTCCCGAGCGCGGGCAAGCAGCAGTATGCCAACGCGATCGTTCCGAGCAAATACCTCTACTCGAGGATTTCTCTGAGTGGTCCCGTGATCGCCGCGACGAAGTCCAACAAGGGTTCGTTCCTGCGGGCGCTCGACGCCGAAATGAAGGGTGTCGCCAAGGACACACGGCGGGCGTTTAACCGTCAGCTTCATGGCGACGGACGCGATGTCCTGGGCTTCTGGGTCAGCACGACAGACGGCACACACGCCATCTTCGACGACGGCCAGGGCAATGCGGGTGCGGACTTCTTCCAGTCCGGTGGCCAGACGGTCGACATCATCGAATCGGACAACGCCACGGTCCGCGCGGCGGCCCTGACGGCCACGCGTGGAGCCGTCGGTGCGACAGGTCGCACGGTTGGCCTGACCACAACGGGGCTCGCCGCGGGTGATTACGCGGTCCAGGCCGGCACACTCGGCAAGCAGATGCTCGGCATTCAGGCCGTCATCAGCGATGCGGATCCGGTGCTGCTGGCGGGCGGTCTGCACGGCATCACGGTCGCTTCGCAGCCTGATTGGGCGGCGCAGTGCGTGGGCACAGACGCCACATCGGCCGCGGGCCGTGTCGATCTGAGCTTCGCGCAGATGCAGCAGGTGTTGAGCGCGATCGGGGCGAACTCCGATGGCTCGGAAACCGACATCAAGCTGTTGCTGTCGAGCTTCCAGATGCGGGACATGTATGTCCAGCTCTGCACCAACGAGCGCAAGGTGTTCAACACCATGAAGCTCGATGGTGGGTTCGAAGCGGTGAGCTACAACGGCAAGCCGCTGGTGCCCGATGTGCATTGCCGGCACAACCGCATCTACTTCATCGCGCCGGATTCGATGGCGATTTTCCGCCTGGCGGATCTCGACTGGATGCAGAAAGACGGCAACATTCTGTATCGGCTCTCCGGAGGCGATCAGGATGGCTACGGTGCGACCCTGTTCGTGTATCAGGAACTGGGTTGCAAGGCCCGCAATGTGAACGGGCTCCTGCGCGGCCTAAACGAGTAATTCGGCACGACCGAATAGGTGGCGCAGGCTGGTAATCATCCTGCGCTGCCCTTTTTACGTCTCTCGCGTCCTGCGAGCGATAGCTAGGTATCCGACTCAAGACCCCTGACTCGACAGAGAGGCTGCCCTAGCCTCCAGTCTTTCTGATCGACAGTCAAGGACATTTCATATGGCAGATCAGGTTTCTATCGGCAAGACCAATCTCATTCCGCGATCCGGCCCGGGCCGAGCCGGCTTTGCGTTCAAACGCGCGGACAGCCGTCTGTGGACCGACATCGACGGCACGAAGCGGCCGATCAACACCGACTACGCGAAGGAGACCACTGCGGACCTCGTGTTGACGTCGGTGCAGGCGGGCCAGCGCATCACGGTCAATTCGGCCACCACGCGCACGATCACGCTGCCGGCACCGGCTGTCGGGTTGGCCTTCGAGATTTTCGTGAAAGCGCCGGCCACGGGTGGCGCGGGTCACACGATCGCCACCAAAGGTGCGACGGAGAAGGTCTACGCCAAGGGTATTACCGCGGCGGCAGGCAAAGGCCTCATCAACACGCAGGCGACAGGCGCCATTGGTGATGCCGTGTCGATCTTCAGTGACGGTGTGGATTGGTTCGCCAAGCTGACCGGCACTTGGGCCCGAGTCGCCTAATCATCAAAAAGAGCGCAGGTGCAATCCCTGCGGTGTTTCGCTCGTTTCTCTCAGGGGCTCTCGCTCGCAAGGCGGGCGCCCCTGTTTCTATTTTACACAGAGGATTCTCAATCAATGAAAGCGCCGGATAGTTTCGTCGAGTTACTGCGCCGAGCCTTCGATGGTCGTTATCGCATTCGCTGGTCCGACCGCGATCAGGAATTTCACCTCGAGCACAAAGTCGCGACCGCGGTGATCCCCCCGGTGCGCATTGAAT
>Ga0070681_10005597_pt1 | contig 12137 bp, 9 predicted proteins | sample KBSC83BmetaG_FD_65650 | JGI IMG/M metagenome (GOLD analysis project Ga0070681, IMG submission 65650) | Corn rhizosphere microbial communities from Kellogg Biological Station, Michigan, USA - KBS C8-3B metaG | ecosystem: Host-associated > Plants > Roots > Rhizosphere | place: USA: Michigan...
AGTGGCAAAAGGATCGAGATCGTTGCCATCACGCCCATGCCGGGAAGCACGCCGACGACGTTTCCGATCACAACACCGCAGAAACACCAGAGCAAATGGTTCGGCCGAAGCGCGACCTCGAACCCTTGCCAAAGATCGCTCAGAGCTGTCGTAGTCATCACTCGCCCCAACGCAGCATCGGCAGGCTCGACTGCAAGAGATACGAGAAGAGGCCAACCCCTACAGCCGTCACACAGAAAGCCAGGATCAGGGACCCCTTGAGTGTTGAGGAGCGATCGCCGAGCGCAGAAATCAATACGCAAACGAATGCCGCCGGAATGAGGCCGCCATATTGGCCAAGCACTATGAAGGACAGCACGCCTAGCAGGATGCAACCGCCGCCCCGCAGGTCGGGAACGTCCGACTGTAATTCTCCCAGACTTTCCCTTTCCGGTTCCGCCGAGGTGACAGAGATCAAGAAGCCGATGACGACGAGAGCCACTCCTAGCACCATTGGAAAAAAGCCAGAGCCCATATCGATGGACGTACCTGTCGTGTAGGTGCGGCCAAGAAAGAAGGCGCCGAGCCCAACGAAGATGACGAAGAGACCCGCGTAGAAATCGCGCCGCCCGAGTAAGTGTCGCACTTCATCCTCCACTTGTCTGTTCGCGCGGCGGAGAGCGATCCGCCTTTCCCCTCATTTCAGGCGATCGAGAATTCTGTAACAGGTGATTGCTATGCGCTTGGCGGGAATTCGTAGCGCATAAAAGGGAATTTCTTTGAATGGATTTGAACAAATAGGTCCCAGTTCTGCGCTTTCGCCACAAACCGCCCGAGCGAGCATCTTGCCAAGATAGCAAGCGAGAGCGACTCCGCGTCCATTATAACCGATCGCGTAATGAACATTGCGATCGATCCGGCCGAGATGAGGCAGGCTATCGAGCGTGACCGCGACGCGTCCGGACCACGTGTAATCGCAGCGGATGCCTCTCAACTGCGGAAAGATCGCGACCATATCCCGCGCTAGCCTTTTATAGATCTTCGGCGATTCTCTGTTCGATGCGCCTCCTCGCCCGCCGAACAGCATTCGGGAGCCACCAATCAACCTAAAATAATTCGTGAGACGCTTGGCGTCAGTCACAACATTGCGTCCGGGCAGGAGTTCGTTGAGGATTTTCTCAGGCAATGGTTCCGTTGCTATGATTGAGGACACGACCGGAACAATCCGCCGCTTCAATAACTCCCCGGCCTCGCTTAAATCTGTATAGCCATTTGTCGCTATAACCAACGCTCGCGCTTTCACTCGCCCGCAAACACCCTCTAGTACAACTGCACTACTGTCGCTTCGCCAACTGAGAATCGGTGTATCGCAGATGATAGGTACGCCCTGCCGTACTAACGCCGAGGCCAGACCCCGACAATAAGCAAGTGGATGAATTCCACCGCCGCGCGGCTCGAAATAGCCGTCTTTATAGAAAGAAGAACCGGTCCGGCGGAGCACTTCCTGACTGCCAAGCATTTCCGGTGTCGTATCGCCGATCGTTCGGCCCAGCCAGCGCACATCCTGCTCGAAGCGCTTGATATCGGCTTCGAAGACAACGGGTGTGATGTGACCGTGACGCGCAAAGCCGCAAGCAATATCGTTCTGGGCAATTACTTGTTCGAGGGTATCCACCGCGTCATGCGCCACTCGATAGAGTCCAATCGCAATGTCCTCGCCATATTTCTTTGCCAGCTCAGGATAGGTTTTCTTAAAGCGCGGCACGGCAATGCCACCGTTACGTCCGCTCGCGCCCCAGCCCGGTTCGTGCGCATCAAGAACCACGCAATCCCGTCCCGCTTGCTTCAGATGGTAGGCCACAGAGAGGCCAGTGAACCCTGCGCCTATAATCGCGACATCCGTCTCGACGTCTCCTGTCAGCGACGAGCCGCGATCAAATTTGGAGGTTGTCGCCGCCCAATAGGATATCGCGGCGTTTCCCTTCCGGACTTCGCTCCCGGGCTCATCTGTCACACCCGATGCAAAAATGCGACTTGCCACGCGATGCGCACGACCACTGGACGTTAATGCCATCATCGCAACCGCTATAGGTGCTGACGCTCGATGCCCATCTTCTTGAGAAGATCAGCCCACCTCTCATTTTCTCGTTTTATCTGGTCCGCGAACTCCTGAGGCGTCGTGCACATCGGATCGGCACCGAGATCTTGAAGCTTCTTGCGTACATCAGGCATCGCCATGACCTTCATCAAAGCGTCATGCAGCTTCGCAACAATCTGGGGAGACGCCTTGGCTGGCGCCCCAACCCCTTGCCAAACAGTCATTTCGAAACCCGGTAAGATCTCGCGGAGCGCAGGAACATTTGGGACTTGAGCTACCCGCTCCTTCCCTGTGACCGCAAGCGCCTTGAGGCGACCATCCTTCACATATGGAAGCGAGGCAGGAATCGAATCGAAGAATAGATCGAGCTTGACGGAACCACCGATCATATCGGTGATAACGGGACCCGATCCCTTATAAGGAACGTGCGAGAGCTTAATGCCAGCTGCGAGCTGAAAAAGTTCTGCGGCGAGATGAGCGGCGCTTCCTTTGCCATAGGACGCAAAGTTAAGCTGGCCGGGTTCCTTCTTGGCAAGTGCGACGAGATCCTCCACCGAATTGACGGGCAGCGAAGGAGGTACCACCAAAATGGTCGGAGCAGACGTCAGCTGAGCGATGGGTGTAAAATCCTTCACCGGATCGAATGGGACGTCTTCGAACAACTGGGGCCCAAGTGCATGCGTCGTCGATGAAATCGCAATCAGCGTGTATCCGTCAGGAGCCGCTTTAGCGACAAATTCAGAGCCGATGAAGCCGGTTGCGCCTGGCTTGTTGTCAACGATCACCGTTCCGTTCAATTCGGGCCCCAGCTTCGCCGACGCGATCCTCATGACCACATCGACGACGCCGCCCGGCGAAAAGGGTACGACCAGACGGATAGGTCTACTCGGATAGTTGTCCGCGAAGACTGACGATCGAGACGCAATGGAGAAGAGGAGGCCAAGCGAAACCGTGCGCCTTGTCAAACCAGATTTTTTCATCGTCATATCCCTGTGCTGTTCATCGTGTCAGGCAGCCGCTGTACGTTCGTCAACGAAGCCGTACGCGGATAGCGCGTGATCAGGCGTGATGTAGCCAAACGCTAAGTCCCGTCGAATGAGGTCGGGATCCCGTTCGGCCGGATCTCCTAAGCCGCCACCTCCCGGAATCTCGCAAATAACAGTTCCTCCCGCTGGAATAAACGCATCACCACCTCCGACAGCGAGTTCCCCGTTTATAATCAGCCGGCCCTTGGGGCCGTTGTTGCCACCCAGCAGACCAGGCACGGGATGGACGAAACGTCCCCCTCGAAAGCCGACCAGCAACGGACCATCCGGACCAAGATCTCCATCCAGCACTTCGAATTCGAAGCGCTGACCCAGTCCCCCGCGAAACCGGCCGGGACCGGCAGAATCTTCCCAGAGCTCGCGACGCTTAACCAGCAATGGAACCTCCGACTCCAGCACTTCAACCGGGCTGTTGCCGATGTTGACTGGAAAGGTCAAACAGGAGATGCCGTCACGGTTCGCGCGTGCTCCGAGGCCCCCATGTGCGGAGTTCAGCGGCGCAAAGGACGTCCCATCCTTTTTCTTGCCAAGGATATATTGCGCCCACAGCGGGGTGGAGCCTGAGCCGGCAATCACACGATCCGGCATTGCTGCCGCCATAGCAGTGAAAATCATTTCCGGAACGAAATTTCCGATGCTTGTCCGCGCGAAGGTCGGTGCCGGAAATGTCGCATTGAGTACAGTCCCAGGCTCGGCTGTTATGCGGATCGGTTCCAATGTCCCTTCATTAATTGAAGTCGGGAGCGCCAGAAGCGCACGTATTGCGAAGTGCGCATAACTGGTCGTGTAAGTGAGCGTACAGTTAATGGCACGCTTCACCTGCGGAGATGAGCCAGCGAAATCGACGGTTATGCCACGTCCGGCGACGGTCACTGCCACACGAAGCTTGAGTTCTTCTCCATCAACGACCGCGATTGGCGCTTCATGCCTGTAGATTCCGTTGGGAATTTTCTCAATCTCGGCTTCGGCTATCTCGCGGCTTCGACGAACGATCTCATCAGCCAAACCCTGAAGGTCAGACCAGCCACGCTCTTCACATAACTCGCGCAATCGCTCGCAAGCGACGTGATTGGCGGCAAGCTGCGCGCGTATGTCACCAACGACCGTTTCCGAGAGGCGGACATTCGCCGCAATGAACGCAAAGATATCTTCGTTCGGCTCGCCCCGCCGCATGAGTTTGCTGACCGGGATCCTCAATCCTTCCTCGTAATTATCGCGGCTTTCCGTAGTCGAGCGTCGGCCCCCAATATCGACGTGATGAGCAGCACATGTTGCAAAACCGACAAGCGTCTTCCCATGGAACGCGGGCGTAACCACAAAAATATCGTTATGGTGGCCACTGCCGTGCCAAGGATGGTTTCCAACCAGGACATCACCGCGTTCGAGCTGATCAGGCGAATACTTGGACAGCATATGCTGCAGCATTGGCCGTAGGCCACCTCCAATACCAGGCGTGCTGTCAGTCGATTGCACTATCAACCGTCCGTGGCGATCGAAGATGGCGCAGGCATAATCCTTGACATCGCGAACTACGGTTGAGAACGAAGTTCGCACCAACGCCGCCGAAAGTTCATCGACTGAGGAAGATAGGCGCCGCCAGAGCATCTCAAGCGAGACGGGATCCAAGGTCTCTGAGTCCCCCAATGCGATCTCGTTACTGGCTGCGATGGATTCTAATGTCACGACGAGCGCGCCTGAGGTATGGAGTTTCAGGGAACCATGCCCGCCGACGATCGTGGTCGATTCCGGCTCTTCGATGATAACGGGACCCTTGATCTCGATCTCACCAGTGAGATCCTCGCGGCGGTATACGCGATGACGCACGAATGCTTTTGCAACCGGGCAATAGGCATCTCGTTCTGAGAAAGATATCGGTCCCGAAGCTGCGTTCGCTTTCTGCCTTTCGGAGAACTGCCGTCCCGGCGAAGATGCCTTTACCCGTAAATTGGTTATTTCGAGCTCAAGGTCGTTGAAAACACGGCCGTACAGCTGTTGATAGACGTCGTTGAAAGCTTGCCTGAGCTGGATTGCGATGTCCGGACCTAAGGCTTCGCGGCTCACTGGCACGAAAACCTCGTAGCCCTGCCCCACGTAACGCATGTCGACCGATCGCTCGAAGTGAACAGTATTGCGGTCCGCGCTGCGCGGAAGTTCTCGAATTGCCTCTTTTTCGAGATCACAGAAATGAGGTTCGAGGACATTGCCGTCAGCCTGGGAAAGTCTCGTCCTGTGCGTGAGAACTTTATCGCGGGTCAACGGCGAAATGAGCATGCCGAACGCAGAGGCAACGCCTGCGCGAGGCGGGATGACTACGGTACGGGCGCCGATACGCGTGGCGAGGTCGCAAGCATGAACAGGGCCAGCCCCTCCAAAAGCGACGACGGCGCAACTGCTCGGATTATAGCCCTTCTCGGCAACGTACACTTTGGACGCGCTCGCCATGGTTTCATTGACCACGCTGTGGATTCCCCACGCCGCCTCCGCGAGAGAGAGTTTGAGAGGCTTACCAACAACAGTCTCGATCGCTACTCCGGCCTTATCCCGATCCAGACGCATTTTGGCACCGAGGAAATAATCCGCATTGAGATATCCGAGCACAAGATCAGCATCGGAAACGGTTGGCTGCTTTCCGCCGAGTCCATAGCAGGCCGGACCAGGGAAAGCCGACGCGCTCTCAGGCCCGACTTCAAGCGTTCCTCGCGGGCTGACCTTTGCGATGCTGCCACCTCCGGCACCGATTTCCATCAGGTCGACAACAGGGATACGAACCGGAATGCCGCTGCCGAGTTTGAAGCGATGCACGCGGTCGACCTCAAGTTCATTACTCTGCGCGATGCGTCCATTCTGGACCAGACACATCTTCGCGGTCGTGCCGCCCATGTCGAAGGCAAGAACGGTCTTGTGGCCCGTGAGCTGGGCATAATATGCCGCGCCAATCACGCCAGCCGCCGGCCCCGATTCGATGATGTGGACAGGAGAACGTCGTGCCGCTTCTGCCGAACCCAAGCCGCCGCTGGACTGCATGAGTAAAAGCTCGCCCGAAAAATCAAGTGCCGCAAGCCGTTTCTCCAGACGAGTGAGATACGTCGAGACAACCGGCTTCGCATATGCATTGACGACGGTCGTGGTCGAGCGCTCATATTCCTTGAACTCGCGCAGAACATCGCTCGATAGGCTGACTGGAATACCCGGAGCAATCCGCCCGATGATAGCAGCGATCTGCTGTTCGTGCGACGGATTGGCGAACGAACTCAGCAGACAGACAGCGATCGACTGGACGCCCTGCTGAAGAAGCGCATGCACTGCGCGCTCGACTGAATCGGCATCTAATTTCGTAAGGACTCGTCCGCTGACGTGTAGGCGCTCATCTACTTCCACACGCAGTGGGCGTGAGACGAGCGGCTCCGGGAAACTTATCTGGAGATCAGTGCCGTCATATCGCTTCTCGCGACCGATCTCCAGAACGTCCCGGAATCCCCTCGTCGTGATAAGACCCGTCAGGGCACCCTTGCGCTCAATGATAGCATTAATCACCAAGGTTGTGCCGTGGACCATGACATCGGCCTTGGCTACTGCGCCGGGACCACCGTCCTCAAAACCTTTCAGACCGGTCTCGATAGCGATTGAGGGATCGCGTGGAGTGGTAAGTACTTTTTGGACATCGATACGTCCGGTGGCGTCATCGATCAAAATAAGATCAGTGAATGTTCCTCCGATGTCGCAACCGATTCCAATACCCATGACTTCCTCTTTGTCTCTATCCGAACCCTACGTGAGTACACGATAGCAGCAAGTATCTAAATTTGGCGGCAAGCTAAAAACGAGCCATCGCCGTTCGTCAGTAGACTCATGTGCAGACAAACAGCCGTTTTGTTCTTGTTGTCCCTTCAGCAAGTTCTATGTTCGATGAACCATCGGGGTCCCGCTTGGAGGACAAAATGATCCATAGCCTCCGTCGCAATAAAGCAGCGGTGATAATCTATCCGTTCGCAGAACGTTCGATACTTCTCCGATAAAAAGAGAATGCGTGCCCCATCGATGAACATCGCTGAGCCTGCAAAGAACAACGGCCTGTGCACCCGCCAGACAGGGAAGGCTGTGAGACTCCGGTTCATCCAGAATCTTTCGAGAGAGCCACCTGCCAAATAAGAAGCGGTCTTCGCCCCTCGCTTCCGAAAATCCGCGCACGACGGTTTCATTGATATCCGAAAGGAAGTTTATCGCGAAGGCACCGCGCTTCTCCAAAGGATCATGTATAGAGGCTGTTCGGTTGATCGCAACAACAAGGCTTGGCGGACTCATAGAGACCGGAATAACAGCGGTCGCAACCATGCCGTAACGTACGGCATCGAGTTGAGTGGAGATGATCGTCACACTTGAAGCTGTTCCTCTCAGCGAAAAACGGAAAGCTTCGGCAAGCGATATGCTTTGCGCTTTCATTCGGTCTTCCTCGTTCGCGCAATCAGCTCATCATGCTTCTCCCGATTGAGCGAGATTGTCTGCGGCTCAATCACAGCCCGCGTGAATTGCTGATGGTATGACATGGCTGCCCTTATGCCACCGACGCTTCTTCTTTCGCGACGCGAGGCTGATAACGGCTCGCCGGCCGGGGCAAACCCAACTGATCCCGCAACATGCGTCCCGTATACTCGATACGGGCTAAGCCGCGACGCCGTAATTCCGGCATCACTAAATCGATAAACTCGTGCAAGCCGCCCGGCAGGTAGGGCGGCTGAATGAGAAAGCCATCAACTGCCTCATTGAGAAACCATTCTTCCATCTGATCAACAATCTGTGCGGGCGTTCCCTTGACCGTGCGATTACCGCGGGCGCCCGCATAGCGCAAATAGAGCTGCCGGATGGTCAAATTCTCCTCTCTGGCCATTTTGAGCGCGTTTAGCTGATGCCCTTGGCTGGCGTTCTTGTTCATGGGAATGTCAGGAAGAGGTCCGTCAAGTGGTAACCCCGAAAAGTCGAATCCTCCGAACGCTGTGGACAAAACCTCGAGTCCAACGTCGGGATGAATCATGGACTCCAGTTGTTCATATTTTTCCTGCGCCTCAGCTTCGCTTCGCCCTATTATCGGATTCAGTCCGGGCAGAATCTTCAGGCAATTGCCGGACCGGCCAAACTCCGCCATGCGACCCTTGACGTCGTCGTAGAAAGTCTTTGCCTGAGCCAAGCTCTGCGCCAACGTGAAGACCACGTCGGCCGTCTCGGCAGCAAAAGCTTTGCCGACCTCTGAGGAGCCCGCCTGTACGATGACGGGATGGCCTTGAGGAGGGCGCGCGATGTTCAAAGGGCCCTTGACCGAGAAATACTTGTCTTTGTGATTAAGAACATGAAGCTTGTCGGGCTCAAAATAACGAGCCGTCGCCCGGTCGCGCACGAAAGCGTCATCATCCCAACTATCCCACAGACCGCGCACAACATCGACGAATTCGCGAGCTCGTTCGTAGCGGTCTTGATGCTCGTAATGTTGGTCGCGACCGAAATTGAGACTTTCGGCGGCATTTCCCGACGTCACCACGTTCCAGCCCGCCCTGCCTTGGCTGATGTGATCGAGAGAGGCGTACCGACGAGCCAAACTGTATGGTTCGTTGTAACTTGTCGTAGAGGTCGCGACCAATCCGATCCGAGTGGTAACCGCTGCGAGCGCCGAAAGTAAAGTAAGCGGCTCGAAATAGGCCATGTATTGAGGCCAGCGACTGAGCGCCTCCATTCGGCCCTGCCGAACTGCAGACTCATCAGCCAAAAAGATGAGATCGAATTTTGCCTTTTCAGCTGACTGGGCAAGTTCAACATAGTGTTTGAAGTTGACCCCTGCATCCGGTTGCGAGCCAGGATGCAACCAAGCCGCGACATGGTGCCCTGTCGGATGGAAGAAAGCCCCCAAAACCATTTTATCGTTGCGGCGCTTGGCCATATCAGCCCCTAACTGCTTCAAGCCTAAACCTAAAAGCGAGGTTGTTGGCTCGAAAAACTCCGCTGTCCGTTGTTACAATTCGAATGGTGGACAACAAGCGCGCTTCTGACAAGCATCAATATATGGATGATGCGTACGAAAAAACGCAACGCTAACCTCGTGCTTGCTCATCGCATCGCCCGTCAGTAGACACCAGGGTGCCCGCTGGAATAACCGGCACGACACCAGCGAGTCCGTGCGCGGCTATTGATGTTTATTTCTTTAGATGAGGGTGCCGCTTCGCGCCTGCGATGCATCAACAGGCCGGGGTTAAAACCCTTAGGTCTGCGCGAGCGTTGCAGATTCGCCAGTCAAGCTTGGGATCAACAAACTACGCAAATGTGCGGCCGCAGCCGCCCCCTTGATCGCCCCGCGCCACATCTCGCTAACGGCCTTTTCGTGCAGTGCGATGGCTTCCGGCGCTGAAGTAATCATCGCGACGCCAAGACGGATGTTCGGCTGCTCGCCAAGGCGAAACGGGCTGACGGTCAACATCTTCGTGTCCGCCATTCGGAAAATCTGGAAATGCGTATGCGGCAGGGATTCCGTCACCACGCCAATCTGCACGCCGATCGCCTCTTCCTCGATCACGGTGGCGAAATGCTCGATCTCGGCCCGTGCGAGCGCACGCCGCTCCTCAAGCTCGGCACCTGCGATCAAGGAATTTCCGATCAGGCCGCTCTGCAGAAAACGACGTATCTCACGGGCTGAAATCAGATTGAGAATTCCCGGCTTGCGTCGCAAGTAGGTCTCCTTGCGCTGCGCGAGAATTGCCATGATTTGATCGACCTGCGCGACGGTCTTTTCGCGATCCGGCAGGTCGAGCGGCAGACTCTCTTTCAGCACGGTATCGAGCACGGCCAAGAATCCGTCGGACGCCAGCAGGAACGAAATCGGTCCCGAAAGCACCATGATGTGTTCGGCGGTTTCTTCGAACTGGCGCATCCGCTCGAAATAGCTGACGGCCGATGGCATGTATTCGATGCCGACGCCCAGCAGCGTGGGCATCGAGACCTGCAGCAGCTCCGAGAGTTTTTCCAGCGTTTCGATTTTTGCAAGCTCACCTTTTTCAAAACGGTAGAGCGCCGTGCGCGAAATTCCGACCCGCCGCGCGATCTCGTCCGCGCTCAAACCAGATCCCAGCCGGAAAGCGCGAAGCCTGTTTGCAATCTCCTGATACCGGATGGCCAATGAAGCACCTGTCGACTTTGCTCAGCGTGCTCGCGGTTCCGGGAACCGCAAGCGTTCTCTTGTATGGCAAAAAAACGTAGCATGTTGGAAGACAAACTGTACGGAACCCGCTGTTTTCCGGTCTTTTTTCAGGGCAACGGGGTCAATCCTTCATCTTCGAACCGCGGCTGGGAAGCCAACCGATCACAGGCTGAGCACGATGCGCTCCTTGGCTTTGCGATCACGTATCTGACCAAGCGCCTCAGCGAAGCCGTCCAGCGGACGAAGCGATGTCACTGGCGATTTTACAAGGCCCTTTTCGTACAGCGCAAAGATTTCATCGAAGCATTCACGCATGCGCTCCGGCATTCTCTTGCGATAGTCGCTGACCTGAAGCCCGCTGACCTGAATATTTTTGACCAGGAGATAGTTGACCTTGAGGGTCGGGATTTCGCCGGCGGCGAAGCCCACCACGACAAGCCGGCCGGACCAGGCCATGGATCGCAGCGCCGCTGCAAAGAAGCGATCGCCCAGCGAGTCGATGACGACATTAGCCCCCTTGCCGCCGGTGACGGCGTAGACTTGCTCCCGCAGTCCATCGCGGAGGTTCTCGACCGAAAGATCGACCACCTCGTCTGCCCCTGCATCACGCACAATCGCGGCCTTGTCCATCGATGACACGCCAGCAATGACCTTCGCACCGAAGGCTTTAGCGAGTTGGACAGCCGCCAGGCCGACGCTGCCGGTCGCACCTAACACGAGAACGCTCTCTCCAGCGCGCAAATAGGCGCGCTCGCGCAACGCGAACCACGCGGTATCGAAGGCAAGCGCCATGGCGGCGGCATCCGTAAATGACATGGCATTGGGGATACGGTAGGAATGAGCCGCCAGCGCCGTGGCCTGCTCGGCATAGCCTCCCTGCTCCGCGGTGGTGAGCACCCTATCCCCGATCGCGAACTCCGCGACGTTTGCTCCGACCTTGATGACATTTCCTGCGGGCAGCTTGCCTGGGGTAAACGGGCGCGGCGGCAGGAACTGATAAGTACCGCCAATAACTAGCAAATCGACGAAATTCACGCCGACGGCGTGAACGTCGATCAGGATTTCATCCGGCCCCGGTTGCGGGCTCGCGATGTCTTCGATCGCGAGGCTTTCCGGCGTTCCGAACTCATGAACCACGACCGCTCGCATCACATACTCCCTGTCAATGCCCTGTGGGCAGATTGGCTAACTCTCGCGTGTACTGAATGCACCGCGTCCCACGGCGACGACCTTGCCTTCTTCACTATGGATTTCGACATCGGCGCGGCCGATCGCGCGCCCGACAATCAGTATGCGTCCCGTCGCCAGAAGGTCGCCGGCAGGCGCGGCGCGGAGGAAATCCACGCGCAGGTCGATCGTCGGTACAGTGCGGCCGATACGAACGGCGATAGCTGCGTGCGCGGTGATATCGACAAGCGAAGCCAGGACGCCACCGTGATAAAACGGACTCCCGCGTCCGCGGCAGAATTCCGGTCTGAACGGCAAACGCACCACGACCTCCCCGTCAGCGCCGACGCTGACCGGCTGCGGACGCAGTACGTCGTGGAACGGCGGGTCCGCCATCTCATGCACGAGTCGCGCCAATGCGCCTTCCGCATCAAATGCGCCGTCACCACTGAGTTTGGCGTCGCCGTTCATGTCGGAGCCGGCTCGCTGGCCGCAAACCGGATTGGCGACGGCACGATCTTGCCTTCTGCAATCTGTGCCGCGATATCACGCTTGAGGATTTTGCCGCTCGCCGTCAGCGGGATTGTATCAAGCGCAATATAATATTCCGGCATGTCGTAACGTGACAGCCCGGAGCGATCGAGGTGCGCCAGCAATTCCTGCGGCGGAA
>Ga0070681_10005599_pt1 | contig 12136 bp, 12 predicted proteins | sample KBSC83BmetaG_FD_65650 | JGI IMG/M metagenome (GOLD analysis project Ga0070681, IMG submission 65650) | Corn rhizosphere microbial communities from Kellogg Biological Station, Michigan, USA - KBS C8-3B metaG | ecosystem: Host-associated > Plants > Roots > Rhizosphere | place: USA: Michigan...
TGTTCGCCTAACCCATTGTAGGACAATAGCTTGACGTATTGGCACGGTGTGGTCCTCGTAATGCCAATGTAAGGGCCAACCTCTTCAGTGGAGTCGCTTATGCACCTGCGACGCTTGATAGGTCTCTCTGGAGTCCTATCATATCTGGCAGTACCCGTAAGTCTTTTGGCCCAGGTGGCTGGCGGAGTCGAGTTCTACGGAGCACTCGATAACGCAGCCCCCGTCACCCGCACGATCGGGGGCCTCGCCCTGAGTGTGGGCACACCATTCGTCGGAGTTCGAGGAAGCGGCGGCCTGGGAATCTCTTCGCTAACGACGCAGTCCACCGGGATCAACCAAGGGCCTTCAGACATGGTCTGGGCGACCAACGCCGATCTCATCTTCGGACCCGTCAATGCTCGGCTGGGTGAAGGCATGATGCCATACGCATTCGGCGGTTTCGGACTCGAGAGCAGCGCGCAGCCCTCTTCGTTCACCGATGCCATTCGAACCTGGAGTTACGGAGGCGGAGTTCAGCTCGCACTCGGTCGACTGCTCTCGATCAATGGCGAAGCCCGATCACGTCATTTGGCCGCGCCGGCAACGGTGGTCGACTCCCAGTTCGTTCGCGGGATCGAGTATCGCGTTGGAATTGGATTTCACTTTGGAGGTAGTAGCCGATCACGTTCATCGGTCTACTCGAGGCGCACCGCCGATATTCCACCCAGTGCCCCCCGCCCCAGCCGGACGTCACGCACGACCTGGCCCGTCAGCACAACCACCTCTGCGAGCGGAGCCGCTCGCAGAGTAGTGCCGACCGCGGAACAGTACATCGGCGTGCCGTACAAATATGGCGGCACATCACCGCGAACCGGATTCGATTGCTCGGGCTTCGTTCAGTACGTCTACGGAATTCAGGGAGTTGATCTACCGCGCACGTCGCGGCAGATGGCGGGAGCAGGAATCGCCGTTGAGCCATCGACTCGTTCCCTCGTTGTTGGCGACTTGATGCTTTTCCAACAGGGTGGCCGGATAAGCCATGTGGCGATCTATGCGGGAAATGGAAGATTCATTCACTCGTCGTCGAGTGGAAGCGGCGTCCGCTATGACGATCTCGGAACCCGTCGGGGCAGATGGTTTGCGGAGCACATGGTTGCCGCTAGACGCGTCTCGGGTGACGGTCGCATATTCGGCAATGCGTTCGCGGGCGGAGTGGCAATCGCATTCGATCACCTGGATCCACCCGACAGCGCGCCTCCACCATCGAGATGATCAAGCGAAAGCATCGTTCGCCGTTTGCCGGCGACCCTGAAAGATCGCACCCGACCGTCGCCGACTCGATCGGCGACGAATCGGGGGACGAGGCCTAACTCGGTTCGGCCTTCCGCCGGTGGCGCCGACGAGATTCGTTGTGCGCAACCGGCCGGACAATCTCGTCGGGAAGTGCGGAGTCATCCCCCGCTCCCAGCCATCTCAATACACTTTCGATGGCGGCGTCGTCGGTAAGCCGGGTCCGTACGCGTGCAGGGGTAATTCCAAAAACGCTGACCCAGTGATCGGAGAAGATGCGAGCCGTCTTGTAGCCCAACTTGATGGAGACATCCAGCACCGAGTACCCGGGGTCGCGGAGGTAACCGAAACCGCGCAGCACCTTGGCGGCAATGAGGAGTCGCTTCGGAGAGCCGAGTTGCGCGTTGTCCAGGTTGCGATAAACGCTGACGATCGCAACGCCGGCTTCCATCCCGAGATCGAGAGCGCTCGTGTATCGGTGGGGTTGATCGAAGAGATTCTCCACGGCCACTGAAAGCTGTCGCGGCAGCTTTGCCAATCGGTCCCGCAGTGCTTCGATGACGTCGTGAGTCAGCGCGTTTCCCTCGACGCGCTCGACGCGTTCGCGAAATCCTTCCGGCTCATCATCGAAATGATGCAGGACGACCTCCTTCAACCCGAGACGCCCTAACTGGGCGACCGCGTTGAACTGAGGCGCATGAAGAGTGACATATGCAATTAGAGGCAGCGACGGATATCGCTTGAGCAGCCCGGCGACCGCGCTGACGTTCATGAGCCCGTCCGCGGTCGGGTCGAGAATTACGACGCTGATCGGCTTCCGGCGGATGATTGATTCGAGCTCTTGCCACGACGAGGCGACAAAAAACTCAGGCTCATCAGCAAGCACGTGCCTGACGTGGGTGAGCAGCCGCGAGGGAAGAAATGCGGCAACGCTCAAGTGGCGATCGCGCTCATGATCCTAGGAAACTGGTGGCAAAGTCTCCGCAGCGCGAGGGCAAATGATAAGAAAAGTACTGTTTTTGGTAGGAAACATACATTTTCTGATAAGAAAACGACATTTCGGCGTTTTCAACTAGGGATACGTTTGGCCTGTTCAGTTCCCCACGGCCCGTCCCCCTCTTTTATCAGGAGTACTTCCATGACCCGCAACAGACTTTTCGCAGCCATCGCCATCATCTCAGCCGTAGTTCTGACGGCTTGTTCGGACATGACTGCACCCAAGAGCGCATGCCCAGTTGTAAACGGCTCCTCAGTTTGCCTCACTAAGTAAGCGGATTTGGGGGCTGCCGTAGGTACTTATGCGGCAGCCACCGCCGTCTTACGCAGCTCAGAGATTGCGCGGACAACGCTCTCGATCTCTTCCGGAACCCAGGAAGGGGGCGCAACGAAAGGCTTGATCGGACGCGGTGCGGTGCGAATCGCCGTCAGCATCGCCTGCGCCTTGAACGTGACCTGATGAATCTGGTTGGCCTCGGAAAAGGAGATTGCTTCCTCGAGCGCTTCCTCGGCCGTCCTGCTGCGCCCAAGAGAATTCATGCCTTCGGCGAGACAAAGCAGGTAGTGCGCGCGCAGGTAAGGCGACAGGGTGACCTGCGCCAGTTGGCGAGCGTAAGCGTCAAATGCTTCGGGCATCCCGTCGACTGCTGCCAATTCCATCAAGTTGATGTTCGCCGTTGCGCGAATCATCTGGGACTGAGCGGTGGCGGCCAAAACCAGGTGAGAATCACGCGCAGCATCCCGCAGTCCGAGAGAAGTGAACATTGCCGCGACGTCCTCGAGCACGGAATCTCGCTCGGTGGGATTCGTGGTTAGGCCAAGCGCCTCATGGGCGAGCTTCAAAGCTTCGGAAAAATCGCCCTTCTGATGCGCGATGGCTGCGCGGCTATGGAGGGCGACTGCCTGTACTTCGGGAAACTCCTGATCGCGCGCCTGGACGAGGACATCGTCGAGAATCTCTTGCGCCTGCGGCAGGTTTCCCTTGTTCATGTAAGTGTTCGCGATACCAACCTGAACCGTCAGCACGCCTTGGCGATCGCCGAGTGTGTCCGCGATGTATGCGGCCTGCGAGTAAGCGCGCGCGGAGGTATCCCAGTCGCCGTTGCGGCGGGCCGCGCCGCCAACTGCTACTAGGGCATCGACTGAGAGCTTCGCGTTCTTTTCCGGGCGGGTGAGCTTGGACACCGTCGAGAACACGTCAATGGCAAGTGGCCACGCGGCCTCGTAGTCCAAGGCGCGGCCGTACGCCAGGAGGGCTCTCGATACTGTCTCGTCGATCGTCCCGCGGTTGGTCACTTCGTCGAGAATGTTTGTGAGCACGCCGCGAACTGGGTCGCCTTCGCCTACTCCCTCGATCGCGGTGCGCACGCTATGCAGCTGCGCCCAATTCGCCGGGTCTATGGATGAGCCGGTGTCGGTATACGCGTCCACGAGACGCAGGACTGACAGTCCGGCGAATACTGTACGCCAGGACGCGCTGTCCTCCTGCATCGAACCGAGTGTGTCGAAGTAGACCTGGTGCCGGATCATAGGGCCTTTTTTGGGCGTAATTTGGTGCATTAAAATGCCACTATGCACCCCAATTTGAAATGCCTGTTTCGTATCACCGTAGGGTCACTTTCATATCACCTAGAAAGAGTTAAGCCCTCCTGGAGAGGCCTAACGGGACAGTGGGATACGATCCCTAGGTAGTTGCTCTGTTGAGGGTATATACCATTCAGCGAGGTCAAACCACCACGCATCCGGGCGCATTTTGGTGGTCCGAATTCGCTTATTCACCCCGACGATTTTCCGTGGCTCATAGAGCCAGACGGCGGGCGCGTCGTCATTGATAACGGCGAAGGCTCGGGTGAATTTCTCACGCGCTACGGCCGGGTCTGCCTTGAGGGCGCTGTCCAGGAGAGCATCGAATACCGGGTTGCTGTACGACCCGTAGTTCACCCCATGACTGCCAATGCCCTGGGTGGTCCAAGCGCCTTTTATCCCGTCCGGGCTCGAGCCCATCGTCCATCCGCCGAGCGCTGCGTCGAACACGCCCCTGGATTCGCGGTCGTTCTCAGTACTCTTCTCCAGCAGCTCGAGCTGAACCCGGACGCCCATGCGCCGGAGCTGCTCCTGCATGAGCGGTCCCATCTTCATCCTGTTCCGGCTATGGGTTGGAATGATGATCGAGAAGGAGAGAGGTTTTCCATTTTTCGCCCTCGTCCCGTCCGCACCTCGTCGGAGCCACCCCAGGGAGTCGAGCAACCGGCTGGCACGAACCGAATCGAACGGTAGCTGCGCCCCGCGCGGATCCGTTACCGCGTAAGCCCGGACGGTCGGGCCGACCGGTACGAGTGCAAAGGTGTCGAGCAGGCTACGCACGAGGGTGGCGCGATTCAACGACATCGTGATCGCCCGGCGTAGATCACGATTGCCGAACAGCGGATGTGGGCGGGATTTGTTCGCCGGATCGCGCAGATTGAATCGCAGAAACGCGTAGTCCATCCCGGGCAAGAGGATCGGCCGGACGCTCGGATGACGCGCCGACTTACTCAGGTCCTCCGGGCGGAGGCCATCGAAGACATCGGCATCCCCGGCGAACACCTTCGTCACAGCGGCCGTGTAATCCGGTGAGATACTCCAGATAACTCTGTCCAGTTTCGCTCGTCCGCGAAAGTTGGTGGTGTCCGCAACGATCTCTACTGAGGCGCTCTTATCCCAGTTGCGCAATCGGAAGCGGCCGGTGCCGATGGGCGGAGGCAGTCGCTCACGCAAGGCGCTTACGGGAATCTTCTCCAGCTGGTGCGCGGGCAGAATCAGCATTTGGGCCGCGGCATCCAGAAACTGCGTCGGCAACCTTTGGTGAAACCAGAACACCGCCGTAAGGGAATCCGTCACCGTTACGGAGTCGATGTTTGCGAGCTCGGTTCCCAATCGCCCACCGAGCGCGGGGTTTTTGTTGAGGGCGAAAGTGAACTGAACGTCTCGAGCCGTGACGTCTCGTCCATCGTGCCACTTTGCCATCGGATTGATATGAAAGGCGAGCTCCAGCGAGTCGCCAGTCCAGCGCCACCTGTCCGCCAGGCCAAGCCTATATCCCTTCTCGTCGGCGGTGTTCATGTCGGCGCCGACGTCGGCAAGGTAGTCGTAGATCTGCTCTGTGATCTGCTTGCCCTCCTGAGAAACGACGAAGGGGGGGAAGAGCGATCCTGGATCACCTGTGGCTGACACGACCACGGTACCGCCGAGGCCGGCGGTGCCGGGTACCGGTGCGCGCTCGGTGCATCCGACGACGAAAAAGAATGCGAGCCCCGCTGACAATCTCATCCGGATGAAGCTAGCGCTGCCAGTCGCAGCCGGAAGAAGGCCGCTGCGGGGTGATAGAAAACCTACAGTTTGAGAAAGAAAACCGACATTGACGCGGTTGCGCGCCCGTTGAAATCTCCACAGTAATGGGAAAGACTGGTCCGAAGCGAAATGACGCCATGCCCACCTTTCAGGTGGCGCATTTGCGACGCGACGGCCAGGACATAGTCATAGTCCCTGTGGATCGGTCTTTTGGAAAGCGATCGCCCGCGGAACAGGCTCGCATTCAGGAGGCGTTCCAGCGTAGCGCGGCCGCGGCGGACATTCCTGGCGTGGTGGTTCCTGTGTGGGACGACGCGACTGGAAGGATGGCATTTCGTGCTCCCCCACCCTGGCACGAGTTCCTCAAGAGCATCGACATGGTTTACGTCGCGACCGCCCTGAATCGCACGCTCAGCCTGGAATCGCGATAAACCACGCGCAGTTGAAACGCGAACGGCGCCCGGTGATAATCCGACATTGATGCATTTCGTCTGATTCACCTACCCTCTTAAATCGGGCACCGACTTGTCACTTTTCAAAATTTCGTGGCCGGCCAGAAGGCGTTCCGCCATCCTGGGATTAGTCGCGATGGGTGTCCTCGCGTCCCCCAGCTTCGCGCAACACGAGGGTCATGCGGGCATGAGTGATATGCCGGCCGACACACTCGCCACGGCCCCGACCTCGCCGACACGCCCGCGCTCTGACTCGGGGGCAATCGCGGATTCACTGCTCAGCGTCTGCAAGGTGCACGTCAGCCACTCGGTGGATGAGTACTCCACCTGCCTGGGCGATGGAATCGCCGCGCTGTCGTCAGCGGGAAACATTGCTCTCGCGATGGGGACGCTCGACCGTATAGTCCACTCGGATCCTTCGCTCATTCTGCTCGGTCATCCTCTCGCGCACGCTCTCGGATACGCGGTACGCTCCACACCTGCTACAGCAACGCGACTGCTGTCTGAGTGCGATGACCGGTACCAGTCAGGATGTTATCACGGCATCCTGCAACGTTATTTCGATGCGCGAATGGGTCTTCCGCTGGCGCAGTCCGTGTTGCTTGCGCCCTGTGATGGATTGCGCGGCACTAGCGAGCAATTCCGCCTCTTCGACTGTCTGCACGGAGTGGGGCACGGTCTCATGATGTACCATCGTTACGACGCGAACGCATCACTCAAGGATTGCGACCGCCTCGCGAGCGATTGGGATCAGAGGAGCTGTTACAGCGGGGTGTTCATGGAGAACAACATGGGCGCGCGCCTGCAGATGTTCGCCGACGAGCGGCTCGGAATGCATCGGCATTCGATGCCAGGGCCATCCGTTGTCCTCTTCAAGCCAGACGATCTGAACTATCCGTGTAACGCGACTCCTGCCCGGTATCGCCGAGAGTGCTACGAGCTGCAGGCGGACCTGATTCTTTCGGCGGTGAAGCAGGACTACCGAAAGGCCGGCGCCGCGTGCGATGGCGCCGGCACTCTTGACCTCGTCCGCGAATGCTACAGAGGTCTCGGCCGGAACGCGTCTGGAGCGGCGGCGTTTCAGTACGACGGAATCAAGAAACGTTGCGGTCAGGTCTCATCGGCTGGCATCCCATTTTGCTATGAGGGAGCGGTGCGCCATCTGGCGTACGCCCCAAGCGAGCTTCCGCGTGGTGTTGCGTTCTGCAAATCGCTGCCGGAAGGGGAGAGCCGTTCGCGTTGCTGGGACGGTATAGGGCTTCAGGTGGGAGGATTCTTTTCGGATTCTACTTCGCGACAGCGCGCCTGCAGATCGGAATTGCAAAGTGACGTCGCGGCCTGCGTGGAGGGAGCGGGCGTCACCAGAAGCGTCTCTCCGAGGACTGGGCCCTAACCGTGGAATCACGAAGAATAGGCTCGCTCGAGGCTTCCGTCATCGGGGTGGGCTGCAACAACTTCGGTGGCCGCATCGACGAGACTCGCACCAGGGAAGTCATCGATACTGCACTCGATGAGGGGATCAACTTTTTCGACACTGCCGACATGTACGCGGACGGCAGGAGCGAGGAGCTGATTGGCCGTCTTGTCGTAGAACGGGGGCATCGATCGCAGGTTTTGATCGCGACGAAGTTCGGAAATGATATGCCGGGACAAGGTCGTGGCGCGCGACCGGAGTACGTCAAGCGCGCATTCGAGGCCAGCCTCAAACGGCTTCGTACCGATTACATCGACCTCTATCAGCAGCACGTGCCGGATCCCGACGTCCCCATAGCGGAAACTCTGGGCGCGCTGAACGAGCTCGTGAAGGCTGGGAAGGTCCGTGAGATCGGCTGCTCGAATTTCTCCGCAGAGCAGATAGAGAATGCAGAGGAAGCTTCAGAATTCCGTCGCGGATCGGCGCGGTTCGTAAGCGTTCAGAACGAGTACAGCCTGCTCCATCGAGATCCAGAAAAGGGCGTGCTTGCCGAATGCGAGCGACTGGGGCTCGCGTTCCTTCCTTTTTTTCCGCTCATGAGTGGACTTCTGACGGGCAAGTACAGAAAGGGCGGCCCCATTCCCGAAGGCACTCGCGTGGCGAAGTACGAGCGCTACAGAAAGCTTCTTACCGACGAGAATCTGAACAAGGTGGAGGCGCTCATCGGATATGCTGAATCCCGCGGCCACACGATTCTGGAACTGGCCATCTCGTGGCTACTCGCTCATCGCGTGGTGGCGTCGGTTATTGCCGGTGCATCTTCGGCTCAGCAGGTGCGGGCGAACGCTAGCGCCGCCGCGTGGAGCCTTAGCGCCCCGGAGCTGGACGAAATAGACGCACTGCTCAGCCGAGAGGCAGGAAGCGCGAGGGCCTGACTAAATTTCAGCTTCTGCCGGGCAGAACTGGCATCAACTGCCGGTGTAGCACCGGGCGGGTACCAAATACTCACGACGAAAATTGGAGCAACAGTGAAAAACACCATTTTTTCAATGATCGCTATCCTGGGGCTCGCTGCAGCGGCTCCGGCCGCGCAGGGTCAGGGATACAATCCGTTTCAGATCGGCGCTTCCGGTGGAATCGCATTCCCCACGGGTGATCTGGGCACTACGACCGACAATGGCTATAACATCGCCGTAGTGGTCGGCTATAAGCCGCAGTTGCTGCCGGTCTCCGTGCGCGCGGAAGCAGCGTACAACTCATTCGGCTTCACGGGCGGCGGCGGGAACATCAACATTCCATCGTTCACCGGCAACGTGGTGTATGACCTGCCTCTGGGCGTGGGATTTACGCCTTATGCGATCGGCGGCGTTGGTCTTTATCGTCCAAGCACCGGGTTCAACGGCGTTAGCAGCAACAACGCGGAAAACGATTTCGGCTGGAACATCGGTGGCGGCATCAAGCTTCCATTGAGCACGAGCTTCGAAACCTTCATCGAGGCGCGTTACAATAGCGTCAGCATAAGTGGTGGTGGCACCGCGAGCTTCGTTCCGGTTACTGTCGGCATATTGTTCTAGGAGACACGGACAAAAAAGGCCAGTCCAACCGGACTGGCCTTTTTTTATTGCGAGTAGCGATCCTACTGCACCGCGTTGACCATGTCGAAGATCGGAAGGTACATGGCCACGACCATTCCTCCGACGACTACGCCGAGGAAGACGATCATGATCGGCTCCAACAGCGACAACAGGTTGCTCACGGCGGCATCGACTTCTTCATCGTAGAAGTCAGCGATCTTGGACAACATCTCGTCCAAACCACCGGTTTGCTCGCCGACGGCGATCATCGAGATGACCATGGGCGGGAAGACCTTCGACTTCTGGAGAGGCTGGGCGATGGTATCACCGCCGGCGATCGATGACCGGGACTGCATGATCGCGTCCTGAATGACTCGGTTGCCGGCGGTTTTTGCCGTGATCTCGAGTCCTTCGAGAATGCTGACGCCCGAGCTGATTAGCGTACCCAGCGTACGGGTGAAGCGCGAAACGGCAGATTTGCGGAGCACGTCACCAAGAACCGGCATGCGGAGCATGAATCGGTCGATAACGAGTTTCCCGCTCGGTGTAGCGTAATACTTCTTGCCCGAGTACGCGCCGACGATGATGATGGCGCCGATGATCCACCAATAGTTTCTGAGGAATCCAGAGGCCGCGATGACGATGCGGGTCGGCAGTGGCAGCGCCTGGCCTGCCGATGCGAACATGCCCGCGAATACGGGGATGACGAAGATGAGGAGCACCACGACCGCGATGGCCGCGACGCTCATGATGACCGCCGGATAAATCATCGCGCCCTTCACCTTTCTAACAAGCGCGTCGTTCTTTTCAAGGAATGTCGCGAGGCGGAGCAGAATGGTGTCGAGAATACCACCGGCCTCGCCGGCGGCGACCATGTTGACGTAGAGGTTGGTGAAGGCTCTCGGGTGCTTGGAGAGCGCGTCAGCAACCGTGTTACCGGATTCCACGTCGAACACGACCTTCTTGGTTACTTCGGCTAGCGCCTTGTTGTCCGTTTGCTCGGCGAGAATCGTCAGGGCCTGCACCAGCGGCAGACCGGAGTTGATCATCGTCGAGAACTGGCGGGTAAAGATGACGACGTCGCGTGTCTTGATCGCGCCACGGCCTACCTTCTTGGCCGCGTCCTGATCGATTTTGACGACACTGAGCCGCTGCTTTCTGAGCTGGGCAATGACATCGTCGCGAGACGAGGCGTCGATCGTCGCGGTGCGAAGATCGCCGTTGAACGCTCTTGCCGTATAAGTAAAAGTAGCCATTTGCTAATCCTCTTTAACGTCTTGCCGGAGAGCCCGACGCGGGCCCCCGGGTACCTGCCGGCTTTGCGGCGGGCGGCTGGCCGGTTCTGCCTTCATCTGCCGGATCCAGTTGGCCAATCATGCGCTGGAACTCCGTCGGGTCGCCGCTCACTCGCAGGCATTCGTCCGCCGTGACTTCGCGACTCATGTACAGGGCGTACAACGCATCGTTGAGCGTCTGCATTCCCCACTTCTTACCAGCCTGCATCGACGAGTATATCTGGTGAACCTTGTCGTCGCGAATGAGAGCGCGGATCGCGGGCGTCACAACGAGGATCTCGGCTGCCATGACACGGCCGCGTCCCTGCGCCTTGGGCAGAAGCGTCTGAGTGACGATTCCCTCGAGCACGAACGCCAGCTGCGCTCTGACCTGCGATTGCTGGTGTGAGGGAAAAACGTCGATGATGCGGTTGATCGCTTCCGCAGCAGAGTTGGTGTGCAGCGTTGCGAATGCGAGGTGACCTGTTTCGGCGATCGTCAGGGTAGCGGCGATCGTTTCCAGGTCGCGCATTTCGCCGACCAGAATGATGTCAGGGTCTTCACGTAGGGCGTACTTGAGCGCACTGGCGAATGACTTGGTGTCGCTGCCGATCTCGCGCTGGTTGATGATGCAGCTCTTGTGCTTGTGGATGAACTCGATTGGATCTTCGACCGTAATGATGTGGCCCTTCCGCTCGGTATTGATCTTGTCGATCATGGCGGCGAGGGTCGTCGATTTACCGGAGCCGGTCGGGCCAGTGACCAGCACCAGTCCGCGGGGTTTTTCCGCCATCTTGGCAATCGAGCCGGGGAGACCGAGCTGATCGAATGTCTTGATCGCGAACGGGATCTGTCGGACGACCATCGAAACGCAACCGCGCTGCTTGAACACGTTGCCGCGGAATCGCGCGAGATTCTGGATGCCGAACGAAAAGTCCAGCTCGTCCTCGAGCTCGAACCGCTTCTTTTGCTGCTCGGTAAGAACCGAGTATGCGATCTGAAGCGTATCCTTGGGTGTCATCACCTGCTCAACCGAAGAGTTGGTGATGTCGCCGTCTACGCGCAGCTTCGGGCGCTCGCCCGCAACCACGTGCAAGTCGGAAGCATTTCGCGAGACCATCTCTTCGAGCAGGGAGCGGAGATTTACTCCGTGCGCTGGCGCCGGCGGTCCGGACGGACTCGAGGTGTCTATGAACGGTAGGGTCATCGGTTATCGATTTCGAATGTTGTGGATCACGCGGCGGTTTCGCGGACTACCTGCTCGAGAGGACAGATCCCCTTGAGAACTTTCAACCAGCCATCCATGCGGAGGGTGAGCATTCCTTCTTCGATGGCCGCCCTCTGAATTTCTGCGGCGCCCGCGCTCTGCATGATCAGCTTTCGGAGATTTGGAGTCATACTCATCACTTCGTAGAGACCTTGCCTGCCTTTGAGGCCGGTGCCATCGCATTGCTCGCATCCTTTGCCTCGAAAGACCGGGAGATCTTCCATCCTGGTGTCGAGCGTGATCTGGTCCATGAACGGTTTGGCAGCGTCAGTGGCGCGGGTTTTCGCGTCGCGAAGAGCCATGTCCGTGAAGTGCATATCGCGCATTGTGATTCCACCGTCGATTTTCGCTCCGGCCACTTCGGCCTTATCCATCTTGTAGGCCTCGGCGCACTTGGAGCATACACGACGAACGAGTCGCTGGGCGAGAATAAGGTTCAACGCGGAAGCAACGTTGAAGGGCTCGATGCCCATGTCCATGAGACGCGTGACAGTTTCGGGGGCGGAGTTCGTGTGCAGGGTCGAGAGGACAAGGTGACCTGTAAGCGCGGCTTTGATGGC
>Ga0070681_10005602_pt1 | contig 12133 bp, 12 predicted proteins | sample KBSC83BmetaG_FD_65650 | JGI IMG/M metagenome (GOLD analysis project Ga0070681, IMG submission 65650) | Corn rhizosphere microbial communities from Kellogg Biological Station, Michigan, USA - KBS C8-3B metaG | ecosystem: Host-associated > Plants > Roots > Rhizosphere | place: USA: Michigan...
CCGGGCTGCTTGAACTGCGACGCGTCGTTCGAGCCGTCGCCGCCGAACACCTTCGCCTTCTTGCCCTGCTCGATCAGCTGCTGAGCGAACGTCTGCGCGTCGCCCGGCTTCTGCGTCGGGAAGAAGACGATGTCGGCGTCACTCGGCACCTTCGTCACGTACGCCGAGTAGTCGGTCGTCGTGTTCGGGGCCGACAGCCGGATGGTGCTCACGCCCTTCGCCTTCAGCGTCGTGTCGACGGCCGAGGCGAGACCCAGAGAGTACGGCTCCTGGAAGTCCATGATCACGACCTTCTTGACGTGCAGGTTGTTGACCATGAAGTTCGCGTCCGACGGGCCCTGGATGTAGTCGCCGGGCACATCACGGAAGAACGAGGGACTCCCCTCGAACGTCCCGCCGACCGTCTTGGTCAGCGTCGTCCGCGTCGCGGACGGCGAGATGTGCGCCAGCTTCGCCGCGTAGTACGCCTTCGTCGAGGCCGCAACCGCGCCGGACGTCGACGGGCCGAGCAACGCAAGGACGCTCGGCGTGCCGATGTACTTCTGCGCAAGCGTCTGCGCCGGGGCGGGGCCCTGCTCGACCGGAGTGTCGCCGCCGACGAGCTTCACCTTCAGCCCGAGGCCGGGAGCGAGCGTCTTCACGGCGTACTTCGCCCAGCTCATCTGCTCGGCGCCGAGGAAGCCGGCGCCACCCGTCAGCGGGGTGACGAACGGCAGCGTGATCGTCTTCGAGCAGTTGAAGTTCGCCAGAGAGCGGGCCGCCGCGGTCTGGCTGCCCTGCGCACTGGCAGCGACGACCGACGTAGCGAGCACCGCCAATGCGAGGACGAAAGCCTTCTTCATCTAGTGGTCCTCCTTGCCTGGGGGCAGGTTGTTGCGGGGGGTCAAGCGCTGAAGCAGCGATCATGTTCTGTCGGGCTTTCGGTGTCAATGATCAAATCTCGATCAAACGCGTAGGGTTCCGCCGTGGACTACGCGCTTCAGCCCGACGAACGCACCGATGGACGCCGGTTCGACGTCGGCCCGTTCACTCAGCGGCTCGTCTCGCTCGAAGGCGAGCTCGGGGACACCGACGCCGACGAGCTCGTGTTCGTGCTCGCCGGCGCTGGGAGCGCTGCTATTGACGGAGACGAGCGCCCGCTCCACCCCGGAATGTCACTGTTCATCCCGGCCGGCACCTCCTGGACTGCGAGCGGGGACGCACAGGCGATCTCGGTGCTCGTCCACGACCCGGAGCCGGCGGGGGAGCACGCGGTCGTCGACTGCGACGCCGTCGAGAAGGGAACAGCCACCGCCGGCCGCCAGTTCATCCTGGGCGCGCCGTGCCCGTCGGCGACCCAGTTCATCGGCCTGATCCCGCCCGGCCGCGCACCCGACCACTTCCACTACTACGACGAGGTGATCTACGTGCTCGAGGGCGAGGGGTATCTCGACATCAGCGGCGAGCAGGCGCCGATCGGCCCCGGCACGTGCATCCATCTGCCGAAGACGCTCGTCCACAGCCTGGCGAACACCGGCGACAGCGAGATGCGCGTCCTCGGCGTCTTTCGCCCGGCCGGCTCGCCCGCCGAGGCCTACTACCCCGACGGCACGCAGGCCGTCGTCCCCGGATCCGAGGAGAGCTGAGCCATGCCGCACATCGAGCGCACGATCGACATCGTCTGGGAAGGGAACGTCGCACGGGGCAACGGCACGATCAACGGGCGCAGCGGCGCGTTCACCGACCTACCCTTCTCCCTGCCGTCACGCATCGCCGTCGCTCAGGGCAAGACGAGCCCCGAGGAGCTACTGGCGGCGGCACACGCGGGTTGCCTCACGATGTCGATCGCAGGCGAGCTGACCGGTGACGGCACCCCTCCGACCCGCCTCGAAGTCACGTGCACGATCGTGATGGACGAGGTCGAGGGTCAGGGACACGAGATCGTGGCCTCACACGTCACGGTCGGCGGCGACGAGATCTCGGACGAGATCATCGAGCGCGCCGACACGGGCTGCCCGTTCTCGCGCCTGCTCAAGAAGGCAGGCGTCGAGGTCACGATCACACGCGCTTGATCTCGTCCCCGTGCTCGTCGAGGTCGGGCGGACGGCGCCGGACCGTTGCGGGCGTCTCGGAGAGGTGCGCCGGGAACGCGACCGTGCGCACGCCGTCGGTCTCATCGACGACTGCGAGACCGAGAGTCTCAGCGAGCGAGAACGCCGCATCGATCGTCTGCACCGGCCCGGCGGGCACCCCGGCGGCGGCAAGCCCGTCGGCCCAGTCGGCGCGCGACCGCTCGGCGAGCGCCGCTTCGAGCCGCGTGCGCAGCTCGTCGCGGTTCGCGACGCGGAGCTCATTGGTGGCGAAGCGCTCATCGTGCTCGAGGCCGAGCACGTCGGTGAGCCGCTCGAACTGCGAGTCGTTCCCGGCGCAGATCATCAGCTCACCGTCGGCCGCGCGATAGGTCGCGAACGGCTCGATCGACGGATGCACGTTGCCGAGCGCGAGCGGGACCTCGGCACTGGCCAGGAACCCGGTCGACTGGTTCGCAAGGAGCGCGAGGCTCGCGTGCAGCAGGTCGATCGTGACCCGCTGGCCGCGACCGGTGTCGCGGCGCGCGTACAGCGCAGCGAGGACCGCAATCGTCGCATAGAGCGCAGCGACCACATCCGTCACGGCGACGCCGGTCTTCGACGGCACGCCTTCGGGGCCGGTCACCGACATGAGCCCTGAGAGCGCCTGCACGAGCGGGTCGTAGCCCGGCAACTGAGCGCCTGCTCCCTCGCCGAAGCCGCTGATCTCGCAGTGCACGACGCCCGGGTTCACGGCCGCGACGCGCTCATAGTCGAGACCGAACCGCTGCAGCGTGCCGGGCAGGAAGTTCGACACGACGACGTCGGCGCGCTCGCACAGCCTGCGCGCGAGCTCGAGGTCGTGCTCGGATTTCAGGTCGAGGACGATCGAGCGCTTGTTGCGGTTCGCCGTGTGGTGATACGCGGCGCGACCCTGGGTGTCCTGCGGCGGCTTCCACCGTCGTGTGTCGTCGCCGAGCGGTGATTCCACCTTGATCACGTCGGCACCGAGATCACCGAGCGTCATCGCGACCAGCGGGCCGGCGAGGACGCGCGAGAAGTCGACGACCTCAATGCCGGCCAGCGGCTCGTTCATCGCCTACAAGCGTCGCGCGCCGACGTAGGCATCGCCGAAATCCGAGAGCGCGGTGATCTTGACGACGTCGCCCGTCTCCGGAGCGTGCACGAACTGGCCGTTGCCGATGTAGATGCCGACGTGGTCGAGCGCGTCGAAGAACACGAGATCGCCGGGCTGGAGTTGGCTGCGGTCGACGGGCGTCCCGAGCTGGTACTGCGCCGCGGCGTAGTGCGGGAGTGAGATGCCGAGCTGGGCATACACGTACATGACGAGCCCTGAACAGTCAAAGCCGGTCGCCGGGGAGGCACCGCCCCAGAGATACGGGATGCCGAGGTAGCGGAGAGCGATCGTCGCCGCCTCCGGATGCCCGGGGCCGGCAGGCACCGTGGGAACCGGCGGCAGAACAGTCGTCGTCGTGACGGAGGTCACAGTCGGCGGCGGAGCCGCGGCGGTCGTCGTCGGCGCGGCCGGCGTAGCCGCCGCCTTGGCTGCCGCCGCCGCCGCGGCGGCCGCTGCAGCTTGCTGCGCCTTGAGCGCCCTCGCCTCGGCCGCGAGCCGCGCGCGGGCTTCGGCGCGCAGCTTCGCCTGCTGCGCCGCTTCGGCGGCGGCCTCTTCGGCCTGCAGCTTCGCCACCTCGGACTGCACACCCGCAAGGAGCCGCTTACGCTCGTCGAGCAACGAGCCGATGCGTTGGCGCTCGCGATCGCGCTGTTGGAAGGCGACGGTGCGACGCTGCACCGTTGCGGCCGCTGTGCGAGCCGCCTGCGCGTACCGGTTGCGTGCCGCGGTCGCCTGGTCGGTCAGCTTCTTGTCGGCTGACGCGACGGCGCGCACGGCATCGAGGCGATCGAGCATGTCCGTGACGCTCGAGCTGCCGAGCACGATCCCGAGCGTCGTGTTGTCGTCGTCGTTGCTCTCGTAGAGCGCCCGCAGACGCGCGGCGACGTGCGCGATCGCAATGCGCCGGTGCCGCTGCGCCGCGCGCAGGCGGCGACGGTCGACGACGAGCTCTCGCTTCGTGACCTCGAGCTGGTAGCGCGCACCGTTCCATGCCTCCACGCTCGCCTCGAAGCTCTGGTTGAGCTTGTTCACCTGCGCGAGCACCGCCTCTGCCTGCGCCTGCTTGGCGCGAAGCCGGTCCTTCGGGGATGCGGCCGACAGGTCGCCCGCCAGTAACGCGGCCACCAGCACCGCACACGACCAGGCAAGTGTCGTCCTCGTGATCCCCACGTAGCGGCTCCTTGGCTCCGGGGAACGCTAGTCCTTCTCCGAGAGCTACCCTCGTTGGATGGCCCGAATTGCGCTCGTCAGCGAGCGTTTCGACGAAGAAGAGCCCCTTGACGCGTATTCGCGGGTGGTGATCGAGGCTGCCGAGCGCGTTTCGCCGTCGGTCGCCGCAGTCGAGGTGCTCCGCCGGGGCCGCCCGCGCGGCAGCGGCTCGGCCGTCGCGATCACCCCGGACGGCTTCCTGCTCACGTCCGCGCACGTCGTCGCCGGCGGCGACCGCGTGCGCGCGACCTTCGGCGACGGGCGCGTGCTCGGCGCGGAGATTCGCGGCCGCGATCCTCTGTCGGACCTCGCCGTGCTGCGCACGCACGACGGCGCGCTGAATGCAGCCGAGCTCGGCGACGCGAGCCGCCTACGCGTCGGCCAGCTCGTGGTCGCGATCGGGAACCCGCACGGGTTCGGCGGCTCGGTCACCGCAGGTGTCGTCTCGGCACTCGGCCGCTCGCTGCCCACGCGCGCGGGCGCGACGATGCGCGTCGTTGACGACGTGATCCAGACAGACGCGGCCCTGAATCCGGGGAACTCGGGCGGCGCGCTCGCCGACTCGCGCGGGCGCGTCGTGGGCATCAACACCGCGGTCGCCGGCATCGGGCTCGGCCTCGCCGTTCCCGTGAACACGGTCACGCGCGAGATCGTCGGGTCGCTCATGCGCGATGGGCGGATGCGACGTGCCTACTTGGGCATCGCGGGCGGCCCGCGTCCCCTGCCCCCGCGCGTCGCCCGCGAGCTCGGGACAAGCGACGGCATCGAGATCGTCGAGGTGGTCGATGCAAGCCCGGCCGCCGCGGCGGGGCTGCGTCCCGGCGACATCGTGGTCGCGATCGACGGCGAGCACGTCGCAGGCACGCGGGACATCCAGCGCAAGATGCTCGCCGACGCGATCGGGAAGCCGACCCGCATCGAGCTCGTCAGGGACGGAACGGCGCTCACGATTGAAGCTGTCCCGCGCGAGCTAGTTTTCGCGGAGTGATCACTCCCGACGACGTCAGCCGGATCACGATCTTCGCGGAGCTCGGCGAGAGCGACCGGGCCCAGCTCGCGCGGGCGGCGGCTGACATCGCTCTCACGAGCGGCGAGTTCGCGGCCGAGCAAGGCGCGGAGCGGGCGCTCTTCGGCCTGCTCGAAGGGTGCATCGAGGTCGTCCAGATCGTCGACGGCGTCGAGAGGATCGTCGGCAAGCGCGAACCGGGCGACATCTTCGGCGAAGTGCCGATCACCCTCGGCACGGTCTTCCCGGTCGGGTTCCGGGCAGCGGAGCCGTCCCGCGTCATGCGCGTCGAGCCGCGGAACTACCACACCGTCGCAGCGGCGGCGCCGAACGTCGCGCAGGAGGTCGGACGGCTCGCAGGGCACCGGATGAGCGGGCCGCTCGGCCTGCAAGGGCTTGCCTCGGACCCGGTCCCGCCGCGCGCGATCATCATCGGCGAGCGAGCCGACGCGGCCACCACGGAGCTCCGCCATTTCCTTGACCGCAACCAGGTCGTGTTCGAGTGGCTGACGTCGGAGACGCCCAACCTCGACGAGCGTTGGGGCGGGCCGGCGCCGGCGCCGGAAGACCGGCCCGCGGTGCGCGTGATCGGCGGCAAGACGGTCGTGCGCCCCCAGTTGCGGCGGCTCGCGGAGCTGCTCGGCCTGGGGACGGAGCCCGAGGCGGCGACGTATGACGTCGTGATCGTCGGCGCCGGGCCGGCGGGTCTCGCCGCAGGTGTGTACGGCGCGTCGGAAGGTTTGTCGACGATCGTCGTCGAGCGCGAAGCACCCGGCGGCCAGGCCGGCACGTCCTCGCGCATCGAGAACTACCTCGGGTTCCCAGCAGGCGTTTCCGGCGACGAGCTCGCCGGACGGGCGCTCCAGCAGGCGCGGCGCCTCGGCGCGGAGATCCTCGTCACGCGGGAGATCTCGCGCATCGACGGCGAGCGCCACCAGGTGCACCTGGACGGCGGGGACGTGCTGCACGGGCGCACGATCGTGCTCGCCTGCGGCGTCTCGTGGCGCCAGCTGGACATCCCCGGATTCGACGACCTGAACGGGCGCGGCGTGTACTACGGCGCGTCGCCGAGCGACGCCGCGGCGACGCACGGGCACGACGTGCACGTGATCGGCGCCGGAAACTCGGGCGGGCAGGCCGCGATGTTCTTCTCGAACCACGCGCGGAGCGTCACCATCGTCTGCCGCGGCGACTCACTCGAGAAGAGCATGTCCAGCTACCTGATCCGGCAACTGGCGACGCGATCGAACATCACGGCCCGCTTCCGGAGCCAGATCGTCGGGGCCCACGGCGACGGGGCGCTCGAGGAGATCGACATCGAGGATCAGGCGCGCGGAACAGTCGAGCGCGTGCCGTCGGGCGGTGTCTACATCTTCATCGGCGCGGACGCCGAGACCGGTTGGCTGCCGCCGGAGATCGTGCTCGACAGCCGCGGTTTCGTCCTCACCGGCGCCGGCGTCCCGGCAGCCGAATGGACTCGCGATCGCGATCCGTATCTGCTGGAGACGAGCGTGCCCGGGATCTTCGCGTGCGGCGACGTCCGATCGGGGCTCGTGAAACGCGTCGCCGCAGCGGTCGGCGAGGGCAGCATGGCGATCGCGTTCATCCACCAGTACCTGCGCGACGAGCAGCGCGCGGCGACACCGGCGTAGATTCGGTCGGTCAGACGGCAGCGACCTCCTGCGTGCAGAACGCGCAGCGGCGGGCGCCGACCGGGATCTTGCTCAGGCAGTGCGGGCAGTCACGCACGCTCTCGTCGACCGGCGGATCCGACTTGTACCGTGCGAGCAGCCTCCCGATCGGCTTGACGACGAAGTAGAAGACGACCGCGGCGATCACGACGAACGAGATCAACGAGTTCAGGAACGATCCGTAGAGGAACCGGCTCCCATTGATCTTGAAGGTCAGGCTCGCGAAGTCCGGCTGGCCGCCGATCGCAGCGATCAGCGGGGTGATCAGATCCGAGACGAATGCCGTCACGACTGCACCGAACGCAACGCCGATGACGATGCCGACGGCCATGTCGACGAGATTGCCGCGAAGCAGAAACTCCCTGAAGTCCTTCAACGTGACCCTCCTTCGTCGATGACGCGGTCATCTTGTCAACGCGGGAAACGCGCCGTCAACGCGGCAGGCGTCGAGCGCAGGTGCAGGCAGCCCTAGCCGCGAAGCGCCGGCGCCGTCGCCGCCCGCCTGACCAGCCACGCCGTCAGCAGCTGCGCAGGCATCGGGCGCGCGAGGAAGTAGCCCTGCGCCTGGTCGCAGCCGAAGTCGCGCAAGCGGCTCCACGTCACCGCAGTCTCGACTCCCTCCGCGACGACCGTCAGGTTGAGGCTGTGCGCCAGATCGATCGTCGACTGGACGATCGCCGCATCATCCGAGTCGGTCTCGAGATCCTGGATGAACGAACGGTCGATCTTGATCTCGTCGATCGGTAGCCGCCGTAGGTGCGTGAGCGATGAGTAGCCCGTCCCGAAGTCGTCGAGCGCCAGCCCGACGCCGTGGTCGCACAGCTGCTGGATGTTGCTGTGAATAAGCGTGGGGTCAGTGACCAAGTAGCTCTCGGTGATCTCCAGCTTCAACTTGCCGGGACGGACGCGCAGGTCGTCGAGAAGCGTCGCAATGTCGCGCGGCAAGTCGGCGTCGAGCAGGTTCGCAATCGAGAGGTTGACCGCCAGCGGCACATCGATCCCCTCGGCGAGCCAGCTCGACTGCTGGGAAAGCGCGGAGCGAATGACCTGAAGCGTCAGGCGGCGGATCAGGCCGTTCCGCTCGGCGATCGGCACGAAGGCGTCGGGTGGAAGCAGCCCACGTTCGGGGTGCTGCCAGCGGACGAGTGCCTCGACACCGGTGATCGCTCCCGTGTGGACGTCCGCCTTGGGCTGGTAGTGCACGACGAGCTCGCCTTCATCGAGGGCACGATCGAGCTCGCTGGACAACTGCAGGGCCTGGCCGCCGCGCGGATCGACCGACGAGTGGTACACGGACAGCCCGGTGCGGTTCTGCTTGGCCTGGTACATCGCGATGTCCGCCAGCCGCAGGAGCTCGTCGGCCGTAGTGCCGTGCTCAGGAAAAACCGCCACGCCGACACTCGCACGGACCTGAAGGGAGAGCCCCGCGACCTCGAACGGCGCCGTCAGCGTTTCGCGAACACGATGTCCGATCTCGCTCACGTCGCCCGTGCCCGTCCGTGAAGCGTCGACGAGGACCGCGAACTCGTCACCGCCGAGCCGTGCGATCTCGTCGCGTTCTCGCAGGGCACCGTGAAGCCGTGATCCGATCTGCCGCAGAAGGGCGTCACCCGAGGCGTGCCCGAGCGTGTCGTTGATCTCTTTGAAGCCGTCGAGATCGAGCAACAGAACTGCGACGTGGGCACCTCGCCCTCCGATCGACTCGCCGAGGCGCGTGAAGAAACCGCGCCGATTCAGCAGTCCAGTCAGCTCGTCGTGCTCCGCCTCGAAACCGCGCTCGTCCACCTGGGAGCGCAACGACGTTCGCTCCAGCTCCGTTATCAGCACCCGGCGTCGAGCGCGTGCGAAGAGGCCGATCGCGATGAGCATGCCGAGCGCGGCCGAGATGACGATCAAGCGGGCGGCGAGAATCGCGTGCTGCTCCGCAGCGGCGCGCCGCACCTCGGTCGTGGCGATCGCGCGAGTGAGCGCTTCGTTGATCTGACCGAAGGTCGGATCGACGCGTTCGTTGTCGACGTTCGTCGCGGTCGACACGTCACCGCTCCGAAGCGCCGACACCTCCGCGGATACGGCACGGTCGTATCGATCGAGCAGCGCCGAGACTTGCCGCACGATCGAGACTGCAGCGGGATCGCTCCTCGCGGTCGTTGCAAGCGTCGCTCGGATGAGCGCGAGGTCGCGCGCAAACGCGGCGGTGTCGGACGAGTCTCCCCGCCGGTGCGCGATCATCCTCCATTCCGAGGCGTTCGCCGCGTAGGCCGCGGAATGTGCGTCGGCCAGGCGGAACTCGGTCTCGCGCGCCCGGTCGGTGCCGTGGCGGAAGTGCCCGATCCCGAGCGTGGCCGCGCCGCCGATCACCGCAAGCACGGCCAGGAGCGCAACCCACCGCAGACCCCACGTGAGCCTCACCCGCTTCGTATCGGCAAGGCTCGGCCATCCATTGAGGCCGAGTGCGGCGTGGCGTTCGCCTACGTCAGCGTGGGAGCGGGCGACGCCGGCTGAGCGACGCCGATCATCGAGTCGCGCGTCACGAGCGCCGCGAGCTCGTCCTCGGTCATCCCCTCGCTGCCGTTCGGGCGACGCGGAACCACCAGATAGCGAACATCCGCCGTCGAGTCCACAACACGCAGCTCCACGTCGTCGTCGAGCTCTGTGCCGAACTCGGTGAGCACTCCGCGTGGGTCGGAGACAGCACGTGAGCGGTAGGGCAGGCTCTTGTACCAGTCCGGCGGCGGACCGAGCAACGCCTTCGGGTAACACGAGCAGAGCGTGCACACGACCATGTGGTGCACCGCCTCCGTGTTCTCCAAGGCGACGACCACGGGAGATGGTCCTGCGTCCAAGCCGAGCTCGAGAGCCGCGGCCCTCGCGTCGGCGAGCAGCCGCTGCTTGAACGGCGGATCGACCCAGGCGCGCGCAACGAGCCGGGCACCATCGGCGGACGTGCGCGAGACGAGCCAATCGATTCGCGAACGGACGTCCTCGCGGCTGATCGCGTCCTTCTCGACGAGCAGCTCCTCCAGCGCTCGAACGCGCGCCGCGGCCGGGGGCTCGTCGCCGTTCGTGATCGGCGCATGCGGATGGTCGTGGTCGTGGCCGCTCATTCCGTCGGCTCCAGCCAGTGCTCGAAGACGTCGACATAGACCTGATCGTCAGCAGTGCCGCCGCGCCCGGGCCACAAGTCACGTTGGGCGAAGCCGACGAGATAGAGCGGCTGCAACGGCAGCCCATCGCTTCCGTACGCTCGCGTCTCGGGATTCGTGAACGACGCGTGGACACGCTCGATCCGGCCCGTCTTGCCCTTCACGTACGCAGGCGTGCGGTGGTGGCCCTCGTGCCGCCGGGCCGACACGCGAACGCGCTGACCGCGCTCCAACGTCATTCCCCGAGCCTCGCGTCCAGTTCGCCGGCCGTGAGCACGCCCTTCTCGGTGAGAACCGCCTCCATCGAGAAGAGCCAGCGTTCGTAATACGACGCTTGCTCGTATTCGCTTCGCGGCATGCTCTCGATGCCTCGGCGCAGCTCGTCGACGTTCATCAGGCCACGGCGGCTGAGAGCTGAGACGAGCGCGTCCGTCAGTACCTCCCAGTCGGCGAGCTCATGTTCGGCCAGGTCGATCGGCTCGTCCGTCGGCTGTCCGCCGCGGTCATGGACGCCACGCTCCACTCGCCGATCGTACGCCAGCAACGCCGGTTGGCCCACGCTACCCGCCGAAAACGTGAGGCGGCGACGCCCGCTAGGGCCTCCATGCTGCCTCGGTTTCTCTCTTTTTGGAGTCGTCCATCACCTCCTGGGAAAAGGGCCGAGCGCAACGGCTCGTGCTGATCTGCATAAAAACGCGCCGACCGGGTACGTCTTCACCTTGGAAGGGAGAGCCGTTTTGCAATCCACGGTTCGAAGTGCATGTAAGTGGGTGTCGCGCTCTGCGGGGTGCGACGACGTCGCGCGCTCGTCTGCGGCTCGAAAAGCGCTCTCCATCCTCGGCATTCAGCGCGCATGATTCGCCTGATAAGGAGGCGAGATGAGGATTCACGCACGGTACTGGGGATTGGGGACGCTCCTGGCGTTGGCCGCGGCACTGATGCTGCTGGCAGCTCTGCCTTCGTGGGCGGCACCCGGCAAAGGGCACGGCAAGAACCACGCAACGCATGGCGCGATGCACGTTCGCTGGGACATCATCAGCCTGGTCGGTGGAAACCCGCCGGGGCCGCTCAACCCGGGTGGGCACGCGTCTGCCTCGGCCCCCAACGGCGGTGACACGATCACCCTCACCGGGACAGGCACGTTCGTCGCGCCGGCGGGGAACAACGGCGGCTCTGGTGCGGTGACCGGTGGAGGCACGTGGCAGACCTCGACTGGTGGTAGCGGTAGCTACCAGGTCAGGGAGCTCGTCTCGTTCGTGTTCGCGAACTTCCAGGCCTCGGCTCCGGCCTTCACCGACAACATCGGCGCTTTGAACCAGCGGGCCAACGGCACCGCAGTCCTGAGGATCGCGTACTCGGACGGATCGTCCGGCGTCCTTACTGTGGGCTGCCACGGGCCGGGCGCGCCGGCCGGGATCTTCGAGGGGATCGCCGTGACGAAGGGATACGTCACGTACTACAACGTTGCGGCACCGACCGGCGGCGTGGACGCCAACCGCACGATCTTCCACGTCCTGAAATGACGACGCGGCCAGCGCAGCTGCTCGCCGTCGCCGTCGCAGGCGTCGCCCTTGCGCTTGGCGCGCCGAGTGCGCTTGCTGCCACCGGCCACCTCTCCGGCGGCGGCACAGCGTCGATCTCCCAGGTCGCGATGAACGTCACCTTCGGGGCGTCCGGGACCGCATCGGGGAGCTTCAACTGCCTGATGGCGGGTCGGTCGTCGTTCGTCCTCGGCGACTTCGGCCTCGCACACATCATGAAGGTGCAGGCGACGCCCACGAACGGCTCGGTGACGGGGTCGATCGCGAGCTTCTCCGGGCCGGGCTTCCTGATCATGGACGGCGGCCAGCACATGAACGTCGACGTCAGCGTCTGGGTCAACGTCGCGACGCAACAGT
>Ga0070681_10005606_pt1 | contig 12128 bp, 8 predicted proteins | sample KBSC83BmetaG_FD_65650 | JGI IMG/M metagenome (GOLD analysis project Ga0070681, IMG submission 65650) | Corn rhizosphere microbial communities from Kellogg Biological Station, Michigan, USA - KBS C8-3B metaG | ecosystem: Host-associated > Plants > Roots > Rhizosphere | place: USA: Michigan...
TCGCTGTCGATCGAAATGATCCGCATGTCGGCAAGGAGGATACATGCGCCAGGGTCGCCGGCTGAACCCCCGGGCGCCCTGCCTATATTGATTTCCATGGAGTCACAGGCACGTCCCCCGCGCGCACGTGCGACCTGGCGCGGATTCGTCGCCTGGTTCAACGCATTGGAGCTGAGCGAGAACGCGATCCTCATCGCCTTCTCGCTCGTGATCGGTGTCTTGAGCGCGCTCGGCGTCGCGGCGTTCTACAAGTCGATCGATCTCGCGTACGCGCTCTTCTATCGCCTGCCCGGTGAGCTCGTGCCGAGCGTCGCCGTGCTCGCGTATCGTCCGGTGCTCACGGCGGCGGGCGTCGCCGCGGCGTGGTGGATCATGCGCTACGTCGGACGCGGGCATGACGGGATGAACGTTCCCGACGTCCAACTCGCAGTCGTCCGCCGAGGAGGAGTCATTCCGCCGCGTCCCGCGCTGGCGCGCACCGTAGCGAGCGCGGTCACCATCGGCTCCGGGGGGTCGGCGGGGAGCGAAGGTCCCGTCGTCGTCTTCGGAAGCGCGATCGGCTCGTTATGCGGGCGGACGTTCGGGTTCAGCGCCGAACGCATGCGCGTGCTCGTCGGTGCCGGCGCGGGCGCGGCGATCTCCGCTGCCTTCAACGCGCCGATCGCCGGTGCCTTCTTTGCCCTCGAGGAGATCCTCGGCTCACTCGCCGCGACAGCGTTCCCACCGGTGGTCGTCGCGAGCGTGATCGCGGCGGTGATCTCGCGCGCGGTGTTCGGGAATCATCCGGCGTTTCCCATTCCCGTCGAGTACAGCTACGGCATGGCGCGGGAGGTCTTCGTCTTCTTTCCGCTCCTCGGCGTGTTGACCGGCGCGACTGCGGCGCTCTTCGTGCGGGTCTTCTTCCGCGTGGAGACGATCGTCAAGAACCTAACGAGGACGCGCTGGCTCGTGCCCTGGATCGGCGGCGCGCTCGTCGGGCTGCTCGTCGTTGCGTCCAACGGGCTGCTCGTCGGCTACGGGCACCTTGCGGTGCGGCTGGAAGTCTTTGGTGGGATGAAGTGGTACGCCCTCGCCGCGCTCGCTCTGGGCTCCATTCTCGCCACGTCGATCACGTTGAACACCGGCGGCTCCGGCGGACTCTTCACGCCATCGCTGTACGTTGGCGCAGCGACGGGCGGGGCATTCGGGGTCGCGCTCGCGCAGCTGATGCCCGGCGCGACGATCCGACCCGAGGCGTACGCCATCGTCGGGATGGGCGCGCTCGTCGCCGCCTCCACGCACGCGCCGATCACGGGGATTCTGCTGGTGTTCGAGATGACGAACGACTACGCGCTCGTCTTGCCGCTGATGCTGGCGACTGTGATCTCGTTTCTGGTCGCGAGGCGTCTGGAGCCGGATTCGCTCTACAGCGGGTGGCTGCGCCGACGCGGCGAGCGGATCGAGCACGGCACCGACGAGACGACCCTTTCCGAGCTCCGCGTTCGCGATGCCTTCGACGACCGCGCGCGCGTACTGAGCGAGCACGAGAACGTCAGCGATCTACTCGATCATCTCGGCCGCGACGACCAGATGATCTTCCCGGTGGCGGACGACGAGGGAAGGCTCGCCGGCATCATCGACCTCGCGGACCTCGGCCGCGTCGCGAAGGACTATGGCAATCTCTCGCCGCTCGTCCTCGCCATCGACCTCGCGCACCCCAGCGAGACGGTGCTGCCTAACGAATCGCTCCTCGACGCGACCCGTCGGATGGGCGTGCGCGGCGTGAGCGCGCTGCCCGTCCTGGACGCGCCGGGCGGAAAGGTCATCGGCGTCGTGAGCCGGCACCATGTTCTCGCGGCGTACGAGCGTTCCGTCGTGGAATCCGCCGACGTCGACGCCAACGCCGCGGCGATGCCCGGCTCGAATGTCGCGTAGCGCCCGGGTCACGCGCTAACATTCGCGCGTGAGCACCCTCGAGTGGGTCGCGGCGGTCGCCGGAGCGATCAGCGTGTATCTGAGCGCCCGCGAGAACATCTGGAGCTGGCCGACGGCGATCGTCAACGTTGGTCTCTACATCATCGTCTTCCGTCGCACCGGGCTGTACTCCGACATGGGGTTGCAGGTCGTTTATCTCGTGCTCTCGATCTACGGCTGGTACGAGTGGCTGTATGGCGGAAAGAATCGGAGCACGCTTCGCGTGTCGCGCGCCTCGGCGCGTGAGTGGCTGATCGCGACTCCCGTCGCGGTGCTCTTCTGGCTCGCCCTCGCGCGCTACACGGCCACACTTCCCGGCGTCGCGCTCCCGTACCTCGACGCGGGGCTCACGACGGTGAGTCTGGTCGCGCAATGGATGATGACGCGAAAGATCCTCGAGAACTGGGTGCTCTGGATCGTCGCCGACATCGTCTACGTCCCGATGTACGTCTACAAGGGGCTGCCGGTGACCGCGGCGCTCTACGCGATCTTTCTCGCGCTGGCGGTGCTCGGCCTGAGGTCGTGGCGGCGTAGCTATCACGCGAATCCGCTCGACGAGCCCGCGGCGGCGTGAAGCGCGTCGTCCTCATCGGCTCCGAGTCCACGGGTAAGACGACGCTCGCCGAGCGGCTGGCGCGCCACTACGGCGTGACGTGGGTGCCGGAGCTCGTGCGCGACTACGCTGCCGCGAAGGGCTCGGCGCTCGAGGCGTCCGACGTCGAGGCCATCGCCCGTGGCCAGCTCGCGCGCGAGGACGAGCTGCGCGCGAGAGCGGCAGCGCGCAATGAGCAGTTACTCATTGGCGACACCGATCTGCTCAGCACGGCCGTCTACGCCGCGCATTATTACGGCCGCGCTCCGGACTGGGTAACGGAGGCCGCGCGCCTCCGCCGCCCTGATCTCTATCTGCTCCTCGACATCGATCTCCCGTGGATTGCCGATCCGCAACGCGATCGCGGTCACAGACGGCCGGAGATGCACGCGCTCTTCCTCGACGCCGTCGAAGCCTCGGGCACGCCGTTCGTCGTCATCTCCGGAAACGCTGATGCCCGTTTTGCCTCTGCACGCGCCGCGATCGATGGCCTGCTACGGGACAGCAAAGCAAAACCTGATCACGAATTGCGCGAATGAACGCGAATCGCTCCTATGGGAGCGAAAGCTCCTCGCTCAACGAGCCGGGATTTTTGGGACGACCTCGGGACGCTTCTACCGCGAACTCGACTGGTGTGCCGTTAACAAAGATCTCGGACTGTACGGAGGCCGCTGGAGACCTGCTTCTCGGCGGAGTCATTCGCTTCATTCGCGTAATTCGTGATCAGGTCTTGAGCATGGCGGTCGAGATCTCGATCGGCCACTCGCTCACTCGACGCGTACTCGCCGAATTTCCCTCCGAAACAACACCCGGATACGCCACGCTAGAAACAGAGCGACGATACTCAGCGAGGCGACGAATCCCCACCAGAGGCCGGCCGCGCGCAGCGACGAGTGGAAACCGAGCATGAGGCTCACTGGTAAACCGATCAGCCAGTACCCCGCGATCATGCCGATCAGCGGCGCGCGCGTGTCCCCAAGTCCGCGCAACACGCCGGCACCCACTGCCTGCGCACCGTCGAAGATCTGGAAGACGCCGGCGACCGGAATCAGAATCCCCGCGATCGCGATGACCCCCGCGTCGCTCGTGAAAATGCTCGCCAAGAGCCGCGGCACGCCGAGAAAGAGCAGGGCGGTGACGGACATGAAGCCCATGCCGCAGATGAACGCGGCGCGTGCCGCCAACTTCGCCCTCGCCTGATCGCGCGCGCCGACAGCGCGGCCGACGCGCACCGACGCCGCGGCCGCGACGCCTAACGGCACCATGAAGGTCAGCGCCGCGAGCGTGATCGCGATCTGGTGGCCGGCCATCTCCGTCGTGCCGAGCATGCCCATCATCAGGCCGATCGCACCGAAGGCGCCCGATTCGAGGAGCTGCTGGAGCCCGACGGGCACGCCGAGCTGCAAGAGACGCTTGAGCGGCGTGACGAGCAGCGCGTCCCGACGGGTTGGTACGAGATGTGGCCGCAGCGACGGCCAGGCGAAGACGAGCAACGCGATCCCCATCAGCCAGCGGCTCGCGAGTGTCGCCAGCGCGCTTCCCGATGCCCCGAGCGCAGGACTGCCGAGATGCCCGTACACGAAGACCCAGTTCAGGCCTGCGTTGCAGAGATTCGCGCCGATGATCGTCCACACGATCGGCGCGACGCGGTGCAGCGCCTGGAGCGTCTGGCGAAACACGACGAACACCAGGAACGGCAGAACGCCGGGGATCGAGATCTGGAGATAGGCCGTCGTGTCAGGGATGATCTCCGGCTGCTGCCGCGTGATCACCAGCACCCAATGCGCGGGCAGCATGAAGAGCGCCGTGACGATACTCAACCCGACCGCGAGGAGAATCCCGCGCTGCATTGCGCGACTCACCGCGTCCATGTCGCCCGCGCCCACGGCTTGCGCGATCACCGGATCGAGCGCCATGAGCGTCCCGTTTGCCAGCACGATCGCGTTGAAGAAGTAGAGATTCCCCAACGCGACTGCCGCCAGCACGCGCGCGGAGACGTGACCGACCATCACCGTGTCGACGACGCCCATGAACATCATGCCGATCTGCACGAGCACGACGGGCAGCGCGAGCGAGATCGTCGCGCGCAGCTCGCTCTCGGAGGTCGTCGACTGGTCAGTCGTGATGTGGCGAGGGTCGTCCTCGCGCGCCGCGTACGTCATCGCCGTAATCTGACATGAGCACGGCCGCGGCGGACCCGCGATGGTGATTCGTCGGGCCCGGTCCATCCTTCTCGCCTGCGTACTTCCGCTCGCGACTCAAGCCGCGCGCGCGCAGGGCTCCAGCGTAGCCCTCGACGTCGATGCGCGCGCGATCGGACTCGTTACGCGCGCTACGCACACACCCGGGGATCGAACGCTGACCGAGGGATACCTGACGCAGCCGATTATGGATGCCAGCCTGCGAGCAGGCTGGCTTCGCGCCATCGGGATGCTGAACCTCGAGGGTGCAACACTTCGCCGTGGTGAGCTCGACGCCGGCGCATGGGGCGAAGGCTACGTCGACCGCCGGCATCCACACGCCTATCTCCACGAGTTGGTCGTCGGGACCGAGGCGCGATCGGGTGCGCTGGCGGGATCGATCTATGGCGGCCGCGGGTTCGTCCCCTTTGGGAGTGACGATCCGATGGCGCGGCCCTTCGTCTCATATCCGGTCGATCACCACCTCGCACAGATCATCGAGCGGCTGATGGTCGTCGCCGCGGCTCGCGCGGGTCCGGTGACTGTCGAAGCGGCCACCTTCGGCGGCGACGAGCCCGTCGATCCGTCGACGCTGCCGCTGGCGCGGCGCATGGGCGACTCGTGGTCGCTTCGCGCCACCCTCACCGGCAAACAGCTGCCACTCATCCTCGGCGGAGCCGAGCTCGCCGCGAGTTATGCAAACGTGAAATCACCGGAGTATCGCGAAGGCAAGGGACTCGATCAGCGCAAGGCGCACCTTGGCCTGCGCTTCGAGGATGACGGTGGCCTGTTCGCTCGTTATGCACTCGTGGAGCTCGCGCGTACCACGGACGTCGACCGCGGTCGGGATCTGTACACCTTCGAGGCGGCATTGGCGGAAGGCGCACTCTGTCGCGATGACGTCGGCGCCGCCCTCCGTTGGGAGCGCAGTGACCGTCCGGAGGAGGAGCGATTGCTCGATCTGTTTCGCACTGCCCGCCCCGCGACCGACGTCAGCATCCTCGGCGTGACGCGCTGGACGACGCTCACTGGTGCGGTCAGTCTACCGGCACTCCGCGTTGACCTGCTGCACGCCGCGCCCTTCGTCGAGGTGGCGCGGGCTACCGCCGATCGCACATCCGCCGCGATCTTCGACCCCGTGCGCGTCTACGGCTCGCGCGTGATGTGGCGTCTTGTCGGCGGAATCCGCATCGCGGCCGGACGCTCCCCTCATGGCAGGATGGGTCGCTACGGCGTAGCATCTGACAGCTTCGGAGAAGCAGCGCCTACACCACATCACACTCACCGTGCAATGAACCGCTGCTTCTCATGACGCAGCCGCGCCCGCTCGTGCCTCGTGCGCTCACACTCCTCTCGCTGGCGTTCCTCGTCGGCTGCCTCGATTCGACGACCGGGACGATCGCGCGCGCGTCGTGCGCGCTGAGCGGCGGCGGCGCCTCGTCAGGCACGACGGCGATCGTCGTCGACGGCTGCGGGCTGGTCGACAGCCGCTACACCGCCGAGGTCGCGGTGCGCGACTCCACCGCGTACACCACGACGTGGGGCTTCCGCAGCGCGCAGGGGAATTTCGTCGCGATCTGGAACGTCACTGGACCTCAACCAACGCTCGTCGACTCGGTGCTCGTGAGCGGTGCGTCGACGTTAGGCGACGTCGCCGTAACGGGTGACGGCAAGCTGCTCATCGTCGCGACAGAGCGGACCAACGGCTCGCTCGTCGTCTTCGACCTCACGAATCCGAGGCGCCCGACCCAGCTCTCGCGTCTTGCGACGCCCGAGACGTTCAACGGCGTTCATACCGCCGAGGTGGGCCGCATCGCGGGTCATCTCTACGCGATCCTCGCCGTCGATGCGTTGAGCACTGGACCTGCGCCCGAGTCGAAGATCGTCATCGTCGACCTGGCCGATCCCACGAATCCGCGGCAGGTATTCGTGAAGTCGGTGCCGAGTACCGCGCCCTTCGTGCACGACACCTTCTTGCGGGACGGTCTTCTCTTCGTCGCGCTGTGGAACCTGGGAATCGAGATCTGGGACGTGGGAGGCGGGGGACATGGCGGCTCGCCGTCAGCGCCCGTGGTCCTGGGTCGCCTCGCGACGATCGGAGGTGACGCCCACAACATCTGGTGGCTGCACGATGCCGCGAGCGGGTCTCGTTATGCATTCGTCGGCGAGGAAGGTGGGCCGGCCCAGGTCGGCCTCAGCTCGACGGGCGACATCCATGTCCTCGACGTCTCCGACCTGACGGCGCCGCGCGAGGTGGCGTTCTATCACGTTCCTGGCGCGGGGACGCACAATTTCTCCGTCGACGAGACGAGCGGGGTCCTCTACGCGGCTTACTACAACGCCGGCGTTCGCGCCCTCGACGTTCGCGGCGATCTCGGGACCTGTACCTCCACCCAGCAGGTAACGACGGGCAGCGTGACCCGGTGCGATCTGCGCGCAATGGGCCGCGAGATCGGGCGTGGCCTCGCCGATGGCACTCCGCCCGTATATGTGTGGGGCGTTCAGCTGTCGGGTGGGGCGCTCTACGCTTCCGACATGTTGAACGGTCTCTGGAAGCTGCAGACCGTCCGCTGAGCGGGACGAGCCGTACGTCCTCCCGGCGGGCTCGCCCGACCGGGTGTTAGCGATCCGTAAATCCCGTCGCTTCAAGGCGGTAGCGTGAGGAAGAGTGCGTTGCAATCCCGTGCGCCGAATCGTAATTTGAGCGACCCGGCGAATACTCGCCCCTGAGGAGCGTGGCCATGTTTGCGTCGACCCGGTTCCTTCCGCGCGTTGGTGTGTTTGGCTTCTTCGTGATCGTCGGAACCAACATCCCGACCGATTCGACTGCGACGCGTCACGTGTACGGCTATGGGGGCATGGTTCCGGTACCCCCGGCTGTGGACGCGGGCGGGGCCGCCATCCAGACGCCCGACATTCTCAGCCAGCGCCGCATCGCCGTCCGCACCAAGAACGGTCGCGTTCTGTACGCGAACGAGCGCGTGACGACTCCGGCGGCGGTCGATGATGCCCGCGCCGCGACGGCTCGCGTGCGTCATCCGTGCACCCAGCTCGTCCAATCGCGCACTACCGCGGGCCCGAACTCCTGACCTTGCAGCCGCCCGTTCTCTCACCTCCGCCCAACAACCGATGTCCCGAATGAGAACAGCGGCAGTCACGACGCTGCTCCTGGTTCCGATCGTAGCCGGTGGGTTCCTCCTTCAGGCGCCCGCGACTCGCACGAGCGTGCGCCTCTTCGATCAGGTGCGTACGCTCGTCGAGACGCGCTACGTCGACTCGCTCAAGGACGGAGCCATCTTCGAGAAGGCGGCGCGGGGCATGGTGCGGGAGCTCAATGATCCGTACAGCGAGCTGCTGACGCCGAAGGAAAGCGACTCGTTCAATCGCAGCACGAACGGACGTTATGGCGGCACAGGCATGCTGCTCGGGCAGGAGACGGGTGCGGACGTCAGCGTGCAGCGCGTTTTCCCGAATACACCCGCCGCGGAAGCCGGCGTGCAGGAAGGCGATAAGATCATCGCCATCGATGGCGTGTCGACCCATGGTTGGGAGATCGACAAAGTCTCCGAGAAGCTGCGCGGCAATCCTGGTTCGCAGGTCGCCGTGACGTACTCGCGGCCTGGCGTTACCGAGCCGATCAAGCTGCGCTTCACGCGCGCCATCGTGAAGATTCCCGCCGTCGCGTACACGGGGCTGTACGATCGCAACATCGGCTACATCCCACTGCAGACGTTCAACGAGAACGCCGCCGAGGAAGTCGCGGCCGCGGTGGAGAAGCTCGAACGCCAGGGCGCGAAGGGGATCGTGCTCGACATGCGCGACAACGGCGGCGGCATCGTCGACCAGGCGCTGGCCGTGAGCGGCCTCTTCCTCCAGGAAGGCCAGGAGATCGTGAGCGTCCGCGCGCGCAACACGCCCGCCGAAATCGCGCGAGCGCGCGGACCGCACATGGACACCGACATTCCACTCGTCGTGCTCGTCGACGGATCGTCGGCGTCTGCCACCGAGATCGTCGCCGGCGCGCTGCAGGATCATGACCGTGCGCTCATCGTCGGCACGACGAGCTTCGGGAAGGGACTCGTCCAGTCCGTCTTCCCGCTCGATGGCGGCTACTTCCTGAAGATGACGACGGGCAAGTGGTATACGCCGAGTGGCCGCTCGATTCACCGCGAGCGCAAGCTGCTCCCCGATGGGCGATTCGTCGAAACGCATCCTGATTCCCTCGAGACGGATTCCGTGCGGAAGACGAAGCCGGCGTTCAAGTCGGATGCGGGACGCACAGTCTATGGCGGCGGCGGCATCACCCCGGACGTGATCATCACCGACGACACGCTCCCGACTATCGAGCAGCAGTTCCTTCGCGCGATCGCGCCCAAAGCGCAGATCGTGCAGAGCGCGCTCGACAGCTACGCCTTCGAGCTGAAGCGCGGCGTCTCGCGGGACTTCAAGGTGTCGCCCGAGTGGACGGCGGAGCTCACGCGCCGCCTCGTGTCACGCGGCGTCACGATCGAGCCGCGCTTCGAGAGCGCCGCGACGCGATTGCTGACGCGCGAGCTCGAGAGTCGCATCGCCCGCATGGCTTTCGGTGACGCGGCGGCCAAGGAGCGCGATCTCCGCGTCGACCGCCAGCTCACGAAGGCGATGGAGCTGCTCGAGCAGGCGCCATCGCAGCGCGAGCTCTTCACGATCGCGCACTCGAATCTCGCGACAGCGCGTCGCTGATCGGGGCGGGCGCGCATGGGCGCGGAGGCGCGCTGTCAGCTTCGGGTCGGCGAAGCCGTCCACGAGGGGAAAGCACTGCTCGAGACCGACGAGCTGCTCTTTCGCGGCGACAAGCGTGGAATGCGGCTCGCCATTCCACTCGCGTCGATTCGCGGCGTCAGCGGCGACGATGGCGCGCTGCGCGTGCGCTTCGACGGCGGTGACGCAACCTTCCTGCTCGGCGCGCAGGCGGAGAAGTGGGCAGAGAAGATTCGCTCGCCGAAGTCGCTCATCGACAAGCTGGACGTGAAGCCGGACCACACGGTGTCGGTCGTTGGCCTCGACGAGGCCGACTTCATCGAGTCGCTGCGAGCTCGCGCGAAGAATGTGATCCTCGGACGCTTCGCTGCGCGATCGAACGTCATCTTCCTCGGTGCGGAGAATGCAGCCGCATTGTCGCGCCTCGAGAAGGCCGCGGCGGCGATGGCGCGCGACGGCGCGATCTGGGTCGTGCATCCCAAGGGCACGGCCGGATTGCGGGATACAGAAATCTTTGCGGAAGCAAAGCGACTCGGACTCACATACACCAAAGTCGCGCGTTTTTCCGCTACGCACACCGCGGAGAAGCTCGTCATTCCGAAGGCGAGTCGCTGAGACGACAAACGTCCGCGCGCGCCGCCTGTATTAACTGTCGGCGCTCCCGTCCGTAGACTTAGTCCGGTACGGTGGTTGCTCGCGCGCACTGTCGAGCCCCACGAGTGAATGCATATGCATCTGTTCCGTTCGCGATCTGGCCACCTCGCTCTCGTACTCGCCGCGCTCGCGATCATGGCAATGCCGCGCGGCGCACGAGCGCAGGTCGGCAGCACCACCGACATCATCACCGGTCACATCACTTCGCCCGACGGTCGTCCGGTGGTTGGCGCGCGCGTGGACGCAACGTCTGTCGAGACAGGCGTGACGCGCTCGCGCACGACGAACGACAAGGGCCAGTACACGATCCTCTTCCCCGACGGCGGCGGCTCCTATCGCATGAGCATCCGCTATCTCGGGTACGCGCCGGCGACCTTCACGCTCGCGCGGCAAGCGGACGAGGATCGTCTCGTCGCCGACGTGCGACTCGATCCGGTGGCCGCGCAGCTCGGACCGGTGGTTGTCCGCGGCAACGCACCTGCTGGTCAGGGCGACCGGCCCGGTCCGGGCTCTGTTGAGCGAACGCTAACAGGCGAGCAGCTCACGCGGCTTCCAATCGATCCGACGGATCTTGCGGCGCTGGCCGCGCTCACGCCCGGTGTCGTGGCCGTCACCGGCACGGATTCCACGGCCGCCGGCTTCTCGGTCGCTGGGCAGCGGCCCGATCAGAATCAGGTGACGCTCGACGGCTTGAGCTTCCTTGGCGGAACCAACGTGCCCACGGAGGCCGTGCGGCAGACGCGAGTCATCACGAACACCTACGACGTCGCGCGCGGCCAGTTCACCGGTGGGCAGGTGGCGACGACGACGCGGGGCGGCACGAACACCCTCAGCGGCTCGCTGAGCTACGCCCTCCGCGATCCCCATCTCGAGTTCTCTGGCGATCAGCCGACGCCGACGACCTTCGGCCAGGGCTACACGCAGCATCAGCTCAGCGGCGGCATCGGCGGGCCGATCATTCCGGACAAGCTGTTCTACTTCGGCGCCGTGCAGTTCCGTCGCCGCCTCGATCCGCTGCAGACCATCACCGCCGCGGATCCACTCACGCTCCAGCGACTCGGGATGCAGCCCGATTCGGCGGATCGCTTTCGGGACATCGTCGGCGCGTACGGCATACCTCTCTCCGTGCCGTCGATTCCCACCGATCGCGAATCGGACAACGGGACGGCGATTGTTCGCGTCGATTATCACCTGAGCGACGATCATTCGCTCATGATGCGCGGCAACTGGCAAGGATCGCTGCAGGAAGCGTTTCGGACCTCGGCCTTCGCCCTGCCGAGTCATGGTGGAACGCAGCACGCCGGCGGTGGCGGCGGCATGCTCGCGCTCTCCTCGGTCTTCGGCAACTTCCTCAACGAGTTGCGCGCTACGTATTCACGAAATCTCAACTCGGCCAACCCGTACCTCGTCGATCCCGAGGGTCGCGTCACGGTGACGTCGAGCTTCAGCGACACGACCGTGGCGGTGACGCAGCTCGATTTCGGTGGCAACTCCGGTCTGCCAACGGACGGCGCCAACGGGCAGCTCGAGGCGAGCGACGAGTTCTCCTGGTTGTCCTCGGACGCGTCGCACCGGTTCAAGCTCGGCGCGCTCGTGAACGTGACGAGCTTCTCCTCGATGAACGCGTTCAACAGCAGCGGAACCTTCCTCTTCAATTCGTTGAGTGATCTCGAGAGCAACCAGCCGGCGATGTTCACGCGATCGCTGATGCCGACGTCGCGCACGGGTTCGGGGCTCAACAGCGCGATCTACCTCGGCGACACCTGGCGACACAGCCGTGCGCTACAGGTGACGTACGGATTGCGCGTCGAAGGGTCGGACTTCCAGGGGCGTCCGGCATACAATCCGGAGATCGAGCAGCTGTTCGGGCGCCGCACCGACAAGTTTCCGACGGAAGTGAGTGCCAGCCCGCGCGTCGGCTTCACCTGGATGGTGGGCGGTAACGCCGGCGGCCAGATCCCGGGCGGAGGTTTTGGCGGAGGCGGTGGTGGTCGTGGCGGAGGCGGTGG
>Ga0070681_10005610_pt1 | contig 12126 bp, 8 predicted proteins | sample KBSC83BmetaG_FD_65650 | JGI IMG/M metagenome (GOLD analysis project Ga0070681, IMG submission 65650) | Corn rhizosphere microbial communities from Kellogg Biological Station, Michigan, USA - KBS C8-3B metaG | ecosystem: Host-associated > Plants > Roots > Rhizosphere | place: USA: Michigan...
ACATGCCCTGCACACAGGACTTCGGCGATCTTTCCGCCCAGCTTCACCTCGTAATCGGTGATGTAGTCCCCCTGGCGCATGAGATGAACTCCCATCTTCAGTGCAGCCAGCAGGTTTTCTCCGGGTGCAGGAATATCGGTTCGCGGCACCGGCGGTTCGTATCCGGCGCGGACCAGTTCGAGCGCCCGGTTCTTCGCGTCTGTAAGCACGCGCTCGCGATTCATGGTGATGCGGTCGGAGTCGTTCAGGAATCCCAATGCTCGGGCCTCGTGGGCCGAGGTGGCGACCTTTGCCGTAGCGATGGTCTCGAAGGCTCTCTTCATCGCTTCCATCATCTCGACCGAGCCGGCGAGGGCTTCCGGGGAAGCCTTACCGTGCGCCGCCGCTGCACTGTCGACGGCGCGCAGCAGCATCTCTTTGCAGCCACCGCCGCCCGGAAGCAATCCCACCCCGATCTCGACTAGTCCTGTGTAGAGTTCGGCATGAGGTTGACGTGCCGCAGTATGCAGTGAGATTTCCGTTCCGCCGCCCAGGCACAAGCCAAACGGCGCTGAGACTACCGGCTTAGGGGAGAACTTGATGGCCTGGGTCATGCCCTGGAACTGCTTGATCGCCAGATCCACCTCATCCCATTCTTCTTCTTGCACGCTCATCAGCAACAACATCAGATTTGCGCCCACCGAAAAGTTGCCAGCATCGTTGGTGATCACGAACGCCTCGAATCCGTCTCCGGGGCCGCCCGGCTTCAGAGACTGCGTGATCAGGCTGATGATGTCGGCGCCCAGCGAGTTCATCTTGCTGTGGAACTCGAGGCAGGCTACGCCGTCGCCCAAATCCACCAGCGACGCTCCGGAATTCTTCTTTACCACCCCGTTTGACTTCTTCGCGACCGTCACGGACCACACCCCTGCCGGGACCTGGACTGGCTCCCAACTCTCGGTTCCCATCTCCCAATACTTCTTTCCCGCGGGAGATTTCGGATCGTCGATGTACCAGGATTTCTGGCCTGATGCCAGGAGGCGCTCCACATTCGGCGGCACGGTCTTGCCTTCCTTCTTCATGCGCGCGACTGTGGACTCGATTCCGGCCGCATCCCACAACTCAAACGGTCCAAGTTCCCAGTTGAATCCCATCTTCATGGCGCGATCGATTTCGACCACAGAGTCGGAAATCTCCGGCACGCGGTTTGCCGAATAGTTCCAGAGATCGCTGAGGGCTGACCACAGGAAGGCCGCCGCCTTGTCACCCTTTTGTGGCCCGCCGCCATTCAGACCCAGCAAAGTGCGAATTCGCGTTCCCGTATCCTCGATGTTCTTGGCCATGTCGAGCGCCGCAAACTTCGGCTTCTGCCGCGGATGGTATTGCAGCGTCTTCCAATCCAGCGCCAGGCGTTCTTCCTCTTTCCCATTGGACTTCGATTTCTTGTAGAACCCTCCCTTGGTTTTGTCCCCCAGCCACTTGTGCTCGAGCATCTGATTGAAAAAATCCGGCAGCTTCAGGTCGCTGCGTTCGTCGTGCACGTTCTGGGTCATGTTTCCAACTACGTGGCCGAGGATATCGAGGCCGACGAGATCGATCGTTCGAAAGGTCGCGGATTTTGGCCATCCCACCGCCTGTCCGGTGAGTGCGTCCACCTCCTCGATGTTCAGGCCCATCTCCTGCATGAGTCGCATCACATTCAATACAGAAAATGTTCCGATTCGATTGCCGATGAAGTTCGGTGTGTCTTTCGCGATGACCACGCCCTTGCCCAGCCGAACGTCGCAAAAATGAGCGATGGCATCGATCGCCGCCTTATCGGCTTCGGGCGTCGGAATAATTTCCAGCAGGCGCATGTAGCGCGGAGGATTGAAGAAGTGCGTGCCGAACCAGGCCCAGCGAAAATCGTCGGAAAATCCTTCCGCGATCTTGTGCACCGGCAATCCACTGGTATTCGTAGTCACAATGGTTCCCGGCTTGCGCACGGCTTCCACTTTTCTTAGCAAAGCGCGCTTGATCTCGAGATTCTCGACCACGGCTTCGATAATCCAGTCCACGTCGGCAAGCTTGTTAATGTCGTCTTCGAAATTGCCCACCGTAACCAGTCGTGCGAGCGAGGGCTCCATAAACGCGGCAGGCTTAGATTTCTTCGCCGCCTCTAAACCGGCCGCGGCGATCTTGTTTCGTGCCGGTCCATCAGCATCCGGCGGCACAATGTCGAAAAGATAGCTGGGTACGCCGGCATTGGCGAAATGCGCGGCGATGCGGGCGCCCATCGTTCCGGCGCCCAGGACGGCGACTTTATTGATGCGCTTCATAATGAGGCCTCATGATCGATCGATTCAAACCACGCAGCAGATTCGAGAGCAGTACGGGATGTCGATTGATGGACGCTGCGTCGGGCATAGTTCCCGACCAGACTCTTGAACCCGCAATGGTAATCGCTTTACCGGGAATTTATCTAGGCCTGGAATCACAGCAGGCGGAGCTGTTGTGTGTTGAGCCAAACAATGTGATCGCGCGCACGAGCACGCCTTCCAATTCTGAAACTCGAAACTTGAAACTTTGAAAATCGAACCTACAACTCAGCATGCTCCTTCAAATACTCCAGAGCCTGACGCGCCATTTGTTTCTCGCCACTGTACGCCAGCAATTTAGGTGCGTCGTCCAGCGGAATCCATTTTGCCAAAGCGACCTCGATCCGCATCTCTTTAGAGATGTCATTGATCGTTCCCGATTGGTAACGCAGCAGATAGAAGCTGACGATCTTGAACACTCGCTCCTTGTCCCCCCAGGAGCGCACATACACGTATTTGATGTCGGCCAGCTTCGCGACGGGCTCGGTCACAACCCCCGTCTCTTCCCGTACCTCCCGAAGGGCTGCCTCCAAAGCCTTCTCTCCGGCATCCACCAATCCTTTAGGCAAGCATAGGACGGGCTTGGCCTTTGCCCTGGATCCGCGCTTTTTACCGGCAGATTTGGATTTAGACTTGGGAGGCAGCTCGATGACGGCCATCGACCAGGCCCCGTCCACTTTTCGGATAACCACTCCCCCGGCTGAAATCTCTCGCATCATACTGTCCGCAAGTTAGCAGGAATACAGGGAATTCGTCATCTCTGTGCTGTGCGCGTAGTAACTGTTACCGCCGGTCGCAGGTTCTTGCACCTGGCCCATTGGTGCTCTGCAGCCTTGCCGGGAAATATGGCATCTTAATATTCAAGTAAGGATTCAGCAGTCCCGGCATAACATGCTGGAGACGTGGGGTTCGCAGTGAACGGTTTCGGGAAGATCATTCGGTCCGTGCAAGCGTTCGGGCGAGAACTCTCCCGCAAATCTGCTATTCCGACTGCAGCCCCCATCCCTTCCATTGGCGTCGCCCTGGGCGGAGGCTTTGCCCGCGGCATCGCGCATATCGGAGTCCTCAAAGTTCTGGAAGAAGAAAATATTCCTGTCCGTGTCATCGCCGGGACCAGCGTAGGAGCGCTGATCGGCGCCTGCTACTGCAGCGGACTCACGCTGGCCGAGATGCAGGACGTCGCGCACAACACGCGCTTCACTTCCTTCGCCCGCTGGACTCTGTCGCGCTGCGGATTCGCCTCCAATGATCGGATGATCGCGTTTTTGACGCGCACCTTGAAGTGCAAAACGTTTGAAGAGTTACGCATTCCGCTCGGGGTCACGGCGACGGATTTCAACTCCGGAGAAGCCGTGGTGTTCCACTCGGGCTCGGTGATCGATCCCGTACGAGCCAGCTGTGCTTATCCTGGAATGTTCCTGCCAGTCGAGATCCGTGGACGGTATTTCGTCGACGGGATGTTGTCGCATCCCGTGCCATCGCATCCCGTCCGCGAAATGGGCGCCGATCGCGTCATCGCGGTGCACCTGAGGGGAACCTGGACACAGAAGGGAGCTCCGCGGCACCTCTTGGAAGTGATCGGGCAATCGTTCGCGATCGCTCAGGACACGATGTCGAGCATTTGGCGGAGCGGTGCTGACCTGGTCATCGAACCCGATGTGGCGGGATACGCCTATGACGACTTCAAACGGGCCGACGACCTGATCCGAGTGGGTGAAGCCGCCATGCGGGCCGCGCTGCCGGAAGTTCGAAAGTGGATCCAGACCGCGCCGGAGCCCGAACTTGACATCGTTCCAGCCCCGCCGCAGGTGCGCAGCGCACCGATGCCAGCGGACTAGACCAGCATCGCCCAGTTACTCTTCAACGGCTTCTGCTTCCTGCTGGATCCGTTTCCATGCCCTCTCAACATGGCCCGCTTGTGTTGTGGTCTGTCCCACGCAAAGCCGCAGGGTAAGCCTGCCGTTGAGCTTCGTATGCGTCAGGAACAGATCCCCACTCTGATTCAGTCGGTCCATGATCGCCTGATTGGCTGCGTCCCCACTCTTGAGCCGAAAACAAACCAGGTTTAACGGCACCGGCGCCGCCAATTCAAACCGGGCGTCGTGCCTTACCCAACTTGCGAACTCTTGCGCGAGACGAACATGCTCGCGAACGTGATGTTGCAAGCCCCCCACTCCGTAATGCCGGATCACAAACCACAGCTTCAACGACCGGAAGCGGCGCCCCAATTGAATATGCCAGTCGCGATAGTCAATGACTGCTCCGGATTCGGTCGCCTGATTTCGCAAATACTCCGGGAGAATGCTGAGTGTCTGAATCAACGCCTTCCGGTCCGCTACCCAGAAACAGCTGCAATCGAAATTGGTGAACATCCACTTGTGCGGATTGAAATTGTAGCTGTCGGCGAACTCCACCCCGTTCTGAAAATGCCGAAACTCCGGACAGAGCATCGCCGTCCCCGCCATGGCAGCATCCACATGGAGCCAAAGGTTGTTCTTGCGACACAACTGGCCGAGCGGGATCAGCGGATCCATGGCATTAGACGATGTCGTTCCCATCGTTGCGCAAACGAAGAAGGGAGTGAGTCCGGCATTCCGATCAGCTTCTATCTGCCTGGCCAGCACGTCGGCCTTCATCGCGAAGCTTTCGTCCACCTCGATAGCTCGCAGATTATCGACCCCAATGCCCGCAATCATGGCTGCTTTTTGCAGCGAAGAATGGGTTTGCGTGGATACGTACGCCACCAGCCGTCCGTCGCATCCCTTTTGGTTGGTGACGTAGTTCGTTGCCCGCTCGCGACCTGCGAGCAGACCGCACAAAGCAGCGCTTGAGGCCGTGTCTTGAATGACGCCCCCGCCGCTGGCGGAAGACCGAAATTTCTCGGGCAGGCCGAGCATTCCCACCAGCCAATCCATCACATGCGTCTCCAATTCCGTGCAAGCTGGACTGGTCGACCACAACATGCCCTGCACGCCCAGTCCGGAGGACAGCAGGTCGCCCAGAATTCCCGGCCCCGAAGCATTGCAGGGGAAATATCCGAACCAGTTCGGCGACTGCCAATGCGTGATGCCCGGAAGCATGACGCGGTCCATATCTTTGAGCAACTCCTCAAAAGCCTCGCCTTGAGCCGGAGGCCTCTCGGGCAGCATCGCGCGAATGTCGCCGGGTTTCACCCGCGACATCACTGGAAGCGATTCAACGCGAGTTTGGTAGTCCGCGATCCAGTCGACCACCGCATGGCCGTAGCGGCGAAATTCATCCGGTGTCATATGGAATGATTTTTCCTGCGACACGGGAACGTCAATGCCAGTTTGTTTCATCATTTACTTCCTGATTGAATCTTCAGTGACTCGCGATGCTACTTCAATCTTCCAAAGTAAATGCGAGTCGTGTACTCGAACACAACGCGCCCCGCGGAAGAGTTCTCGTCGAAGATGCGGCGTAATTCCCGCAACATGGGCGCATGCTTCGTATGCCCTGGCGCGGGCGCATACGAGGACGAAAGCAGGCGGCCCTCCAGGCCCGCATAATCGAATTCCTGCCGCATGGCGAAGCTGCGTTCCGCGTACGGTGCGGGATCAAAAAACTCGTTCACCGCTTCCGTGGTGCGCTCATGACGGATCTCTTCGTAGTCCGTTCCATGAGTCAGGAGCAATTGTTCATAGGCGTGCAGAAAAGGGGTGCGGTCGATCAGCCGCTCGTTCCACAGCAGTACCAGCCATCCGCCCGGTTTGAGAATTCTGACGAACTCTTGGCGGGCGGCGCCCCGCTCGAACCAGTGCGCGGCCTGCGCCGCTGTGACGAAATCCACGCTGCCCTCTGGCAGCGTCGTAGCTTCAGCGTTTCCGGCGGTGCTGATCAGGTTCGGAAGAGCGGAAAGCAATCGCTCTCCTGCCCTACGCATCTCCGCGTTGGGTTCGACCGCAAAGACGCGGTTGCCATTTTCCAGGAGCATGCGGGTCCAGATGCCGGTGCCCGAAGCGACATCCGCAATGACGTGCCGCGGAATCAGGCCGCACTCCATTTCCAGCACCCGCAAAGCCTCAGCGGGATATCCGGGACGATAACGGACGTAGTTCTCGACTCGATCGGAGAATCGGCTGGTCGCGTTGGAAGCGGGCATAAGCGGTGAATTTCAACTTGCCAGAAAGCCCATTCTAACGGCAGGATAGAACTGTTGTCCCTTCCGGGCTGCATTTTCCCCATGGGGGATCCGCGGCAGCGCGAAATCGCAAGAACCAGGAAACATGCGAGTAGTCATCAAGGTCGGCACCAGTCTCATTGCCCCGGGCGGGCAGATTAATATCAATCTGCTGCGCGGCATGGTGGACCAGTTTGATTTGTCTAAGAACGAGTACCTGATTGTCACCTCGGGGGCGATTGCGGCCGGCATGTCGGGTCTGAATCTGCGAAAACGGCCAACTGGCGTCCCCCGCATGCAGGCGTGCGCCGCGGTAGGGCAGAGCAAGCTGATGCACACCTACGAGCGCCTGTTTTTCGGGAAGAAAATTGTTGCTCAATTGCTGCTCTCGAGCGACGACTTCACTTCTTCGATTCGCTATCGCAACCTGCAGAACACCTTGGCAGAGTTGCTTTCGCTGGGTGTAGTGCCGATCGTGAATGAAAACGACAGCGTTTCCGTCCGCGAGCTGGAAGGCGCGTTCGGGGACAACGACGAACTGAGTTCACTTCTCGCCACCGCCGTGAAGGCCGATTGGCTTTTGCTGCTGACCAATGTTGATGGATTCATGATTCCAAACGGCCACAAAAAGCCACGTCTGCAGCGTGTGATTCGGAAATTGACTCCTGCTCTCGAAGCTCAATGCAATGGCAAGAGCTCGCTAGGCCGCGGCGGCATGCTTTCCAAGTTGCGTGCCGCCAAGCTCGCCAGCGAGGCCGGGGTCCACGTGGCGATCGTGAACGGGCGGCATCCCCAGGCCATTACATTGGGAATCTGCGGCAAGATAGGAACGTATTTTCCCGGACAGAGGTTGAGCTGATGGCCAGTCCTTCCATCTCGGTTTCCACACAGGAGAAAATTCTGCGTTCGCGTCGTGCGTCGGCGAAAGTTGCCCTGCTCTCGACCGACGACAAGAATTCTTTCCTGCTCGCCATTGCGGACTCTCTGGAAGCGTCCCAGAAAGCCATTCTCGACGCCAATGCCGCGGATGTGGAGAACTCCGGCATGCAAGGCGCTAAGCGCGACCGCCTTCTGCTGACCTCCTCACGAATCAAGGAGATGGCGGCCGGTGTGCGCGACGTGGCGGCCCTGCCCGATCCCATCGGCGAGGTTCTTGCAGAATGGACCAAGTCCAATGGGCTGCATATCCGCAAGATCCGTGTGCCGCTGGGAGTGATCGGCATCGTGTATGAGTCTCGCCCCAATGTCACGGTGGATACTGCTGTGCTGGCATTGAAGGCGGGGAACGCCATCGTCCTGCGTGGCGGGAAAGAAGCTGCGCGCACGAATCAAGGGCTGGTGGAGATCATGACGAAGGTGGCTGGCATGCCCGAGGGCGCAATCGAGTTGCTGGACTCCGGGACGCGCCAGTCGGTCCAGGAACTGATTACGGCTCGGGGGTTCATCGACGTGGTTATTCCTCGTGGCGGCGCGGGGCTCATTCAGTACGTGACGGAAAACTCTACTGTCCCGGTGATTGAGACGGGAGCGGGGAACTGCCATGTCTTCGTCGATGATTCCGCCGATCTCGACATGGCGGACGAAATTGTGATGAATGCCAAGACACAGCGCCCCTCGGTGTGCAATGCCGCCGAGAAGTTACTCGTCCATGAGCGCATCGCCGCAGCATACGTCCCGCGTATCCTGCGAAAGCTGTTTGACGCCGGGGTCGAGGTGCGCGGCGATCCCCGCGTTCGCTTCGTCGCACCCGATCTACCCATATCGTCGGCTAACGATCAGGATTGGTACGAAGAGTATCTGCGACTCTGCATCGCTATTGCCGTCGTAGATGATGTCGAGCAGGCGATCGCTCATATCAACAAGTACTCCACCCAGCATTCCGACGCCATTGTGACCAATGACGAGGCGAATGCCCGGAAATTCTTGCGCGAAGTGGATTCCGCCGCCGTCTATTGGAACGCCTCAACACGCTTCACCGACGGCGCAGAATTCGGCTTCGGAGCAGAAATGGGCATCAGCACGCAGAAACTCCACTGCCGCGGGCCCTTCGCGCTGGCGGAACTCACATCATCGAAATACGAGATAGTCGGCTCCGGCCAGATCCGCTCCTGATGCAGTCGCAACTCTAAGTCCCCAGGCTGTGCTACTCTGAATACCCTTCGGTCCAGGAGCCCGATGAAATCCCTTTCGCTCGCCACGCTTCTGTTTGCCCTTATCATCTCCGGTTCGGCAAGAACTCCAACCAAAAATCCATCGACGAGTGCTCCGGGAGGTTTGCTCGGCTTCCGTGATCCTGCCGCGGAATCCGCCATTGAAGCGCGCTACCTCGCGGTACCCGACCCAAAACTGGCGGAGCAGCATCTTCGAACGCTGACGCAAGCTCCCCACATGGCGGGTACCATCGAAGACAAAGCGACCGCCGACTACGTCGCGCAAAAATTCCGGGAAGCCGGGCTGGGCACGCAAATCCTCGAATACAAAGTCTGGATGAACTACCCGTCAGAAATCAGCGTCGATCTTACTGCCCCCACCGGAGTCGAAATGCACGGCCCCACTCGCGAGCATGTCGATGGCGATCCCTTTCAGGACGATCCCCGGGTAGTCATGCCATTCACCGGCATGTCACCTTCGGGCGATGTGGAAGCTGACGTGGTCTATGCCAATTACGGATCCCAGGACGACTTCGAGAAGCTCGAGAAGATGAAAATTGATGTGCGGGGAAAAATCGTGCTCGTGCGCTATGGCCAGAACTTCCGCGGAGTGAAAGCTTTCGTGGCGCAGGAACATGGGGCGGCGGGAGTCATCATCTACTCCGATCCGGCTGACGACGGCTGGCGACGCGGTGACAAATACCCAGAAGGACCCTGGCGCCCCGATACCGGCGTCCAGCGTGGCTCCATAGGGTACATGTTCGAGTTTCCCGGCGATCCCACCACTCCCGGTATCGCGTCAGTTCCCTCGCTCCCATCGTCTGAACGCATTGCCCCGCAAACGTCGGCACAGGTGCCGAAAATTCCGGTTACGCCGCTCTCTTATCACGATGCCTGGCCTATCCTGCAACATCTCGACGGAGCGGACTCCCCTCGCGAATGGCAAGGCTCGCTGCCCTTCACTTATCACGTGGGTCCAGGCCCGTCACGGGTGAAGATGCATCTCAAGCAGGACTATGAATTCCGCACGCTGTGGGATGTGATTGGAAAAGTGCAAGGCAGTGAATTGCCCGACCAATGGGTGGTCGCGGGCAATCATCGCGATGCCTGGGTGTACGGCGCCGTCGATCCCAACAGCGGCACCGCGGCCATGCTGGAAGCGGTACACGGCATTGGAGAACTACTCCGCTCAGGCTGGAAACCTAAGCGCACACTGGTATTCGGTAGCTGGGATGGCGAAGAAGAGGGCCTGATGGGCTCGACCGAGTGGGTCGAGCAGAACGAGGCGGAGCTCCGCAAGTCTCCCGCATATTTCAATATGGATGTGGCGGTTTCCGGTCAAAAATTTGGCGCTTCCGCCGTGCCTTGCCTGAAACAGTTTGTGCGCGACGTTACTAAGGCTGTGCCCAGCCCAAAGGGCGGAACTGTCTACGATAGCTGGGAGAAGGCCGCCCACGGTCCTGCCTCATCTTCTGAAGCAAGCGTGGAGAACCATCGCACTCCAGCGGCGCAGGCCAAGACGGACGTTCCCGTAGGGGATCTTGGGAGCGGCTCCGACTACACCGCCTTTCTCCAGCACCTGGGAGTGCCCTCAACGGACATCAGCTCCAGCGGATCCTACGGCGTTTATCACTCGGTATTCGATAATTTCGCCTGGTTCAAGAGGTTCGGCGATCCCGACTTTCTTTACGAGCAGCAGATGGCACGCGTCTTTGGCCTGCAGATGGTCCGAATGGCCAACGCGGATGTGATTCCGTACGACTACGAGGAATATGCGAAGGAGATCAACTCCTATCTGGATGCGGCAGAGAAGAGAGCCCACGACAAATTTGGCGAGAAGGGGCTGGACTTCGCACCGGTCAATGCGGCTGCCCATCACTTTGAGACCGCTGGCGCAAAGATGCTATCCAGGGAAAAGAATCCTCCCCATGACGTTTCCCGCCTGAACCAAGTCTTATTGGACACAGAACGCGCCTTGCTTGTACCCCAGGGCTTGCCTCACCGCAGCTGGTATCACCATGCCATCTACGCCCCGGGCGAATACACCGGCTACGCTGCCGTGGTGATTCCCGGGGTCAATGAAGCGCTAGACAAAGGAGATAAGGAGCGGGCGCAACAACAACTGGCTGTGCTCGCCGCCGTCCTGGAGCACGTCGCTAAAACACTGGACGGATACCGCTAGCGCACCGCAACCCTTTTTGGGGAACCTTTGCTCGATTCGGCTCGTATCAGGAAGCAGGCGTCTCTGTGCCTGAGAGGTGTCCCATGGTCGCAAGGCGTTCGTTGTTTCCACTGAACAAAGCACTCCTGATCTGTCTCGCGTTGCTCGCGATTGTCGCTCCCTCGCTTTGCACAGCCGACGATTGGAAGTATGAGGAGACTCGTCACGACGCTCGCGACTTCGTGTCTGGCGGGCTAATCCATGTCCGGATGAGCGTCGGGGATCTCCACATCAAACGCGGCGACTCCAACCAGATCCGGCTGGAATACACGGTGAAATCGAAGCACGAATCCAGCGTGAAGAAGACCACCGTGGAGTTCGACGTTCATGGCAAAGATGCCGATATCGAATTTCACTCGCCCTCTGGGGGGAATACCAACCTCGACGTCGAACTCGAAGTCCCGGAGAACAGCAACCTCGATGTGCATGAGAAAGTCGGAGACCTGACGGTAGAAAATATCGAGGGCGACAAGGACCTGAGTCTCGGGGTAGGCGATATTCGAATCGCCACCGGCCACTCCGGCTACCGATTCGTTCACGCCAGTGCCGGCATTGGTGATGTCAATGGCGATGGCTATGGCCAAACCAGCGGCTGGTTAGGCAAGACCCTGAAATACCACGGCGACGGCAAATATGAGCTCCGTGCTCACGTGAGCGTCGGCGACATCAATCTCGAAGGCAAGTAGCGGCGGATTGTGTAGGGCAGACGCCTCGCCCGCCCCAGCGAAGCGAGTCTAGTGCTGCAGCCCTTCAACGCCCTTGCTACCAAACATGGCAAGCATTCTCAGCAACCATAGGCTGCCCAGCCTTGCATCCCCAAGCCTTCTGAAATTCCGGCATATTCTGCACCACGCCGTTCACCCGATATTTGCCCGGCGAGTGCGGGTTCGTGCTCACCTGCATGCGCAGATACTCCGGTCTCTGCTTCTCGCACCACACCCGCCCGAATCCCAGGAAGAACCGCTGTTCCGGGGTGTAGCCATCAATCTTCTGCGCTTCCTTTCCGCTCTTATCGTCCGCAATCATGTGCTCCAGGGCTGCTAATGCAACCCGCGCCCCTCCATTGTCGGCGGTGTTCTCGCCCAGCGTCAGACGCCCGTTGAGCTTCATGTTGTCGACGGCAACAAAGTTGGAGTATTCGTCGGCCACGCAGCTGACTCTCTTTTCGAATTCTTTTCCATCTTGCTCGGTCCACCAATCGCGCAAGTTTCCTTGCGGATCGAATTTGCGTCCCTGATCATCGAAGCCATGCGTGAGTTCGTGACCAATGACCAGCCC
>Ga0070681_10005611_pt1 | contig 12126 bp, 9 predicted proteins | sample KBSC83BmetaG_FD_65650 | JGI IMG/M metagenome (GOLD analysis project Ga0070681, IMG submission 65650) | Corn rhizosphere microbial communities from Kellogg Biological Station, Michigan, USA - KBS C8-3B metaG | ecosystem: Host-associated > Plants > Roots > Rhizosphere | place: USA: Michigan...
GAACGTCAATCAGGGGTGATGCGCGCGATCTTCTCCACCTCGGCCCAGCGGACGACTTCGCGCTCGAGCAGCGATCGAAATGCCGTGGGCGTCATCGTCTTCGGCTCGGCTCCGAGCGCCTCGAGCCGCTGCCTGAATTCGGGCGTGTGCGAGACGGTCGCGATCGCGGTCGCGATCGTCGCGACGACGTCGGGCGGCGTGCCGGCCGGCGCCAGCATGCCGTACCAGACGTCCGCCTCGGCGTCGGGAACGCCCGCCTCCTTCATCGTCGGGACGTCGGATAGAAGCGCGAAGCGCGCGGACCCGGTGGTCGCGAGTGCGCGAAGCGTCCCCGCTTTGACGAACGGCAACACCGACATCGCCGGCGCGAAGCCCATCTGCACGTCGCCGGCCATCAGTGCCGCAAGCGCGGGCGCGGTCCCCTTGTACGGCACGTGCACGATTTGCGTTCCGGTGCGAAGCTTGAAGAGCTCGGCATAGAGGTGCGGCGTCGTGCCGTTGCCCGACGACGCGTAATTGAGCGCGTCCGGCATCGCCTTCGCGCGCTCGACCAGGCCGCGCACGTCGTGCACGGGAAGCGACGGATTGACGACGAGGAACATCGGCGACGTCGACATCGTCGACACCGGCACGAAATCGGCGCTCGCGTCGACGCCGGCATTGGCGCTCGCCGCCATGTCGATCGCCACCGCGGCGGTGGTGACGAGCAGCGTATAACCGTCGGGAGGCGCCTTCGCCACGCGATTGTTCGCGATCTTCGACCCGGCGCCCGGACGGTTTTCGACGATGACGGGCTGGCCGAAACGATGCGACAGCGCGTCCGCGAGCAACCGCGCGTTGGCGTCGACGCCGCCGCCCGCGACGAAGCCGACCACGAGCGTGATCGGCCGCTCCGGATAAGGCGACGCATCGACGGCGGGGCCGCGCGCTAGAAGCGCGAGCGCCGCAAACGCGAGCGCCACGATACGCGTTGCCGACATCGTCCCCCTCCCCACGAACCAGCAAGCGCTGCGGTGTTGCGACGCCAAGCATAATCGATCCGCCGGCGCGCGTCTTCGTCCCCGTGGCGGCGGCGGTCACGCTTCCCGCGTGGTGAGCTCCCCCAGCGCAAGCTGCAACGCCGCCGCGAGATGCGCGTTCGCCTCGTCCTGGCGGCCGAGCTCGGCAAGCAGCTCCCCGAGCGCGACGTGCGCGCGCCAGTGATTGTCGAGCGCGAGGCTCGCCTCGAGGTACGTTTGTGCCTTGCCCCACAACTGCTGGCGCTCGCACAACCGTCCGAGCGCGTACAGCAGCGTCGCGTCCTGGTTGTGCGTCGGGAGCCAGCGCTCGGCGATCTCGAGCTGGCGCGTCGGATCGGGCGCGCGGCATTCGGCGTACGTGAGAAGCAGGGTGGGCTCCCAGTTACGCTCCAGGCTTCGCGCGAGGATGTCGGCCGCTTCGCGATCGCCGCCCTGCGCGAGAAAGCTCCGCGCTGCGGCGCGCGCGACCTTCGGTTGCAGGCGGTCGCCTTCGGGCACGCGCGCCCAGTAGGCACGCAGGCCCGCGGCATCGTGCGCGAGCGCGGCGATCGCTTCCGCATGCGCGCTTGCGCGGAGCAGCGCGCCCTGCTTCGCGTCGTAGACCTTGCGCTTGACGAGCTGGTCGACGAGCGCCGGAATCTCCGCCGGACGGTTCGCTGCGGTGAGCGCGCGCAACTCGAGCCGCTGCGCCGCGGTGTGCAGCCCCGCCTCGCGACGCAACTCCGCGAGACGCGCGAGCGCCTCGGCCGGCTGTCCGCGCTCGAGTGCCAACTCCGCTTCGAGCATGAGCCGCGGCACCGCGAGATTGGTCGCCTGCGTGTCGGGCCGCTCGAGCATCGCCGACGCGCCGTCCAGGTCGCGTGTCTCGAGCGCCGCGCGCGCGCCGACGAGTGCTGCGACCGGCGACGATTGCGGAATCGCGAGCGCCTCCTGCGCGAACTGCCGCGCCTTGCCGTGGCGTCCCTCGAGCAGCGCGACGACCGCCGCATCCTGCTTGCTGCGAAAGCGCGCGAACTGCCGCCGCCGCCGTCCTTCGCGCACCTCCTCGGGCAGCTTCGCGAGACGCACGCCGGCACGGATCAGCGCATAGAGGGCGACGAACGCGAGGATGCCGAGAATGACGAACGCGTTCTGCGACAGCTCGATCCGGTACGGCGGCGAGACGAACAGCACGTAGCCGGCGTTCAACCGGAACACGAGCGCGAGCGCCACCGCGAACGCCGCGATGACGATGAACGCGATCAGCGCCTTCACGGATTTCGCGTCAGCGGCCCGACGACGGCGCGCGGTCGCTCGCGGCCTTGAGCGCCCGCACCGCGTCGAGGCTCGCCGACAGGTCCGGCATCTGTCCCGGCATCGCGGTCGACGCAAGCTGCGCAAGCGTCGCGAGCGCCGACTGCACCTGGCGGTTTTCCTTGTCGAAATACTCGGTCAGCCAGTCGCGCGCGGCCGAGAGATCCGCCTTGAACGAGCGGTCGTCGCGCGCGAGCAGCGAGAGGCGCGCCGACAGGAGCCGCAACCGCAGGTTCTCGCGAAGGAAGAACGATTGCTCGGGCGTGACCAGTGGGGCCGCCGGGTGCTCGTCGACCTGGATGCGGATCACGTTGCGAAGCTCGCTCCACAGGCCGTGGAGAAAGCGCGACCACGCGGGCTCGCTCGTCGCCGGCGGCGGCACGGCGCGCGCGGCGACACGCTCGTCTCTGGCGAGCGGCAGCGTGCCGATCGCCTGGATCATCTGGTCGAGCTTGATCGAAATGCCGGCGACGTCGACGTACGGCACCGCCTTCAACCGATCCATGTCGCGCGCTAGCGCGCGACGCAGCGGCGCGAGCTGCGGCCGATCGAGCTCGGCAAGCTTCGAATCGGCGACCTGCAGTCCCGCGAGCGCCGCGTTCACGTTGCCGGCGAGCGAGAGCTGCTGGCTCGCGAGCACGAGGATCTGCTCGACTTCGGCGAGCGCGAGCTCATCGCGCGACGGCGCGAGGTCGCGATACAGCGCTTCGAGCGCCGCCTGCTGCGACTGGAATTCGGCGATGCGCGCCGCGAGCAGCGCGAGCTTTGCCTGCGCATCGCGAAGCTGGTTGCCGAGATCGGAATCGCGCTCGCGCGCCTGGGCGGCGGCGGCGTCGGCAGCGGTCAGCCGCTGCGCGACCTCGCCTCGCAGCGTGCGCACGGCCTGCCGCTCGCCGTACCATGCATAGAGCCCGACGACGATCGCGAGAACGAACAACGTCCACAGCGCTCGCAGTGCAAACGGCATCCGCGCCGGCCCGGCGGCCGGCGGCGGCGCGGCGGGCGACCCGGCGTCGTCGACATTGGAAGCCGGCGAGGACATGATCGGCCGATTCTAGCAGTCCGCAGTTTCGCGGTTCGCGTCGCGCGGGGTGGCTTGCGCATCGCGGCGCAGCATACAATCTCGGCGCCGCATCGCCCATCCCAGAGGCTCCGTGAGCGCTTTTGCGTTCGTTGCGTTGATCGCGCTTGCGGTCGCCGTCGCCATTGCGTATCGCGCAGGGCGCGCCCGCGTGCGCCGCGACGTCGTGGCGCAGGCCGCGACCGATGCCGATGCACCGAGCGCATCCGCCGAGCGCGCGCATCTCGCCGCGTTCGCCGAAGACCGCGCGGAGCTCTTCGCCGCGCTCGCCGATGCGCGCACGGAGACCGCACGCTGGCGCCAGATCGTCGTCGACATCGAGCGTAACGCGCCGCCGCCGCTCCTCGATGCGCCCGGAACGCCCGACGACCTCAAGCTGATCGTCGGCATCGGGCCCGCGATCGAGCGCGTTCTCTATCGGTCGGGCATCGCGACGTACCGGCAGATCGCGCGCCTCACGGAGCACGAGATCGACGCAATCGAGAACACGCTTGCCGAATTCCCCGGACGCATACGCCGCGACGGCTGGGTCGCGCAGGCGCGCGCGCTCCATCTGTCGAAGTACGGAACGAATCCGTGACGGCGGCGCGCGCCGCGCTGCCGATCCTCGTGCTGGCGCTCGTCTGGGGATGCAACTGGCCCGTGCTCAAGCTCGGCGTTACCGAGATGGCGCCGCTCACGTTCCGCGCGCTGACGCTGCCGCTCGCCGCGCTCGGCATGCTCGGCGTCGCGCGTGCGTCGGGCCGTTCGATCCGCGTGCCGCGCGCGTTCTGGCCGCACCTGATCGCGCTCGCGCTGTTCAACATCTCGGGATGGAACGGATTCGTGCTCTTCGGCGTGCAGCAGCTACCCGCCGGCCGCAGCGCGATCCTCGGCTACACGATGCCCATCTGGGCGACGCTATTCGCCGCGATCGTCGTGCGCGAGCCGATCTCGCGCCGCAAGCTGGTCGGACTTGCGCTCGGCGCGGCCGGCATGGCGGTGCTGCTCGGCGAACAGGCCGTCGTCGTCCGCCGCTCGCCATCGGGCACGATGATGATCCTGATCGCGGCGATCCTCTGGGCGTTCGGCACCGTGTTGCTGCGCAAGTGGAAGCCGACGATGCCGCAGAACGCGCTGTCCGGATGGATGATGCTGATCGGCTGCGTACCGCTCGTCGTCGCGGCCCCGTTCTTCGATCCGCAGCCGATCGGCGCCGAGCTCGCGCGGCTCTCCGGACGCGGCTGGTTCGCGATCTTCTACAACGTCTGCCTCGCCGGCACCATGGCGAACCTCGCGTGGTTCATGCTCGCGCGATCGCTGCCGGTCGCGATCTCGTCGATCACGTCGCTGCCCATTCCGGTCGTCGGCGTCATCTCGGGCATGCTCGTGCTCGGCGAGCGCCCGGGCTGGCAGGAATGGATCGCGCTCGCGCTGGTCGTGGCGGCGCTCGCGATCGTGCTGCTGGAACCGCGCAGGAAATTGTCGGGCGTCGTCGGAACCCACGACGCGTGATCACCGCGTGTCGCGCTCGACCGTCAGCGCGCGCAGCGCTTGCGGCAGCGCCGGTTGGCGAACGCGATCGCCGAACCGGCGGCGAACGCCGAGTGCATGGCAAACCAGCAGGTTGATGTAGAGGCCCGGACCGCTCGAATAGATGCGCCATCCGCCTTCGACGGGGACCGTGCCGGCCTTGACGCGCGCCCATTCGGCGCTCGCCTCGTAGCGATCGTCGAACGCGGCATCGCTGCTGCTGAAGTACGCGTTGCGCTGTCTTGGCGCCGCGTTCGTGACGCGCGTCGTGACGCCGATCGGATTCGCGACGGCGAGTGCGTCCCACAGCGCGTCGGCCTCGCCGAGCGCGGCCATCGCTTCGCCATAGCGCAGATGCGCGTGGACGTACATGAGGCCGATCTCGCGGCCGAAGAACGCCGCCGATTCCGCGCGGCGAAAGATCCGCTCGACGCCGCCGCGATACCCGACCGGTTGGTCCATCAGCCGCACGCCGTCGGGGAACAGCAGGTGCTCGCGAATGATCCGCAGATGGTGGTGCGCCTGCTCGGACGTGAATAACCCCGCGATGATGCTGCGCGTCATCGGCAGGAGCGAGTAGCGAAGGCCGGTCCGGACGTCGGACGGATGCAGCAGCAGTTCCGGCTCGCCTGCTTTGCCGCCGAACACGGCATAGCCGGCGACCGTCCTGTCGCGAACGAGGAAGCGATTGAAATCGTGCCGGATGCCGAGTGCGAGGTCTGCGATCCCGTTCGCGGCACCGGCGCGACCGGCGCGGCGCAGCGCCTCCCCGTAGCGCTCGAGCTGCTGATAGAGGAGCGCGACCGTCCAGCTGCTGACCATCGCGTCGCGAAGGCCCGGATCGGCCGGTTGCAGCGAATCGTTCCAGTCCCCTTCGCCATAGCGGACGAGCCGCGTGCCTGGAATGAATCGCTCCTGCACCTTCGCGAGCAGCTTCTCGACGTGCACCGAGATCGGGTCGGCGCTCGCCGTGCGCGCGAGCGTCGCGTCGTCGCGCCATGCCGCGCGCTCGTCGAGAAAGGCGAGATCGTTCGTCGCCTCGAGATAGTCGTTCAGCGCCTTGAGCGGCCAGACGATCACGTCGCCGTGGCTGTGCGCGTCGCGGATGGACGAATACGGCTCCAGCATGAACCACTGCGGCCAGTCGCCGCGCGCCGCGTACTGCTCCGCGAAAACGATGCGCAGGATCTCCCTGACGCATGCGTCGTGCTCGAGCGCGAGCAGGCATTCGACCGGGCCCTGGCACACGTCGCGCGTACCCCATGCGGCGCCGGTGTATTGCTCGAGACCGCGCGGAACGGTCAGGTGCATCATCGCGTCGTGCGCGAGCCACGGCAGCGATGCGTTCAGCGCCGCCGTCGCCGATGAGTCGCCCCCGATCCGCGTGCCGCGCGTGACGTGCGTCCAGAAGCGCATCGACGACGACCGCACGTCGTCGTCGTCGCGTGGCCGCTCGTATTTCGACGCGAGCTCGGCGGCGTGCGCAGGATCGGTCAGCGAGCCGACGACCGCGAAGACCAGCTCGTTGGTCGGCTGCGTCCTGATCGCGAGGTGCGTACCGCTTCGCGGTTCCTCGTCGGCAAGCAGCAGCTCGTCGCCGCCGATCGCGTCGATCGCATCCGGCGTGCTTATAACAAGGTGATACGCCGCATCGGGGTAGTGCCGTCCGAAGAGCGACTCCGGATCGGGCCGGAACGTAAAGCTCGCGCGGGCCTGGTCGACGACGACGTTCCCGGCGTGCTCGAACTCGCGCTCGCCGATCACCAACTGCCCGTACACGAGAATCCGGCATGGGGCGCCGTCGATCACGATCCGCCACTGCATCGCCGGATCGGCGCCGGAGACGACGGCGCGCACGGTGACGACGCGCTCGGCGAGAACGTAGATCCAGCGGCAATCGCTCAAACCCATCTCGAAAGCCGACGGGATCGTCAGCAGCCGCCAGCCTCGTCCCGCGTCGACCATCGCGCGCAGGCCGCTTGCGCGCATGACGTTGTACGGGTCGCGCGAAACACCGAAGAGCTTGTGGAACGACGTGTTGCCGATCGTGAGCTGCGCGGCGAAGACGCCGTGCATCCAGCACGTCGCGCACAGCGTCGATTGATGAGGCAGCATCGCGCTGCCCGAGCGCACAAGTGCGCCGTGCCGCCGCGTGACGATGCGCTCCTTCGCGCGCAGCACGACGTGCCGATTGTGCGGCGGATCGGGCGCGAAGAACGACAGCGGCCGGTTGCGTTTCGATTCCTCGAGGAACCGATCCGGATAGCGCTTCGCGAGCGCATCGGCATCCAACGTTTTCACGCGCATCGCCGGCGCGTCCTGCACGACGTCGCGGCGCGCGCGAGACGTCGCGACCGGGTGCGCATCATCGGCCGGCCACTCGATCGCGAAAAGCTTCGCGAGATCGGCGTCGCTCGACGCCGCCGGATGATCCGCCTCGTAGAGCGCGAAGAAGCGCCAGCTGGCGCCGGCGCCGGGTTGCAGCGTGACGCACCGCGACTGGATCGCCGCGCACGCGACTTCGTGCTGGAGGCGGCGATTGGCGAGCGCGTTCCCGGTCGGCAGCGGTAGCGCATTGGCATCGCGATACGCAGGACCGAACAGTTGCATCGCGTCGGTCGCGAACCCTTCCGCGCCGTCGAGGCAGCCGTGCATCACCCACGGATGGCGATTCTGCTGCGCGAGGTTCTGCCGGCTCAACACGACCGGACCGAGACGCGCGTCGCGCGCGGCGTGATGGTCGATGTATTGCGACGCGTAAGCTTCGTTGTTCGCGACGAACTCGGGCGCGCCGAGCCCGAGGTCCTGCACGAGAATCGCATCCGTTTGCATCGCCACATCGCCGGCGTTCGTGACGTCGATGCGCCAGAGCCACGCGCTCTCGGCGGGCAACAGGCGCAGCGTCACGCGGTGCGCGATGCCGCGCGTCCTGCCTTCCCAGACGATCCGATCGTCGGCGTGGCCGAGCCAGACTCGCGCACGCGGACCCTGCACTTCGCACGTCGCTGCACGGCCGGCCGCGCGGGCGCGCAGCAAAACCCGCGCGATGCCGCCGCCGATCGGTGCACCGGGCACCTGGTTGATGCGTATCGCACCCCGATCGTCGCGATGCTCGATCGCGAAGACGGCCCCGTTCGGCAGGACCGAGACGTCGAGGCCCGCGTCGTTGCCGACGCGGATCAGCCCCAACTCACCGGCCCGCGGCAGGCGCCAGGTGCGCAACGTCCGGCGTCCTTCAGGACGCGGCTACGCGAGCTCGGGCACGAGCGTCAGCACCTGACCGTCGGCGAACCAGGTGTCGAGGTTCGCCTTGCAGAGATCGGCCATCGCCTTGCGCGTCTCGTGCGTCGCGCTGCCGACGTGCGGCAGCAGCACGACGTTGTCCATCGCAAGGAGCGCGCCGGGCACGTGCGGCTCGTTCTCGAACACGTCGAGACCGGCGGCCTTGATCGTGCCGTCGGCGAGCGCCTGCACGAGTGCCGACTCGTCGACGATCGACCCGCGGGCGATGTTGACGAGCGTTCCCTTGCGTCCCAGCGCCGCGAGGACGCTTGCATCGACGAGATGCCGGGTGCCCTCCCCGCCCGGACAGGCGACGACGAGAAACTCGACGTCGGCCGCGAGCGCGGCGAGCGTCGGCACGAAGCGATACGGCACGTCCTGGAGCTTGCGCCCGGTGTACGCGACGCGCATGTCCATCGCCGCCACGCGCTTCGCGATCGCCTTGCCGATGCGCCCGAGGCCGAGGATGCCGACCGATTTTCCGGCGAGTTTGGTCGCAAGCGGCAGCGATCCCTTCGTCCACTCGCCGTTGCGGACGAACCGGTCGCCCTGCACGAAGTTGCGCGCCGTCATCAGGATCAGCGCGACGGCGACGTCGGCGACGTCGTCCGTGAGCACGTCCGGTGTGTTCGTGACGAGGATCTCGCGCTCGCGGCAATAGCGCGTCGGCACGCCGTCGTAACCGACGCCGAACACCGAGATGATCTCGAGGCTCGGCAATGAATCGAGCAGCGTCGGCGGCGTCACCGTCCCGCCGCCCTGCACGAGTCCGCGCACGCTGGGCCCGACGCGCTCGAGCAGCGCATCGCGATCGGCGGCGCCCGCATAGTCGTGGCAACGGTAATCGGCCCAGAGCGGGTCCTTGAGAAAGCGCGGTAACGGCGCGGTGACCAGGATGTCGATGTCGTTCATCTGCGTTCTTCGATCAAGCGTCTCATCTGTTTGTTCGCGCGAGCGTCGCGTCGGCGTCACGTGCGCTGCGCGTTCGCGCGCGACTTTTCCGGCCCGAACCAGTCGAGGAGCCCGGCGAGCAATCCACCGTCGCCGCCGGACGTTTCCACCGCCTGCAGTCCCCGCTCGCGCGCGCGCTCGACGATGCGCGGATGCGCGGCGAAGGCCGGCAATCTCGCGATCATCGCGCGGCCTTCGGCGCTGAGCGCCGCCATCAGGTTGTCGACCCCTTCGGCCGACGTGAGCGTCAGCGCATGCGCGCGTCCGTCGCGCAGCGCCTCGACCAGTCCGTCGGCGCCGCCGGTGGGCGCGACGCGACGATAGCAGGGCACGTGATCGACGATCGCGCCGCGTGTGCGCAGCGTATTGCCGAGAAATTCGCGGCCGCCCTCGCCGCGGAAGATGACGATGCGCTTACCCTCGACGTCGGCGAGGTCGGGCAGTTCGAGCAAGCCCTCGCTGTCCCACGACTTTGCCGGAATGCGCGTATCGGCGATGCCGGCGGCGGCGAGCGCGTCGGCGGTTCCGGGGCCCGGCGCAAACGTGCGCAGCGCCGCGGGCCACGGGCGTCCCGGCCGCGCGCCGAACTCGACGGCATTCGCCGACACGAAGATCGCGATGTCGTAATCGTCGAGCTTCGAATGGGCGTCGGCGAGACGCGCGACGTCGTCGGGCGGCTCGATCACGATGGCCGACCAGATCAGGGGCTTGCCGCCGAGGGCGGCGATGCGCGACGCGAACACGGCCGCCGGACGCTGCGGTCGCGTGACGATGACGCCGACGCCCTCGAGCGGACCGGGCTCGGCGCGCGGCGGCGGCGACAGCGAATGAATCTCGCCCGTCATGCAACTGGCCTCCGCGCTTCGCGCTGCGCCGCTGATTCGCCGCCGGGGCGGCCCTTCGGGCTCATGCAGCGGCAAGCCGATGTGCGCCGCGGCGCAGGAAATCGTCGGCGAGGGCCGTGCCGAGCGCGCACGCGTCGTCGACGTCGCCGACGGGACTTTCCCGCTCGCCGCGCAATACTTCGCGACCGTCGCGCGAGGCGAGCAGTCCGCGCAGCCACAGCCGTCCCTCTTCCCATTCGGCGTAAGCGGCAAGCGGCGTCTGGCAGCTTCCGCCGAGCGCACGCGAGAACGCGCGCTCGGCCGCCGTCGCGAGCGTCGTCCCGCGATCGGCGAGCGGCGCGAGTGCCTGCAGCAGGTCCGCGCGATCGGCGCGACACTCGATCGCGAGCGCACCCTGCCCGGGCGCCGGCAGGCTTTCGTCGGGATCGAGCAGCGCGCGAATGCGCGTGCCGAGCCCGAGACGCTTCAATCCGGCGGCGGCGAGAACGACCGCGTCGTAACGGCCTTCGTCGAGCTTCGCAAGACGCGTCTGCACGTTGCCGCGCAGCGGATCGATGCGAAGGCCCGGATGGCGCTCGCGCAGTTGCGCTTCGCGGCGCAGGCTCGACGTGCCGACGACACTATCCGCCGGCAACGACGACAGCGCCGCATAGCGAACCGATACGAACGCGTCGCGCGGATCCTCGCGCGCCGAGATCGCGGCGAGCACGAAGCCGTCGGGGAGGTCCATCGGCACGTCCTTCAGCGAATGGACGGCGATGTCGGCGCGACCGTCGCGAAGCGCGTTCTCGAGCTCCTTGATGAACAGGCCCTTGCCGCCGATGGCTGCAAGCGGGCGGTCGACGATGCGGTCGCCCTGTGTCGTGACGCCGAGCAGTTCGACGCTGGTGCCTCGATAACGGGACGTGAGGCGCGAGCGCACGTGCTCGGCCTGCCAGAGCGCCAGCGCGGATTCGCGGGTGGCGATCGTCAGCCGGCGCGGCGGCAAGAGAGCCGTCATCAGCCGCTACGGTGTCGCCCGCGAGAGGAATCGAGCACTGTCACATCGTGTGAAGCACAACGAGCGGCAATAGTAGCGCATCCCGGTGCGCCACGACGTACTCGCCGGGTCAGTGCCCGTGTGCGGCCGGCGCGAGAAGACGCGCTTCGCGCAACGCGCGAAACGCGGTTCGCGGGAGGGAGGCTACCGTCGTGCGTCTCGCGTCAGCGCGAACGCCGCGCCCGCCAGCCCGGCCAGCGCGACAAATCCGAGCCAGCGGTGCGTCGCAAGCCACAGCTCGACGCTTGCCGGCCGCGATTCGGCATCGAAGCGACCGTGCGCGCCGCGATCGCCGCGCACCGGCGCGAACAGGTTGTCCGGGCGATCCGGCGCGACCGGCGCCTGCGACATCTGCGACGTATACCCGAACCGCGCGAGGTAGCGGTCGAGCAATCCGGGGACGAGCTTGTTGGCCCAGATCGCCTTCGCCGTCGGTGCGCCGACGAAGAGCTCGCGGCGGCGATGATGGGCGGCCCAGACGATCGCGCGCGCCGCGACCTCGGGCTGGAACACCGGGGGCACCGGCCGCGGCGTGCGCGGCATCCGCGTGCGGCACCAGTCGAACTGCGGCGTGTTGAGCGCGGGCATCTGCACCATCGTCACGTGCACGCTGCTGCGCTCGTGCAGGAGCTCGCTGCGCAGCGCGTCGGTGAAACCGCGGATCGCGAACTTCGCGCCGCAGTACGGCGCCTGCAGCGGGATCGCGCGATAAGCGAGCGCGGAGCCGACCTGGACGATCGTCCCGCGATTGCGCGCACGCATCCGCCCGAGCGCCGCCAGCGTGCCGTTGACGGTACCGAGGTACGTCACTTCCGTCACGCGGCGAACTTCGTCGGGATCGAGCTCCGCGACGGGTCCGATCACGGTGACCATCGCGTTGTTGACCCAGATCTCGATCGGCCCGAGGCACTCCTCGATCATCGCCGCCGCGGTTTCGACTTCCGCGGGCCGCGCGACGTCGGCGACACACATCACCGCCTTGCCGCCGAGCGCATGGACGTCGTCGCATGCCGCGCTCAACGCATCGGAATCGCGCGCGATCAGCCCGATGCGTGCGCCGCGGCGCGCGAATGCGCGCGCCGTCGCGCGGCCGACACCGGCGCT